>Ga0181529_10000249_pt1 | contig 80286 bp, 76 predicted proteins | sample PEATcosm2014_Bin_36_FD_119763 | JGI IMG/M metagenome (GOLD analysis project Ga0181529, IMG submission 119763) | Peatland microbial communities from MTU Mesocosm Facility, Houghton, MI, USA - PEATcosm2014_Bin10_30_metaG | ecosystem: Environmental > Terrestrial > Soil > Wetlands > Peat | place...
CGGTCTGGCCGAGAATCAGCACGCCCAGCATCTTGATCGAAACCAGTTGATGGCCGGGTTTATCGATTTATTTCAGGTGACAAAAAACGAGCGGCATTGGGTTGGCAACCTGCGGCCCGGCCCATAGGGCGCCCCGCACTCGGCCTGCCGTCCAGCATGCAAATGCCGACCAGGCCGAGTACCACTCGGCCGCGGGATGCCATCCTGCCCCACATAAGGACGGATCGCCGAGTCTGCTACGATAATAAGTCTCGACTAATGTTGCGTTTTGAGACCGCCGGAGAGTCCCACGGAGAGTGCCTGGTAGCTACCCTGACAGGGCTTCCCGCCGGCATACCCATATCTATCGAAGCCGTCAACCGCGAGCTGTGGCGCCGTCAGCAGGGCTATGGGCGCGGCGGACGTATGAAGATCGAAACCGACCGCGCCGAGATTGTGGCGGGCGTGCGCCACTCTTCCACCATCGGGTCGCCCGTCGCCATCCTGATTCGCAATAAGGACTGGCAGAACTGGACCGAAGCGCTGCCCGTGGAAGATATCGACGGCGGGGAAGACAAGCGCAAGCCGGTCACTCGCCCGCGGCCGGGACACGCCGATCTGGCCGGCTCGCTGAAGTACAATTTCCACGACGCGCGCTATATCCTGGAACGGGCCAGCGCGCGCGAGACCACGGCGCGCGTGGCCGTGGGCGCCATCGCCAAGGCGTTGCTGGGCGAGTTCGATATCCACGTGCTCAGCCATGTGACGGCGGTGGGGCCGGTGCGCCTGGAACGCGCGGCGGAGTGGGATGAAATCGTCGCCTTGAGCCGCCGCGACGAGGTGCTGCTGGGTTGCGTCGATGCCGCGACCGAAGCCCGTATGAAAGAAGTGGTGGACGAGGCTTACCGCACCGGCGATACCGTGGGCGGCGTTTTCGAGGTGGTGGCGCGCGGCGTGCCGGCCGGCCTGGGGTCGCACATCGCCTGGGACACGCGGCTGGACGGACGGCTGGCGCAGGCCATCGTTTCGATGCAGGCGGTGAAGGGCGTCGAAGTGGGGTTCGCGGCGGAAGGCGCGGCCAGTTTCGGGTCGAAGGTGCAGGACACGATCGGGTACGACCGCGAGGAACGGCGTTTCACGCGGGGCGCCAACCGGGCCGGCGGAATCGAGGGCGGCATCAGCAACGGGCAGGACGTGCTGGTGCGCGGCCTTCTCAAGCCCATCTCCACGCTGCGGCGGCCGCTGGAATCGGTGGACCTGGCCACGCGCGAACCGGCGCTGGCGGCGTATGAGCGTTCCGATGTCGCGGTGGTGCCCGCCGCCGGGGTGATCGGCGAGGCGATGGTCGCAATCGTGCTGGCACAGGCTTTTCTGGAAAAGTTCGGCGGCGATTCGCTAGCGGAGACGCGGCGGAATTACCATGGGTATTTGGAGCAGGTGAGAGACTTTTAAATGGTCTATCCGATAGTAAAATTCGGCGATCCGGTGCTGGACCGCGAAGCCGACGACGTAACCGAGTTCGGCACGCCCGAACTGGACAAATTTCTGGCGGACATGTTCGAATCCATGTACGCCGCCAAGGGAGTGGGACTGGCGGCGCCGCAGATCGGATTTCCCCGGAAGATTTCCGTGATCGATGTGTCGAATGGCGAGCGGCCCGAGGACAAACTGGTCCTCATCAATCCCAAGATCCTCAAGGTGGAGGGCCGGCAGGAAGGCGAAGAGGGATGCCTGAGCATCCCCGGATTCCGCGAGCAGGTGCGGCGCGGCAAGCGGGTCACCCTGCGCGCCAGAAATGCCAAGGGCGAGGAGTTCGAGATGACCGGCGAAGACCTGCTGGCGCGCGCCTTCCTCCACGAAACCGACCATCTTTACGGGCGCCTCTACATCACCCACATCAGCGCCCTCAAACGCGACCTGATGAAGCGCAAGATCAAAAAACTGCAGCGCGCCGGGGACTGGGACTGAGGCGGCATGCCGCGCTCCCTGCGCCTGGTCTTTCTCGGAACCCCGTCCTTCGCCGTGCCCACGCTGGAGCGTATTGTCGAGGCCGGCCACCTGGTCTCCGCCGTACTGACGCAGCCCGACCGGCCCCGCGGCCGCGGCCAGCAACTCGCGCCGCCGCCCGTTAAGGAGGCCGCCCTGCGCCTGGGATTGCCGGTCTATCAACCGGAGCGGGTGCGCCGCCCCGAAGCCGTGGAGTTTTTGCGCCAACAGGCAGCGGACGTCATGGTGGTGGTGGGCTACGGCCAGATCATCCCGCAGTCGGTGATCGATCTGGCGCCGCTGGGGATCGTCAACGTTCACGGGTCGCTGCTGCCCAAATATCGCGGGGCGGGACCGATTCAGTGGGCCATCCTCAACGGCGAAACGCGCACCGGCGTGACCACCATGCGCATCGACGCGGGGCTCGACACCGGCGCCATGCTGCTGAAGGCCGAGACCGAAATACCGGCGGACGAGGACGCGCCCTCGCTAGGCCGGCGCCTGGCCGCAATGGGTGCGGACCTGCTTGTGGAGACGCTGGCGGGGCTGGATGCGGGCGCCATCGTTCCCCAAGCGCAGGACCCGGCGCTGGCTACGTACGCCCCCATGCTGAAGAAGGAAGACGGGCGCATCGATTGGACGCGGGAGGCCGCGGCCATCCACAACCAGGTGCGTGGATTGCAGCCGTCGCCGGGCGCTTATACTCAGTTTCGCGGGCAGACGCTGCACGTGCGGCGATCGCGCGTGGTGGAGACGAGCGGCAGTCCAGGGACGGTTGCGAGCGTGAAGCCGTTGGTGGTGGGTTGCGGAACGGCGGCGCTGGAATTGCTCGAGGTGCAGAGCGAAGGCCGCAAGCGGCTGTCGGCCGCCGATTTCGCAAATGGGCAGCGGTTGATTGAAAATGAGAAGTTGGGGTGAGTCGGGTTATGTGGGGCAGGTTGACAACCTGCCCCACATAAGTTGGAGGAGTTACTGAGTTGAACTTGCCGTTGGGATATGCATATGCCGCCACTTACGCGGGCATTCGTCAAGTGGAGAAAGACGACCTGGCGCTGATCGTCACTGGAATGCCGGCCAATGCGGCGGCGGTCTTCACTCGCAACCTGGTGCAGGCGGCTCCGGTGAAGTTGTGCCGCCGGCACTTGAAGCTCTCGGGCGGAAAAGTGGGCGCTGTGCTGGTGAATGCCGGCAACGCCAATTGCGCCACGCGCACCGGCGATGCCGTAGCGCTGCAGACGGCCAAAGCCGCGGCCAAATTGCTGCAACTTCCCGCCGCGCAGGTGCTGCCGGCCTCCACCGGCGTCATCGGCATGGAACTCGACCCGGGCAAGATCGTGAAAGCCCTGCCCCGGCTGGTGGCGGGGTTGGATACGGCGCGCTTCGACGACGTGTCGCGCGCCATCATGACCACCGACCTGGTTCCCAAGACCGCCTTTGCCGAGGTGAAACTGCGCCGCGGCACGGTGCGCGTGGCGGGGATGACGAAAGGGTCTGGCATGATCCATCCGCAAATGGCCACCACGCTGGCCTTCGTGATGACCGACGCCCAGGTCCCGGTGGCGCAGTTGCGCGCCATGCTGAAGCGCGGTGTGGATGTCAGCTACAACCGCCTCTCGGTGGACGGCGACACGTCCACCAACGATACGCTGCTGTTGCTGGCCAATGGCGCTTCGGGCGTGCGCGCGGACGCCAAGGAGTTCGCCAAAGTGGAAGAGGCGGCCACCTTGGTGATGCAGCAACTGGCGCAGGCCATCGCGCGCGATGGCGAGGGCGCACGCAAGTTCGTGACTCTCCTGGTGACGGGCGCAGCCAGCGACGCGGCGGCCGCACGGATCGCCCGGGCCATCGCCAATTCACCGCTGGTGAAGACCGCCATCGCCGGTTCCGACCCGAACTGGGGCCGCATCCTTTCGGCGGCCGGCAACGCGGGCGTGGCGTTCGACCCGGCGAAGGCCGATATCCACATGCAGGGCGTCCTGGTGTGCAGCCAGGGCCTGGCCGCGCGGTTTTCCGAGGCCGGCCTCAAGCGCAAACTGGACGAGAAGGAGTGCGAAATCCGCTTCCATATCGGCGGAAAGGGGAGAGGCTCGGCGCAGTTCTGGACCTGCGATCTCACTGAGGGCTATATCCAGATCAACGCCAGTTACAGGACCTGAAATGACGCTCCGGCCATGCCTTCGAATCTCCGCGACGCTTCTGGGTGCCTGCCTGGCGGGCGGCGGCTTGCGGGCCGACTCCTCCGAAGAAGTACACGCCGTGATCGAGCGCATGCACGCCGCCCTGGCGGACGGCAAGGCGGACGCGCTGCGGGCGGTCTTCGACCCCAGGATGCCGGGTTTCAAGAAACTCTCGGGCGATATCGGAGCGCTGTTCAAGGAGTCGCTGGCGCCTTCGTCGGTGGATTTTTTGAGCGATACCGGCGACGACCATGCGCGCGAGCTGGAACTGGACTGGCGTTTGCAGATTGGCCCCTACAGCGGGGAATCTTCCGTGGATCGCCGCGCACGGGTGAAGTTGCGCGTCGAGAAAGGGGATGGCGGCTGGCGCATCGTCTCCTTCGCGCCGCTGGACTTTTTCGTGCCGGCGCGGAACGGCGCCGTATGGGACATGATTTCCGAATCGCTCGAAGCGCTGACGGAGGCGCCCGGGCGTTTTCTGGCCGCGTTCGACCCGAAGATGCCCGGTTACGACCGGCTGCGCGCCAACGTCAACGCGCTGGTGCAGCAGGGTGACGTCGTATCGTCGGCGGAACTGGTGGGGAGCGAGGGCGACGACCGGCGGCGCAGCCTGGAACTCGACTGGGTATTGTCGGTGGCCCATCCGGATACCGGCATCATTCTGTTCCGGCGTCACGAACGGGTGAAGTGCCAGGTGGAGCGGCAGGGCAAGGGATGGCGAATTGTGGCGCTGGAGCCGATGGAATTTCTGTCGCCGGAGAAGCCGCGGTAGCTTACTGCAGCACCACCTCGCGTACCAGGGCGAAGGCCGCGTTATCCTGTGGCACGGCGATGCGGAAGGGCGCGGTGGACTTGGCATCGACGTGGGCGATGGTGGCGGCCACCGCTCCCAGCCGGGCACCGCTGGCGGCGGTCAGGTCGAATACCACCTGGGCGTTGTCGATGGCGTGGCCGGTATTGTTTTTCACGGCGCCGAGAACCACGGTCGGCTCCCCTTGTTCCACGCGCGCTTCGGTGACTTCCAGGTCGTGGTTGGTGGAGATCTCGATATTCCGGGCCAGGGTGGGCAGAATCTTTTCCTTCAGTTCGGCGGTGGTCATATCCTGCGGCGGCTTCTCGCGGACGCGGATATAGCTGCCGACGCCGAGCGCCAACAGGCCGAAGACAATCGCGCAAGGGATCGCTACCACCACGGCTGTACGCAGTTTCTGGCCGAAGGTTCGATTGGTGAGGTACAGCGGGTCGGAGGGTGCGATTCCGCCCGCCAGGAAACGCTCCACCGGCCCGCGAAGGGGCCCGAAGAGCCGGGGAATCCGGCTCCCGGATGCGGCAGACCCGGGCCGCATTCCCACGTAAACGATGGATTCCCAAACCTTTCGCACGATCTTCATACCGCTGCCCCCACTCGAACTCTAATTATATCGTGGACTTTCGTACAAGATCCCGGTTACCGAAGTCCTATGAGTTTCGAGTGGTACCAGCGACGGCCAATCGCGGTTGATGGCAACGGAGTAGCTATTGCGCAACCGGTTCCATGGCTTCCACGATGGCGCGGTCGATGTCGCCGGGTTGCACGGGCTTGATGACGAAGCCATCCATTCCGGCTTCCAGACAACGCTCGCGGTCGCCCTTCATGGTGTGCGCGGTCATGGCGACGATGGGGAGGCGCCGGCCGCCGGTCTCGCGCTTGCGGATCTCCGCGGTGGCTTCCAGCCCATCCATTTCGGGCATCTGCACGTCCATGAAGGCGAGATCGAAGCCGCCGCTCTCAGCCGACGCGACTGCGGCGCGGCCGTTTTCCACCACGGTGACGATGTGTCCCCGTTTCTCCAGCAGCCGCCGGGCCACCATCTGGTTGACCTTGTTGTCCTCGGCCAGCAGGATTCGCAAACCACCCAAGCGGGCGGAGACGGGTTCCACCGATTTGGGCGGGCCGGCCGGATCGCTATTGGGTTTCAAGAGCGACGCCAGGGTGGACTGCAGCCGGGACAGATTCAGCGGTTTCAGCAGGATCGCATCGACGGCGGCGATTCCGTTATGGTCGCGATCGCCGTTCGAAATCGGCGAGGTGAGGACCACGATCCTGGTGGACTGCAGATCCGGGTCCCGGCGAATGCGCTGGGCAATCGCCAGGCTATCCGACGCGAGCGCGTGCAGATCCAGCAAGACCAATGAGAACGGCTGGCCGGAGCGGGCCGCCTCCTGGAGTGCGGGAACTACGGCTGCGGCATCGCCCAGAGCTTCCGTCCGGAGACCCCAGAGGGTCAGCAGTTCGACGAGGTTGGTGCGCCGCGACTGCGCTTCGACAGCTACCAGGCAGCGGATACCGTCCGGCAACTTGAGGGAAGGTTGCGCGGCAGTAGCGGCGGAGCGGGCGCATAGGACAGTGAATTGGAAGACGCTGCCCGGTCCGCCGGGTCCGGCGGGGCGATCCGTCCTGGGGCTTTCCATCCAGATTCTTCCGCCCATCAACGCGACCAGCCGGCTGCAGATGGTCAATCCCAATCCGGTGCCGCCATACTTGCGGGTGGTGGAACTGTCGGCCTGCTCGAAAGGATCGAAGATGCTCTTCTGTTTTTCCAGGGGTACGCCCACTCCGGTATCCATAACGCGGATGTGCAGGGCGACCTTCCCGTCCTGGTCCTGGGACTCCACCGAAACCGATACCTCGCCGGCTTCGGTGAATTTGACGGCGTTGCCGACCAGGTTCACGATCACCTGGCGCAGACGGCCGGCATCCCCATTCAGGATTTCCGGCACGTTGGGGGAAATGCGGTAAGTCAGCTCCAGCCCTTTTTCGGCGGCCCGCACGGCGACGGTTTGAAGCGCATCGGCAATGCAGTCCCAGAGCCGGAAATCGGTGGCGCTCAATTCCATCTTGCCGGCTTCGACTTTGGAGAAGTCCAGAATGTCGTTGAGGATGGAAAGAAGAGACTGGGCGGACGCATTGGCGGCGGTCAGGTACTGCTGTTGCTCGGGGGTCAGAGGGGTTTCGAGCGCCAGCGCGGTCATCCCCATCACCCCGTTCATGGGAGTGCGTATTTCGTGGCTCATATTGGCCAGGAAATCGCTTTTGGCGCGGCTGGCGGCTTCGGCGGCCTTGAGGGCGGTTTCCGCGGACTGCTGCGCTCCGCGCAGTTGCACGATCATTTGGCCGCGCGCGCGGTAATGAAACATGGCTAGCGCCATCAGGGCGAGAATCGACGCCGCGCTCATCCCCAGGATGGTCAGGAACCCGACTTCCTTAAACCAGGGAAGAAGCACGACGAAATCGAAGCCGGCGGGGGTAGGATCGATATTTCCGTTGCGGTCCATGGCGCGGACCTCGAAGCGGTGGGGCCCGGCGTGTAGACCGGAAAGCGAGATCGAGTTGCCGGCGGCGAAGGGACTCCAGGGCTCGCGGTCCAAGCGGTGCGAGAACAGGAGACGGTCGGCGTCGGTGACCTTCCACTTGTCGGCGCCGGAGAACACGATGCGGGCGCGGCCGTCGGGTGGCACCTTGCTTTGGTTATCGGCGGCGGACAGGAAGGTATGGGGAGGATCGACATCGGCTTCCCCATGAAACTGGCTGAGGCCCGCGGTGGTGCCCGCCCAGAGCCGGCCGTGGCTGTCCTCGACAACCGCATACGCCATGCCCGAGGGGAGGCCGTCGTTCTCGTCGTTGGTGATCCAGAGTCCGTTCCGCCAGCGATGCACGCCGGAGCCGGACGCCACCCAGACAGTTCCGTCGCGAGCTTGCAGCATGTCGCGGACGGTGTCCATGCCGTCGCGGACGGCCGTCCAGGATTTGCCGTTGTAGCGGAAAAGTTTTTGGCGGCCACCGGCGAGGATAGCGCCGTCCGCCATCCGGCAGAAGCGGAAACAGGCGCTATCCGTAAAGCCGTCGGCGGGGCCGATTTTGCGGCCGTGTCCGTTCTTAAAGAGCCCCAACCCTCCGCTGCCGCCCACCAACAAATCGCCGTTGGGCATCTGCTGGACGGCGCGGATGACGCCGAGGTTCCACTCGAGGGGCGGACGAAGATACTCGCGATACCGCTTGCCATCGAAGGTGTACAACAACATTTGCTTATTGCCGTTGACGCGAGTGCAGACCCACACCGAGCCGGCGTCGCGGGGAAGAATGCGCTGCAGGAACTGGTTGGGGGGGGTAAGGACTTCCTGGAAGGCGGGACGGCGCGGGTCGAAGGACAGCAGCGAATTCCCCCGGGAAGTCACCACCGTCAGCAGCAGAACCCCGCCCGGTCCGGGGATTAGTTCGGGAGCCTGGGTAATGCTGCTCCACTTGGCGGGAAAGGGATACTCCTGCCATGTTTCGCCGCGAAGCCGCCAGAGGCCGGTTGCGGCCAGGAACCAGAGGGAGCCTTCGGAATCTTCATAGGCGCTTTGGACTCCGGTGCGAACGTTGGCCACTTCGCGCGGGGTCTGCCACAGGGAAGGCGACAGCCTGGCCAGACCCTGGTTGGTGCCCACCCAGATAGTGCCCCCCGGTTCGGTGACCACGCTCATTATGGAGCCCGAGAGGACCCCATTGCGGTCTTTTATATCGAGACGATCCCCCAGCAGGTGGTGCAGGCCGCTGGGATCTTGCACCCACAGCGTGCCGCCGGTTCCCGGCCAGCCGCGAATCACACCCTTGGCGCCGGTATCGAGGATTTCCCAGCGCCCGCCATGCAAACGTGCCAGTACTTTGGACTCGTCCGTTTTTCGGGTGGCGACGACATAGAGCGATCCGTCGTCTTGCAGGTAAGGTTCTTCGGCCTTTTTCAACCCCAGCGCTCCAAACGGGATTTCGGTCCAGGAGTTTGCGCTGGAACTCACGCGGGCGACGCCGTTATCGCCCAGCACCCAGAATCCGCTCTTGTCTCCGGCGCAGCACAGCCCCTGGAAGCCGCCGAGGTGGGTATCTTCGACGCGGCGTATGGTCCGCAGATCGCGGCTTTCGAGATCATACTCGCTGAGCACGCCGGCCTGCAAAACGAGGACTCGTTTGCCGCCCAGGGGCAGGGTTCCATTGGAGTTAATCTTGTGCGGTATCCATTTCCGGCCGGAATACTCCAACAGGTTCCCGGCATCGTCGTTACTGATCAGCGAATCCTTGCCGATGGTCCAGAACCAGTGACCCAGGTTTTTGGGCGAGCGCACGCCTTGCGCGCTGTACCCGTCGAGAACCGTTACACTATCGACGCGCCCGTGGCGGATCCATGTCCGGCCGTCCGGCCCGATGGCGATCTCCTGGGAAAACGACTCCGCCAGCCCGTCCGCAATCGTCCAGAAGCGCCAACCCTCCCGGCCCTGGCCGGCTCGAGACGTGGATGTCAGCAACAGCGCGGCGACCGCACCGGCGCAACTGAACCGCCAGAAGCCCATGGTGGACGAGTTCAGACTCCTCCTCAGATGCTCATATCGGCGGAATTCTTGCGGTTTAGTAGTCTATTATTCGGGACGACGGGTGTTCTACTGAGCCGCCGGCTTCTTGATCAGCTTGATTTCGAACAACTTGGGCCACAGTTTGCCGGTGACGAAGAGACGGTCGTGCTCGGCGTCGTAGGCGATCCCGTTGAGGACTTCGGCATTGGGACTGCGGTCGGCGCCGCTCAGCAATCCGGACAGATCGATCCAGCCCACGACCTTCCCGCCGACCGGGTCGATGCGCGCGATGCGGTCGGTCTGCCAGATATTGGCATAGATCTCGCCTTTGATCCATTCCAGCTCATTCAAATTGGCGACCGGCCGGCCGCCATCGGTGACCGTAAGACGGCTCAACTCCCGGAGAGTCTCGGGGTCGAGGAAGCGGAGTTGGGGCGAGCCGTCGCTCATAATGATGTGCTTGCCGTCGGTGGTCAGGGCCCAGCCTTCGCCCGGGTAATGGAACTGGCCCCGGGTCTCGAAGGTGGCGAAGTCGTAAATGAAACCGACCTCGGTCTGGTAGGTGAGCTGGATCAGCTTGTCCTTCCAATTGACGATGCCTTCGCCGAAGTAGGCTTCCGGCACGTCGTGTTTCTGCAGCACCTCGCCGGTTTCCAGCTTGACCTTGCGGACGGTGGACTGCCCGTTCAAACCGGTGCTCTCATAGAGCACGCCCTTCCAGTAGAACAGTCCCTCGATGAAAGCGGTGGGATCGTGGGGGTAGGAATGCACCACGCGGTAGGTATACTCGGGAACCGTTCCGGCCTGGGACGCCGGGCCGCATGCACAGGCCGCCAGGGCCGCGGCGACGATCAGCAAACGCATATCCATCAAACATAGCACTGGCCGGGAAGTTACGGCTGGCGTAGAGAACTTCAGAACCTGCGGGTGTCAGCCGGGCATCGCCACGAGTGGCGATCCGGCGCGCATGAGTGCGCACGCCACATCGGTCGCGGTGGACCGGGGAGTGGAGGGACGCGGTGGAAGTGTCCTCCTGGCCGCTCTGGTCGTCCTCCAGATTCCTGTGGACCCAGAGGGTCACCAGGCCGCAGGCGATCAGAATGACCAGCAGGACGCTCAACCACCTAACGGTTCCGAGATTCCATGCGGATTGGCGCGAGACGGCGGCGGCCGTGGCTTTGACGACGGCGAAGGCTGCGCCGGCGGTGAGGACCAGTTTGAAATACCAGGGCGTGAGATCGAAATGATCCGGGCCGCCGACCTGGCTCCACAGAAGTAATATGACGATCAGGGCGATCAGATACTGCGTTGCGTAGGCCAAACGAAGAGGGGACATGAGCCACGGGCGCCACAAAGCTGGTGGCGTCCCTTCATCTTACGTTATCCTAAAGGAAAATGTCCCAATCTAGCCCGTCCGGGTCTGGGTTTGCCCGCTCGTGGCAACAGTTTCAGAATGCGTTCGGGTTGGCGTTGGACTCCATCCGCGCGCACAAGCTGCGAAGCTTCCTCACGTTGCTGGGGGTAATCATCGGGGTGGCCAGCGTGGTCATGGTGGGCGCGGCCATCAGCGGGCTGGGGGTGTACGCGGAGGAGTCCACGGCCAAGGCTTTTGGATCGGAGTCGTTCCTGGTGGCGCAGATCGCGGCTACCGGGCGGCTCAGCCGGCGCGAGTATTTCGAAAAGATCAAGCACAATAAACCGATCCGCGCCGACGACCTGCGGTACCTGGAAGCGACGGTGGGCGACCGCGTAATGTTCAGCCCGTACCGCAATCACGTGGCCGACGTGAAGCGCGAGAACCTGATGTGCGAAGACAGCACGATCATCGGCGTTTCCGCGGATATGGCCAGCATCCGCGACATCCTGGTAGTGGACGGCCGCTTTTTCACCGCGCAGGAGGACCACACGCGCGGCTTCGTGGCGGTGATCGGCGACACGGTCCGGAACACGCTGTTTCCACCGGACTCGTCGCCGGTGGGCAAGATCATTCGCGTGGAGGGCATCGAATTCACGGTGGTGGGCGTGCAGGAGCGCCTGGGGTCGTCATTCGGGCGCGATCAGGACAACTCCATGTACATCCCCATTACTGCGTTCACGCGCATGTGGGGCCCCGGCACCGGGTTCCCGCTGTTCGGCCGCGCCAAACCGGGGCTGGGCATGACCATGGACGACGCGCTGGACCAGACCCGCGTGGCGCTGCGCACGCATTTCCACGCGCGGCCCGGCGAGCCCGACAATTTCGACGTGCTCACGCCCGACGCGGTCCGCGGCTTCATCGACCAGTTGCTGGGCATGATGGCGGCGATTGTCGTGCCCGTGACCTGCATTTCGCTGGTGGTGGGCGGCATTGTGATCATGAACATCATGCTGGTGAGCGTGACCGAGCGGACGCGCGAGATCGGCGTGCGCAAGTCGCTGGGCGCGCGGCGCGGCGACGTGATGATGCAGGTGCTGATCGAAGCGGTAGTGCTGGCGACGGCGGGCGGCGCGATCGGCGTAGGAATCGGCGCGCTGGCGACCATGGTGCTGAGCCGGCTGTTCGAGCTGTCGCTGCACATCACGGCGGGATATGTGATTCTGGCGATCGGCGTATCGACGATTGTGGGCGTGGCCTCGGGCTGGTACCCGGCCTCGCGCGCCGCGAAGCTCGATCCGGTGGCGGCGCTGCGTGCGGAGTAGAGCATGAATATCAGCGCCACGGAAAACATGCAGATGGCCGTGCAGGCGGTATGGACGCACCGCTTCCGCTCGCTGCTGACCATTCTGGGGATCGTCATAGGGATCACCACGGTGGTGACGGTGGCGTCGCTGCTCACCGGATTGCGGCAGGGCGTGGTGGACTTCTTCCAGGAAATGGGGCCGGACAACATCTTCCTCTATCGCACGTCGGGCGACCCCGGGATGCCGGAGAACCAGCTTCCGCCCAAGGAGCGGCGGCGGTTGCCCATGAAGCCGGAATACGCCGAGGAGATTCGCCGCTGGTGTTACTCGGTGGAAGACGTCGGGCTGACGCTGTACATTCCTCCGATGGTGGACGGCAATGCGTTGATGGCGCGCGTCCCCGGATACGAGTCGGACACTATCAACGTCTCCGGGGTATCGGCGAACTCCGGGGAGATTGCGCCGCGCGATTTCGCCGCGGGCCGGTTCTTTACGCCGGACGAAGAGCAACGCGGCCTGCACGTGGTGGTGCTGGGTTTCAGCGTGGCCGACGCGCTGTATCCCGACGGGCAACCGGTGGGCCGGACGGTGATGATGGACGGCGCGGAGTACACCGTGATCGGCGTCTACGCCAAGGCCAAGGGCGGGTTCTTCGGCGAGAACGGATTGGACAACGTCTTCATCATTCCGCTGCACACGGCGCACGTGCGCTATCCGCAGATCGACCGTTACATGATCACCGCCAAGGCCAGATCGGGCCGGAGGCAGGAAGCGTACCTCGAAGTGGAAGGCGCGATGAGAAAGATCCGCCACCTGCCCACCGGGAAGCCGGACGATTTCGCCATCTCGACGCCCGACCAGATCATCCAACAGTTCGACAACATCACGGGCCTGATCGGACTGGTAGCGATCGCGATCTCGGGCCTGGGACTGCTGGTAGGCGGCATCGGCGTAATGAACATCATGCTGGTGAGCGTGACCGAGCGGACGCGCGAAATCGGCGTGCGCAAAGCCCTGGGCGCGCGGCGCCGCGACATCATCGGCCAGTTCCTGGTGGAGGCCGTGACGCTCACCGGCGCCGGCGGAGTGCTGGGGATTGTGATTGCGGTGCTGATCACGATGCTGGTGGGCGCGCTGGTGCCGTCGCTGCCGTCGAAGGTGCCGCCATGGGCGCTGATTACGGGCTTCACGGTGTCGATGGCGGTGGGTGTGTTCTTCGGGGTGTGGCCGGCGGTGAAGGCGTCGAGGCTGGATCCGGTGGATGCGCTGAGGTATGAGTAGGGCAGTGCGTGGGGATTGCACGGGGGTCCGCATGGGATGACAGAGCGGGACGGCTCGGAATCTGTTGAAGTGGGGACCGGTTTTCGTCGGGCATCTTGCAGCCAGCGGGATGCGCTCACTTTCCGATAACCCCACTTCACGGGAGCTTATCGGAAAGTAGCGAGACTCCGCCGCGCAAGAGACACCATTAGCGGAGGGGACCGAGGTTTGAACGGCACTCTGGCGCGTCGATCAGTGTGATGCGGTACATCGGGTGCGCAAACTCAAACATCGTGCTGCGAGCGAACGCCGACCGCTATTGTTTGTGGGCTAACCGGTCATCACAGTTCGTTGCCGCACTCGCTGTCCCGTTCTCACCGGGCGCTAATATCATGGCGGAATCCAGTCCGAATCTGTCAACAGGCATCCCGCTCACAGTTTTGACTGTGTGACGGCGTGGTCGTCCCCACAAATCGGAGAACAGGTTGTAATCCACGGCGACAGTCGTGGCGCGCACGGTGGCTAACGAATCGCGCAGGTCTTTGGAAAACACCGCGTCGAAGCAATAGCCGCCGCGCACCGGGGCCCATAGAACGACCGGGATTTCACCATTCTCACGCCGCGCGGCAGTGCCCCACGGCAACTGCCCAGTTATGGACCAGTATGCTGGGAGCGAGCGGACGACTGGCTGACGCTCATACAGGACATCGGCAGCGAGGCAGATTCCAACGAGGACGATGACCGCTATGATCAGCTTGACTCGCACGTTTCAATTTTAGCCCTTGGCAGGAGAACCTGAACGATTCCATAACGGAACCCCAAGGGACGATAAGCCACATATCGGGAGCAAGCGACTGAACATTCGGATATGCTGGTCTTCAATCGTGGGCAAAACTGAAGGAATCGCGAAATTGAAAACCGGCTTGATGCGGGAGATTGATGGTCTTCTGGCGGTTGCCGGATTCCGCCGTGTGCGGGATCGATTCTACGGCGATCTCTACTGCCGGGAGGGCTCCGGTGTCCGACACGGGATTAGCATCGGCGCTCGGATATATATCCCGGGTGTCCTCCAAGCCGAAGTAGGAGGCGTCAGTTTGAGATTTCATGCAGTTGAGGCTCTGGTCGCAAGAATGGAAGATCCACATCCGCTGATCAACGCCAGGGCTATCGCCGCCCGGTCCACGCTCTTCGTTCGAATTTCAGAATCGGATCGCGCCATAAAGCACGAACTTAGGGGCTGGAGTGGTACCGCGCATAAGGTTTGGCTTGTCCATTCGCATGAAGACCTGCCCCGTACCGCTTCTGAAATGGCGACCTTCGCCCTTGAATACGGGGAGCCGATCTTAACGGCTCTCTCTGACTCGAACCGTGCTCTTGAGACCCTGTCCGGCGACGACGAAGAGGCGAGAACGTACGCCGGGCCCGACGAGATACGCGCCATGAAGGCAATCGCGCTTGCATTGTTGCTGCATGGCGAGCCCGCCGCGAGAGAGTTGTCCGAAGTAAAACTCCGGCGAATGAGGGGCGACGCGGTCGGAGCGTTGCGTCGGGCGGTGGTCCGACTATTTGAGGACGGGATTACGACCGAGTGATGCGAACTGCCGGTTCATCGTCCTTTTTCCGATAAACGGCTGTGAACGGCGATACCTCAGACTGTCCGTTCGTAGCGGAACCATACCGCTCTGAGGCTTACTGGATCGGAATGAATATCCGAATATCCGACAAAGCGTCTTCGACCGTTCCTCGCAACTCGCCGACCTTGGCCTTGGCGTACAAGAGCGGTAAAACACGCTCGAGGTCCAGCGTGTGGTGAATGCGGGCCAGGTGTCCGAGTCAAGTTATCGCGACCCGCTGAACGTTGCCGTTGCCGTGATCGGCGAGCCGGACACACCAATCCTGAACCCATGCGCAATCCGGTTCGTGGAAGCCGGCGCGCACGAGAGCGTGCGCGATCTCATCAGCCGAGCCAGACTCCAGGCGGCGCAGCAGCACGGGTCAGGGTAAGGGTGGGACGTCTTCGTACTGCATCATCACCATCGTATCCCGTGAGCCAGTCCGGTCCTCCCGGATGGCGGTTGGTAGAAGGGTTCTTTCCGATAACCGACAAATCGCGGCGTTATCGGAAGGTTGAAAGCAGTACCGAGACCTACCCATTTTCCGAACTTCCCAGCCGCTGTGGCGTCCAGCCGCTGGCACATAATAGTCGGAAACGGCCTGAGGTCGCCGCAAGTCGAAAGAGCTTCACAACAGGTCGGGCTCGACGTCCCGAAACCCTTTGAGAACGTTGGCAAGTTTCGGGCTCTCTGATCGCTCTCTGCGACCGTTCATCCATACATACGTATACTTGTATTGTAGAGAGCGGGCTGAAGCCGGCGCGGTGGATAGGCAGGCACAACTGAGATGAAGAAGAAAAACACAATCCGAGTCGAAGAGGGCAGCGGCGACGTCTTTGCCGACCTCGGCTTTCCCAACCCCGAACGGGAGCAACTCAAGGCCCGCCTCACGCTCCAGATCTACCGGCTGATCAAGGGCAGGGGACTCACGCAGGCAAAGGCCGGTGCGATTCTGGGCATCCGGCAGCCGCATGTTTCCGGCCTCATGCGGGGGCAGTCCGGCAACTTCTCCGTCGAGCGGCTCATGGACTTTCTGGCCGCGCTCGGCCAGGACGTCGAGATTACCGTGAGGCCGGCCCGCAAGGAGCATGGCGGCATTTCCGTCTCGCTTGGGTGACGGAACTTCGTATGGGGCTGCCGGCGGGCTGCATCGGCATGCGCAAAGTCCAGCGCGCGCCGTTGCCCTCGAAGTTGCCGCCATGGGGGCTCGTCACGGGACTCACGGTATCGATGGCGGTGGGCGTGTTCTTCGGCGTGTGGCCGGCGGTGAAGGCGTCGCGATTGGATCCGGTGGATGCGCTGAGGTACGAGTGAGGCGGGGTGGTGCGTGGGGGGGGATTGCACGGGGTTTCTCGTAGGACTACAAAGCGGGACGGTGCGACCCGCCACTTCGAAGGCCCGGTTCCCGTCCCGAATCGTACGACATGTGTGACGCGGCGGAGGCGATGGATGCTTACTTTCCGATAAACCCACATGTCGTTCCCCTCGGTTCGTTTGCCCGGCCGCAAGCTACGATGGAAGGACGCTCCTTAATGCCCTCGCACAAATTCCATGGTGCAGTGGGCCGCAATTGGCTGATCGTAGATCGTCGCCGGGGTGAATTTCCATTTGCGCAGTGCTGCCACGACCTCGGCAGCCCAGGGGTCGTTTGAGGTCTCCGCCACCCGCACATTGGAAGCGTTTCCGTGTGCATCGACTTCGAATTCTACGGTGGCCGAGGCCCGGCCCTCGCCTTGAGCGACGCGAATCTCCGCCGTCTGACGGATGCGAGGGGACGATGCGCCGATTGGCGGGCTAAATACAACGCGAGCCAGATGCCACGCGCTGGGCGCGCCTTCATTTCCGGCTATTCGGAATTGAATCGCGAAACGGGATTCCACCGAAACCGGCTTTCCGTCCTTGGTGCCGGGCTCAAACCTCCACCCGCTAACTGCTGCAACGGCGTTCTCGTCCAGGCCCAGGCCGAGCGGTTCATCCACCCGGCAATTGTGAGGCGAACCCTCGGCATTGATGACGCAACGCACGACAACCGTCCCTTCAAGACGCATGCGCCGGGCCTCTTCCGAATACTCTGGCTTCGGTGACCAAACCTGGCGCGGCGGGACGACGCCGTTGATGGCCGGGGACGGGCTCGCGGTCGCCGTTGACGGCAAGGGAAACTCGCCCGGCGACAAGTCTCCAGCCAGCGATACTACCTCGGTGGCAATGGAGTGGGCGGCGCTCGCGCTACCATCCGAATTGCCGGTCACCTTCACGATGCGAACAGTCGCGACGGCGCGTCCGTCTGCCTCTACCGGCGGAAAAGTGAGATGCCGCACCGCGGGTAGAAGCAACTTCGCGGTCGAATCGCCCTGGTCCAACTCCCGAACCTGCCCGACGCTTCCATCCGCATTGGCATTCACAAAGAAATAGCAGGCTTGGTCCGAACGCAGCCCCCCCGCGACTTCCTCGACAGAGATTGAGGGCAGCGGGTACCACAATCGGTCAAGGGAAAGCGGCGCGATCGATTGCAGAGGCGCGCGCATCGGCTCCGGGACGTCCGCAAGCGTGCCCGGCTCCAGGAATATCGCCTGGCGCCAATGGCGCAAGGCCTGGCTTTCTTGTCCAAGCTTCAGTTCCACCTGCGCCAGGTGCGAAAAAGCATCGGCGCGCGGAGCCAACTCCGTTGATGCCGCGATCAGACCGGCCGCCTGCTCGAATTTCTCCTGTTTGAACAGCAGCCATCCGTAGGTGTCCAGATAATTGGCGAAGCTAACCTGCCGCGAAATCTGGCTGGACATCGTGCCGTTTGCCGGGGCCGCGGATTCGATCTGGTCCAGCGCCTTGCGGCCGTACGCCTCGGCCTGCTCGATCCCTTTTCCGCACTCCGTTAGATAATAAGCCACATCGTTCATCTGTGCGGCCGACGGTTTGGCGCCCAAGGCTGAGTTCATTTCCTGCACGACATCCTTGGCGCCCCCGGCGCATACCCGCGCCACGGCGCGATAGAGCTTCTGCTGAGTGTTGTTCCCGTCCCTCTCCAGGACCTTGGAAGCCGCGGAGTCCGCCTCAGACCAGCGATATGCGTGGATCAGTGCCCGCGGCAGGTTGGCCGCCGCATGGGTATCGTTTGGACTCACCTCGAGTTGCTTGCGGAAATCCTCGATTGCCGCGGCCCAATCGCCGCGCCGCTCTTCGATAAGCCCGAGATTGTTGTAGGCAAAGTTATCCGCTGGATTGATCGCAATCTGCTGTCGGTACGCCCTTTGGGCGGCTTCAAGATCGCCGAGCGCCACTAGCGCGCGTCCCAGGTTGTTCCAAGCGTACGCGTCTTTCGGGTTGGCTGCGATCACCCGTTCGAAAAGGGCCCGCGCCGCTTCGTACTCTCGCTGTTGAATGGCCGTCACACCATAGGTATTGGCAAGTGCCACCGGAACCGATCGTACCCACTCTGAAGAATCCGTCCTGTCGGTGCGCCTCAACACGAATTGCCGTTGTTGGTCGTCGCGTACAATTTTCCAAAAGGACTCCACGTCGGTCGCGTCGAATCCGCTCGCGCTCTCCTGTCTCAGTAGAAGTTCGCGCAGAACAATCAGTCGATCCGCTTCGATCTTAGCCTGCGACTGGTATCCGCCGAATGGCCGATCCTCGGCAATTGCCTTGGGAAGCGCGACGGTGAATCCCGCCGGAATCGAGATGGCGATCTCTTCCCGAAATCGCCCCGGCGCACCCGCCCGGAGTGCACCGGTGGTTACCGGCAGAGCGAGTGGCACGACGTCCGCGATGAGAGTTTGCTGTCGGTGAATCGGCAGCAGGAATTCATTCTTCCGCATCCGCAACCGGATGGTCACAGGCCGGTCGGTTCTTTCGGCGTCAACCACCTCGGCCGGCGAGTCCAGCATTCCGCCGATCACAAATGACCCGAAGAGGGCCGGAGATCTCAGGTCCGACGGATTCTTCAAAGCGTCCGCGCGGCGATACGGCGCACTTGCTCCGCCTCCGGCCGTGATGATTATGGTTGAGCGCAGGCTACCATCCGGGGCGACGGACACCTCCAGTTTCGCCACTAAGGCGTCGGCGATGTCCGCGTCTTGACTGAGACAGGCCGCGACGGCCAAACAGACCAGACCAGCGAGACGAATCGCGGAGCTGACTAACGGCATGAAATACCTCTTGGAAAGCGTAGCTTATTGTATCTCAACGGTGTATAAGAGGACGCGTGGAAATGCAGCGGCAACGTTTTTGCCGACCTCGGTTTTCCCAACCCCGAACGGGAGCAACTCAAGGCCCGCCTCACGTTCCAAATCTACCGGCTGATCAAGGGCAGGGGACTCACGCAGGCAAAGGCCGGTGCGATTCTGGGCATCCGGCAGCCGCATGTTTCCGGCCTCATGCGGGGGCAGTCCGGCAACTTCTCCGTCGAGAGGCTCATGGACTTTCTGGCCGCGCTCGGCCAGGACGTCGAGATTACCGTGAGGCCGGCCCGCAAGAAGCATGGCGGCATTTCCCTCTCGCTTGGGTGACGGAGCGGCGATTTGGGCTGCCGTCGAAGGTGCCGCCATGGGGGCTCGTCACGGGATTCACGGTGTCGATGGCGGTAGGCGCTTCACGTTGTTCCGCATCTGGCAACAGGCGGGGATGGCGCATGTCCGATATTACGGGAGCCGATTCCCGTCCCGAATCCTTTGCGACAAAGTAAGGACGGGTCAAGACACATCCAATTTGTGCGAAGATTCCCGGTATATGGAGTTTCTCTGCGAAGACCTCCGGCGGCACGGTCTTCTGCTGCATCCGCCGGCGTCGCCGGATTATGCTCGTATGCTGGCCGATATCGAGGCGCGCCTCGATCGGCCCGTGGATGGCTCGCCTCCCATCCCGGAAGAATTCCGCCCGCGCATCTGCGAGCAGGACCGTCCCACTTCCGCAATTCTGCTGAACCAGAATGAGAAGGCGGTCGCCGCGCTGCACGTCGTATGGCGCTTTGAGACCGTCACCGGCCGCTCCTATCGCCACTCCCAGGGCATGCTATCGGCGCAAACCCTGCTGCTGCAATTCCAGATGACTGAGGAGCGTCGCAAGATCTTCGGTTACTGGTTTACCATTCTCCCTGGCTCAAAGCGCTATCTGGGCGAATCTGGAATGGTCGGGGACAACACCGATGTGCGCCCGCCTGCGCCCGGCGAAAAATGGCCCAACCGAGGCGGCTGTTTCGGAGGCGGCGGCGGTGCCGGAATGTCCGGCGGCGACGCGGTGGAACGGGTCACGCTCAGCCTTGACGGCGTCTTCTTCATCGACGGCGAGTTCGTCGGCCCGAATCGCGAAAAACTCTTTGAGCAGACAGTTGCTCCCGCTGAAGCGTGTATGCTGGTCGCCAGACTCGCTCGAGAGGGCCACAACCAAGGCCTGTCTCCCGACCGGATTCTCGCGCAAATCGAAACGGTCACTGGCCCCGCTTCAGAGTACCCTTACCCTCCTCCCAGAGTCCGCCACCGCGATGCCCCACCCGAGGAGTACCGCCAACGGGCTTTGCTGCAAATCGCCGGCCAGCTCGCAAGGCAACGCACCCTCCCGCAATTCACGGACGAACGAATCGTCCACATGATTATGGGCTGGGCCGAAGCTGCCCTGCCGCGCTTTCGCCGCGGTTGATATGGTTGCTTCCCTCCAAGACACCACTTACGGGTGGACGGCGGAAGACGAGGTGTCCACCTCTCCGCGACAATTCCGCTTAGTCACGAACTGCGCCGACTACCGGATCGAGTCGGAGCGGCTCAATATCGTGATGTGGCCTTATACCGCAACGCCGAAGAGAGCCGAGGAGGCATTGGCGCGGCTTGGAACATCGCCGCCGGGGAAAGGCCGTCTCTGGATTACCGATTCGCGCATCAGTCACGCGAGCGATACGCCCGACGAAAAGCCAGGGAAGATACAGTCGATGAGCTTCTCAGTCGAAATGATCTTACCGCACCGATAAGTGACGTGCTGCGCCCGGATCTCTCTTTCTTGCGGGCGTGGCACTCGAAGATAACGGCGACGGGTGTTACTCGATAGGAATCTCAACCTCCGCATAGCTGCCCGGCACGGCCGCGTTGACAGCTTCAATCACGAGATGAATGTGAGGGCGAAGGCGCGGTCATTGCTGCTGGCCGAGAACGACTATCCCGATTTTGCGGCCCACCAGGTTCTGCCGATGACGCATGTTCTTGTCGGTGGTCGGCAATATGTCGAATCCGGCCTGTTCCGCTGCGAGCGGCAAATCGCCGTTCCTGAGCTTGTCCCAACCTTGCTGTGCAGCGGTGCGGACCGTGTGCCCTTCGAGATAGGGGCGAATCGGGACGGGCGTTGCCTGATCGAAGATGATACGCATCTACGGCGCGTAGGGGGGCGCCTTCGGTTCTGGGCGCAAGCAGAAGACCTCACGTGAAAAGGGCTGCGCCCGCCGACGGGTCTCTTGGGCTTTGGCCTTGAGATTTCAGTCTTGAAACTCACCCCTTCCAAACATCGAGCGGCCCGTCGCAGCCGGCGCAGCAGTTCAAACCAGCCTCAGGCCCGCGACCCGTTCGAAGTGACGGCGGTTGCGGGTCAGCAGCGTGCCGCCGTTGCCGATCGCGATGCGGGCGATCAGACTGTCGGCCATTCCGATGGGATTGCCGGATCGTTCGAGGGACCTGCGAACCTCGCTGGCCGCGTCGTCCAGCGCCAGCGACGGCACCGCCGCGAGCAGTTGAACCAGGCGGGCAAGTTGCTTCGGGTTCTTCGCGCCCGAGAGGAGTTCAAACCGAGTGACGACCGTTGTCCTGAGCGCGCCGCGCCGGAGCAATCCTTTCACTGCGGCGGCTTCGCCTTTACCAGCCAGGTAATCGATGAGGACATCCGTATCGGCGATGGTCATCGCCAGTCCGCCCGGATTTTTCGGGTTCGAGCCGACAGACCGGCGGCTTCCGTCTCGCTCATCGACCCCTTCAGCGCGAGAGCCCGCCGGATCGCATTCGTTCGGCCGCTTTCAGTCCCGAGGTAGAGTTCCAGCGCTTCGGCCACCACGGTCGAGAACCCCTTCTCGCCCCGGTTGGCGGCCAATTCGAGGATGCGCGCGCGATGTTCGGGCTTCATCTCGATGGTGGTTCGCATTCTTCCGTTATCACATGCATTTACATGCAGACCGCGGGAGCGGCGCGGTTCTGCGGCGAACGGTTCCGGGGCGGAATGGAACTGGGGGAGAAAGGCACAACTGGCCGGTCTTGCTACGTGTATATGGCAGAGATATACTCGGTGATGTGGCGGAGCGCGACGATCCCCTCGATGGCTGTTCCGGTTTTGAATGGGACGAAGCAAATGCGCACAAGAACTGGGAGAGGCATCGAGTCAGCCCCGAAGAGGTTGAAGACATCTTCTTCAATGAGCCCCTGGTGGTGCGCAGCGATATCCGTCACTCCCAGCGGGAGAAGCGGTACTACGCGCTTGGGCAGACAAGCGGCGGGCGATGCCTGTTCGCGGCGTTCACCATTCGCCGCTCGCTGGTGCGCGTGATTTCCGCTCGGGACATGAATCGACGAGAACGGGGCGTCTATGCCAAACACGAAAATGAAGCCGGTGCCTAAGTTTCAATCCGAAGATGAGGAACGCGAGTTCTGGGCAACCCACGATTCGACGGAGTTCATCGATTGGCGCTCCGCCGGGCGCCGCAAATTTCCAAACCTGAAGCCTACCCTACGGACCATTTCCCTGCGGCTGCCGGTCTACATGATCGAGGATCTCAAAGTCCTGGCCAACAAACGGGACGTACCGTATCAGTCTCTGCTAAAGGTGTTCCTCGCCGAGAGACTGGAGAAGGAGCGCCGGCGAGCGTAGCGGGGCAGCGTCCAGCCACGCGGAGGACCGAGGACGGCGACGGGAGGTACAATGACCGGGATTCGCAGGTCGTGAGTACGAAGGAGGCTTTACATGAGATCTTTGAGATGCATTGCGTTGCTGGCCGCGGTTCTTCCGACTGTTTTTGTCCCGCCCGCCGGAGCAGCCTCCGCCGGGATCGGCATCGGCTTTTCTTCTCTCGATACAAACCAATCCGTCAAAGTGTCCGGGATGCTCTACCTACCGGAGGATGCATCGACTCCATGCCCTGCCATCGTCATGGTTCACGGGAACGCGGGAATCGACTCGGTCGGCGGGTTTTACCGGGAATCGATCGTGGGTGCCGGAATTGCGATCTTCGAAGTGGATTTCAAGAACGGGGTTTATAACCCTCCGGAGCGTCCGCTGCAAGCGACTTTCCTGCCATTGGTGTTTGCGGCGTTGAAAGAGCTGCGGGAATTGCCGTCCATCGATCCCGATCGAATCGGAATCGTGGGGTTCTCCATGGGGGGCGGAATCGCTTTAAGGACGGCCGTGGAAGCCAATCGCAAGACGTGGATGGGCGGCGAGAAGGGATTTGCGGCCCATGTGGCATTTTACCCGGGGGCCGGGCCTTTTATATCGTCCCTTGAAAGCAGCGGCAGCGCATTAACCGGGGCGCCCATGATCGTCCTCTATGGGACGGAAGACGCCTACGGCGACGCTAAAGCGGTCCCCGACCTGAAACGCCTGCTTCAGAGGAAGTACAACTTTCAACTGGTCACCGTCGAATACCCCGGCGCCACGCATGGATTCAACCGCAGAGCGGATCCCGTGGTCTACGCCGACCCCGCCGCCATTGGCGGAAGAGGATCCATGACCTGGAACCCGGACGCCGCAAACGACTCTCTCACCCGAGTTGTCGCCTTTCTGCGTCAATACCTGGCGGCGAAGTAATACTGGCGATTCCGGCGCGCAGCCGAAAACCTTCGTTGGCCGTCGTGGCGTACGCACTCGTGCGTACGCCACGACGGCCGGCGCGCGCGGAGCGATTTACGAATGTGGCGGCAGTGCCTATCGCCGTCGCCATCGGTTACACTGCTCCGAAGGAGCCACTACTTGCGAATTCGAAAGGCGGTCATCACCGCCGCCGGTCCCGACCAGCGGGCTCTCCCGCTTCAGACTCTGATCGACCGCGACGGGCGCGAGAAAACCGTTCTCGGTATCCTCATCGAACAGGCCCTCGCCGCCAAGATCGAAGAGATCTGCGTGGTGGTCTGGCCGGGCGACGAAGCGCGCTATCTGCAGGCCGCCGGGAGCCACGCCGCCGACGTCCGGCTGGTCGCTCAGCCTCGACCTTTGGGCTATGCCCACGCCATCTATTGCGCCCGCGAATTTGTCGGCCGCGACCCGTTCCTCCACATGGTGGGCGACCATCTCTACGTCAGCTCCGGCCAAGCCACCGCCGAGCGCATCGTCGAAATCGCCCAGACCGAGGGCTGCTCCGTCTCGGGCGTCCAACCCACTCGCGAGAACCTGCTCCCCATGTACGGCGCGGTCACTGGACGCCGCCTGCCCGCGCGCGAAGGCCTCTACCGCATCGATACGGTGATCGAGAAACCCACTCCCACCGAAGCCGAACAGCGCCTGGTGGTCCCCGGATTGCGCGCCGGCTACTACCTCTGCTTCTTCGGCATCCACGCGTTTACGCCCATCGTTATGGACCTGGTCGGCGCGGCCATCGACGACAATTCCGGCGCTCCCGTGGTGTTCTCTTCGGTGCTGGCGGAGTTGGCCCGCCGCGGACAATACCTCGCCGCCGAGGAATCCGGACGGCGCTATAACCTGGGCACGCGCTACGGGCTGCTGACGTCGCAACTGGCGCTGGCCCTGAGCGGCCGCGACCGCGCCGATGTGCTGGCGCAGCTTCTCGAACTACTGGCGGACCGCGAACTGGCGGCGGGAAACCGGCTGTGAGCCGCCTGGTCCCGATCATTACCGCGAGCGATGCGGCCCTCCGCGACCGCTCGCTGGACGCCGTCTGCCGCGACCTGCCGCTCGCGGAACTGCTGTCGGAATGCGCCGCGCTCGACCGCTTTCGCCGCACCAGCGACAACCTTTACGAACGCGTGCGCGCGCTGTTCTTTCTCTACGCCATCCACCGTTTCCACGTGCCCTTGCGCAGCCAGGCGGGGGCGCCGGCGCAGATCCCCTATGCCGGCTACACCCACCTTCTGAAGCGCCGCTTCAACGAAGCCATCGACCTTTTTCTGGCAGCGGAACGCTCCTCGGGACCGGGCGCCGCTATCTCCAGCGCGCTGGCCGCCGCCTATCGCGGCCTGGGCTTCCAGACCCTCGCCGACCAGGTGCGCCGCAGCGTCCGCTCGGTTCGCGGCAACCAGTGGATGTTCCGCACCGGCCACCCCGCCGATTACCCGCTGCGCCTGCGCCCGGAATTGCTCCGCACGGAGTCCGGCCTCTTTCCCGTGCTGCGCGAGTGTACGCCCGTCCGCATGGATCTCAGCCACAGCGGCTGGAGCGATATCTTTTTCCTGGGCATGGACTTCCCCGAGGGCGCGCGCGTTCTCAACATCTCCGTCGATCTCAGCGTTCGCGGCGACGCCCGCGCGACGGCGCCGAAGCCTCCCGTGGAAGCCTGGCTTCGCGTCATCGACCGCCCCGTGCTGCGCCTGGTCAGCGTCGATCTGCAGGCCATGGCCGAGATCTCCACCGTGGCCGAGGTCTTCGATTTCGCCCGCGACTATCTCGGACTGCTCAAGGCCGCCGTGATCTCGAGCGGCCTGGTGCCGCCGGGCATGGAAGGCGCCACACAGCCGTTGTCCGACGTGCTGGAGCGTCTCACCGGGGCGCCCGGCCTGGGTATCGAAATTGTTTCCAAGGTCAACGACATTCCCAAGGGGAGCCGCCTGGCGGTCTCCACCAGCCTGCTGGCGTGCCTGATTTCGGCCTGCATGCGCGCTACGGGGCAGATCCACACGGTGGCCGGTTTGCTGGAAGAATCCGAGCGCCGCCTGGTTGCGGCGCGCGCCATACTCGGCGAGTGGATCGGCGGGTCTGGCGGAGGGTGGCAGGATTCGGGCGGCGTCTGGCCCGGCATCAAGCTCATCTACGGCGTCCCCGCCACCGAGGGCGATCCGGAATTCGGCGTCAGCCGCGGATGTCTGCTCCCTCGGCACCGCATCTTCGATACCGACGAGGTCCCGGCCTCGACGCGCAAGATGCTGGAAGAGAGCCTGGTGCTGGTGCATGGAGGGATGGCGCAGGACGTGGGACCGATCCTCGAAATGGTGACGGAGCGCTACCTACTGCGCAGCGAACGCGAGTGGCTGGCGCGCCGCGAAGCCATCGGCATCCTCGATGAAGTTACCGGCTGCCTGCGCGCGGGCGATATCCGGGGCATTGGCGACTGCACCGGCCGCAATTTCGCGGGACCCATACAGACCATCATTCCGTGGGCCGGGAACCTTTATACCCACACGCTGATCGAAGGCGCGCGCGCGGCTTTCGGCGACGATTTTTGGGGCTTCTGGATGCTGGGGGGCATGTCCGGCGGCGGTATGGGATTCCTCTTCCATCCGCGCCGCAAGGCCGAAGCGCAGGAGCGGCTGCAGCGCATCATGAGCGAAACCAAGCGCGGGCTGGAACACGCCGTCCCCTTCGCCATGGAACCGGTGGTCTACAATTTCACCATCAACGAGCGCGGGACCGCGTCCAGTCTGCTGCGCGGCGAGCAAGCGCTCATGCCGGCCGCTTATTACACGCTGGCCGTTCCTCCGCTGCTGCGCACCGAGGCCCGCCTGCTTTCGCCCGCGCGCCGCGCCGAGCTCGACCGCTTTTCCACCGCCTGCCGCAACCAGCCGGAGTTCGCAGGCATGGTTCAGCAGATGTTCGACCACCTGCTGCCGCGCGGCCAGGAGAAATCGGCGGAGGTTCCCGACACCCTGGAGACCATGCTTCAGCAGCACGGTTTCGATGCCGTGCAGCACGCCCAGATTCAGGCCGACATGCGTAGCGGCCGTATCGGGCTGGCGCAGAACCGGCTGCCGGCGAACACCGTCATCGAAGATGTCCGCCCCGGCGATTTCGTGGACGCCGCGGGCGCCGGTCTTCCCGACTTGTACCGCCGCATCGGCGAGGAAGCGCTAGCCTCGGGACGCGTCGCCGTGGTTTCGCTGGCGGGCGGCGTGGGCAGCCGCTGGACTAAGGGCGCCGGCGTGGTCAAGGCCCTCAACCCGTTCTGTAAGCTGGGCGGCCGGCACCGCAGTTTCGTGGAAGTCCATCTCGCCAAGAGCCTGCGCGCCAGCCGTGCCGCGGGCGTTCCGGTGCCCCACGTTTTCACCACCAGCTATCTCACTCACCGCGCCATGGAAGAGCATCTCGGCGCGTGCGGGAACTACGGGTATCCCGGTCCGGTGCTGCTCTCGCCGGGCCGCAGCATCGGCCTGCGCATGGTCCCCACCGAGCGCGACCTGCGTTTCGCCTGGGAGGAGATGGCGCAGCAGATGCTCGACGAGCGCGCGCAGAAAGTCCGCGAGAGCCTGCACGCCACGCTCATCGACTGGGCGCGGCAGGCCGGCGAGGGCAACGACTATACCGACAACCTGCCGCTGCAGTGCCTCCACCCCGTGGGCCACTGGTACGAGATCCCCAACCTGCTGCGCAACGGCACGCTGCGCCTGCTGCTGGAATCGCACCCGCGGCTGAACTATCTGCTGGCGCACAATATCGATACGGTAGGCGCCGATCTGGACGCCGCGCTGCTGGGCTGGCATATCGAACAGGGCGCGGCGCTGACCATTGAAGTGGTGGCGCGCCATCTGGAGGATCGCGGCGGCGGGCTGGCGCGCGTGGACGGCCGTCTCCGCCTGGTGGAGGGCATGGCGCTGCCCAATGAGGAGATCGAATCGCAACTCTCCTTCTATAACAGCGCAACTTACTGGATCGACATCGACCGCCTGCTCGCCGGCTTCGGACTGTGCCGCGCCGATCTTACAGACGACGGCAAGCTGGCCGAAGCGACTCGCCATATGGCCGCGTGCATGCCCACTTACGTCACGCTCAAGGACGTAAAGAAGCGTTGGGGCAAGGGCCAGGAGGACATTTTTCCGGTGGCCCAGTTCGAAAAGCTGTGGGGCGACATGTCCGCGCTCCCCGGCCTGGAGTGCCGCTATGCCGCGGTCTCACGAATCCGCGGCCAGCAGTTGAAGGAGCCGGCGCAACTGGACGCGTGGCTCCGCGACGGCTCGGCCGCTGCCATCGAACAACTGTGCGGCTGGGGGCCTTAGGGGGTAGAAATGAAGCAGGAACGCTTTGCAGTTTGTGCCTGCGCGATCTTAGCGGGGCTCGGGGGAGCGGCGTGGTCTGCGTCTCCGAGTGGTCCTTCGACGGTTTCCTTAGCGCCTGCCACTATGCTCCGCATCGGTACGGTGGATGAGCGCTTTCAATCGTTCAATATCGAAATGGTCGAAGTGACGGGCGGCCGGTTCTGGAAGCCTTATTCCCAGATCGGCGCGATCCTCAATGCGCCACCTTCCGCCACGCCGCCGGGCTCGAATCAACCCGCTGGAATGAACCCAGCGCTGTTTCAGTATCGGCCGCCGATCGATCTGACTAACTCCCGATTGCGAAAGCTGGCAGGGGCGCTTGGACCTGCATTTGTGCGCGTCAGCGGGACTTGGGCGAACACCACTTACTTTCACGATTCCGATAGTGCGGCGCCGCAAACCCCGCCCACGGGGTTTAACGGGGTGTTGACGCGGCAGCAGTGGAAAGGTGTCGTCGAGTTTTCCCGCGCGGTGGATGCGAAGATCGTCACATCCTTCGCCATCGGCGCGGGCGCTCGCGATGCCGGGGGAGTCTGGACCCCTAAACAAGCCCGTCAGTTTCTGGCTTATACCAAAGCCGTGGGAGGCGGAATCGCCGCGGCGGAGTTCATGAACGAACCGAACATCGCAGCTATGGGTGGCGCACCCATGGGCTACGATGCGGCGGCGTACGGGCGCGATCTGGCCGTTTTTCGGCCTTTCGCCAAAGAAACTGCTCCCGATATGGCGATCCTCGGTCCCGGATCGGTCGGCGAGGGAACGGCGATGATGCCGGCCGGGGCGGCGAGCGCACTGTCAAGTCTCAAGTCCGAGGACCTGCTAACCGCCACCGGACCCGTGTTCGACGCATTCTCTTATCATTTCTACGGCGGGGTATCCAATCGATGCCGGTTGGTGGTCCCCGACGACCTTACGACTGCCGAAGCGGCGTTGTCGGAAGAGTGGCTTTCCCGAACGGACAAGGTGGAGGCCTTCTACGCGGGCCTTCGCGATCGTTTCGAACCCGGCAAACCGCTCTGGGTAACCGAAACGGCCGATGCGGCTTGCGGGGGTAACCAGTGGGGCTCCACGTTTCTCGATAGCTTCCGTTATCTGGATCAGCTTGGGAGTCTGGCAAGGCGCGGCGTCCAGGTGGTGATACACAATACACTTGCTTCGAGCGACTACGGCTTACTGGATGAGAACACGCTGACGCCTCGTCCCAATTACTGGGCCGCCTTTTTGTGGCGGAGATTCATGGGCGCGACCGTGCTCGATCCGGGCCCAACGCCGGCGACCGGCCTGCATATCTACGCTCATTGTCTGCGCGGAGTGCCTGGGGGCGTGGCAGTTCTGGCGATCAATACCGGCCGGACCGAGACTCAATCGCTGGAACTGCGCGCGGCGGCGGAGCGCTACACCCTGACGGCCCGGGACTTGACGAGCCCCCGCGTGCAGATGAACGGGAGCGAATTGAAGCTGGGCTCGGGCGATGGCCTGCCGCAGTTGACGGGCGCGCCCACATCTCCCGGACGCCTCACGATGGCGCCGGCGACGATCACATTCCTCGCAATTCCGAACGCGCACAACGGTAGTTGCCGATAGGTTGCGCGGCGCGGGTCCGCAGAGAACTGCGAGTGGAAACGTGCGCGTTTCGGGCGGGGAGCGGACGCCGGGAGCGGAGCCGGCCGTACGCGGCGATTGACTACCGCCTCGTCTTGCGGTAGAACAACAGGCGAGATGCTCGAGAAAATCGATCTGGCCCGCTCGCTTCCCAAGAACGAGTACAAACCCCGTATCGAATGGCTGCAGGAGCGGCTGCTCGATCTGCAGACCGTGTGCTGGAAGGAGAAGATCGCCAGCATCATGGTCTTCGAAGGCTGGGACGCGGCGGGTAAGGGCACCGTGGTCAACGCCCTCACCCAACGGCTGGAACCGCGAGGGTTCCGGCTCTACTCGATCCAGGCGCCGCGAAGCAACGAGGCTTCCATGCCGTGGCTATGGCGCTTCTGGCAGAAGCTGCCGAATTACGGCGAAATCGCCATTTTCGACCGCAGTTGGTATGGACGGGTGCTGGTGGAGCGCGTCGAAAAACTCACGCCCAAGGAACGGTGGCTGGCCGGTTATCAGGACATTCTCAACTTCGAACGCACCCTGGCCGACGACGGCTACCTGATCCTCAAGTTTTTCCTGCATATCGGCAAGGACGAACAGCGGCGGCGCTTCAAGGCCATGGAAAAGGACCCTCTGAGCGCCTGGCACGTTCAGCCGGAGGATTGGGAGCACCACCGGAAATACGAGAAGTACCTGCGCGCCACCGAGGAGATGTTTTCGCGCACCGAAACCGAGTGGGCGCCCTGGACCATCGTGGAAGCCACGGATCTCCGTTGGGCGCGCGTACGGGTCTTCGAGGCCATCGTGCGGAGGCTGGAAGAAGCGTTGCAACAGCGTGGAGTGGCGCCGCCGCCGTCGCCTCCGGCTCCCGAGGCCGACAGGCCGGTGGATCTAGGGGAAGCGGAGCCTGCGCCGAAAGCGGCCAGGAAGAAACGGGACGGCCGAAAGGTCGTGAAGCCGAAGGCCAAGAAGTCCGGGAAAGGGCGTGGGTGAGCGGCATGTTGGAAACCGTCAAACTCGACAGGCAGCTTTCGCGGGGCGATTACGAGCGCAAACTGCTGCTGTACCAATTGCAACTCCGCGAGCTCGCCTACCAACTCTACTGCCGCAAGCGGACCCTGGTGGTGGCCTATGAAGGATGGGACGCCGCAGGGAAGGGTGGCAACATTCGCCGCGTCACCGAAAAGCTGGATCCGCGCGGATACGAAGTGCTCTCGATCGCCGCTCCGGGGGGCGAAGACAAAACGCACCACTACCTCTGGCGCTTTTGGCGCCGCCTGAAGCCTCCCCAGGAAAAACAGGTGCTGGTCTTCGATCGCAGTTGGTACGGACGGGTGCTGGTGGAGCGAGTGGAGGGTTTCGCCAAGGAGGCCGAGTGGAAGCGGGCCTACCGCGAGATTAACGATTTCGAACGGCAGTTGACCGAAGCCGGCGCGATCATGGTGAAATTCTGGATCCACATCGGCAAGGACGAGCAGTTGCGGCGTTTCGAGCAGCGCGAGCAGACGCCCTATAAGCGTTGGAAACTGACCGACGAAGACTGGCGCAACCGCCAGAAGTGGGACGTCTACACCGATGCCGTGGAGGAGATGCTTCTCAAGACGAGCACCATTATCGCTCCCTGGACGGTGGTGGAAGGGAATTTCAAATGGTTCGCCCGCGTCAAGTGCCTGGCGACCATCGTGAAGAGCTTGAGCCGCGAGCTGAAATACAAGCCATCCGACGGCTTGCCGGGATAGGGCCGCACGTTCGGACCGCGGCGCTTCAGCCTGTCCTCCACAGCCGCCGCAACCCCCGCCAAACGGGGAAGGCCCACCAACCGTATCCTTTGAGGGCGAGCAGGAGCTTCTGAGGAAGGTGTTCGAAGGCCGCGGAGGACTTGCGGCAATCGCGAAGGCACTTCCGGGTCAGCTCCGGTTGGCCTGCGGTGAAGGCGCCGATTCCCAGGTGGTAGGCACAGGTGAAGAGCCTCTGGCGTATGGGCGGCCGGTATTTCGAGTCGAGATGATCGTAAAATGCCTTGCACATCGCCAGCAGGTGGCGCGGCTCGTCCACGTCGTTGAGTCGAGTAAAGAACCCGCCCGCGTGAACCCGGTAGGCGCCCATGGTTTGCGGCAGCAGCCGAATGTTCCCGTAATGCGCGAGCGTCACAAAGAGCGGGAGATCGGCCATGTACAGCGACCAATGCCAGGAAGGCACATCGTCGATGACGCGGCGAAACATGACCGTGCCGGTGATCAGGAAATTGGCTCTTAGCAGGTCTTCCAGTTGGTAAAAGCCCGCCGGAATCTCGGGCCGGATCTTGTCCGGTTTCGATCCGTCCTCGTAATGCCAGACGGCACGATGGCCACAGACCGCCGTCTCGGGGTGCGCATCCAGCTCATCGGCCTGGATCTGCAGTTTCTCCGGAGACGTCCAATAGTCGTCTCCTTCGAGGATCGCCAGATACCGGCCCCGGGAACCAAGGAAAACCTGGCGAAGGTTCTGGTGCATGCCGATATTGCATTCCGGCAGGAGCGTCCGGATGAAGTTGGGATACCGGCGCGCATACTCCCGTACAATTTCGCGGGTGCCGTCGGTCGAGCAATCCTCGCCGATCACCAACTCGTACGGGAAGCTGGTCTTCTGCATCAGTACGCTTTCGATGGCCTGGGCGACGAACTTCTCATGATTGTAGGTGATCATGAGCACGCTGACTTTAGGCCCGGTGTCCGGCAAAGAAGAATCTTGCATATCGAGGTGGATCACTCGCCGGATAGTTCTGCAAGCCCGGCACACCGCCGGAGTTGGCCATGGCGTTTGACGATGCGCGCGGGGACGCCAACGGCGGTTACGTCGTCGGGAATGTCGTTAATGACTACGGCGCCAGCGCCGACGATTGTGTTCCGGCCAACCGAGACGGTATCGATCAAAGTGGCGCCGGCGCCGATGTAAGCTCCGTCGCCTATCATTACTTTCCCGCATACCGTGGCGCCGGGATTGATGTTGACGTAATCGCCGACCACACAATCGTGCGAGACGGAAGCCTTCACATTGAGGATGGCATGCCGGCCGATGCGTACACGCGAAGTGACCGTCGCCCCGGGCGCCAGGCAGGCGCCGGCTCCGATGACTACTTCTTCGCCGGTCCAAGCCAAGGGGTGAATCAATGTCCACGGAGCGACGCGGTCCCCGTAGAGTGCTTCAAATCTTTCGACCACGCGCTTGCGGATCGAATTGGAGCCGAGAGCGGTCAGGTAGAGCAGATTCTCGAAAAACTCCGGCGCGCGGTTCAGAAAGGTATCGAGCGGGCCGAGGATTTCCAGGTTTCTATTCCGGCCGGGCGCGAGCGCGTCGTCGAGAAAGCCCAGGAATTCGCCAGGCCAGCCGCGGCGCGCCAGGTCCCGAACGTACGCCTGCAATTCGGCGCCATGTCCGCCGGCGCCCAGTATTACAAGCCGCTCCCGCATGGTCCTACCTCCGCCCGGCGTGGTGAGCCGCGGTAAAGTTTTCCATCAGGCCGACGATATCCCGATGCTGGAATGAGCCGATATGCGTGAGCGCATCGAGCCACTTCGCGTTTCGATAGAAGACCGATTCCGGATCGGGGATGGCGCCGCTGACGATCGTATCCATCATTTCCTCGGCGCCGGTGCGTACATCCACTTGGGGCTGGAAGCCCTCCTCGGCGAGCCGCTGTCCGCTGACGGCGTAATTCCGCGTATCGGTATCCTGAGTGGGCATGTGTATCACCTGGAGACCGGGCCTGAGTTCCCTGAGAATCTCTGCGACATCGATTACGCGGAGGTTTTGGTGGCATACGTTGTAGCGGATGTGCCTCAAATCCGGTTTTTCCGCCAGGAAAACGAATGCCCGCGCGCAGTCGGCGATATGGAGGAACGGGCGCCACTGCATCCCATCGCCGAAGATCCGAATTTCGTTATAGAGGGTGGCATACAGGCTGAAGATATTCACCACCAGGTCGAAGCGCATCCGCTGCGAGAAGCCGAAGAGCGTACCGTTACGCAGAATCGTGGGGCGCCACGAATCGTCCGCCAGTTGTTCGAGGTCCCGCTCGGCCTTGAGCTTGGATATCGCATATACGGTCAGCGGATTCGTGGGCCCGTTCTCGTCAAGCTGGCCCGCAGCCTCGCCATAAACCGAGCAGGACGAGGAAAACAGAAAGCGGATACCCTTGGCGCGGGCGGCGCGGGCGAGAGCCACGGTGGTATGGAAATTGATGTCTTCGGTGAGATCCGGCTGCAGTTCCGCCGAAGGATCGTTGGACATGGCCGCCAGGTGAATGACGCAATCCACTCCGTCCAGCAGGGCGTGCGTAAAATCCGGATCGATCATGGCACGCCGCAGGTCTTCGGAAAGAACGACGACCTCGGGCCGCATATTTCGCAGGTGCCCCATGCCGAAATAGCCCAGATCCACCACTCGGACTTTGTGGCCGCGCACCAAGAGTTTGGGTATCAGCACCGAACCGAGATAGCCGGCGCCGCCCGTGACCAGGATGTTCATTGAATCTCCTTTTCGGCCTGCCGGAGCCGCTCGGCGACGTAGTCCATTTCTCCGGTGGTCATCGAAGCGTAGAACGGCAACGTAATGACGCGCCGGGAAAGCGCCTCGGTCTGCGGCAGAGGGCGGTCCGCAAAGCCTCGAAAGTGTCCCTGCTCGTGAACGGGCGGGGAAAAATAGGCGCGGGTTTCCACGCCGTGGTCGGCCATCCAAGCAATCGTCCGATCACGCTCGTCCGGTCCCCATGCCGGCGGCACGCGGACGGTAAAGTCCTTGAAAGTATGGACGGCATTTTCCGGCCATGCCACCAATCGAAAACCGGACGCCGCCTCCACGCGCTGGCGGTAAAGCCTGGCGCGCACCTGCCTGGCTGCCATCAATCCATCCAGGCGCCGCAGGTTATGCAAACCGACGAGGGCGTGGAACTCGCTCATCTTTCCGTTCATTCCGGCGAACTGCGCATTGTAGTTGGACTCGATTCCATAATTCCGCATGCGGCGGATGCGCTCGATCAACTCGGGCCGCCCGCTCGCGACCAGCCCGCCTTCCACGGCGACCAGCACCTTCGTAACGGATAACGAGAAGACCTCCGCATCGCCGAATCCCCCAACGCGGCGGTTGCCGATGGAAGCCCCGAAAGCGTGGGCCGCGTCATAGACGACGGGGATTCTCCGGCCGGCCTTGCGCGACGCCCGGCCGACCGCCGCTTCGATCTCCGCCACACGCGCCGGCAGGCCGTACATGTGAACCGCGATCACCGCGCCGGTGTCGGGATGCCGATTGAGCAACTCCTCCAGGTCGGCGACCGAGAGGTTCAGGTCGTCCCCTACCTCGGCGAATACCGGCACACCTCCCGCAAACAGCACGGCCTGCGCGGTGGCCATGAACGTAAAGCTGGGTAGGATCACTTTCTGGCCGCGTTCCAGACCCAGTGCGCATAAGGTGAAAAGAAGGCCCATGGTGCCCGACGAAATGGCCACGGCCGGCACGCCCAAATACTCCGACGCACAATCCTCAAACCGGGTCGAGTACTTGCCGAAATTAGTGATTTTTCCGTTGCCCAGGATCTCCGCGAATTCCTCTTTGAGATCGTCCAGCGCAGGCAAGTCCGGCCGGATGAGAGGAATCTTCATCCACGGCTGGCGCGGGGCCTCCGTATTGTTCAGTACCGGTCCGGGGACAGCCGCCCTGGCATCGACGGTTCCAGTCTGAGTCTGGCTCGTCATAGCAGAATTATATAGTGTGCAAGAGCGGGGAAGAGTTCTCGGATTTCTGAGCGCATGGCGGCGGTGAGCCGATGGCCGAAGCGGTGTTGCCTTTCCCCTTCGAGCCAATTTTCCGAGACAGCCGAAAGAGCGACCTGAAAGCAGTCGAGCGCCGAAAGAAGGCCGCCGGCCGCAACGGGGTTCAGGCGCGGGATGAAGCGCTTCGGTCTTCTGTATGCTGTCGGCGTCGCAGACCATGCGGTTGAGGCGGCGGGGAAATATCCCGGGAATTGGTTCACGGGCATGGTGTGGCCAGAACGAGCCCATTCGCAGGCGCCCGGTTCAGGGAAAATATAGCTCCTCTTCAGCGTAGCTTCAGCGGATCGCCACCGCAAGCAACACTGCGGATACATATCGAACTGCCCTTTAGAACGACCTGGTAATCGAGAAGATTGAGTCGATTCGGGCTGCCTGGGCGTGCTCTAATCCCCCTTTACCGATAATAAGACTGCCAAAGTACTCCGATGGACACTACGGCATAGATCGTCTCAGCGGACAGAACTATAGGTGTTAGAACCCGGGACTTTAGCGTAACCGCACTCTGTTTCAAAGCCAGGAATCCGGCGAGGCAAAATGGAATAAAGTACCGTCCCTGGACGCCGGCGGACGCAAAGTCATACTGGCCCCGGTCATAGGTCCCGTCCACGATAAACAGGAGGCAATAGGTCTGGATCGCGGCCCCGGCGAAAACAAGCGACAAAACGATACGATCGGTAGCGGTGAAGGGTTTGCGCGTCCATTCAGTACAACCGGCGGCGAGCGGAAGGGTCAGCAGGACAAAACTGGTCCAAGCCGGCGGGCCAAACTGACGCCAACCAAAAGCGCCAACAAAGTGGCGGATCAATTCGGAAAAACCATAATGTAGCCAGGTAACGATGTGACGCATGAAACCGAACGGATTGCAAACGATGATCTGCGTGTTTCCCTGCATATCGATGCCGCGAGCCAAGCCCGCGGCGAAAAACGCAAGGTTAGCATCGCGGTTGACCGCCCTCCAGAGCGCTACTGCCACTATAAGCGAGAGTGCGGCTCCCATAACATAGCCCGCTCGTTTCCAGTTGCCTCCGAACCGGGCGGAAGGGATCAGTAGCACGAGCGGCAGTGCCCAGAGGCTTCCCTTGCACAACGCCCAACACGGAAATAGGACGAAAAGTATCGCCAAAAAGCGGCAACTCACCGGCTGTTCTCGAGCGCGGAGGATCAGCGCAAAGCCTACCAACGAAATCGAAATCGTCATCTGGTCCGCCGAAATCGCGGCGGCTTGGTGCAAGGTCATGGGCATTAGCACTACAGCAGTAGTGAGTGCCCGAAAGTCCGGGGCGAGGAGAAGGCAAACCACAAACGCTGCCAGAAAGGATAGTACGCTCAGAACTCGTCCTGCATACAGCATTGCCGGAGGCGGCATGTTTAGCACCCTTGCAATCGATATACCCGCGCTTGCGGGAAGGTAGACAATGGGGCAGTAAAGCTGTGTTGCAATCGCCCCCCAAGCGAAATGCTTGTGTCCGGGATCGCTCTCAATAAGTTGTTGAGGTCCAGTGGATTCGCGGGCGCTACCGGCAAACATCTCGGGAACGAATATTTCCGGTTTGAACCTTTCCGCATCTTGAGCGCGACCCTCAGGGTATCGCAGCAGGTAGGTGAGAACCGCAGCGGGGAGACGCGGATTGGGGCGGCCGATGAACTGTCCGTTCGAAACCTGGTAAGCGCGGACAAAGTGCCCGTGTTCGTCCGGGAATTGAAAGGGCGGCGTAAGAAGTGCGAACGCCAGAGCCAGTATCCCGACGATAACGACAGTAAGGGAAGTGAACGCGTCCCAGTCCGCCGGTGCGTGTGGAGATAGTCCCGACCGTAGCCGTCGAAGAATGGGGTTCGATGGAACTGCAACGCCGGTTACGGGCTCGTCTCGCATTCCACAATAGTATCAGAGACCCTGCTCGACCTAGTGTCGCTCCCGGCGAATGTGATAGGAATGATCAACGGTCTGTCTCAGTCCAACCTTTTCGCGTTTTCACGGGGCTGAACGTCCTGTGCCGAAATAGGGCTAGACCGTGAAGCCGGCGCTGCCATCACTCCTTCGCCCTACGGTCGCTGAACGGGATTTCGGCCGTTGCAATGGCAATGTGCCGCACAACTTCGGCGATGGCTGCCTGATTCGCCCGATTACGCCGGTAAAGAGCGCTGAGGATATAGACAAGTGAGAGTGTTTGGACGTACAACAAAAGATCGGCGCCGCGGCCAACCCCAACGCTATGCGCTATCCGGTTCGCAGCGTCCGGGAAAATGATCAATGCGCTCCCCATCATCGTTAGTAGCAGCACCCCTGTCCGCACGACGAAGCGGGAGCGAATCGATACTAAGACTCCGATGCTTCCGATCAGCAGAGCGGCGACGAGAATCGGCTTAATGGGGGTCATCAGAAGACTCTCCGTAAAATCAGATCTATAAGGACGCTGATACTGTTCCCGATTGTCTGGCCTTTTCGCTTGGAGTATTCCGTATAGCAAATGGCAGACGGCACTTCGAGTATCTTAAGCTTGTTCTTCCGGATGTGTTCCAGAAGCTCCGTCGCATGCGCGAACCCAGGTTCGTGAAGGTGTATCCGCTGGAGCGCCGTGCGCCCTAATGCACGGAAGCCGTTGTGGGTATCGGTGAGCCAGACGCCCGTGAACAGTCCGGACACGACTCTTGCGCCCCGCAACATTGTCCGCTTCGCAAACGGGACCCTGAGTGCATCCCGCCGAGTGAGGAAACGAGACCCCATGGTTACGTCGGCTTCGCCGGATACGATCGGTTTGATCAAGTCCTGTATCTGCTCAACAGGGTGCTGGCCGTCGGCGTCGAAATGCACGACGACATCGGCGCCGAGGCCGAGAGCATACCGGTCTCCCGTTTCGAGCGCCGCTCCTTGACCCAAATTGACACAGTGCCGAAGGTAATGAACGGGATGGCGCAGAACGATGTCGCGGGTCGAATCGATGGACCCGTCATCGACAACAACCACATCCAACCCGGCAGCGCACAGTCCACGAAGGGTGTTCTCTATTTCCTTGCCTTCATTGAAAGCCGGTACTACCACAATGACGTGAACGGATCCTGGTTCGTGCCCCCGCACGCCCAGTTCTGGGCTCTCGGATGGATGTTCGCCGGTATTGGTTGGATTGGACTTCGGTTGCGTCATGGGAGTCAGAGCATCTTCGGCGCCAAGGGCTGAAGTACGGATACCGACGTAGGGGCGCCACGAAGAAACAGATAGAGTCCGTCGCCAGATCTACCAGCATGGAACATCCTCACGTAAGGTTCCAGTTTGCCTCCGTGGTCAGAACCGATTATACATCGAACCGCCTCCGGAGGACTCATTCGCACGGCAATCCGCATCTTTGGGTTTGCCGGCACCGGTCCCTTCTGCAATAAACCGCGGCATCAGCGGGGCTGGTACCTCCGGCGCTCCACTCAATAACGCTGCCGGATTCAGGGCGGCCATAGTTGTCGGGAACTCCCGCTTGGCGCCGATGCCGAGGCGACTGGCGAGGTGTCGGGTCGCATGCCGGATTCCCGACACACCCTTCCTTTGTGGCTTCCACGAGGAGGAGTAGACGGGGCGTACGCGCTTTTGTGGGTCGCACTGTATTTGGTTTGAGGTGCGCGGTCTAGCGAGGGCACGGCAGTCAACTGTGGCAGTAACTTCCGGAGTATGTCCAATTCGTGGCGGAGGTGCGACTCCGTCAGTTCCAGTTGAGTGCCATATCCGCGTGGCGAAGGCCGCGAAGCATGCTTCGATTCGACGTCGTGATAGATCTGCCGCCACAAAGCCGGCCGTCCCCCGGTTGCCTTGGCCGTCGGAGCGCGTCCCTTGGGCCTCGCATTGTCGATAATGCAGTTCAGGGACCGCAGACTTGAGTCCGCGGCGAACTTGTCCGCGATTGCTTCCAAAATCCCCAGGGGACAAGTGCAAGGAACCGGCCGAAGGTTACGAGTTATACTGGTCGAGGACGCGCACAGTGAACCGGCATTCAGGCCCGAAGGAGCTAATCCAAATCGAAGCAGTCTCCAAGCGGGCAGCGTACCACCACGCACGCCGGTGGGGCTTTCGATGTGCGAACCTCTCTTATGGATTCGAGCGGTGCATTATTGTTCTGAGAGCCATGGCGTCTCTGAAATTGAGAGAGCCGCGGATCTGCGGCCTTGGTTGCGGCGCCGGATGGCTGACTGGCATCCTGCACACGCCGGGTCCGACGACCGGTGTGGAGTTGTCCGAGAACGCGGTGAAGCGCGCCGCCGGACAGTACCCGACCGCCAAATTCCTGCGTGTGGACGGCGCCTTGCGGGAGCCGGAACGCGGTGAATTTGACGTGATGGTCAGCCAGGAAGTTATCGAACGCATCGAGAATAAGCGACTGCACCTCGAAGTGATTCACCTTTGCTTGCGGCATGGCGAACAACCGTTGGTGGCCACTCCAAATCCGGAAGTCCTGAACGCAATACCGGTTCGGGATCGCCGGGCGATTCGGGAAGTTGGGCCCGTGGAACTTCCGCGGACTAGTAAGGAACCGATTGCGGCCCTTCAAACCTGCGGATTCCAGGCGGCCGCCGGCGTTTCCCTCATTACAGGATGCGGCCGGACTGGATTGGAGCGCTTCTTCAATTCTCACAAATGGTCGTCCCTGCTGGATGTCCTGCGTCGGGGAAGTGTCTGGCAGCGGGTCTTTCGGCGGACAGAATTTGGGATGTATCCGACAGCTATCGACTGGGAACGGTAGGAGTCCATGTCAACAACCGGGGAAGGCATCCTCTCCCCCCGCGCGCTTTTCAAGAACATTCTTCGGAGCAGCGGGCTCTATGCGATCGCCAACGTAGGTCAGCCGCTGGTCGGCATGCTTATGCTGCCGATCATCACCCGTTACCTGAGGCCGGACGACTACGGAGTTCTGGCGACGTTGGAGCAGGTGTCCAGTGTCCTCGCCCTGCTGTTGGGTGCGAATTTCGGGTCGGTGATCGGCTACTTCTACTTTCAGCGAGACACCGCCGAGACTCGCCGTCCGGTGGTCGGCACCTGCGTCCTCGGTTCAGGCTTGGCCGGGATCTTGACAATGCTGGTGTTGGGGCTGATGGGCGCGTTTTTGACCCGTCTGATAATAGGCAACGGGGTCAGTGCACTCTACCTGCAGGTCATTGCACTGGGCATGCCGACTGGCTTCGCGTCGGAAACGCTGTTCGCCTGGCTGCGTGTGGTCGATCGGCCGCAAACCTATCTGACCGCTTCGATACTGCGTGTCGCGAGTGGAGCTGCCGCCGCCATACTCCTAGTGGTTGTTTTTCATTTGAAAGTACTGGGTATGGTGCTAAGCGGCATAGCGGCCGCGACAGTTCCCACTCTGATGCTGGCGGCGATCTGCTGGCGCACGGCGCGGCCAACCTTCGATGGCCGGCTGTTTCTGCGAATGGTGAAGTTTGCCGCTCCCATAGGCGTCGGCGGTCTGGCGTTGTTCTGCACCAATTTCGGAGACCGCCTCATTCTCCCGCGCTACGTGTCGTTGGCCGATATCGGGCTGTACAATCTGGCCTACAAAATCGGAATGCTGACAAGCTTGGCCTACAGCTCATTTCACACATACTGGAGTTCGCAGATATTCGGACTAATGAAGCGCGACGACGCCGATGCTCTGTTCGCCCGTCTGCTAACCTACGCGTTCGGAGGGATAGGGGCGATGGTCCTGGGGCTGATCGTCTTCGCTAAACCCGCCATCCACTTGCTGGCGCATCGCGACTATTCCGGTGCGGCGGTACTAGTCCCCATCATCGCGACCGCTTATGGGGTCCGCTCGCTGGGAGACTTTTTCAGATCCCGGTACTATCTTGCGGGACACCCCGGCTACGATGCCATTGCCAACTGGTTGGGAGCGGGGTTGTGTTTGTGCGGATACCTGATGTGGATTCCACGCTTCGGCGTCTGGGGAGCGGCATTTGCCACGTTATTGGCTTTTTGCTCGGTGCTGGCAGTGACATTGATCTGGACTTTCCGGCTTCGTCCATATCGGGTGGAAGCCGGGAGGCTGGCCAAGATTGCGATAGCCTTGGCCGCTATGCTAAGTGTGTTTATGGCGTTGCCGGTGGCGCCGCTATTGGGCCAGATAGCGTACGGGACGCTGGTGGCGGCGGGGTTTCCCGGCCTGTTGTGGCTCTTCGGATTTCCGACTGCGGCGGAACGGGAAGCGATACGTATCGCCGTCCGCCGGGTTATCGACGGCGGTTGGCTCTGTAATCGTTCGACGCTCGGGAGGCAAGATGGCAAGTGATGTTCAGACGTCTGGAGCCAACCGGGCCGCAGGCGGCGGTTGGGTGTTTGGTGGCACAGTACCATCGACGGAACTTATCATATTTTCCGCCATCTTAATTGCCTATCTCGTATGCGAAGTCCTGATTTACAGAATACACGTGTCCCCTTTGGTATCCGCAGAAACCGATGGCATTCTCTACTATATTCCATGGTCCCGGGCATCGCTATTTCAAATCGAGCCATTTCATGGGCCAGGTTATGCTGCGGCGATCAAGTTGGTTAGCCTTTTCCAGCACGATCCATTTGCCGCCGCCAAACTGGTCTCCATTCTGGCCGGTGGTATGTTTCTCGTCTCAGCGTGGTTCTTGATCCGGTCCATTGGTACTCTGGCGCAGTCTGTATGTGCTACAACGTTGCTCGCACTGAGCCCCGTTGTTCTCCAGTATTCCAACATGATAATGAGCGACATGTTGGCGGCATCGCTGTTTTTGAACGGTTGTGCCTTGTTGATTGTACCCGCGCGACCGCGCCGGATAAACTGGCTCATCGCAGGTTGCTGCTGCGGCGGTGCGTACCTGACGCGATATCCTTACATTACCGCGCTTGTCCTGCCTCCACTCGCCTTGCTGCTGTATGCGGATGCGCAGCCCCGCCGGCGCAAGATCCGGAGGGCGCTGCTGTTCTATGGCGGATTCCTTTGCGTGGCTCTTCCCTGGATGTGTTGGTTGTACCAGCAAAAGGGAAACCCATTCTGGAGTGAGAACTACCTTAACGTGGCCTTTAACCTGCACGGCTATGAAGGGGGATGGAACAACTTCCCGACTTCGGAACAATTCAAGGGCATGGGGGATGTCGTCGCCAGAGATCCGCTTCTCTTTGCTAGATCGTGGATTCGGACGGCCTTCGTGGATATTCCAAGAACCCTGTGTAACCTAATTCCCGGCACGGGACCTGGCATCGTGCTGTGTGGAATTCTCGTGTTTCTTTTGAACATGAGCCGGCGGCGCGCGGTTTTAGTCGGTGTCGTGTGCAGCTACTGGTGTGCTCTTGCCGTGGTCTGGGTGGATGATCGCTACCTGCTGCCGATCGTGCCAATCATATGTTTCGCTGTCACGGACATGGTATTCGCCATCTCCGTCCGGCTGGAGAAATTGCCGATCCTCAGCCGGCGCGGGCTTCCGGTGGGTATATTCATCGTGCTCCCGCTGCTAGTCGTCGAGGGGGCGCACTGTAGACCTGGGCAGTTTGCACACCTGTTCTCCGGGATGGCGCCCGAGTACCAGACTGCCGCTAGATGGATCGCTGGAGAGCACAGACCAAACACGACGGTGATGGCGGCTAAACCCCTGATCCCTTATCTCAGCGGCACGAAGTACATTAATTTTCGTGCCCTCGGAGTCCAGCGCGCCACACTTGGGGATTTCGGCCGGATCGTTCAGGAGGCGCAACCGACCTTTGTGGTTTTCGATGAGATCTATGGTTCCGTGCAGTTCCCGCTTCTCCGTCCGCTACTGGATCCGTCCATTCAGACGCCGGTCGGGAACCTCCGCCCGGTATTCACGGTCGATAGCCCTAGACGTCTTGTGGTGTACGAGTTCATTGGAAACCGCGGTATCGCGCCTGCGATTGCGCCGGCGTCGATGTTCGATTGGGAACCTAAGTCGTAATTGCCGACGGTTCCCTATTAGAATTGAGCGGGTCGGGAAGGTGGATGCACTCCGGAAATGTGAATCCCAGATAGCCTCGAATCGACTGGATTAACGCGGCAGCCTGTGCGTCGCACGTCTCGAGATCTGTGGACCCGATCCACAATCCTTCTGGAGGAAAACTCCGCTTTTCGCAAGAGCGCGGCGGCGGATCATCGATGCGCGAGGGGAGGTGCGGGCTCATGCCGCGCCACCGGCGGACCGATCTCCAGAACTTCGCTCTCCCAATGAATCGCCGGGCGCACGACTCCGGGCCACTTACCAAACCATGCCCCTTCCCGCTCGATGTCGTCAACCTCGAATGCCGCCACGTTCGGATAGTTGAAGACGAAGGTGGAAAAGTCTCTCACCACGAGCAGCCGAATATAATAATTTCCGTCGTTCAGCAGGTTGGGTGGAATCTCGCACGAGTCGCGCAGCAGCCCTACCGGCCGTTTCGCAGGCTGCGATGCAACGTTGAAAACACAAACCTCCTCCAGGCTGTAGAGATGTAAACTTACGTGCAGTAGGGCGTCCGGCTCGAAATTCCAATAGCTGAACTCCAACCGTATCGGCGTGCGCACGGTAATGCGGTCGGTACTCTCGTCCAACTGCGGCAGCACGCGGACGCTATGGAGGCGCACTATGTCGTTTCCAGGTGCGGTGGCGGGGTCCGGCCATACCGACTCGTGCTGGGAAATGGCGTTCTCTTGCAGGTAATGGCCCACCACCGTGCCCGCATCGCCATCTTCCACCACCTGGCCGTTCGACAACCAGATGGCCCGCGTACACAGGTTCCGCAGCGCCGTCATATTGTGGCTGACGAAAAGAATGGTGCGTCCGCGGCGCGAAACATCCCCCATCTTGCCCAGGCACTTCTTCTGGAACGCCACATCGCCGACGGCCAGCACCTCGTCCACCAGCAGGATCTCCGGCTCCAGGTGCGCGGCCACGGCGAACGCCAGCCGCAGGTACATCCCGCTGGAGTAGCGCTTAACGGGCATGTCGATGAACTTCTCGACTTCGGCGAAGGCCACCATCTCGTCGAACTTGCGTGCGATCTCCTCGCGACGCATGCCCAAAATGGCCCCGTTCATGAAAATATTGTCGCGGCCGCTCAACTCGGGATGAAAGCCGGTCCCCACTTCCAGCAGGGAGCCCACGCGGCCCCAGATGCGCACCCGGCCCTCGGTTGGCTCCGTTACTCGCGAGAGCACTTTCAGCAATGTGCTCTTGCCGGCTCCGTTGCGGCCGATCACGCCGACTACCTGGCCGTGCTCGATCTCGAAATCCAGGCCCTTGAGCGCCCAGAACAACTGGCGCTCGGAGTGGCCGGAGGGCCGCTCTCCGCGGGCGACCGATCGCATGAACCGGAACGGCTTGAGCGCCAGATCGGTCAGCACGTCGCGCATGGCCTTATAGCGATAGTCCCCTTCGGCGCGCGCGCCGATGTCGTACCGCTTACCCAAATTGGACGCGGAAATGGCAATTTCGCTCATAGGCCGTTTTTAGATGATATCCGCGAAGTAGCGCTCCATGCGGCGGAAGTATATGACGCCGGTAAATAAAATAATGAACGCGGCGGCCGACGAGGCTACCAGCATGAGCCCCGGCGGCGAGCCCGATCCCAGCAACGCCCAGCGGAAACCCTCGATGACGCCCACCATCGGGTTGAGACCGTACACCGTGCGCCATGGCTCGGAGAGCATGCTGCTGGGATAGGCGACGGGCGTGGCGAACAACCAGATCTGTATCAGGAAAGGCACCACATACCGGATGTCCCGGTACTGGACGTTCAAGGCCGATAGCCACAAGCCAACACCCAGGCTCGAGACCACCGCCAGAAGGAGAAAGGCCGGCACCCATAGCGCGTGCACGTTGGGCACGAATCCCCTGTACAGCATGAACCCGAGCAGCAGCAGAAAGGCCAGCGCGAAATCCACCATCCCGGAAAGTACCGAAGAAATCGGCACGGTGAGCCGGGGAAAGTAGACCTTGGTGATCAGGTTGGCATTTCCCACCAGGCTATTGGAGGATTGCTGGATGCCGTTGGCGAACATGGTCCACGGCACCAGCCCGGCGAAACAGAAAATGGAGTAGGGCACGCCATCGGACGGCACCTTCGCCAGCCGGCCGAAAAACAGGCTGAAAATAATCATGGTGAACAGCGGCTGGATGATCGCCCAAGCCGCCCCGATGGCGGTCTGTTTGTAGCGCACCTTGATTTCGCGAACCGTCAGGAAATAAAGCAGCTCGCGATAATCCACCAACTCGCGCAGGCGTAGCGCGACCCAGCCCGTGGTCGGAGCGATTTCCATGAATGGCGCCGCCTGCGCGCGCGGTCCAGTACTCGTAGCTCCCAGATTTCCTCCGATTTCCCGGTGCGGATGACTTTCTTCAAGCTCAATTGTAAAGCATCGCGCGAAATCGGCCGCCGATAGCGGTCCGCGGCGCGCTCGGCCTCAATCCATTGCACCCGAACGATATCTGGCGTACAGTAGTAGAACCTTCGGAGGATTTATGGCCTTTTGCTCGGCTTGTGGCGCCCAAATGACGGGCCCATTCTGTGGACGATGCGGTGCTCCGGCGAGCGCACCCGCTCCAACTCCGGCGCCCCCGCCTCCACCGTTGCAAGCTCAACCGCAACCGCCGCCGCAGCAGCCCTTCTATCAGGCTCCGCCGCCGCCGACCCCGCCGTATCAGGCTCAGCCCTACCAGGGGCAGCCGATGCCGGCGCCGCCGGGCCCGAGGAAGACCAGCCCGATTGTGTGGATTCTGCTGATCGTCGGCGGCCTGTTTCTGCTGGTTGTTCTGGGGGTGGTTGGGACGGGGATGTTTTTCTTGCACAAGGCGCGTCAGGCGGGCCTCGATCCCGAACTGCTGCGGTCCAATCCCGGTCTGGCGATCTCGAAGCTGGCCGCCGCGTCCAATCCCGATATCCAGGTGATGGACACCAACGACCGCGAGGGCACCATTACGGTTCGCGACCGCAAGACCGGCAAAGTGAGCAAATTGACTTTCGACCAGGTCAAGAATGGCCAGTTCAGTCTACGCGTTCAGGAAGACGGCAAGGACTCCTCGTTGAATTTCGGCACGAGCACTGCCGCCAAGCTGCCGTCCTGGGTTCCGGCCTATCCCGGAGCCGAAATGAAGGGCGGATTCTCGGCGCATACTTCGGGCGCGGACGGCGACGCGGGCAATGTCACCTTCACCACGTCCGATTCCGCCGACGCGGTTCGATCATTCTATGAGAATAAGGCACGGGAGGCGAACATGGAGATCAAGTCCACGGCCTCTTTCGGAACGACCACGGTGCTCACGCTCACCGATTCGGGAACGCGCCGGAGCATCACCGTGACTATCTCCGGCGGGCCTCCGACCGGGGTCGGCATCTTCTACACCACGAAGTAGCTGCGGCGAGCGTGGAACCGCCGCGCACGGTGGGTTTAGCCGTGGCCGAAGTACATCAGCCAGCCCAGGCCGAAGAGCGCCACCACGAAACAGACGAAGGTATAGATGCCGTAGTGCAGGCGGTCGCGATCGGTATTGCGCGTTACCACGCCCAGGACTACCGAGGTGAAGAGCGAGAACAGCAGGGCGGCCTCGAAGTGGGAGAGGTTCATCTTCATCAGTCTTTCCTCCCCGCGGCGATCTCGAAAGCGTCCACCATGGCCAGCAGGTTCAGCAGGCCCGCGGTGACCAGGAACTTGGTGCCGTAGTCGTGAACGTGTCCGGGAGCGTCCACCTGGCTGTACCCGAAGGCGGCCGTCAACAAATAGAGGATGCCGCCGCACAGATCGCCGATGAACCCGCCGGTATTGATGAGCGTGGTCAGCAGGTCGCCGCTCTGCGGCTGGAACATGTAGCCGCGCATCATCAGCCCGCACACGAACATGCCGGTAATGGCGAGCAGCAGCAGGGTTCCGCGGCCGTGCCGTTTGAGCAGAAAGTGCCCGCCTCCGGGAATGAGCCAGCCGAGGGCCACGGCCGGAACCCACGCTCCCAGAGGAGGCAGAGGCTTCTTCTGTTCCTTTTCCTTTGCGGTCATATTGGCTTTCTCTGAGTGTAGCATCACGGAGTTCCGGTGACAGGCTACTCAACTCCCGAATTCGACAGCCGGAGTTCGGGAGTTACGTAGCCTGTTGGTCCTGGGCCTTCGGCCCGCGAAAGCCGATGAAAATGATATCGAGTCAGGCAGAATAGATTCAGGGAGCCCTGAGATCGGAATGACAGTGGAGCCGTCGAGGCCGCTAGCCCTGCTTGATCCGGAGCATGCGTTTGAAGGAATAATTGGGCGTCACCCTCCCCCTGGGGAGCGCCGATAGCCCGTGACCCTGCCTAAGGTATTTGTGGCATGCTCTTCGCTCCCCAAAGGAGAGAGGATGTCTTACAGCATAGCGGGAATTGACGTTCACAAGAAGATGCTGGCCGTGGCGACAGCCGACGTGGAGACGGCTGGCGAGTACCAGTTTCAGGAACGCAAGTTCGGCGCCAACCCTAGTGACCTGCGAGCCATGGCGGAATGGCTGGTGGAGCAAGGCGTCGAGGAAGTGGTGATGGAATCGACGGCGCAGTACTGGAGGCCGGTGTGGCACGCCCTGGAACAACACTGGCAACCGGAGCGCCGGAAGCGGGAGGGCGCCGGGAAGATGGCGGGGACGCTGCATCTGGCGCAGGCGCAATCCAATCGGGCGCGGCACGGGCGGAAGAACGATTTTGAAGACGCCCAACGGCTGGTGAAGCGACTGGTGGCGCAGGAATTGGTTCTGAGCTTCGTGCCGAACGCCGAACAGCGTCTGTGGCGGACGGTCAGCCACCGCAAGTACCAGTTGACGCGGGACAAGGTGCGGGTGCGCAACCAGATGGAGGGCCTGCTGGAAGAAACCAACATCAAGTTGACCAGTTTGGTGAGCGATCTGTTTGGAGTCAGCGGTCGGCGCATGTTGCGAGGCATAGCGGACGGAGAGAGCGATCCGGCAGTCTTGGCGGCCTTGGCCGATCATCGGCTGCGCGCCACCCCGGAACAGTTACGCGACGCCCTGGGGGCCTGTGCGCAACTCCACCCGGTTTACCGGCAGTTGGTGGAGATGTTCCTGGGGAGCTTGAAGCAGATGGAGGAGCAGATCGAGACATTGGACAAGCAAATCGCGAAGTTGTTGGAGCCGTACCAAGATGCGGTTCAGCGGCTGGCGGAAGTTCCGGGACTGGGGGTGGATTCGGCGCAACAGATCATCGCGCAAGTGGGTCCGGCGGCGGTCGCGTTCCCCTGCGCGAAGAGCTTGGCATCGTGGGTAGGGGTGTGCCCGGGACGGGACGAGAGCGCCGGGGAGTCCAAGAGCAACCGGTCGCCAAAAGGCAACCGCGCGCTTCGCCGGGTGCTGAATCAGGCGGCGCATGCGGCGATCCGCTACCGGGGAAGCATCTTCGAACTCACATTCCGTCGATTGCTACCGCGGCTGGGCTACCAACAGGCGGCTTGGGCGATTGCGCATCGGCTCTGCAACCTGATCTGGATTCTTCTGCACAAGGGTGATCGGTACCGGGAAATGGGGCCGGAAGTGCGCGCAAAGTCGCAGAAGGCGCGCGTGTCCCGGATGATCCGAGAACTCCGGAAGCTCGGCTACCAGGTCGATTCTATGCAGCTAGCAGCCGGGAGCGCGCGATGGGCGCGAGAGGCAGCCAGCACGCGATAGGCGCGAGAGGTAGTTTATTTTCGACCCTGTCACCGGATTAGCCACCGCTCCGTGGTAGATTCGCGGCCGGGCGCAAACTGCGTCGCCGCGCCCCGCAGATACGGCCGGAATTCCCGCGTCCCGTACGCCAGAAAACCGGTCCGTCCGATCTCGATCAGCACCTCGCCGTAGTGGTCCAGAATCGCCTCGCCCAGTACCTTCCCCGTCCGCCGCGCGGCCGAACGCGCCGCTCGCGACAGCCACAGTACATTCGCCGGAACGTGCGCCACGCTCGATACGGCCATCAGCGACGACACCACGAACACGCTCCGTCCCTGCTGCTTCGCCGAGTCCCGAACGTCCTCCCATATCCGCTCCACGCGCTCCAGCGCCGGAATATTGCGCGGCGGAATGGACTGCAACCCGTCCTTCAGCCGGCTCCATTCGCGCCGCAGGCCGGCGATATCCACCGGTGGCAGATTGAGCGTCGCGGCCAGGTGCCCGCTGGTCTTTTCGAGACCGTCCAGAACCTGCTCCATGGTCTCGAAGTGCGCCGAGCTATCCAGCAGCCCTTCTTCCTGCAGCGCCTGGGAGATCTCCGCCATCAGTTTGCGGCTGCCACCCGTGGCGTCCGCCAGCGCCGCCAGCACCCAGATGGGCGATGCCTGGAACGCCAGAATGCCCAGCAGCGAGATCCCGTAACTGGCGGTTTGCTGGAGCAGGAAGTTCTCCGCCAGCTTGCCTTCCGACGGGTAAATGCCTTCCACCTGCCCCACTTCCTGGATCATGAATCGCAGCGCCACGTCCACCATGGTGCGGTACAACGTGGTCCGTCTCACGCTGGCCGGCAGCGCTACGTTGCCGATCTCCCGCAGCAATCCGCCCGACAACGCCACCAGCGAGCGGACCACCCGCTCCGGCAGCGACAGAACATATCCATAGGAAGCCGCCCGGGGCATCTTTATAGGATAGGACATGCGTTGGCGCGATAATCGCTCTATGTCCGACTTCCCGGAACTTCTGCGCACGCAAATCGACTACTCCGCCTGGGCCAGCCAGCGCCTGGTTTACGCCGCTTCCCGCCTGTCGCCCGAGGAATTGACGCGCGACTTCGCCACCGCCGACCACTCCGTCCTGGACACCCTGGTGCATCTCTACGCCGCCGACCGCCTGTGGCTCGCGCGCCTGCAGGGCAGTCCGCACCCCGGCTTCGTCTCCCCCGCGGACCGCAACCTCGCCGTCTTACAAAACGATTGGCCGGCGACATACCAACGCTGGAAGGAGTGGGCCAGCGGCATCACGCCCGAGTCGGCCGAAGCCGTCGTTTCGTATACCGACCTGCGAGGAAATCCCTGGAGCCAGCCGCTCTGGAAGCTCATCCTGCACGTGGTCAACCACGATACCCATCACCGCGGACAGGTCTCGGGATTCCTGCGCGCCATGGGCCACGTTCCGCCGCCCATCGACCTGGTACTCTACTTCCGCGACCGGTCCGTCACTCCACCGGACCCACGCTGAGCGCGATCTTCTTGACCGTCTCTTCGGGCACGGTCGCCAGAAAAAGGACTCGCGAACTGCACGCGCCGCCTTTTACCGGCACCATGGCGCTCAGCGCGCTGGGCTCGGACGGGTCGCGCCCGGTCCGGTCCTGATAGAAAACGCGTGTGGCGGAATTCTCGAACACCTTGTCCTTGGGGATGTTCATCCACTTCAGCACAGCATCGGAGAGCGGCCGGAACGTCTGTCCCGGCTGGCTGGTGACCACCGCGATCGCGACCGACGCGTCCTGGAAAACCGCCGACCCGGTATTCTCCGCCCCGGCCGTCCAGTTCGCCGGAACCGCGATCTGGCACAGCCCCTTGGAATCCTTGATCGCCTTCCACCCCGCCGGAATGCTCCCGGCCAGGGCCACGGCAAGGAAAAACAGAGCCGAAACTATGCATTTCCTCATGCGTGGAGTGTAGCTCCGCCGGTGGCCGGAGACAAGGGTGGGCAAGGCAGGGTGGGCAAGGCGGCGCGTCGGCCCGTCCGGCGGGAACTCAGGCTAGCATAGTACCAGTGGCAGGCATCGCAGATATCCCATCGATTCCCACTCGGCAGAGAATCCCCACCGTCGCGGCCGGCATTCTCGCGGCAGTGTCCGTATCGCACCTGGTCAACGACATCCTTCAGTCGTTGATCCCGGCGGTCTATCCCATTCTCAAGACCAGTTACCACCTGAATTTCGCCCAGATCGGCCTGATCGCGTTAGTGGGCCAACTGACTGCCTCGCTATTGCAGCCCCTGATTGGCCTGTATGCGGACCGCCGCCCGGTCTATTACGCGCTGCCCGCCGGCATGGCCTCCAGCATCGCCGGTCTGATTCTGCTGTCGGTGGCACCGGGCTTTGGCGCGATCTTGCTGTCCGTGGGGCTGGTAGGCATTGGATCGGCGGTCTTCCATCCCGAAGCCTCGCGCATCGCGCGCATGGCATCGGGTGGACGCCACGGTTTCGCGCAAGCCGTGTTCGCGCTCGGCGGCAGCGGTGGATCGTCGCTCGGACCGCTGCTGGCGGCCTTCATCGTGCTGCCGCGGGGCCAGCGCAGCATCGCCTGGTTCTCCGGCGGAGCGCTGCTCGCCATGCTGCTGCTGGCGCGCGTCGGCGCCTGGTACAAAGCGCAGATCGCTGCACGCGGCGGGCTGCCCGCGCTGTCGAAACCAGGCCGCGCGACCTCCGGCCGGCACGTCGGCTGGGCGATGGCGGTGCTGATGGCGCTCACGTTTTCCAAGTTCTTCTATCTGGCCAGCCTCACCAACTATTACACGTTCTTCCTGATCGGCAAGTTTCACGTTCCGGTGGAAAACGCGCAGGTGCACCTGTTCGTTTTCCTCGCCGCGGTTGCCGTGGGAGGGCTGGTGGGTGGCCCGCTGGGCGATCGTATCGGCCGCAAGTACATCATCTGGGGCTCCATTCTCGGCGTGCTGCCGTTCAGTCTCCTCCTGCCCCATGCCAATCTTTTTTGGACGGGCATACTCAGCGTGATCATCGGCCTGGTGCTGGCCTCCGCCTTCGCCGCGATTCTGGTCTATGCGCAAGATCTGGTGCCCGGCAAGGTCGGCACGATCTCGGGCCTCTTTTACGGACTGGCGTTCGGCATGGGCGGCATCGGAGCGGCCGTGCTGGGCACGCTGGCCGATCTGACGAGCATCGACTTCGTCTATCGCGTCTGCGCTTTCCTGCCGGCCATTGGCCTGCTGGCGGTATTCCTCCCCGCCATCAGCCCGGCCGAAGCACGCACGGAAAGCTAGGGTTCGTTGGCTGACCTGCCAGCCGATGCCATCGGCCGCGCACCCCTATCCAATTTACCGATTGACTTTCCCGGCCGTAGCCTTAGAATGAAGTCGCAGGAAGTCGTGGGCCGATTGAGCGGACTTCCTGCGACCGCGTCCGCGAAGGTGAGTCGATCCGATTCCGTTAAGGGGAGGACCGATGATCGGTCCGGAAGCACGCGCGCCGGAATTCCCGATCGGCATCGATCTGGGAGCGGCCGAAGTTAAGATCGCGCTCCTCAATGCCGAGGGCACGCTCTTATGGTGGGCACGGACACCCAGCCGTGGGCGCCCGCTGGACGCGTTCCTCGAAACCATCGAGACCTTGCCGCCCGAGTGGCGCCTCCGGCCTATCCGAGCGGCCGTTACCGGCAGTGGCCAGTATTTGCTCGATCGCGTGGCACAGTGCGTGCGCGTAAACGAAGTACTGGCCGTCGCGCTGGCTGTCCGCAGGCGATTCCCCGGTGCGCGCACCGCCATTGACCTGGGAGGCCTGTCGTCCAAGTGGATCCTGCTGGGCCGCGACGCCGAGGACAGCGTGGCGGATTTCTCCAGCAACGGGCTTTGCGCCGCCGGGGCGGGCGCCTTCCTGGAACAACAGGCGGGCCGCCTGGGGTTGAGCGTGGATCGCCTCGGACAGATGGCTGCGGCGGCCTCCCGAGGTGCCGCCATAGCCGGCCGCTGTAGCGTGTTCGCCAAATCGGACATGATCCACCTGCAGCAAAAGGGAACGCCGCTGGAGGAGATCGCTCTCGGGCTCTGCCAGGCGCTGGCGCGCACTTTCCTGGCCACGGTGACGCAGGGGCGCGCGGTGGAAACGCCGGTGGCGCTGGTGGGTGGCGGAGCCGCTAATCCCGGGTTAGTGCGCGCCTTCCGCGAACAACTCGGGCTGACGGATGGCCAGTTGATGACGCCCGACCCGGCGATGCCCGACGCCGCGGTACTCTTCGCCGCCCTGGGCGCGGCCCACATGGCGGCGGGAGCCCCGGTTACCGGCCTCCGGGAGTTGATCGACGCAGTTCGCAAGCGGGCCGGGACCGGCGCCACAGCCCACCGGACGGCGTCATTGCCACCCCTGAGACCGGGCCAGGAGGGCGGCAGCGCGGGGGCGGCGGAAAGGCCGCCATCGACCGCCGGCCGGATCGAGGCATACCTGGGCCTGGATGTGGGCTCCGTGAGCACGAACCTCGTCCTGCTGACGCCGGACTTTCGAGTGGAGGATGGAGTTTACGTACCTACCCGCGGACGGCCGGTGGAGGCGCTCGATCGAGGACTCAGCCAAATCCGCGAGCGGTTGGGCGACCGTGTCCGGATTCTCGGAGTGGGCGCCACGGGCAGCGGCCGGCACCTGGCAGCCAAAGCCGTCGGCGCCGATGTCACGCACAACGAGATTACGGCCCAGATGGTTTCGTCTCTGCTTTTCTTCCCGGAGGTGGAGACCATTTTCGAAATTGGCGGTCAGGACTCCAAGTACATTTCCGTGCGCGACGGGCGTCTGGCCGATTTCGAGATGAACAAGATCTGCGCCGGCGGCACCGGCTCGTTTCTGGAAGAGCAGGCGGAACGGTTGGGAATCCGCATTGTGGATGAGTTCTCGGGGCTTGCCTTCGGTGGCGCCAGCCCCTGCGATCTGGGCGCCCGCTGCACCGTTTTCATGGACACGGAACTGGTCCGAAGCCAGGAGCGGGGAGCGTCGCTCGCGGATATTTGCGCGGGGCTGGCCTATTCGGTGGCCCGCAACTATCTGGAAAAAGTGGTCGCCAACCGGCCCATTGGCCGAAGCGTTCTGTTCCAGGGAGGCACGGCGTCCAACCAGGCCGTGGCCGCGGCGTTCCGGCAGTTGTTGGGCCGCCCGGTCCACGTCCATCCTTACAATCGCATTTCGGGCGCCATCGGCGCCGCCTTGCTGGCGGCGCGCGCCAAGCCGCGGCAGACGCGTTTCCTCGGTTTCGACTCCTGCGAGGTTTCCGGCCTGCGCAGTTTCGAGTGCCCCCGCTGCGAGAACCGGTGCCAGGTGAACCGCATTCAACTCGGCGCCCGGCGCGTGCATTTCGGCGACGTATGCGAACGCTACTCGGAACGTGACGGCGAGCCACGGGAAATCGGGCGTCCGTTCCCCGAGCTTTTCGCCGAACGCGAGCGCCTGCTCCTTAAGGAAGCGGGACCGGGGGAGGCAACCACGGAAGGCGCAGGCCCGCTGCCGAAACTCGGTCTCCTGCGCGCTTCTCTCAACCTGGAGTTTCTGCCGTTCTGGTCGGCATTCCTGCGCGAACTGGGCTATGAGCCGGTCATCTCCCCGGCCACCGGCGCCGCGCTGCTCTACCAGAACATGCCGAGCCTGCCGGCGGAAGTCTGCCTCCCCATCAAAGCGACCGCCGCCCAAGCCAAGGCTTTGCTGGCCGCGGGCGTGGAGAAACTCTTCGTGCCGGCCCTTCTGGAGTGCCCCGAGCGCGCCGAAGAAGAGTCCCACACCTGCTTCTATACCCAGCAACTTCCCGACATGCTGCGGATGGCTTTTCCGGGCCGCATCATTCCGGCCCTGTTCGCGATGCGCGAGGGCATGTTAGGCCTGGTCAATCCGATGTTCGCCCTGGCGCGGGCGCTCGACCGGTCCCTGGAGGCCGTCGGCCGCGCGCTGGTCCGCGCCCGGGCGGCGCAAGCGCGCTTCGCGGAAGCTCGCAAACGGCTGGGCCAGACGGCGCTGGCCACGCGCTTCGACCGGGCGGTGGTTGTCCTGGGCCGCCCTTACAACACTCACGATCCGTTCCTGAATCTCGGATTGGCGCGTCACCTGGAGCGTTTGGGCCTGCCGGCGATTCCGTGGGATTTGCTCCCGCTCGACGAAGTCCGTCTCGACGCCCGCTGGCAGACCGTCCCCTGGCACTACAATCGCGAACAACTGCGCGCCCTCGAACTGATCCGCCGGGACCGGCGTCTCTTCCCTATCCTGATTTCCAATTATGGATGCGGGCCGGATGGATTCACCGTGAAACACCTGGAGGAATTGCTGGCCGGAGGCCCGAGGCTGCTGCTGGAGTTCGACGAACACCGTGGGGAAGCCGGTCTGGTGACGCGATTGGAGGCCTTTGCCGACGAGATTGAGGAACACCTGCGCATCCACAACTCGGCGCCGAAGGCGTCCGTCCTGACGCCTGGCCCGCGCCCGCTGCCCGAGGGCCGGCGCTTCTACGTCCCGCACTTCTCCGAACACGCCGCCGTCTACGCCGCCGTCCTTCGCTCCGCGGGATTCCAGGCGGATGTCCTGGCGCCGCCCGACGAAGAGACCGTCAGGCTGGGAGAGCAATTCGCCTCCGGCCGCGAGTGCCATCCGTACGTCATTCTCGCGGGTGAATTGGCCCGGCAGGTGCGCGGCGCTTCGCCCGAGACGGGCGATGTCTTCCTGGTTCCCAGTTGCACTTCCCCCTGCCTGCTACGCCAATACGGCGACGCCCTGCGCATCCTGTTGCTGCGCGAAGGGCTGCCCAGAATGGAGGTTTGGGATGCGGCATCGCCGCAACTGGGACGCCTGGTGGGTACGGCGGGACTATTGAGGCTTCACGCCGGTCTGCTGGCGACCGACATTCTGTTTACACTGGCCACCCGCCTGGCTCCGTATCAGCGCCCGGGAAATGGGTTTGAAAGATTGCGGGCCGCCGCCATGGAGGGCCTGGCCGGGGCAGTCGCCGGGAAACGGGACGTCGGCCAATCGCTGGCTTCGGGGGCGGAATCCCTGTGGACTTCTCCGCGCACGGGCGGGCCGGGAATGCTCCCGGTAGTCGGCGTCACCGGCGATCTCTATACCAGGATCAACCCCGCTGGGAATGCCGGTCTGTTTCACCGGTTGGAACAGATGGGCTGCGAAGTCTGGCCCAGTCCGTTCTTCGCCAACAGCGCCCTCGGAGCTTTCCTGGAGACCCGCAGGAAAGTCGGGCAGGGTCGCCTGGTGGATGCCGCATCGGAACAATTGGCGGCCTTTCTCACCACCACTGCAGCGCAGCATCTGGCAGACAGCCTTCGTCCGGAGGTGCAAGCGCTGGCGGTGGAGCCGCCGCCGGAAGAACTGACCCGGCTGGCACAGCCTTACGTCGGACCGCAAACTCACTTCCTCATTGTTCTCACGGTGGCCAAGATGGCGGACTTCCTGCGGCGCGGCGCGGCGGGCGTCATCAGCGCGGCCGGAATCAACTGCGCCGTCGGAACGCTGGCCGCCTCCGTGATCCCCACGCTGAGAGCCGATTTCGACGCCGCCCCGGTGCTCGGTTTGACGTACGGCGGCACAGAGGGGCCGGGCCAACGTATCCGCCTGGAGACTTTCGTACATCAGGTCCACGAGCGGTGGCGGCGGCGGTCGGCGGCGTGAAAGCCGATGCTGACAGTGGCCGGACCTATGCCTCGCTCCCGCTCAAGGCGCATGACCTCTTGAGACTGCATCACGAACCCCTCCATGAGGCGGCTTAGCCCTCCGGCATTGGGGAATCCCAACCGGCCAGCTAGCTTTCATTCTCTTGATTCTCACATCGCCTTCTGGTCCAATATGCGTGTTGCTTGCCTCTAGTGCAGCACAGGAGATATCCAATGCGCCTCGTTACGCTCGCCCTCATCGCCGCTTCCGCCAGCTTCGCCGCCGTCCCGGACCTCACCGGAAACTGGAAACTCAACTCTGCCAAGAGCGACTTCGGCCAGTTCCCGGCGCCGTCCAGCATGACCCAGAAAGTATCTCACGCGGAACCGAAGTTCACCGTTGAAGTCAAGATGGCCAGCGACATGGGCGAATTCGAGTTCAAGTTGAACTACACCACCGACGGCAAGGAATGCGCCAATGAGGGGTTCGGGGGCTCCGAGTCCAAGAGCGTCCTCAAGTGGGACGGCGAGACGCTACTGATCGATACCAAGGGCGCTTTCGGCGACAGTCCCTACACCATGAAAGACAAGTGGGTTCTCTCGGAGGGTGGCAAGGTACTGACCATCCTTCGCCGCTTCTCCAGCAGTATGGGCGATGTGGACCAGCGGCTGGTTTTCGACAAGCAGTAGCGGCGTCTCACGGTTGCACCGGCAGATCCGCGCGGCGCCATAGCGACAGCGCCAGGTCCACGGTCGTCGGCGCCAGGATGTGGACATAGCTTCACTACCCCTGGCTCTCGCTGGTGGAAGGACCTAAGCCGCAGCGTTCCCGAAGGCGTTGCCGGACCCGTTCGCGCTCCTCGGGGGTCATGTGCTTGGTGCGAGGGAAACCGTGGCCTCCAAATCCACCGAAGAGGATGCGGCACAGGGCCAGCATTCCCAGGGCCTGCCAGAACGAAATCTGGCGCCAGCCGAAGATCGGCGGCAGCAGGCAATTCCACAGTTCCCGCACGATTTCGCCGCCCGCGGCGACAAATAGCAGAACTCCCACGATCCCCAGCGGAACCAGGAAAATCCATCTCTTTCGCATTCTCATTTTCAGTCCCTCATCCTTTCGTAAATTCGTCGTAAACGGTCTGCAATCGCTCGCGCAGATGCAGCACCGCGTACCGTTTGCGCGAGAGCAGCGTATTCACGCTCACGCCGCTCCGGGCGGCCATTTCCTTGAAGCTGCGCCCTTCCAACTCGTGCGCCACAAACACCTCGCGCTGATCCTCCGGCAATTCATCGAGCGCCAGTTCGAGTTCCTCGAGAAGCACGCTGCGGGCGTAGAGCGCCTCCGGCCCGGCGTCGGGCGAAGGCAGCAGGTCTTCCAAGTGCAGCAGTTCGTCGTCCCCGTCCGCGACGGCGGCATCGCTGAAAATTTCCGGTTTCTTCTCGCGGAAGAAATCCGTAATGCGATTGCGCGCCACGCGAAACAGCCAGCCCGTTACATGATCGATGGGCATCAGCAGGCGGTTGGCTTCCACCAGTTTGTAGAAGACGTCCTGCAGGATGTCCTCGGCGTCGCGCGGGTCGGCGACGCGCCGGCGAACGAAGTTGCGCAGCCGGGCTTGCTCCCGCGAAACCACTTCCGAAATCCGCCGGTCCTGTTCCAGTGCCATCGCCTCCAGGCTTGCCACGTCCTTCACCTACTGCTGTAGACGAATGAGGGGGTGCAAATATTGTAGGCCGCGGATGGAAACACCGTGCGGGCCACCGGCCGCGTCGCGAGCGTGCGGTTGCGGGAGTCCGCTACCTGGCGGTCTTCAGTGCGTCGTCGATGACCGTGCGCATGGCCGGCAGATCCAACGCGCCGTTGTATTTCCGGCCGTTGATGAAGACCGAGGGCGTGCCTTCCACGCCCGCGCGGTCGCCATCGGCTACGTCTCGCGCGACGGCCGCCCTGGTATCCGCCGAATCCAGGTCCGCCGCGAATTGCCGCATTTCGAGCCCGGCATTGCGGGCCAGGGCCAGGATCAGGGGACGGGACAACTCGCTGCGGTGAGCGAAGAGGGCATCGTGCATGAGCCAGAACTTCCCTTGCCGATGGGCCGCGATGGCGGCGGCAGCGGCCAGAGAAGCCTGCGAGTGCATGTCCAGGGGAAACTGCTTGAAGATGAGCTTGACCTTCCCCGGATACGCTTCCAACACCGCATTCAGTTTGACGACGGCGATCAAACAGTAGGGGCACTGAAAATCGGAGAATTCCACCAGTGTCACCGCGGCGCCCTCGGGACCGCGGACCGGCGACCCGGCGGTGGGAATGGAAACCGGGTCTTCCAGCAGCTTGGGAGGCTGCGGCCCGCGGGCCCATTTCGACGCCTTCGCCGCCTCGATGGCCTCGTTCTCGTCCTTACCCGCGCGGATCGCGTCCCCCATCGCGGCGGCCAGGCCCTTGCTCCACGAGCAACCCGGGTCCTTGATGCGGCACTCGGCCACCTTCATGCCGCATCCGCAGGCGCAATCGTGATTGCGGAGCAGGCGCAGCAGCGCGTGGACCTTCACCGGAGACAGGCCCGAGAAATCCACCCCCGGCAGGTCGTCCACGGTCTTCCAATCTTGTTGAGCCAGCAGCAGGGCGGCTCCCAGAACGCAGTACGCGGCGACGAGGGCGCCCCTCGCGGACAGATGCATAAGAACATTGTAGCGGTCCATTATGCGTCGATGGCCCTCAGCCCGCCCCGAAGCGCCGTCGGAATGCCGGAGGCGCCGGGGATGGTGCAGGCTCGCAGGTACGCGGGAAGCAGACCGAGTCCCGCCATCACCGGCAGGGCCGCCCGAACGTGTCTCTACAACCAAGCCAGCGAATCGACCTCATAGACGAGCTTGCCGTGGAAGGGTTCGGCTCAGCGCCTCTATGCAAAAGCTGTTGTCTTCGTCGGTTCCGGTGGAAATGCGCAGACAGTGCGGCAGCCCGAATCCGCCCAACGGCCGCACCACCACGCCCTGAGCCAGACACTCTTCGAATACGCGGGCAGCATCGGCCGCGGTGGGCAGCACCGTCATTACGAAGTTAGCCTCCGACGGCACCACCGGCAGTCCGAGGTCCTTCAGGCCCGCGGTAAGATAACGTAACCCGCGCGCGTTCAGTTCCAGCGAGCGGTGCAGGAATTCCTTGTCGGCCAGCGCCCCAATCCCGGCGGCCTGCGCCGGCGTGGATGGCTCGAACGGTAGCTTCACCTTGAGTAGATTGCGAATCAGTTCCTCATGCGCGAAGCCATAGCCGATGCGCACTCCGGCCAGGCCGTAAATCTTCGAAAACGTGCGCAGGGTGATCACGTTGTCGTAGCGGTAGTGCATGGAATCGGGGTACTTGGGATTGTCCTTGGCGTACTCGAAGTAAGCCTCGTCGAGGATGATCAGCACGCGCTCGGGCACGTGCTTATAGAACTCGTCGAACTGCTGCCGGGTGAAGATGGTTCCGGTGGGGTTGTTGGGATTGGCCAGGTAAACGATCTTGGTGTGGGAGTTGATCCTCGCGGCCAGCTCCGGCAGGTCGTAATGCCAGTCGCGGTAGGGCACGGTGCGGTATGCCACGCCGCGCGACCGCGCCAGCACCTGGAAGCCGATGAAGGCGGCTTCGGTGGTGAGCACTTCGTCCTCATCGCACAGGAAGGCGCGGATGATATTCGACATGATGCCTTCCGACCCGCTGCCGGCGATGACGTTCTCCATCTTGAGCTCGAACTCTCTCGCCAGCACTTCGCGCAGATCCAGGCCGCCGTTGGGATAGATATTGAGGCCGCCCAGAGCGCCCGTCATGGCCTGGATGGCCTTGGGCGACGCCCCCAGCGGGTTCTCGTTGGACGCCAGTTTGACGATGCGATCGAGCCCGTACTGCTTACGGACCGATTCGATGGACCGCCCGGCTTCGTAGGGCCGCAGCGATTCTATATAAGGAGGTACCAGTGCCACAGGTCCCAGTTTAATCCCGCCGCGCGCCGGTTCATCCGTGCCGTGCTATAGAATGTTCACTTCATGTCCTCCGACGAATCCCCGAAACGTGCGTGGTACCGCGAACTGAATCGCTATCACTGGTTTGTATTGGGAGTGGCGTGCATGGGCTGGATGTTCGACACCATGGCGCAGCAACTCTTCAACCTGGCCCGCAAGCCGGCCTTGCGCGACCTGTTGGGAGGCCACGCCAGCGCGTCCCGGGTAGATGAGCAGGGCGCTATCTCGACGGCGGTCTTCATGGTCGGCTGGGCTCTGGGAGGCGTGCTCTTCGGCGTCCTGGGCGACCGTTTGGGCCGCGCCAAGACCATGATGCTCACGATCCTCTGCTATACCATTTTCACGGGTCTGAGCCTCTTCTCCACCGGCGTAGTGGATTTCGACGTGTACCGTTTCCTGTGCGGCCTGGGCGTGGGAGGCCAGTTCTCGGTGGGCGTGGCGTTGGTGGCCGAAGTGGTTCCCGCCAGCACGCGGCCCTTCGCCCTGGGGATGGTGCAGGCCTTCTCCACCGTGGGCAATATGGTGGCGGCGCTGACGGTGATCGGACTGGGCAAACTGGAGCAGGGAGGCATCATTCATAGCGCCTGGCGCTACACCTTCCTGGCCGGCGCCGTGCCCGCGCCGCTGGCATTGGTGGTCTTCAAGAAGCTCAAGGAGCCGGAGCAGTGGCTCAAGGCGCGTGCCGAAAAGAAGCTCATGGGTTCCTATCGCGAATTGCTGGGCGACCCGCGCTGGCGCCGCAATGCTATCGCCGGCCTGCTACTGGCCTTCGCCGGCGTGGTGGGATTGTGGGGCATCGGATTCTTCAGCTACGACCTGCTGCGTCCCGCGCTGGAAAAGTCGTTCCGCGCGCAAGGGCTCGCGGGCGCCGACCTGGCCGGCCGCGTAACCATGTGGATCGGCGTCACCTCGCTGCTGCAGAACCTGGGCGGCTTCTTCGGAGTCCACGCCTTCACCTACCTCACGCAGTACACCGGCCGCAAAAAGGCCTTCGCCGCGAGTTTTCTGGCGGCCATGCTGATGACGGCGTACACCTTCTGGAACCTGAAGGACATTGTGGACATCTTCTGGATGATCCCGCTGATGGGGTTCACCCAACTGGCGCTATTCGGCGGCTATGCCATCTACCTGCCGGAGTTGTTCCCCACGCGGCTGCGCAGCACCGGGACCAGTTTCTGCTACAACGTGGGCCGCTTCGCCGCCGCCGCCGGACCGTTCACGCTGGGCCAGTTGACCGGCAAGGTTTTCGCCGGATACGCCGAGCCGATGCGCTACGCCGGAGTGTCGATGTGCCTGGTATTTCTGGTGGGATTGGCGGCCTTGCCACTGGCTCCCGAGACCAAAGGCAAGCCGCTGCCGGAGTAGCCGGAAGACTCATTTTGTGCCCAATGCCGCTTAGTTATTCCACAATCGGACACCGGTATCGATTGAGTCTCGCACGCCGTCTTATGTGGGGCAGGTTGGCAACCCGCCCCACAAATTCCGCAGTACCTCCGATATTGGGAAAAGTAAGTGGCATTGCTCATTTTGTGCCCGCGGCACAAAGCGCAGGCGTAAGTCCTTTGTTTCGCCTCGATCTTGTGCCCGCGGCACAAACCGACCCCGGCAAAGCGGAGCGCCGCGCAAATAAGTGGCGCACGTACTCGTACGTGCCGCATCCCGACTCATCGGGATGCCTGGCGATTCCAGATCCATGGCGCCCGCGCCGGTCTTCGGTCTGTCGAGTCGGGACGTGCCCTCTGTGCGTGCGCCACAACGTCCGGCATTCCGATCCGTGAGAGAAGCCGGCGAAGCGGCCCCGAGGACAGATCTCGCCCCCGGGGCTCGCCGTCACGCCAGAAAAGCCCACCGCCGCACGGCGCGCGCTCTACTTGATGGTCAATCCGGTGGTGGCATTCACCAGCGCCGCGAAGCCGTTGGTGGTGGTTCCCCACATCAGGTACCAGACGGGCGCCGGGTACCGCGATGCATTGCCCAAACGGAAGGTGAGCTTCTGGTTCGGATGAGCCTTCACCCAGACCTCCGCCTTCTCCAGCGCGGTTTTGTAGGCGGCATCGGAATCCACCGCGAACTCACTGGCGGAGAACGGCTTGCTGTCGGGTGTGGCGCCGGTCCAGACCAGCGCGTTGCTCACGTTGACTCCCTTGCGGATATCGTTTCCGCTGTCGGTGGCGGCCCAGGTGAAGCTCCGTGCCTCCTTACGGCTGGGAGAAACGAAGATGACCGTCCACAGCCCGGCCTTCCCGTCCTCGTTCTTGATCGTCGGCACTTCGCCGCTGGCGATGCTGAGCGCCAGCAGATCGGTCGCCCAGCCGCGCGCCGGTTTGTACAGCTCATAGAACGCCACCTTTGCGGTGACTGCTTCCGGGGCCTTGACAGGCTCCTTTTTCACTTCAGTCTCGACCTTTGCCGGCGTAGTCGGAGCCTCCGAACAAGCCGATAGCACAAGAGCGGCAACTATGGCAGTTGCAGTAGACAGGACCTTTTTATTCATAAAACACCACACCTATATTACTCCCGCGCCCGTTCGCGCGGGATGGCGGAGTGCTGGTCCGCCTTTGGCACCCCAGCGAGATGGCTCGCCGCGTCCAGGGCCAAAGCCGACAGCAAACTCCGCCCCCTGCCTCGCTGCTACACTGTCCTCAGGCATGGCTGCCAATCTCGCAGCGGGGATCAATCTCGGCACGTGGATCGAACAGCGTGGCGTACACGACTGTCTGCAGTGGTTCACGCGCGAAAAACAGTGGATCAACGAGATCCACCTGCAACTCTGCCGCGTCCCCGCCCTCACCTTCATGGAACAGGAGCGCGCGGCGTGGTTCCTGGCGCAGTTTCGCGCCATGGGGTGGGAGGCGTCTATCGACCGCGCCGGCAATGTCCTCGCGGCGACCGGGTCCAGCCCCTATGTGGCCCTGACGGCGCACCTCGATACGGTCATCGCACCGCGTAATAAGGATGAGATCACGGTCGAAGGCGACGGGCGATTCTGCGGGCCGGGCGTCGCCGATAACGGGGCCGGCCTGGCGGCGCTGCTGGCGGTCGCGCGGCTGTGGAAGACCTGCCCCAAGCTGCCGGATTTGCCGCACGGGCTGCTGCTGGTGGCTAACGTGGGCGAAGAAGGCGAGGGCAACCTGCTCGGCATGCGGTATCTCTGCAAGCAGTCGCCGCTGGCCGGGAAGGTCGGCGCTTTCCTGGTGGTGGATGGCGTGGGCAACGACCATATCACCAATCGCGCGCTGGGCAGCCGCCGCTTCGAGATCCTCTTCCAGGGTCCGGGCGGGCATAGCTGGAGCGATTACGGCGTCGGCAATCCGCTGCATGCGCTGTGCCGCGCGGTAGCGCTGTTCTCGGAAACGCGCATCGACGCCGCGCCGCGGTCGGCGTTCAATGTGGGGCTGATCGAGGGCGGATCGAGCGTGAATGCCATCCCGCAGACGGCGCGCGCCAAGGTGGACATCCGGTCGGAGAGCAATCCCAAGATGGACGAGCTGGTGGACCTCCTCTCGGCGGCGGTCGATCGCGCGCGCGACGCCGAGAACCAGCGCGCCACCGGCGGCAAGGTCACGGCCAAACTGAAGGATATCGGATCGCGTCCGGCCGCCTCCATCGAGGAAGGCGCGCCCATCCTGCAATGCATCCGCGCCGTGGATGCGCACCTGGGAATCCGCTCGCACCTGGACTGCTCCTCGACCGACGCCAACATTCCGCTGTCGCTGGGCGTCCCGGCCATCGCCATCGGCGCCGGTGGCGCGGGCGGCGGCGCGCATACCACGCAAGAGTGGTACCGGCCCGAAGGCCGCGATCTGGGGCTCAAACGCATCTTCCTCACACTGCTCCTGCTCATGGGAAAAGTGGGGACAGCCTGAATGTGCCCGGATTTTCCGGAGACCCCCGAGGGGAATCGGGGGCCGGTTCAGGCTGTCCCCCGTTTCAGGGCGGACGCGGCACTGGTGGGCAATACGGTGGTCTGGGGAGCCACCTTCGTACTGGTCAAGGCGGCGTTGCACGACGTCTCGCCGGTCCTCTTTCTGGCTCTGCGGTTCTCGCTGGCTACGGTGGCGCTGCTGGTTCTCTTTCGCGGGGCGTGGAAAGCGCCCGGTGCGTGGAAATCCGTTCGGGCCGGAGCGCTGGCGGGGATCTTCCTGTTCGCCGGGTTCCTGTTTCAGACGCTTGGATTGCGGCTGACCTCGGCGCCCAAATCGGCCTTCATTACCGGGCTGATGTCCGCGATGGTACCTTTGCTGGCTGCCTGCGTCTATAGAGTTAGACCCCAGATTTCCGAGGTGGTTGGGGTGCTAGTGGCCACGGCCGGGCTCGGTTTGCTCACGCTCGAAGGGGCGGTCGCTTCCATCCGGGCGGGCGACCTTCTAACTTTCTGTGGCGCCATCGGGTTCGCGGCGCACGTGGTTGTGCTGGGCCACTTTTCCGGGAAGCTGAGTTTCGAGCTGTTGTCGGTGAGCCAGGTGGCTGCCGCGGCCGGGTTGTCCTGGGGGCTGGTATGGATCGAGCCGGCCCACCTGGTCTGGCGGCCGGCGGTGGTCTGCGGGATACTGTTTACAGGGCTATTCTGCACGGCACTGGCGTTCACCATACAGACGTGGGCCCAGCGGTACACCACCTCAACCAGAACGGCGGTGATCTATACGTTGGAACCCGTGTTTGCGTGGGTTACTTCGTACATACTTGTAGGAGAGGGCCTGGCAGGGCGTGCCGCCGCGGGTGCGGCCCTGATCCTGGTCGGGGTGTTGTTGGTTGAATTGAAACCCCTGGGTCCGCGGCGACATCCATCATGTTAGAGATCGAAGGAGTTAAGACATCCATGAAGTTCATTGACAAGTTGCGCACACAGAAGCTGCTTTCGTTCACACTGATTCTCTTCACACTGGCGTTCGGGATTGTCATCGGTACGCTGGTGAATTCCACTGTGCGGGCGGAAAAGAACAACAACGCGGCGCCCGGTGCGACGCCGCTGGTCATTCCCAACCCGGTTGAGCTTTCCAATCAGTTCTCCACTATCGCCAAACAGATGGAACCTTCGGTAGTGAACATCCAGTCCGACACCTTGCCGAAGCCCAGGGCGCAGGCCCGCGGCAACAACGGCGGCAATGGCGGCAACCGGCGGCGCCAGGCGACGCCCGACGACGAAAACGGCGGAATGGACCTGTTTCGCTTTTTCGGAAACCCGTTTGGCGGCGGCACGACGCCCCAGCCCAGAGGTTCGAGCGCCGTGGGATCGGGCGTGGTGGTGGACCGGGCGGGGTATATTCTGACGAACAACCACGTGGTGGATGGCGCCGACCGCATCCGCGTGAAGTTCATGGACAGCCCCAAAGAGTTTGAGGCCAAGGTAGTAGGCGTGGATGAAGCAACCGACCTGGCGGTGATCCGCGTGGAATCCGGGCACGAATTCGTCCCGGCTCAGATCGGCAATTCCGACGCCGTCCGGGTGGGCGACTGGGCCATCGCCATCGGGTCGCCGTTCGGCTTCCAGGCCACGGTGACGGCGGGCATCATCAGCGCCAAACAGCGCGACGTCGCCGGAGAATCGCAGTTCCAGCACTTCCTGCAGACCGACGCCGCCATCAACCCGGGAAACAGCGGCGGCCCGCTGCTGAACATGCGCGGCGAAGTGATCGGCATCAATACCGCCATCGCGTCGGAGTCGGGCGGCTATGAAGGCATCGGTTTCGCCCTGCCCATCAATACCGCCGCCAGCGTTTACAACGAGATCATTAAGAATGGCAAGGTGACGCGCGGCGCCATCGGCGTCAACTACCTCTCCAATGCCAAGACCACCCAGGCGCTGCTTAAGGCCAACGGCCTGAAGGACGGCGTGCCGGTGGATTCGGTACAGGGCGGCGGACCGGCGGACAAGGCGGGGCTGAAACCCGACGACATCATCCTGGCGGTCAACGGCAAACCCGTGCACGACGGCAACGAGCTGGTGAACATTGTTTCCGCCACCCCGGTGGGCACCGCGGTGGACCTGACGGTGATGCGCGACGGTAAGAAATCCGACTATAAAGTAGTGATCGCCGACCGCACCCAGGTGGTGCCCGATCAATCCGGCAAAGAGCAGTCGATGGATGCCAATAAATCCGGAGGCACGTCGGTCAGTTTCGGGATGTCGGTGCAGGCGCTTACCGACCTGCGGCGCCAGAATCTGGGCATCAAAGAGTCCGGCGGCCTGGAGATCACCGAGGTGGAACCTAGTTCCTTCGCCGAGGATATCGGGTTGGTGGCGGGCGATATCTTGTTAAGTATCAACAACAAGCCGCTCAATTCGATTCAGGACCTGAAGGACCAGCAGGCCAAGCTGAAACCCGGCGATGCGGTAGCCTTCCGGGTCATGACGGCCGCCCGCGACGCCTTCGGACGGCGCGGTGAGTGGACCATCACGCATCGGGCCGGCGAGCTGCCCTCGAATCCGCGATAACTGCGGTTGCTCAATCCTGGGGCCGGATTTACCTCCGGCCCCAGTTTTGTTTGTAGAATAGAGTTGTATCCATGCGGAAGCTCTTATGTTGCGCGGCGTCCGCCGCAGCTTTGATTCTGGCTGCGAGTGCCGCCGATGTACCCGCGCCCCAGAAGAAGACTTCGGCCCCGGCCGCCAAGACGCAGAGTGTATCCAAAGCGCCTGCGCCGGTCGCCCATAAGGCCCCCGTTTCCCCCAAGACGTCGGTTGCCTCCAAGACGTCCATCGCCCCCAAAACAGCGCCCCGGCAGACTTCGTCCAGGCCGGCTGCCGCAAGCACCGGCGCAGTTCGAACCACTACTACGGCGCGGCGCACCACCACGTCGGCGCTGCCCAGACGGCCGACCACCACGTGGCGCAACCGCCAGATGGCGCCCACCCCGGAACGCTACAAAGAGATCCAGGGCGCGCTGGCGGCCAAGGGCTATTTGGGGCCCGATGACGCCAGCGGCAGGTGGGACCAGACCTCCATCGATGCGATGAAGAAATTCCAGGCCGATCAGAAGCTGGATTCCACGGGCAAGATCAACTCGCTCTCCCTGATCGCCCTGGGACTGGGACCGAAGCACGATTCGGCCCCGGCGCCCGCCAAGCCCGTCGATCCGCCCACGCCACCCGGCGAGTCGCACTGAGCCTCAAAGAAAGCGCACGGCCCCCTCGGTACACCTGGAGGAAGCCGTGCGGATTTCGCCGATGCTTATTGGTACGTGGGCAAGCCGCCGATCCCGAGGAAGCTCGCGAAGGTACTCGGAATTGCCTGTCCGTTCGATTTCAGCGTGGGCGAGAACGTGGCCGAGTTATTGCCGGAGGCCACTTCGAGGAGACCCGCGCTGGTGCCGGTGGTGGCCGGTAACTGGCTAAGAACCGAAACGGGCACGGTGAACGTCTTCTGTCCGGCCGTAGTGAGACAGATGAATTCGGTCGTGCTGGTAACCGCGTTGCTCCCTGTGCCGGTGGTGGTGCCGGAACTTCCGATGATCTCCACCATATCCGACGCATTGCCGCCGGTCCAGTTGAGAGTCAGGGGCGAACTGCGGTTGACCGTGGTGGGCAATGCGCTGGACAGGGTAAGAGGAGAGGCGAGGGTGAGCGAGGTGCTGAACGATCCGACGTCGTTGCCGCCGGCGCCGCTCAAGCTATAGCCTCCAGCCGGAAGCGAGAAGCTGGTCTGGCCTGGAATGCTGTAGCCTTCGATATTCGATATGGAGTAGCTGTTGTTAGTCTTCGTGAGCGTCTGGTTGGTCAGGCTGGAACCGGACGGGCCGGTGACGGCGACCGTGCCGGCATCGAGGAAGGTCAGACTTCCGGTGACGGTGACCGTGCCGCCGGAGGTCGTATGAATTACCTGGCAACTGCCGGACTGGATGACGGATACATTCACCGTAGCGGCGGACCCCAGTTGGTACGCGGTGAGTTGGCTGAAACCTCCGCCAATCACATCCGACTTCACAGTGCCGATCGATGGCTCCGCTATGGTGAACTGCGTGATCGAGAAACCGCCGGTGGTGATGGTTCCGCCCTGGTCGAGGTTCTGCAACTGCGCGGTGGTGTAACCGTTCAGGACACAGGCGCTCGAACCGGTATCGGGTGCGATGGAGATGGACGTGGGCGCGCTGAGAGTGCCGTTCACCGAAATCTGCAGGGCCACGGCGCAGCCGGTCGGAATGTTGGCGGGCAGGGTGAAGTTGAGTTGATCTTCCCCGGCGTAACCGGCGCGTCCGGCGAAGCCCACCGGAATGGAGACACCGCCGACGATGGCCTGAATGTTCAGCGTCTTGCTGAAGTCGAACACGGGAGAAGCCGAATTGTCCCCCGCGGCGTAGGCTCCGAGACCGGTGCCGTAAGCGATCATGGGCTGCCCGGGTTTGGCGGGAGAATAGGTGACGCCGGAGATCGAACCCGTGGTGAGACGGTTCAAATCGTATACAACCGCCGAGATGTAGTTCTGAACCGAAGCCAGGCCGCCGCCGCTGGAATCCTGCGTGAAGAGGCCAAACTTGCTGGCCACCACCTGGGCTACAAACGGGGCGCTAACGGTGCCGTTGGTGACGGTCACGTTGTAGCTGCCGACAGCCACGGTGGACGGCAGAATGCAAGCGATCTGGTTCACCCCGCTTTGGTTGTAGACGTAGACCAGATAAGCGTCCGTTCCCGTGCCGCCCGCGGCCGGTGTGAAGGTTACCTTGACGCCGTTGGCGACGGTGGGGCGCGGCGGCGCGAAGGGAGTGTACCCGCTGGCCGACAGGTTTGAGCCCTTGACGATGAAGATGCTGCCCTGAGCGATGTTCGGCGTATTGCTGGCCGCGTCCTGGACGGCGGTGATGGTGGGGACCGGAGTGGTTGTGCCGCCGCCGCTCGTGTTGACAGTGCCGGCGCCACTAACGGACATGGTGTAACTGCCGACACCGGAAAGCGAACTGCTGACCGCCAGCGTCGGGAAACTTCCCGTATACCCGGCGTAGCTGCCGGTGCCGCCCGTGACGGTCGCCGCCGCGTTGCCGTTAGCACCTGTCAGGATGGTGACCGGTTCCGTGTAGGTTCCGGTCAGCGTGCCGCCGCTTAACGTGATGGTGAAAGGCGCCGTCACCGTCGAGCCCGAAAGATTCGTGAGGAGATTGATCGTGCTGGCGAACGTTCCGCTTCCCACATTCGTCAGCGTGACTTGGCCGGCCATCACGAAGGTGGTGCCGGAGCTGGACATGGTGGTCGTCCCAGTCATGGTCAACGTGCTGCTCACGGTTGCCGCTTGTGCGCCCGCGCAAAGCAGCAAAGTTGTAGCTAAACTCGAGAATATCCGTTTCATAAGTTCCTCAGAGCCTCCTCTTTTCTCCTTAGTAACACGGGAACGCGGGGCGCCCTCGCACACTTAGCGCCGCACCGAGTCCTGATCCGTCCGGTTGACCTTCGGAGATAGCCACCGGCGAGTCAGTGATCAATTGTAGCGCTTGCTGGTTCAGGCTGGAGTAGACGGGGACGCCGGAGCTACGGGTGGCTCCGGCGCCCATACCGAACCGTGTGTCGAGGGTCCTGGTGCAGGTTCCGCCGATATCCTCCCGCCCAGTGGTGGGAACGGCTAAGGCCGGAAAAGCCCAGGCAGTGATTTGTAATTGTCTCGACACGTCATCCTCCTGAATAGAGGAACGCGAGATTGTCGGAGAAAGTGGCTCATGCAGCCGAAAAATATTCGGCTTACCGCTGACTGAGGCCGCCGTCGATGGCCAACGTCTGGCCGGTGACGAAGTTCCCGGCGCGCAGGAAGTAGACCACGGCATCGGCGATTTCGGCCGGGGTTCCACCGCGGCGTGCGGGAGTGTGCTCGATCATACGCTTACCGCGCTCGTCGATATCGTCGAACGGGATCACGCCGGGCGCCACCGAGTTCACCGTAATCTCGGGCGCCCACGCCTTGGCCAGCGCGCGCGTCAGCATAATGGCGCCGGCCTTGGAGGCGCAATAGTGCGCATGCTCGGCCCATGGCCGGATGCCGCCCAGGGAACTGATGTTGACGATGCGTCCGCCGCCGGTTTTGAGCATGAGCCGCGCGCCGTTCTGGCAGCAGAAGAAGACCGCCTTCAGGTTGACGGAGTGGATGAAATCCCAGTCGCGCTCGGTGATCTCCAGAGGGTCGAAACGGGTGAAACGCGCGGCGTTGTTGACCAGGGCGTCCAGGCGGCCCATGCGTTGCTCGATGGCGTCGAACATTGCCGCGATCTCGGCGACGCTTTCCAGGTTGGCGCGGAACAACTCGGCGCCGCCGGCTTCCTCGGCGGTACGGCGCGCTTCGGACTCGGAACGTTGATAGTGGATGGCTACGCGCGCGCCTTCGGCGGCCAGGCGTAGGGCGATGCCGCGGCCGATGCGCTTGGCGCCGCCGGTGACTAGCACGACTTTACCGGTCATAGGAGGCCCCGGAAGTTGTGGCGTACGCACTCGTGCGCAATGCCACTTGGTTTTCCCGCAACCGGACACCGGTGTTGATTGAGTTTCGCACGCGGTTTTATGTGGGGCAGGTTGGCAACCTGCGGCCGAGTGGCACTCGGCCTGCCGACCAGCATGCAAATGCCGACCAGGCCGACTACGGGGTGCCCACTTGGGGCCGGGCCGCAGGATGCCATCCTGCCCCACAAATTCTGCAGCATTCCCGATACTGGGAAAAGTATGCGGCATTGGGTTTTCAACCTGCGGCGGGTTTGAACGCGCATGGGCGGCCTCTGCATACTGGTCGGCAGGCCGATTGAAATCGGCCGCAGGTTGAAAACCTGCCCCACAGAACCCGCGGCATTTCCCGTAAGGGGGAAAACTAAGTGGCATGGCGCACTCGTCGGTGCCCTGTCCCGACTCATCCGGACGCCAGGTGGACCGGGAGACCCTGGCCACAAACACCTACACCGTCGGTTCGCCATGAATTTCAATCTCCTCCGGCTCGACGCCCTGGCGCACGGGTTCCGGCAGGTGGCCGGTCCAGTGCGCCACACCCCAGAATATCGCGGTCGTGGAGCTGAGGATTCCGGCCAACGCCCCGATGGTCCGCGGATTCCACGATTGCGAGGCGGCGCCGGCCAGCAGCATCGACACCATCATCACCGACCAGGTGACCGATTCCAAGGTGGAGAATACCCGTCCGCGGAATTCGTCGGGCACAATGCGCAGGAGTTGCGACATGTTGAGCACGCTGCTCATCCCCACGCCGGCGCGCGAAAGGGCGATGAAGAACAGCGCCAGCGGGAAACTGCGCATCTGGCTGAAGGCCACGTAGGCGCCGCCGTGCACCACGTAGCAGACGATCACGGCGCGCTTGTAATTGAGAAAGCTGAGCTTGCGCCCGATGGTGTAGGCCGTAGCGCCGCCGCACAACAGACCGACGCCTGCGAAGGCCCAGATCATGCCGAGTCCGGCGGGACCGCGGTTGAAAACCATCTCTCCGAAAACGGTAAAGAGAATCTGCGCCGCTCCGCCGCCGGTAGCCCAGCCGACGTTGACCAGGAGAAGCCCGAGAATCAGCGGCACGCTGCGCACATAGCGCAGGCCCTCGGCGTACTCGTGCCAGGGGCGGACTACTTCGGTTTCGGTCAGCGAGCTACGCGGCGGCCGGAACCCGCGGCCCGGCAGGAACAGCCGCGAGATGCACAACGCGGAAACGAAAAACGACAGGGAGTTGAAAGCGAATGCCCACTTATAGCCGAACGCTGCCACGCTGGAGCCGGCCAGCAGGGCGCCCAGGGTGAGCGTGGTCCACTGCGTGGTCTGGGTCAGCGAGTTGGCGGCATGCAGTTCCTCGTGGGTGGCGATGGAGGGGAGAATCGACGCGCGCCCCGCTGTGAAAAACGGCGACGCCACCATCAGCAAGGCGCTGAGGAGATAGAGCAGGCGCGCGTCGGGATGTTTCGTCACGGTGAAGATGAACCCGGCGGCCACTATGCCGCGGATGAGGTCGCTCGAGATCATCACGCGCTTGCGGTCCAGGCGGTCGAGCACCACGCCCGCCAGCGGGCCGGCGAAGATCGCGGGGACGGCGCGCGCCAGGAAAATCAGCGCGATCACCATGCCGCTGCGGGTGGCGGCCACGGCCAGGCTGAACACCGCGATGTTGTTGAAGTGGTCGCCGATCTCGCTGACCACCTGGCCGATCCAGGTATAACGATAGTTACGGTTGTCGCGCAGCAGGGAGACGAATGGCGTCAACCGACGGTCTCCTCGCGCACGGTGATTTCGCGAATGTAGTCCAGGTCGAGTGCGTAGCCGAAGCCCGGTTCGTCGCGGACGGCGATGGTTCCGCGCGGAGTGGTTTCCACCGGAGGCAGGACGATATCGCGCTTCCAGTAGCGCTTGCTGGCGGACACATCGCCCGGCAGCACGAAGTTTTCGAGGGTGGCCAGGGCCACGTTGTGGGCGCGCCCCACGCCGGCTTCCAACATACCGCCGCACCAGACCGGAATGCCGGCGGCGAGAGCGACATCGTGCAGGCGGCGCGCTTCGGCGAATCCGGCCATGCGCCCCAGCTTGATATTGATGATGCCGCAGGCGTGCAGTTTGATGGCCTGCTCGGCATGGTGCGCGGTGCGGATGCACTCGTCCAGGCAGATGGGGGTCTGCAGCCGGGCCTGCAGTTCGGCGTGATCGATGATGTCGTCGTGGCTGAGCGGCTGTTCGATCATCATCAGGTAGAAATCGTCCAGGCGCTTCAGATGATCGGCGTCGCGCAGGGTGTAGGCCGAATTGGCGTCGGCCATGAGTTTGATGGAGGGGAAGCGCTGGCGCACGCGCCGCACCACATCCACGTCCCACCCGGGCTTGATCTTGATTTTGATGCGCTGATAGCCGTCGGCCAACTCGCGCTCGATCTTCTCGATGAGTTGCTCTACGGAATCCTGGATGCCGATGGAGACGCCGCAGGGGATCTCGCGGCGCGCGCCGCCGCCGATCTTGCGCCACAAAGGCACGCCATCCAGGCGGGCTTCCAGATCCCAGACCGCGGCTTCCAAACCACCGCGCGCCATATTGTGACCGCGGATGTGGGCGGTCAGCGGGTAGACCGCTTCGGCGCTGGAGAGATCGCGGCCGAGCACGCGGGGGATGGCGTAGTCGCGCAGAATCATCCACGCCGAAGCGGTCCACTCCTCGTTGTAGAAGGGATTCTCGCCGGCCGTAACCTCGCCCCAGCCGGAAACTCCGCCGGCCTGGACTTCCACCAGCACGATGTCGCGCTCATAAGTGCGGCTGAAACTGGTTTCGAAGAAGTGCACCAGCGGCATGCGGATCTGGTGCAGCGTAACCCGGTCGAGTTTCATTTCCAAGGCTCCAGCAGATAGGTTCCTTCGGTATCCGAGCGTTCGAAGCCGGTCACCTGCAGGCCGCGCGCAAAGGCACTGCGGAACTGTTCGGCGGCGGCCTTCTGAATTTCGCGCGCGCGTCCATTATCCTGCTCGCGAATCTGGGCGATGTTAGCAGGGAGGGCGATGCGCTCGCGGGCGGACGCGCCGGTTCCCTGCCCCGCCAGAACCGCGTGTACGCGCGGCGAATCGATCCACCACTCGGCGTAGCACCGGTCGGTGGGGAGACCGCCGTTCAGGGGGCTGCCGGTATCGCCGTACTGATTCTCGGAATAGCGGCGCACCACGGCGCCCAGGCGCTCCACGTTGAAGAACGCGTTCTTCAGTTCCAGGGGATCGAAGGTCCATTCGATGAGCGCGATCGCGCGGGCCCGGGCGTCCTCGCGCTGCCGCAGCTTGAGGCGGCGTCCCACGGCCAGATTGCGATACTCCGGCATCACGCCCAGCATATGGCTGTGAAGATAGGGCCGGCCATCCGGCTTGATGCCGGGGATGGCGAAACAGAATCCGATCATGCGGCCGCCATCGTAGGCGCCGAACACATGGCCGCCCACGTGGCTGACCACCACCAGAAAACGAACCGGGAGCAGTTCGCTTTCCGGAAACCGCCATATCGCGTCCTGCAAACTAACGACCTCGCGGAATTCGTCCAGCTTGAACAACTGACGAATCTCGATTACCGCTTGGCTTCCTGCCACAGTGCCTCCATCTCTTGAATTGTCGATTCGCGGGGCGTCTTGCCGCGTTCCGCCAGCTTGCGCTCGATGTAGCTCCAGCGGTGGCGGAACTTGGCATTGGTCCGGCGGAGCGCCTGTTCGGGATCGACCTTGACGAAGCGGGCCAGGTTGACGATCACGAAGAGCAGATCGCCGAGCTCGTTTTCCAGCTCGTCCCGGGAAGCGTTGCGCCGCGCCTCGTCGAACTCGGCCAATTCCTCGTGGAGTTTGTCGATCACCTGGTCGGGATTCTCCCAATCGAAACCCACGCCGGCGGCGCGCGAAGCGATCTGTTGAGCTTCCATCAGGGCCGGCAGCGCGCGCGGGACTCCGCCCAGAAGTCCGTCCTCGTGGATCCCCTGTTCCTTCTTTTCGGCGGCCTTCACCTCGCCCCAGATGCGCTTGACATCGCCCGAGGTGTCGGCATGCTCGTCGCCGAAGACGTGCGGATGGCGGCGCACCAGCTTTTGGTTGATGGCGTCGAGCGCCTCTTCGATGCCGAACAATTGCCGTTCCGAGGCCATCTGGGCGTAGAAGACGGCCTGCAGGAGGAAGTCTCCCAATTCTTCGGCGAGCCCCGGCCAGTCGCGGCGGTCGATGGCGTCGAGCACCTCGTAGGTCTCTTCGAGGGTGTAGGGCTTGATGCTTTCGAAGGTCTGTTCGCGGTCCCAGGGGCAACCGCCCGGAGAACGCAAGCGGGCCATGATGGCAATCAACTGCTGAAACTTATCGCCTGCGGTGGATTCGGCTGGCATGTGGTTTGGGGCGTGAAATTCGCCGTTGATTTTTTAGGGTAACATGTAGCGAACCCCATACCGGTGGCGGCTGCGCTACGGAGTCCAGTATTCGAGCGCTTTCCGCGTCAGCTCGGCGGTCGCAAGCGCCCATCCAAAACTGAGAAACGTGCCGATGATGATGTACTCGGCGACCTTGCGCTGGCTGGGTTCGCGAATCTCGCCGAATCGCAGGATGGACTTGGCGGCGAGCAGAAAACCTATCGCGTTGAGCTGCCCCATCAGGAGGAGCAGCATGGCGACCGTTCGCTCCAGCCATCCGATGTACCGGCCCCCGTGGTTCAGCCCCGCAATTTCGTTGTCGCGCATCTCGTCGTTGAAGCGGTCGGTGAGCCTGGCGATCAGAATTCCGCCGGCGGGAACGCAGAGGATCACACCCGAGACGACGGTGAGAAGCGCGAAATACCGTTTCGACAGATCGGGCCCTATGCCGGCGACCCACCAACCGACCTTTGCCGCATTGGGGAAATAGAAGGCCAGCGAGAACAGGACGGCGAGGTGTACGAATTGATCCGCCAGCAGCGGCGCGAGCGAATCCGGAAGGAAATGCACCTTGACGGCATCCATGAGGAAGTGCGTTAGGAAGATCGCGGAAAGGATGCGCCAGTCGAACGCGCCCAGCAACAGGCACGACAGCGCGGTTACGATCGCGACGTGAAGGGCGAGTATTCCGAGGCGGCGTTTTCGCTCCACCATCCACTCCGTCTGGAAGACGAAATCGCCGAGCAGGTGGGCGGCGAGTAGCGAGGTGAACGTTGCAGCCATTTCCATAGGTCAACCTTTTTTGGTTGTCTGGGCTGGGACAACCTTTTTTGGTTGTCTGGAGTAGGACAACCTTTTTTGGTTGTCTGGATATCCCGGCTGTAGAACGGCTTTCCAGGATGTTCCTTCGAACAGGCGGATAGCCTCGCGGATGGCGTGCCAGTTGGCCCCGGACAGCCCCTTGGCCGCGGCCTGTTTCGAAATGGCAGGCTTCAAGGACCGCCCGATCCGCTCGTAATCGGGCTCGCTTGGATCGATCGCGGCGCGCACCATCTCGGCCTGCCGTCCGGTCCATTGGCCAATCAACGAATCGCAGAGATGGGCGGCGACGGACAGCCATTCGGACAACGGACCGGCCGACGCCGGAATCTCGACGGTCATGCTGGAATACCGGGTCATGTCGTCCAAGGCCCCGCCCGCAAGAATGAAAGCCTGTCCCGTGGACAAGGAAACCCTCTTGGAAAAAATGTGTTCGACTTCTCCCAACCCGATGGCGACACGGCTATCGGCGAGCCCTCTCGCCAGCAGGGTAGCGCGAATGAGGATGGCGACGCGCATGGCCATGGACGGATCGGTCAAGAGCAGTTGCCATGCGTCACCCCGAAAAAACTCGGGCTTGCCTTTGACCAAGCCCCGCTTCCAGCCGCTTGCCGTATCCACGGTACGAATCAGTAACGAACGAACCGATTCCAGTTGCCGTGGCGAGAGGCGGCTGGACTTGATGATGTCGCCGGCCAGAACGGCGTAGTACTTGCGCTGCGTCATGACCGTCTCCTTGGGTGGTTGTCGCCGTTCATATCGACAACATTGTAGATCCTCGGATCGCGCAGCCGCCATGCCGGATAATAGGTTACTGGAGACCGCTCATAAGCAAACTCGTCGTCGCCTTTGAAATCCCGGCAATTGGCCTTGTGGTTCTCTTCGGGCCGAATCCGGTGGTTTCCCACTGCGAGTGCGCGGTGCTAAAATGCGCGCCGAGGTGAAACAGGATGATCGGGTTCCGTTTTCCTTTAGCCGTTCTCGCCCTGCTTTGCATGCCGGCCCCGTCTGTCGCCGGCCCTGCCATGTCCGTGAAACTTCTGACCGTCAAGGTCCCCGTCGATGCATGCGTGCGCCGGGCTGCCCGCGCATACGAACTGGAGGGATACACCGTCTCGCCGGGAAACGAATACTACGTCTGGGGCGACAAGGGTCCTCACGGCGCCGCCATCATTTGCACTCCCGCAGGGGGAGTGACTCAGGTCAGCGTCGTGGTGGCCGAGGATCCATCCGGGAATTCCGACGCCGCCATGCACGAAGTCGATAGACTGGCATTCCGCCTGGAGGAACTGGTCCGCGACCGGAATTGGGAGCGCCGGCGCTAGCAGCCCGGCCGTCACTGGTAAAATGGCGGTGATGAGTGACCAAGCTTCCGAATTGAAGACCGAAGACCAGCCGTTCCCGCTGCCGCCGCCATCCTTCAGTTTCCTGGTGCTCTCGCTGCGCGCGCAGGCCGAAATGCAGCTTGGGTTGATGCGCTTTACCGAGGAGGAGAAGGCCGAGCCGAACCTCCCGATTGCGCGCCATACGATCGACCTGATGGCGGTTCTGCTGGAAAAGACGAAGGGCAACCTATCGCTCGAAGAGCAGCGGCTTCTGGAGAACTCCGTTACGGAATTGCGGTTCCGCTTCGTGCAGGTGTCCGACGAAGTGGGCCGCGCGCCGGCCGAGAAAGCCTGAATGGCGTTTCGCTCGAAGATCACGGTTCTGGGTTCGGGAACCAGCGTCGGTGTGCCGACGATCGGGTGTCCCTGCGCGGTCTGCCATTCCAGCGACCCGCGCGACAACCGGCTGCGTCCGTCCATCCTGATCGGCTATCGGGGCCGCAACGTTCTGATCGACACCACGCCGGACTTCCGCACGCAAGCGCTGCGCGCACGCATCGAACGGCTGGATGCGGTGATCTTCACGCACGCCCACGCCGACCACCTGATGGGCCTGGACGACGTGCGGCCCTTCAATTTCCGGCAAAAGGACGGCATCCCCATCTATGCGGGCGAGGAGACCATGGCGGCGATTCAGCGCTGCTTTCCGTACATCTTCGACGGCGCCAGGAAGGAATCGAACGTTCCGAAGCTGAATGCCCACGTTCTGGACGGCGCGCCGTTCGACCTGTTCGGGATGGAGTTCCGGCCCATTCCCGTGCTGCACGGCAGCCAGACCATCTACGGCTACCGCTTCGGCGCGGCGGCGTATCTGACCGACCATAGCGAGATCCCGGAAGCTTCCATGGAACTGCTCGGCGGGCTGGACGCGATCTTTCTGGACGCCCTCCGCTACAAGCCCCATCCCACGCATTCCACGGTGGACCGGTCCCTCAAGACGGTGGACCGGCTGGGCGCGCGGCGCGGATTTTTCACGCACATCTGCCACGACCTGGCTCATGAACGCGCCGAGAGCCTATTGCCCCCTCACGTTCGGTTGGCCTACGACGGCCTGGAAGTGGAAGTGGAGGACGCGGGCGCATGAGAATCTTCCGCAGCCTGGACGAAGTGCCGCCGGATTTCGGCCCGAGCGCCCTGACTATCGGCAATTTCGACGGCGTCCACTTCGGACACCGCCAGATTCTGCGGCGGCTCGGCGCGCTTTCGAGTGCGCACGGATGGAAGCCCTCGGTGGTCACCTTCCAACCCCATCCCACACGGCTGGTGGCCCCGCAGCGCGCGCCGCGGCTTTTGACCACGCCGGAACGCCGCGCCGAATTGATGCGCGAAGAGGGCGTGGGGCAGGTGCTCATTCTGCCCTTCACCCGCCAGGTGGCGCAGCTTTCGGCGGAGGAGTTTGTCGGCCAGTTGCTGGTGGCCCGGCTGGGCGCGCGCGCGGTGCTGGTGGGCGACAACTTCCGCTTCGGCCGCGGGCAGGCGGGCAACGTGCACTCGCTTGAAGAGTGGGGACCGAAGTACGGCTTCCGCACGGAAATCGTGCGCGCGGTGGCTTGCCGCGGCCGCACGGTGAGCAGCAGTGGAATCCGTGGGCTGATTCTTGCCGGGCAGGTTTCGCTGGCGGCCCGCCAACTGCAGCGCCCTTTCGCGTTGGAGGGCGACGTGGTGAGCGGCCGGGGCGTGGGCGCGCGCCAGACTGTGCCCACGCTGAACCTGGCTACCGAGGCCGAAGTGGTTCCGGCAAACGGCGTGTATGTCACGCGCACTTTCGATCGCGCCGGCGGCAGGCAATGGAACTCGGTCACCAATATCGGCTTCCGTCCGACGTTCGGAGCGAGCGGCGAGCTTAGCATCGAGACCTTTCTTCTGGATCCATTCGACGGAGAAACCCCGCGCGCCATCCGCCTGGAGTTCCTGTGGCGGCTGCGCTCCGAAAAGACATTCGACTCGCCGGACCGGTTGAAGGCGCAGATTCTGGCGGACGCCCGCGCCGCGCAGAGCTACTTCCGGCGCGCCAAAGCGTGGATCGGACGGCGGCTGGCGCCGGCTTGAGAATCGCGTGCATTCGACCACCTTCATCTTCGGCGCGCTGCAGATCGTCCTCATCGACCTGCTGCTGGCGGGCGACAATGCCCTGATCATCGCCCTGACGGTGCGCCAATTGCCGAAGCGCGAGCGGCTTCTGACCTCCATTCTGGGCTCCGCGGGGGCCGTCGGGATGCGCGTGGCCCTAACTTTCGTGGCGGCGCGGCTGTTGAGCGTGGAGTTCTTGAAGCTCGCGGGCGGACTGTTTGTCCTGTGGATTGCCGTCAAGGTGCTGATGGATGCCAGCGAGCCGCCGGAAACCGTGCGCGCCCCCGGACAACTGCTGAAGGCCGTCTGGTACGTCATGTTCGCCGATCTCACCATGTCGGTGGACAACATCCTGGCGATCGCCGGCGCTTCGCGGGGCA
>Ga0181529_10000251_pt1 | contig 80058 bp, 63 predicted proteins | sample PEATcosm2014_Bin_36_FD_119763 | JGI IMG/M metagenome (GOLD analysis project Ga0181529, IMG submission 119763) | Peatland microbial communities from MTU Mesocosm Facility, Houghton, MI, USA - PEATcosm2014_Bin10_30_metaG | ecosystem: Environmental > Terrestrial > Soil > Wetlands > Peat | place...
GAAGCCGTGGAAGACGGCAGCTTATTTAATTAAGCTGCAAGTGGCAGACTGTAGTCGGCAACTTTAGTTTTGCAGGCGATTGCAGGTGCCCACACCCTGACATGACTCCAAAGCCGCAATCAATCCCGTCGAAACCGTGACGCCCCCAACTGGCGCGCGCCGGGCCAACTGGCTCGTGCTGCTAGATCTATTCTACGCCAGAAAAGACTAGCAGGAAATGCACTGCTATCAAAGTGGTCTGTGAATGCATCTTCCAGGGCTAGAAATGGTAGGAGATGCCCACACCAGCGCGAAAATGGGAGGGGGAGTAACTCGTGTCAGGCGCTTTGCTGTTGCCCAAGTAGTCACCTGTCATACGTAACTTGAAACCGTGGGATAATGGCACATCGGCGCCTCCACCCAGAGCATAGCTGGTGGCATCGTATCCGACTGCGGGATAGATCGTAACCGTTGCGTTTTCATGGGCAATTCCGCCGAGGCCGTGAGCAAACACGGTGAAGCCCTTGACGCCGACCGTAACCCGGGGCCCGAACATACCCAGTGTCACCTGCTGGGTGAAACCGCTGAGACTCTGGCTGTAATGCGAAACATCGCCTTCGACACCAACGAAACGAAACGGCTTGATGTGCACCGCAAGCTGCCAGCCATTCATGCCAGGGGTGTACACACTATACAAATTAGCGCCCACGCGGCTATAGCCGAAATAGACATCCGCTTTGTCAGGCCGCGTCTGAGCGGCGGAAACAAACGAAATCAGCAATAGTAAAAAAGACAAACCAAAACTGCGCAGCTTCATTCTTATCCCTCGCTATACTGATTGATCTGCAAACAGTATAGCCCGAGGGAGAGAAGGCCATCAAATAGCGAACCGACAACGAGGAATGTCCGCCCGCCTACTGCTTCTCCAAGTCGATACTCTCGTACTCGCGGCGATTGATGGCGGAGCGAATCTCCGCCGGAGACTTGCCGGCCTTGGTCATCTTGTAAGCGAAGAAGCCCTCTTTGGCGCAGGTGTCGCACTCGGTCGAGTGCGCGTTTTCGTAGCAACTGCGCAGGCTGGTGTGGCCCAGCGCGCGGTCGCAGTGGCACCAGCACGGAAGCTGATAGAGCACGTTACCAATCTGAATTGCCTGCTGATAGGCGTGCACCTGCCAGGGATAGCGGAAGTGCTCGCCGGTGAGTTGCTTGCCGGAGAGAATCGGCGGCAGCGCACTCACCTTGAGCGGCGCGGAGGGATGATAGGCGGGAATATCGTCGGCCGGATTCGACCACTGCGCAAAGCTGATCGCCGTCACCGCAAAGACAGCCACACCAAGAATCCAACGCCGCTTCATCCAGTTGTTTTCCATGGAAACCTCTCGTCCTCATTTTAGACCGAAGCGCACAAGAATCGAAAGCCAGTGCGGAAGCGGACAGTGCGAAGGAGGTACTCTGCTATCTTCGGCACAAAAAAAGGCGGCACGAACGGTCGAGCTGTTCGTGCCGGGAGGCCAGTGACGCAAACTACTTCCAGCCTTGAGGGTGGCACGCTCTGCCGCCTTCTTAACCAGAATAGATACAGCATAGCATAGATTACGCATCTGTCAAATACTAAAATCGAAATTAATTTCAGGCATTCTGTGAACAAAGATTTAAGGACTTCTAACATCCAAAAATCTAAGCTTATATGACCCAAACAGCGAAATCGGCAGGAACACCACGCGCACAATCTACATTCATCTATATATATCAGCATTTTACAAATAGCAACATATGAACCGCCCGTTGCACCAGAAAGGAATGTTGGCCGGTGTATACCTGTTCAACTTATGACTGGATCATGCCGTGAACCGCATCGGACCACCTGCGCTATTACCTAAATAAATACGGAGCGAGATTCCATTTTCCGTATATTTTGGTGTAATGCATTGTCCAACATCGGACACAGAGCCTCTGCGCCGTCAGGCCAACCCGTCCGCAACCTCCGCCAGGGCAAAATCTTTCGACGTCAGGCCTACGGCATCATGCGTAACCAGGCCCAGCCGCACCCGGTTATAGCGAATATCAATATCGGGATGGTGACCAGCCTCCTCTGCACGCTCTCCCACGCGGTTTACAAAGGCCATCGCGGCCGGGAAATCCATGAACTTGAAGGTGCGCGTCAACACACCCTCTTCAATGCGCCACTCGGGCAGTGCGCGGAGGTGGGAAGCGACTTCTTGGGCGGAAAATGCAGGCATCGGGTCTGCTCCTTGAGTGAAATTCACTGTTCTTAGATGCAGCCGAGCCGATGCACACTCCCTATTTCTTTTGCCGCAGTGCACGCCGCGCCGCCGCCCAGCCATCTTTGATCACCGTCCGTGCGCGGCTCACGGCCAGCGCGCCCGCGGGCACGTCCTTGGTGATGCAGGAGCCGGCACCGACGTAGGCGCCATCGCCCACCTCGACCGGGGCCACAAGCGTCGAATCGCTGCCGATGAAGGCGTCTTTGCCGATGCGCGTTTTGTGCTTGTTCACGCCGTCGTAGTTGCAGGTGATTACGCCTGCGCCGATGTTGCTGCCCGCGCCCACTTCAGCGTCGCCAAGATAAGTGAGGTGGTTGGCCTTTGCACCCTTGCCCAGCTTGGTTTTCTTGGTCTCAACAAAGTTGCCCACATGGGCGTCTTCGCCAATCTCGCTGGCCGGGCGCAGATGCGCGAAGGGACCGATTTTGGCGCCATTCGCAACGGAGCTATCGGTCATCACGCAGCTCTGCCGCACCAGTACACCATCGCCCAGCGCGCAGTTTTCGATGACGGAATACGACCGGATTAGACATCCCGTGCCGATCTTTGTGCGCCTGAGCAACTGCACATACGGCTCAATCACTGTGTCGGCGGCAACCTCGACCTCGGCGTCAATCACGCAAGTCTCCGGACGGAAGATGTTCACGCCCGCGGCCATCAGCCGGTTGGCCGTGCGCAGGCGCAGCGTCGCATCCAGCGCCACCAGCTCGGCAATCGTGTTGGCCCCCAGCACTTCCATCGCCTCGGCGGCTTGCACACCCACCACGCGCTCGCCGGCACAGCCCAGCAGCCCAGCCATGTCTGTGAGGATGATTTCCTTGTTGGCATTGTTGGCGGAGAGCTTGTCCAGATGTGCCAGAAGCGGCGCAGTTTTGAAGGCATAAATTCCGGAGTTGATCTCGCCAATCTTCTGCTGCGCAGGCGTGAGCGCCTTCTGCTCGACGATAGCCTCGACCTCTGGCGATTGCGGTGTCCGCCGCACAATGCGCCCATAGCCGGTCGCGTCGGTTGGCGCGGCAGTCAGGATGGTCATCGCCGCCCGCTGAGTTTGGTGGAAGCTCCAGAGCTGCTCAATCGTCTCCGAGCGAATCAGCGGCACGTCGCCGGAGAGAACGAGAATGTTTTCGTAGCTCTTGACGGCCGAGCGCGCGCATTGAATCGCGTGGCCGGTGCCGATCTGCTCCGCCTGCTCAACGAAGCCGACGCCGGTCGCGGCCACTGCGTCGCGCACCTTTTCGGCCTGGTGGCCGATGACGACGAAAATCTCTGACGGCGCGACAATCTTGCTCGCGGCGGCGATTACGTGGGCCAGCAGCGGCTTGCCGCCAATCTCGTGCAGCACCTTGGGTCGCTGCGATTTGAGCCGCGTTCCCTTGCCCGCCGCCATGATGACTACAGCCAGATTTCCTTTGCCTTCCATGTGCCGCTCCTGAGCTACAACGCTACTCTCACATTGTAGTTTCTTTGTGCAGGGCGCTGGCTCGCACAGAGGAGAAGTTGTGACCGCGCCTGCCTATTTACTCAAGAATTATCTGCAAGGTTTTGAAAATATAAAAAGGGGGGGAGGGGTCACTTGCCACCTGCGGTGGAACTGGTCGCTCGCTATTCGCTCGCAGGGAGTTGTGGGGCATTGTGAAGTCATGGATTGATTGTGCGCTTGGGAGGTTTAATTATGTGCATGGCCTCGCAAGAAAAAGTATCCGGTTTCCCGCCCTAGAGCATTTTCGCTTCACTTGTTAACATTACGACTCCATAGAAAATGGCTTTGTCATGAGGAAAAATCCACTTTGGAGCATGGATTTTGTAAACACCAAAGTCAAAAATGCTGTAGCGGTAAATACAAAGTCGCCGCGAGGGTGGCGCACCCAGGGGGCAGATTGGTTGAAAGGCCCGTGGGTAAAGCCAACTCGATTTGCAAACTGTTTTCAGGAGCCTGAAGGCCCCTGCCCTCTCCGATACCTCTCTGAAACTTCACATGTGTGAGTTACTGCTTCTGTTCTGTTGACGATTGTTTGGGCATGGGGATGGTGATGTCGATGGGCTGGACGGGGCCTAGTTTTAGCTCGTCCAAGGAGGGCTTGATCTCCGGGCTGTTGCCAACGACTAGTATGTCGAGTTGGTCGGGATGGATGTACTTTTTGGCTACGCGGACGAGGTCGGGGACTGTCACCTTTTCTACGGCGGTTTTGTAACTCTCCAGATAATCCGCGGGATAGCCGTAGAACTCGAGGCGCTCACGCTCGGCGAGCACCTTTTGGCGCGTGTCGTAACGGAAGAGGAAGGAGCTGAGGATATTGTCCTTGGCGCGGTCCAGCTCCTCCTCTGTGAAGGGTCGGGTGGTCATTCCCGCTATCTCGTCCAGCGCGAGTTTGGCGGCGTCCACGGTGGTCTCACTCTTGGTCAGCACCACGGCATGAAACACGCCCGGATGGTCCCAAGCGTATCCATAGCTGCCGCCCACGGCATAGGCCAATCCCTTCTCGGTGCGAATCTTCTGAAACATACGGCTGGCAAAGCCGCCGCCGAGAATCTCGTTCATCACCGCCAGCGCGGGTACATCGGGGTTGTGTCGGTCGGTGCCCAGGCTCACGATCTCGATGTGCGACTGGTTCACGTCTTCCTTGTTGATAAAGAAGACGCCTGGTTTGGGGTCGGCAAAAAAATCGTGCCGCGCAGGCGCAGCCATCGCCGTCGGCAGAGGCTCAAAGGTTGCACGCAGTTTGGCCTCCATTGCCGCAGGATCAAAGTCGCCGCAGATGGCGACGATGAGCTTACCGCCGATGGTGCGATCATGCCATGACTTCAGATCGTCCACGGTGACCGCGCCGATGGTTGCCAGCTCCGGCTGCCGCGTATAGGTCGAGTTGGGTCCATAGACCAGCTTGGCCGACTCGCGGCCTGCAATCGCGCCAGCGTCGTCGTTGCGGCGCACAATGCCCGTGGCCATCTGCTGCTGCGCCAGTTCCAGCTTTTCCGCGCTGAATTGCGGGTGAAAGAGCAGGTCCATCGCCTGCGCAAAGACCTGATCCGCGTCGCCCTTGAGCGAGTCCCAGGAGAGAGCCGTGGAATCCACGTCGCCGCCGGTCTCGATGTGCGCGGCCTTGGCCTCCAACAGATCGTCGAGCGCGTCGCCAGAAATCTTTGCCCCACTGGTTCGCCACGCCGAGCCATACAGCCGCACCAGCCCCGTTTTGGCAGGGTCTTCGTCGCGCGCGCCGCCGGGGATCAGCACCGCGCCAGAGACAAACGGCAGCTCATGATCCTCTTGCAAAAACAGAACGATGCCGTTTGCAAGCTCAATGCGTTTGGGCTGCTGCGGCTTGAACTTGTGCAGCTTGGGGGTGGGAATTTTCTCCCAAGGCTTGGAGGGCTGTGCGGAAAGGCTGGCTGGCGCAACTGCGGCAAGCAAGGCCGCAATGACGATAAAAGATGGGAGAAAGCAGCGAATTTCTGGGTGTTTCACTGAACAGCATCCCTCAGGGGCTAAAGCCCGGGTCGAATTGAGAAATATTGCTGCACGACTGAATTCGTGCCCTTTCAAAACAAATTTACTTGTGAATTGGTTGAATATGTTCTTCATTGCGCGCCTCCATCATTCTGTGCAGCCGCGACCTTCTGCGCCGCCGGTGCCGATTCAATCCACGCCTCGGTGCGGTTGCCGGGCACAAAAACCACATTGGCCACGCGGCGAATATCGGCCTTGGTCACCTTGTCCACCTTGTCGAGTTGCTTGAAGAGCTCGCGCCAATCGCCGTAACGGGTCTGGTACTCGGCGAGCGAATTGGCCAGCCCCTGGTTATCGGCCAGTCCGCGCAGCAGGTCGGCGCGCGCGCGGGTCTTGTACATCGCCAGCTCCTCGTCGGTCACGTCCGCAGTTTTTAGTTTGTCGATTTCTTTGTGGATAGCATCGCGCATCTCCGCTGGCGTGTGTCCGGGCAGCGGCACCGCATAGAAGGCAAAGAGCCCCGGATATTTGTCGCCTGGAAAGGGACTGAAGCCTTGCGCCACGGCGGCAATCTGAGCATCGCGCACCAGAGTGCGATAGAGCCGCGAGACGCGCCCGTTGGAGAGGATATCGCTGATCGCGTCGTAGACAGCGGCGTCCGGGTCGTGGAAGTTGCCCCGATGATAGCCCTCGATGAAAAACGGCTGCGTCTGCTCGCGGATTGCCACTGTCTTCTCTGCAAATTGCTTTGGCTCGACGGTGGTCATCTCCTCCGGCTTGGAACCGGCGGGAACGCGGCTGAAGTACCGCTCCAGCATCGGCAGCGCTTCGGTGGCCTTCACGTCGCCCACCACGGCCACCACAATATTCGCTCCCACGTAATACTTCTTGTGGAACGCCATCGCCTCAGTGGCCGTTATCTGGCTCACCTCGCTGGGCCATCCGATGCCGCTGCGCCCGTAGTTGTGCGCCACATATGCCGTCGCCAAAAACTGCTCGACCAGCCTGCCGATGGGGCTTGAGTCGGTGCGCATACGCCGCTCTTCATTCACCACGTTGCGTTCCATGTAAAACTCGCGCGGCACGGTGTCGGCCAAGCGGCTGCTCTCCAGCCACGCCCACAACTCCAGGCGATTCTCCGGCATCGACCAGAAGTACAGCGTCTCGTCCAGTCCGGTTTGTGCATTCAAGCCCTCGGCTCCGTTGCGCTCGGCCACATCGGAAAATTGATTGGGAATGACAAACTTGTGCGCCTCTTTTTGCGCTTCGAGAAAAGCCAGCTGCAGCTTGGCCAGCTTCGCCTCGTCGCGCCCCACGGCCTTGCGGAATTCGGCTTCATAGGCGTCGTTGGCCGCCTCCACCTTGGCCAGCGCAACCCGCTCGGCGGCGTAGTCGGTGGTGCCGATCTCGCTTGTCCCCTTGAAGGCCAGGTGCTCAAACATATGCGCCAGGCCGCTCTCGCCCGAGGGGTCGTTCACGTCGCCTGCGTCGATGAATGTGGCATAGCTGAAGACCGGTGCCTCCGGCCGCTCGCAGATGAGAATCGTCAGCCCATTCGCCAGAACCTTGGTCGTGATTCGCTGCTCAAAGTCTTTCAACTGCTGCGCCCGCGCACCCATCAGCGCCACTGTCGCCAGCATCAGCGCCAACGCGCCCCGGCAAAACCAAATGATAGATTTGCTTCGCATCCCATCTCCTTCTTTGCGACGTGCCCATCGCACCCCGCACACAGTATCTTCGCATCTGCTCTTGATGGAACCCTTGCGACAAAGTGGATTCCCCCAAAACAATTCGACTGTCTATGCTGTAGTCATGTTAGCAAGTAAAGCGGAAAGCTTCTGGGAGGCATTCCCCGGATTGCGCTGCGCTTCATCAGGGAGCCACCTGCGGCTTGGCCAGCGGCCTACAACCAAGCGGGTTGAGGTTCGTGGTCTCCCAACTCTGGATCTTCAGAGCTGGGAGACTTCGCACGCCGGAGTTGGGGGGAACGAAATGCGGCCGGGTGAGGTTCGTGGTTCCCACCCTCCGCTAGAAAAAAGCGAAGGATGGGCCACCCAACTTTTGTAGTTTGGTCAAGGGTGCGCAAGCCGCCAGGAGTCTCAGAAAATATTCGCCATGCCGGGATTTGTTGGAGTAAGCTGAGAAGCGTCAGGGCACGACTTCAGTCGTGCCACCAGCAAATCCCATAGGTGGAGGGCTTTAGCCCCTGCAATGTCGATCCCTTCTAGGCCTTCGGACCCATCCTGCGCTTCGTATAGCCCGCGCACATTTTTTGTCACCACGCGGACCGCAGGCAGCAGATCGCTTTTCCAGACGGATCGCATGGCGTTCCTCTTCATTGAAGTTCTTCGCTACTATATGCGCGCCGGAAAGATCACCGTTCACGACTTTGTGATCATGCCCAATCATATCCATATTCTGATGACTCTTCCGGGCGAGGTAACTCTTGAAAAGGCAATGCAACTGATCAAAGGCAGCTTTTCCTTTCGCGCAAACAAAGAGCTGGGATTTCACGGCGAGATCTGGCAGCGCGGATACTCAGATGTGCAAATTCTGGATGAACCGAGCTTTCAACGGCATCATGATTACGTCGATAACAATCCGGTGAAGGCGGGGCTGGCGAATAGGCCGGAGGAGTTTCCGTTCGGAACGGCATATTTGAAGAAGCAAAAGCACGCAGGGGCTAAAGCCCAAATATTTTTGGGGGCATTTATCGGCACGACTGAAGTCGTGCCCTGACGCTTCTTGACTTGCTCTTAAGTTTTCTCGGTGACCGTCAGGAATACAAAAAACTACACATTGAGGTTCATCGCCTCCCAGGCCAGGATTTTCAGAGCTGGGAAACTTTGAAAGCCGAAGTTGGAGAGGACGAAAAGCGGCCGGTTGAGGTTCGTGGTTCCCACCCTTCGCTAGAAAAAGCGAAGGATGGGGCACCCGGCCGCCATTGAGCCTGTATCACGACAACACCCGCAGACGGTGGACCATAGCGTATTCGTTGGCTTGTTGATCGTGAGTGTTAACGGCAGCGTTAATCATTTCTTCTCCGTGACATTTGGTCCAATTAGCCGATTGATTTGATCAATTGTCGATTGAATTTGCTGCATTTGCTCCTTGGTACATGACATTGCAATGACCTGCACTCCAGTTCCGGAACCTGATTGAGTGCGAATTGGCGTAGAAACTTCAACGTGAACTGCTCGAATATTATTCTTCATGTTGAAGTTAATATTCGCTACTTGTGTTTCCATTGAATCCTTGCTGGTAGTTTTGCCGTTTTCGTCTTGCTGGAAGACACTATGTTCCCCTGAGGTTGTTGTCAATTTGATACTTCCTAGATTGGAAGACTGAAATTGAAATAAAGTGGTTTCTCCAGGCGAATATCCACTTTTAATGGTTACAAGTCCCGTTGTCTTATCGATCGACATTGTAAACTCGCCGTTAACCGGCCAACCTTCTGTACCCATGAGCATCGGTTCTGAATGCTCAATTAGAGTAGAAAAGTCCGCTAATAGCGTAGCCAAATCAGGTGGATTTGTTGTGCTCTGTGTGAAGGATAAGGCAGGAGAGAAAAGGACCAAAAGAACCGTCCCAATCCATAGCTTGATGCGTGTCTGCCATGTTGCACTTAGCATGATTTCTCCTTGATTGGGTAAGATTTTGAGTGAAATGAGGGTGGCGGTTGGCCCACATCTGACCATCCTAAAAACATCGGGGGGCCCAGGTCTCGATTTTGAGACCTGGGATTCCTTGATGACTGATACTCCTCTTATTCTTCCTCTTCCTCCACAGGCCGCTTGGCATTCGCCAAAATTTTGTCGGCCACTAGTTGCGGGACGATGTCGTAGTGGTCCATCTCCATGCGATAACTTCCCTTGCCTTGGGTCATGGAAGTTAGCAGCGTTCCATAGGTCAGCATCTCGGCCATGGGAACCTGCGCGTTGATCACTGTTGTGCGGCCTTTGGACTCCATGCCGCCGACGCGGCCACGGCGGCTGTTGAGGTCGCCCATGAGGGTTCCGGCAAACTCGTCGGGAGCTTCGATCTCGACCTTCATGATGGGTTCCAGCAGGCAGGGCTTGCAGGATTCCATGGCCTTGCGGAAGGCGAGGCGTCCGGCCATCTTGAAGGACATTTCGTTGGAATCCACGTCGTGGTAGCTGCCGTCGTAGACGACCACCTTGAAATCGACGACCGGGTAGCCGGCGAGATAGCCGCGAGCGGCGGACTCGACGATGCCCTTTTCGATGGCGGGAATGAAGTTGCGGGGGACGGAGCCGCCGAAGGTTTCGTTGGCGAACTCGAAGCCGCCGCCGCGCGGCATAGGCTCCATGCGAATCTTGCAGTCGCCGAATTGGCCGTGGCCGCCGGTCTGCTTTTTGTGGCGGCCTTGCGCCTCGGCCTTGGCGCGGATGGTCTCGCGGTAGGGAACCTTGGGGGCCTTGAGGTGAACTTCGGCGTGGTAGCGCTTTTTGAGGCGGCTGACGATGGCCTCGATGTGCGGCTGGCCGGCGCCGGCGATGAGAAACTCGTTGGTCTGCGGGTCGCGGAAGAAGCGAATCAGCAGGTCCTCTTCCATCAGCTTGTGAATGGCGGGCGCGAGTTTGTCTTCGTCGGCGCGGGACTTCGGCTCGATGGCGTAGGTCATCGCCGGCTCGGGCAGCGGATAGAGGTCAATCTGTACCTCGGAGCCTTTTTGGCCGAGGGTGTCGCCGGTGAGGGTTTCACGCAACTTGGCCACGGCGCCCAGATCGCCGGCGTGCAGCTCAGGGACTTCAACGGCCTTGCGGCCCTGCATCACGGAAAGGTGCGAAAAACGCTCCTGACCGCGGCGGGTATAGTTCTCGACGGTGGCGTCGTTTTTAACCACGCCGCCGATAACTTTGAAGAAGCTGATGCGACCGGCGAAGGGATCGGTCATGGTCTTGAAGACCATCACTGAAAGCGGCTCTGAGTCGGCGATCTTGCGGGTGGCTTTGCCGGCATCGGGATCGTCGGAGGCCGCGGCGTCGATGGTGGGGATGCGGACGGCGATGGGCGCGCGCTCGACGGGAGAAGGCGCGTAGGCCTTGATAAAGTCGAGCAGGTGGTCGAGGGCCATGTTGCCGAGTCCGCTGCTGAAGAGCACGGGGAAGATGCGGCGGTCGCGGACGGCATCGTGCAACGCGGGGATCAGGTGCTCTTTGGCGAGGGTTCCGGTCTCAAAAAACTCCTCCATCAGCTCGTCTTTGCCTTCCGCAATCAGCTCAACAAGGGCATCGTGGCGCGACTTGGCGTCGGCTGCCACGCTGGCGGGAATCTCGCTGGTGGATTTGCCGCGGCCGTCGCCGCCGGGAGTGTAATGGAAGGCCTGCATGGTGATCAGATCGACGACGCCGTGAAAGCCCTCGGCATCGGAGATGGGAAGCTGAACGGGTACGCAGTTGCGGCCCCAGCGGTCGGCCAGGTCGTCGATCAGGGCGCTCAAGCCCTCGCCGCCGCCGGCTTTGGGATGGTCCATCTGGTTGATGAGAACGATGCGGGGAAGCTGGGCTTCATCGGCGTAGCGCCAAACGCGCTCGGAGACCGGCTCGACGCCGTGCTGGGCGTTGACGAGCAGAAGAGCCGCTTCCACCGGCAGCAGCGCCGCGCGGGCTTCGTGGGTGAACATATGAAAGCCGGGAGTATCGACGAGATTGATCTTGACGCCCTGCCACTCGGCAAAGGCGACGGCGTTTTGCATGGTTGCGCCGCGGGCGACTTCCTCTTCGTCATAGGCGGTAACGGCCGTGCCATCTTCCACGCGGCCCTGGGTAGGGGTCATCTTGGCGGCATGCAGCAGAGCGGCGACGAGGGTGGTTTTGCCACTGTGCGCATGCCCCACTACAGCTACGTTGCGGATCTCACTTCCCTGATAGGTTTTCATGTGTTTCTCCTTGTTGATGCGGATTAGTGCGGAAGATTGCGCCGGGAACTATTGAGGATTCCCAGCTCCGAAAAACCGGAACAGCGGCAATGTTATTGATTGGTCTAGGGAGGGACAGGGACACCTTGGGGACGTCTTGGGGGGCGTCCGTGTGGCCGGATTGGAGGGCCACGTCTCCCGGTCTGCCGTCTACCTCGTCCATAAAGGAATGAACCTGAAAGGTTTTGGACCAAAAGGCAAAACCTGGAGGGTCTCGGGCTGGCGCCGCGCGGATGGGGGCAGGATGGCTCCGTCCGGCGTCTATCTGCTACGAAAACGGATGCTATCACACGCGGAGTGTTGCAGTCATGTGACAGGAGGCACGAGGTGCGGAGAATTCGGTTGCCTTCGGTATACCTTCAACCGGGTTATCTCGCCACTGGCGCATTCACTGCCTTTTCGGCGACAATCTTTCTGCCATGAAAAATCCGACGCGCCGCAGCTTTCTACAGACCGTCTTCGTTGCCACCCTCGCCACCGCCTCCGAGCCATCGCTGTTGGCTTCGCCCATTCGACAGAGGGTATTTGTCGGCTGCAAAGCGCCGAACGGGGTTCTGGCCTTTGACTGGGATTCGGCAACCGGCGAGCTGACGCAGGCTGGTGTCGCCGCGAACTTTGCCGGTGTGCTGTGGATTGCATCTTCCGCCGATCACAACTATCTCTTTGCCGCCGCGGGGCTGGACAACTTCAACGGCAGGCCGACCGGTGCCGTGGTCAGCTTCCGCGTGGTTGATGGCAAGCTGCAGCAGCTCTCGGCGCAGAACTCGGCGGGGACGGAGACCTGCCACGTGGCGCTGGACAAGACGGGGCGCGTGCTGCTGGCGGCTGATTACTTCGGCGGCTCGGCGGCCAGCTTCCGGGTGAGCGAGGGCAGGCTCAGTCCTGCCGTCTGGAGCGAGCACTACACCGGCCACGGGCCGAACGCCGACCGGCAGGAGAAGGCCCACGCGCACTTTGCCTGCTTCTCGCCGGACAATCGCTATGCGTACATCAACGATCTGGGGCTGGATTGCATCCACATCTACCGGCTGAATACCGAGACAGCGATGCTGACACCGGCGGGCAGTTACAAGGCCAGGCCCGGAGCCGGCCCGCGCACGCTGCACTTTCATCCCAACGGCCACACCGCTTACTCGGTGAATGAGCTGGATTCGACGGTGGACGTGCTGGAGTGGAGTCCCGCAGACGGCAGCCTTGCATTGGTTACCCGCATCGAGCTGCTGCCGGACAGTTATCACGGACCGACGCGGGGCTGCGATACGGAGATGACGCGCGACGGGAAGTTTGTCTACTTTGCCAATCGCGACAATAACTTCCTCTATAGCTTCCGCGCCGAGTTTGCCAGCGGCAAGCTGACGCCGATTGGACGCTCGAATTGCGGCGGCAAGACGCCGCGCAGCATCACACTCGACCCCACCGAGCGATGGATGCTGGTGGCCAATCAGGACTCGAATCTGATCAGCGTCTTCCGGCGCGATTCTGTGACCGGCGCGCTGGCCAATGAGGGCAAGAGCTTTGCGGCCGCCACGCCGATGCGAATTGTGTTTTGCTGATGATCTGTTTGGTGGTTCGCGGATTCCTGGCCTTACGCGCTCATCAAAGCCGGGGTAGCGTCTTCGGCCCGCGCCACGGACTGAGTCGCTTCCTCCGCCGGCTCGGTGGTCACCGGCACGTGGGCCAGCTCCCAGGCGGAGCGATCTTTGAGCAGGCGCGAGACCAGCGCCGTGTGCATGGCGTGTCCGGCGCGCTCGGCGACGACGTGACCTTCGATGCGGCGTCCGGCCAGGGCCAGGTCGCCGATCAGGTCCAGCATCTTGTGGCGCACATACTCGTCGGGAAAGCGCAGCGGGCCGTTGACCGGGCCGTGGGCGTCGAGAATGATGGCGTTGGCCGGACCGGCGCCGCGGATAAGGCCCATGTCGCGCAGGTGCTTCTCGTCGGCCTGGTAGCCGAAGGTGCGCGCCGGGGAGATGTAGGTGCCATAGGTCTCCGAGGCCAGATCGATGCAGGCGCTCTGGTGGCCGACGGGCGCGGGAAAGTCGATGGAGTAGAGGATGCGGTAGCCGCTGCCGGGATATACGCCGATAAATTTGTTGCCCTCGCGCACCTCCACGGCGCGGAGAACGCGGACGGTCTCGCGACGGCGGCGCTGGGTGCGAATGCCCACCTGCTGGAAGGCCGCAACGTAGGTCAATGCGCTGCCGTCCAGGATGGGCAGCTCCAGGTTGTCCAGTTCGGCAATGATGTTATCGACTCCCATGCCGATCAGCGCCGAGAGCAGATGCTCGGTGGTCTGAATCAGAACGCCCTGGCGCATGAGGCTGGTGGCGTAGCTGACTTTGGCCACGTAGCGGCCAATGGCGGGAATCTCGAAGTTGTCCAGATCCGTGCGGCGGAAGACGATGCCCGAACCAGCCGGCGCGGGCAGCAGGCGCAGGTGCACCGGCGCGCCGGAGTGCAGACCGACCCCGGTAAACTCCAATGGCGCGACGATGGTCTGCTCGAGGTGCGCGGCGGTCAGTTGCGCGGAACTGGGCAAAGATTAACTCTCCTGAAGTACAAAACCAAAGCAAAGGCTAGATTAGACCCACAGGGCCATCTCCGTCTTGTGGCATATTTGCCACACTTTGCGCAGGGCAGGTCAGCTTGTTCGGCAGGAATGACGCCGGTTCGTTGTGCAGAATGCGTCTCAGAAGCAGAAAAGCGGTGGCGATTGCGTTTTGTAATTGCCCCAAAAATCGTCAACTTCCCGATAATGCCTCAAACTGCTGGTACCCTTAGCGGCAACATCGGCAACAGGATGCAATCAGGCCGGATCGCCTGTTAAACTCGCCACAAGCATCACCAGGAGTTCGACAAAGCCATGAAACACACTGCACTGATTCTGTTGTTGGCGGCCGGCACGGTGGCCGCAAGCGCCCAAACCCCCGCCAAGCCAGCTGCCCCTGCGGCAAAACCGGCCACTGTCTCCGCAAAGTCGGCAACACTGTCGGCGAAGCCGACTGTGCCGACTGCCAAGCCGGCTGCCGCTGCCACGCCTTCGCCGACGGTTGCCGCCATCATCAAGGTTCCGACCAACAAATGTGGCAAGGATGGCCAGGAGTTCTGCGTTCCGCAACATCCAGGGCCTCAGAAGCCGCTCTTCACCGTCGCCCTGCGTTATCAGGATATTAAGGTTGGCACGGGTGCCGAGGCCGCACCCGGCAAGTTGTACAAGGTGCTCTATACCGGCTGGCGGGCCGCCGACGGAATCAAGTTCGACTCGACTGACGACCATCCTCGCCCCCCGGTGCTGGACAAGGACGGCAAGCCGGTGATGGGCGACGACGGCAAACCCAAGCAGGGTCCGCCGCAGCCGATACCCTTTCCTCAAGGCTCGGGCGGAACGATTACCGGCTTCGATCAGGGATTTGTCGGCATGAGGGTTGGCGGCAAGCGCCTCATCTTCATCCCCTGGCAACTGGGCTACGGAACCCGCGCGCTTCCGCCCCAGCCGGGTCACGAGACCGAGCATCCCGGAATTCCCGCGAAATCCGACCTGATCTTTGATGTGGAGTTGGTGGACGTGACCGATATGCCGCCGCCGCAGCCACGGCCGAGTATGATGCGCCCGCCGCAGGGCGGGCAGCCGATGCCGCCGAGGCCCGGAGGCGCGCCCAATGGCGCAGCCGGCCAGCCTGGAAATCCATCGCAGGGTCGGATTTTCGCAAGGCCTGTCTCCCCTGACGCACCTGCCGCTCCACAAACGCCGGGTACCGCGCCCAAACCGCCTGTCGCCGTTGCGCCTCCGCCAGCACCTCCCGCTCCGCAGGCTGCGCCCGCGCCCGCTCCGGCTGCTCCGGCACCGCCGCAAGCTAAACAGTAATCTGGCGAAACAGCTCGCGTTCCCTCGAATCTCCGTTTACATCGGATTCGAGGGAGAGCCGCGCACATTGACCCGGCGTCCGATTTCCCGTAGACTAAGAAATTGCGAGGGATGCGGCTTGAGTTGCATTCTGTGACCGCATCATTTTTCGGAATATTAAGGATAAGCAATGGCAAACCATGTATCGTCGCTGAAGCGCGCCCGCCAGACCGAAACCCGCACCGCCGTGAATCGCGCCAACCGCAGCCGCGTGCGCACCAGTCTGCGCTCGCTGCGCGAGGCGCTCGTCAAGGGCGACGTGAAGGCCGCGCAGGAGCAGTATCGCGAGACCGTCTCCACCCTCGACAAGAGTGTGCAGAAGGGCATTTTGCACGACAACACCGTCTCCCGCTACAAGAGCCGGCTGAATGCGCGGCTGAAGGCGCTGGTCCTGGCCAAGGCATAGCATTCTACAAAGTTATTTAACCACGAACGGCCGGGATTGCTCCTGGCCGTTCGTGGTTTTATCTATTATCTATGAGAGTAACTCATCGACTAATGCCTAAAACACAAAGCGCGCGGTGAAGACCGGGTAGCGCCCCATCTGGTCTACCTTTTCTATCGGCTCATAGTTGTTCTGGCCGCAGTTCTCTCCGGCTGTGCAGTTATTTAGCCAGACGTAGCCCATCAAGTTACCTCGATTTAAAATATTTTCCGCGCCCGCATGGATATTAATAACGCCTCGTTTAACTTTGTAGTTGCGTTCGATCTCCAAATCCAGGCGGTTATAGAGCGGGCCACGCAGCGCGTTGATGCTACTTAGATCGTAGATGCCGCGGCTTTGCGCATTGGAGTCAACCAGGTCAAATGGCGTGTAAGGCCGGCCGGATGCAAAGGTTTCACGCAGGTTAAGTTGAATTTTATGCGGAAGTCGAAGATTGCCCATCACATTGATGACCATGGGCGTGTCGTAGTTTCCAGGGCGGCGTATTCCGTCGAGCGCACGGTAAGTGGACTGGGAGCGCGCGACAGAGATTGTGCCTTGCATCCGGCTACGCCAATGCGCGCGCAGCGATAACTCAAGGCCGCGATCCTCTGCGGTCCCGGCGCTGGTCAGCGGCAGCCAGACAAATGCCTGACCCAGAGTATCCACCTTATTGGATAACATCATCTGCGGATATTCGCTGGAGACCGGCTCGCGCTGATAATTCTTTTGATAGGCCTCGGCATCCAGAGAACCCCAGTTAGCCTGCCAAACTCTCATGCCTATAACTTCCTGCCGAACCTGGACGGGGCGTAGGCTACGATTGCTTGCATAGCTGATCATGTTCATCATTGGCGGCAGTTGTGAGGATAGGTTGAACGAACCGTGAAGGTTTTGCCGTTCGCTGATTTTATAAGTAAGCGAGACGCGCGGATCCAGCGCATAACTTCCGGTGATGGCAAAGCTCTCCGCGCGCAGGCCGGCCAATAGCTTCCAGCGCTTGCCAAGACTGCCCTCAGCTTGAACAAAGGCGGCGGCTTGGCCGGTGGAGAAGTTGCGCTGAAATGTAACTGCATCGGACTTGGTGGGATCCGCGCTGAAGAAAGAATACTCACCGCTAGGCTGCGCGACAGAATCATCCGGTGTGGCTAACTTACCGCTAACTCCAGCCGAGAGCAGCCACTTATGCAGTGCGGCGCGCATCTCATAATTCAACGCCGACAACCCATTGCGTGAGTCTTCGTTATATACAGGTTGCAGGGAATACGGATGGCAGTTACCGTTCTGATCGAGATATGCGCCGATCTGCTGCTGCTGGTTGATCTGCTGGCGAGTTATCGAGTAACTCGCGGATAAGTTGGTAGTAACTTGCGGCGAGTAAATATGCCTCCAGCTCAGTGCATCCGTAGTGCGCCATCCATTGTATTGCGTCTGATCAATGCTTGTCGCTCCCACCGTCTGACATGGAGTTATATTGATGGAATCGGCGCCGTTCAGACTGAATAGTGAAATCGAATCACGATCGCTGGGATTTAGAATAAGTTGCGCCAAACCATTTGTATAAGTCGGTACACCATTAATGCCGATGTCGTTGGTGATTAAACTGACGATGCTACGATGCGCCGAAAGCAGCAGGCTGCCTTTGTTGGCCAAAGCGTGCTGATAAAGCCCTCCAGCGCCCGCGATACCTATAGTGAGATTGCCCGTCTGACGCGCATCTCCCAGATCGCGAGTGTGAATTTCAATCAATGAGGAGAGGCGGCTGGAGTATCCTGCATCGTAGACATCATCACGCATATTCATGCTGCCAATGGCGGTTGCATTTATCATCGAGGTAAATCCGCCGCTTGATCCGGAGAGAGAAAAATGGTTGATGTTGGGTACTTCGACGCCATCAACGACAAACAGATTCTCCGTGGGATGACCGCCGCGCACCAGCACATCATTGCTAAGATCGGAACTCCAAACTACTCCCGGCAAAACCTGTAAATATCGTGAAAAATCTCCATAAGTACCCGCAGAAGATAAAATCTCTTCCTGGGTGATATTAGAAACCGGCGCCAGATCGCTCAGTACATCGGGATTTTCTGCGGCCACCTTTAGAGTGGTAAATACTTTTGGAAGCGCGGCCACGGGCAACATTGATCTTCCCATGCCAGCATTCGCGACCTGTGATTTATCAGAGGAGTCAGCGCGCGCAATTTCCTGTTGAACCTGCGCGTGCAGGCCAAAGGGATACACGGCAAGGACGAACAACACAGGCCAGTTGGCGTACTCTTGGATCAAGATAACTCCGTGCAAGCGGGAAGATAGATTGCGCGCGTGGTTTGAGTTAGCAATCTCTAATTGAGTATCTCTTGAATGGGAATCATTGGAAATATCTCACTTGTGCGTAAATAGGTAATGAGTGACCGATTTTGCGACAGTTTTTGTAATATTGCTAATGTGCATATGCGCTTCAGTAATTATTGATGAGTATGTTAGTAACTTGGGTTTGTTTACACTACCTTATGCGGAGGGTGATGCGAACGAAAATCCGCCTAAACGAGGCGTGGTTCACTGGATCTGGTTGTTTCTAGCACAAAAACGACAACGAAGTATGGACGGTGAGCTGTACATGAAGAACTTATCGTATGGGCTGAAGCTCGTACTTTTCAAAAACCGTGGCTTAAGTGAGTATTTCTGCAAATTCCCAGAGTGATCTAAATCACCCTATACGTAGCGCCCAACTCGGCATAATGTATAGGTATGTGTTTAGCGATTCCGGGCAAAGTCGAGGAGATTATTACAGAGGGGGATCTCCGCATAGGGCGGGTAAACTTTGGCGGGGTGGTCAAGCGGGTCTGCCTGGACTACGTGCCGGAGGTCGTGGTGGGCGACTATACCATTGTCCACGTTGGCTTTGCGCTTTCCAAGATCGACGAGGCGACGGCCCTACAGACGCTTGATGACTTCCGCGCCATGGGTGTTCTGGATGCGGAGTTGGAGAGTGATGAAGAGGCTTTTGCGCGGGCGGCTTTGGAGCCGCAGTCGGCTTGCCCGGATGGAAGTTGTGCGAGCGAGCCGGCGAGCCAGCAAGCCGGCAAGTCGGCGTAATGCGGGTTGAGGTTCTTAGTTTCCCACCCTAGCCGCAATGACAAGGCGCGGCGAGGGTGGGGCACCCATAGATGCTGATGTTGTCGATAGAGGAGTTTCCAGACCCCATGAAGTACCTGACCGAGTTCCGGAATGGTGAGATCGCGCAGCGCATGGCGGGGGAGATTGCCGCTGTCATGACGCGCCCCTGGAAGATCATGGAGGTCTGCGGCGGGCAGACGCACTCGATCATCAAAAACGGCATCGACCAGATGCTTCCCGCTGGGATCGAGATGATCCACGGCCCCGGCTGCCCGGTCTGCGTCACCCCTTTGGAATTGATCGACAAGGCGCTGGCCATTGCTGCGCAGCCGGGGGTAATCTTCTGCTCCTTCGGCGATATGCTGCGCGTGCCGGGGACCGAGGGCGATTTATTTCAGGTCAAAGGCGCGGGTGGGGATGTGCGCGTGGTTTATTCGCCGCTGGACGCGGTGGAACTGGCCGTCAAGAACCCCGACAAGCAGGTGGTCTTCTTCGGCGTGGGCTTTGAGACCACCGCCCCAGCCAACGCGATGAGCGTGCACCTAGCCAAGCGGCGCGGGCTGAAGAATTTTTCGCTGCTGGTCTCGCATGTCCTGGTTCCGCCGGCGATTGAGGCAATCCTCAGCACGCCCGGTCACAAGATCGACGGCTTCCTGCTCGCCGGCCACGTCTGCAGCGTGATGGGCTACTGGGAGTATCCGCCTCTTGCAGCCAAGTACAAAGTTCCGTTGGTGGTCACGGGCTTTGAGCCACTGGATCTGCTGGACGGGATTCGCCGCTGCGTGATTCAGCTTGAGGCAGGGCGGTACGAGGTTGAAAACGCCTACGAGCGCATCGTCACCTTCAACGGCAATCAGGGCGCGCAAAAATTACTCGCTGAAGTCTTCGAGGTCACCGACCGTGCATGGCGCGGCATCGGCGTGATTCCCAAGAGTGGCTGGCGACTGAGCGCGGCCTATCGCGGCTTTGACGCCGAGGAGCGCTTCCATATCTCCGGCATTCATACCGAGGAGTCGCCACTGTGCCGTTCCGGCGATGTCCTGCGCGGAGCCATCAAGCCCTCCGAGTGCGCGGCCTTCGGCAAGGAATGCACCCCCCGCCATCCGCTGGGCGCGACGATGGTCTCCAGCGAAGGCGCCTGCGCGGCCTATTACAACTACGGGCGGTTCTTGTCGGCGGAGGAACTGGCAAAAACAGTAGTCAGTTGTCAGTGATCAGTGGTCGGTTCCGAGTTCACAGTTCACAGTTCTCAGTCTTCAATTGTCTCTATCGAAGCAGGCTTTGTAACAGGGCACGACTAAATGGCTATTGGAAACACGTAAGTTACTGATTTTGCAGTGCACTAAATGCCAAAGATCCCAAGAAGCCCAGCGCTAGCATAAATTGGCACAAAGTCCCGGTTCAGATTGGCTACACGAGTGGGCCGAGACTTCTGAATTGCCGACATCACACCCATTACTTCAAGGGTGCGATGCTCAAGGCATAATCATGTACGATAGATTTACGGAATGGGATAGCTGAGTTAATGCCCTGTATGTATCAAGGATACGTCCGCTATACGATGGAGGTGAGTTTTATGCGAATACCAAAGGAATTTCGTGCTATTCTCGTGTTCTTGTTCTTTGCTGTTTGGTTCTTATCGGGCAATGCTCTAGCAGCCCAAACGATCGCTGATCCGGTGTATATCGCGATCTCAAACGGTTGGATTGGACTGTATGGTCACGGCGACGAATACGCGAAATTTCCAATGAGAGGCAAGGAAGTTAAACTTCAGGATGCATATCACATCATATTGAAACCGGGCTTGGGGATGATGGTAAGCTTCGCCGATAAAGCGGAGTTTGGAGGCGGAGCGAATCTCTTGGAGAATCACACAAAATGGGAACTAGATTATTGGAAATCAAAAGCAGATCGAGCAGAGGCAGTGACACGAAAAGACTTGAGCGGCACGAGAGAGGATATTCGAGTAACTGAGATAAAACTTTATCGAAATGACGGCGCACAATTGCATATCTTCATGATTGCTCTGGCCTCGAAAGACGGCGTGTTTGTTCTAGCCGTGTCGCCCGGCAGCTCGGAAACGGATGCCACGGTCCGCGAGATTGCCAACTCATTCACCCTCGTGCATCGGACACTTTCCACTGAAGAGATAGCGAGGGCGTCGAAAGCTATAAAGGGCAGGATCGAAGAGTAATCTAGATTCTGTCTGCTTTTCACAATCTGATGGGCGGATCACTCCTAATGCGGAATTTTCGGATGATCGAGGTTTTAGTGGTCACCGTGGCACAAAATCAACACAAAAATCTTGAAGTATTCGCCTCGCCCACAGAACTACGGCGGTTACGGGCTACCCTGTTACAAAGCAGCATTACTGGGGAAGTTAAATGACTGAAGAATTGAAGAACTCCACACCGGATTTTTCCAACTGGTTCTGCCCGCTGCCGCTGGTCGGCTATCCCACCATCGTGATGGGACACGGCGGCGGCGGCAAGCTGGGCAATGAACTGGTGGAGCATCTCTTTCTGCCCGCCTTCCGCAATCCGGAGCTGGAGAACCTGGGCGATGCGGCGGTGCTGGAGCTGGCTGGCGCAAAGTTAGCCATGAGCACGGACTCCTTTGTCGTGCAGCCGCTCTTCTTCCCCGGCGGATCGATTGGCGAGCTGGCGGTCAACGGCACCGTCAACGATCTCGCCGTCTCCGGCGCGGAGCCTAAGTTCCTCTCGGCCAGCTTCATTCTGGAAGAGGGCTTTCCGCTCTCGCAGTTGGCGGCGATTGTCGCGGACATGGCGCGGGCGGCGGCGACGGCGGGCGTGAAGATCGTGACTGGAGATACAAAGGTCGTCGAGCGCGGCCACGGCGACGGCTGCTACATCAACACGGCGGGCGTGGGTTTGCTGAGGCCGGGGATTACAGTCGGTCCGCAGCGGGCGCAGGTGAATGACGCGATTCTGGTCTCCGGGACGATTGGCGATCACGGCATGGCGATTATGAGCGTGCGCGAGGGCCTCGAGTTCGAGAGCCAGATCCGCTCCGATTGCGCGGCGCTGAACAGCCTCATCGCCGAGGTGCTGGCGGCGGCGGGCGGTGCGGTGCACACAATGCGCGACCCCACGCGCGGAGGGCTGGCCTCCACACTGAACGAGATTGCGCTGGCCTCCGTCGTCGGCATCGAGATCGACGAGCCAAGCCTGCCGGTGCGGGCGGAGGTGCAGTCGGCCTGCGAACTGCTTGGCCTCGACCCGGTCTACGTGGCCAACGAGGGCAAGGTGGTCTTCTTTATTGCGCCGGAGGCGGCGGAGCAGGTGCTGGCCGTGCTTAGGGCGCATTCGCTGGGCCGCGATGCGGCGCATATTGGGCGTGTGACTGCCGAGCACAAGCGGATGCTGGTTGCGCGGACGGCGATGGGTGCCAATCGTGTAATTCCGCAGCAGATTGGCGAGCAATTGCCGCGGATTTGCTGAAGTCGTAGTTTGTAGTTTTAATGACTCGATAGCAGCACGAACTGACCAGCTGCTTACTGCCGATTTGGTATAAGTTAAAATTAATTTTATATACTGAATATAATTTGTATTCAAGTGAGCAAAAGTGAACAGAGTTTTTTATCCGATCTAGCGAGATTAATAATGGAGGGGCTGTGGGTGTCATTATGGTATGGCTAAATGGCTGCAGTTTCCGGACATTCCACTCCAGGGCCCGACATAATCACTGAGGATATCGGGGAATTCAAATGGCGGACCTGAGTCATACATCGTTTGATACGGCAGTCTTTCTTTCGCAAGCCGGACTGGGACGGCGCGTTGTGCAGGTAAATACCAAGCATACGTTTTTTGCGCAGGGCGACCAAGCTGATTGTATTTTCTACCTGCAAAGCGGTCGCGCCAAGCTGACGGTGATTTCTAAAGAGGGTAAAGAGGCAACGATCGCGCTGCTTGCGGCGGGCGATTTTGTAGGCGAGGAGTCGATGGCGGGGACTCCGGGGCTGCGCATGGCAACGGCGACGGCGATTGCCCCATGCGTGGCGCTGAAGATTGAGCGCACGGAGATGATCCGCGTGATGCACGAGGAGCACGCCTTCAGCGATATATTTCTGAAGTTTCTGCTGGACCGCAGCATGAGAACCCAGGCGGACCTGGTCGATCAGCTTTTTAATTCCAGCGAGAAGCGGCTGGCGCGAATTTTGCTGCTGATGGCGGAGTTTGGCAAACCGGGCGAGCCGGAGACGCTGATTCCCAAGATATCGCAAGAGACACTGGCGGAGATGATAGGAACCACACGATCACGCGTGAGCTTCTTCATGAATCGTTTTCGCAAGCTGGGGTTTATCGACTATAACGGCGGGATTAAAGTACACAAGTCTTTATTGAACGTGGTTCTTCACGACTGAATCAGCGGCTTCCCCGCTATACTCCAACATCAAAAACCATGACTGGTGAACTATGAGATGGCGATGGGGTTTATAGATCAATTTGGGCAGTATTGAAGGCCAAAATTTGATGGGTATTCCATCCTTTCCGCGGAAAGAAGCGGAAAGGATGGGGTGCGGGAGTAGATTGCAAAATCCCTAGAAGGTAGTCGAAACCGTAAACCGGAAGGTTTTGCGCGGCTCGCGGAATACTTCGGGAGCACCGTAAGCGGCTTTGACCTCGCTGTAGGTGTAGTCGCCCGCGCCGCCGGTGGGGAACATATCCCTGGTAATCAGCTGCCCTGAACAGCTCGCGTTATTGATCCCGAGTCCAAGGTTGCAGTAGGGCCTTTCATTGAGGCGTAGCGGATTGTAGGCATAGAAGAAGCGGATGGGTGCGTTGATGACCGGCATGATGACTGAAATCTCCGCGCCGGTGGACATACGCGGAACAAAATTAGTGCCGGAGATGGGATGGATGTCTTGTTTGAAGCCGACCCTCGAGCCTTGTATGCCCCCTTCGCAGGCCCCGTTATTCCACACCGGGCAACCATAGAGCGGCGCTGTCAACGAGGCAAAGCCTTCGGGACTCTGCCGCAACTGCCCCTTGTTGAGGGCCGTGTTCAAGCCGAAGTCGTCGAAGAGTGAGAAGGTCACCGGTCCCGCGATGGGAATTCGGTACTCGGCATTGGAGATAAAGTTGGCGTCGCCGCCGATGGAGGCAATGCCGTAGATGGGCAGCGGCACCTGGATGCACTGGTTCAACTGCGCTGTGTTGGGGTTGCGCGGAACGCAAGAGCCATCTGGATTGGTCAACTGCACATTGACGCGCGTGGGTACATATCCATAGGGCGTGGCAGCGCGAATGTCAAAGCCACGCAGCTCGCCCTCGCCGCCGGAGTAGAAGCGGTTCTGGGGCGGCGCCACGGCACCGCCGAAGCCCTGCACATAGCCCAACTGCGCGCGCAGGCCGAGCACGTTTCGTCCGCTGGGCGACGGCATCAGGTAATGCATGGACCGGAACTGCTTGTAGGCCACCAACGGCGCGATATAGCGCACATTGCCCCAGATTCCTGAGGTCTGTAGCACTACCGAATATTCTTTTCCGCTGCGCGGACGCATGGGGTTGTTGATGGTGTTGTAGGTATAGCTGAAAGAGGCCGTGCTGTTGATGATGCCTTGCAGCGCATTGGCACCCTGGATGCCCGAGCGGAAGCTGATGGTCTGGAAGAAGGTCTGCGAGGCAGTGCTGAAGGCGGTAATCGTCGATTTGCTCAACGAATAGGTGACGCCCACGCGCTGGAAGGCGTGCCGCTTAAGCGGATAGCTGAATGAGAAGGTCAAACCGGTGGCGGCCTGGTTGTAGTTCTGCGTCAGCGATTGCTGCGCCTGGGTCAGGTTCGTCGACTGGCCAGTGGTGGCCTGGTAGGTCTTGGCGGCGTTGAAGTCCTGCTTGTTGTTGTAGATTTGAAAGCCCACGTTGAGCGGACGATTTTTGATATAGGGCTGCGAGAAGCCGAAGGTGAACTGGCGGCTGATGCTACCGATATTCCCCTGCAAGCTGAGGGTTTCGCCCAGGCCGAGGAAGTTGTTGGTCTGGTAGTTCACGCCCAGGAACGCGCCCGACTGCCCGCTCATTCCGCCGTTCATGCCGATGGAGTTCTTGCCCTTTTCCTTGACCTTTAGCAGCAGATCCACTGTGCCAGCCTCGGCATCCTGGTGAGCCTCGGAGTCCTGATCGACTTTGAGCGGTTCAAAGTACTCAAGCTGGTTCAGCCGCAAGAGGCTGTACTCCCAGAGCTGCGAGTTGTAGACCTGCCCTTCTTCGAGCATCAACTCGCGGCGAATGACCTTGTCGCGGGTAATGCGGTTGCCTTGGAACTCAATGCGCGATACGTAGAAGGGCTTGCCCTCGTCGATGTCAATATTCAGCGAGACCGTCTTTTTCTCATCGTCGTAGGAGGGCTTGGGAATGGCGCCGAAGTTGATGTACCCCATCTGGCCGTATGCCTTCTTGAGGTTTTCCAGTCCCTTGCCGATCAGTGTGGCGTTGAACCATTCGCCGTCCTTGACCGCAAAGGTGCCGCGCAGCGCCTTCATATTGGTCACGGCCTTGTTGCCGGTGAAGGTAATGCTCCCCAGCCGGTAACGCGCACCCTCTTCAATCGGCATCAGAATATCGATGCGCTTGCCTTTGTTAGGGCGGAAGGTAAGCCAGTTCAGCCCTCCCTGGTCGCGGATCTGCGTCTTGGGTTCCTCGATGGCGGCGTTGTAGTAGCCCTTATCGCGATAGGCCTGACGCACCCGCTCCGTATCTTCCTCCAGCTTGGTGGCGTCAAAGGTCTGCGAAAAAAGATTCTCGAATATAACCGAATACGGAATGCCGATGGGCTTCAGGTTCTTCATCGAGCGGCGTAGTTCCAGCGAGCCAATGTGCGGGTTACCGGTGAACTTGATTACGCCCACCTTTACAGTAGGGCCTTCCTTAATGTTGAAGTTGACCTGCACGGAGGCCGGAGGAATGGTCTTGATATCCGGCTTGATGACGGCGAACTGGTGTCCATGCTCGGACAAAATATCCTTGAGCACGGTAACGGCGCGCATGATCTTGGAGGGATCATACTGGCTCTCCACCGTGAGGCCGACCTTCTCCTTTTTGAATCGGTCCAGCACATCCGACTGCGAAACCGCGTTCAAGCCCTTGTAGTTGATCTCGCGGATGGTGGGTCTCTCCTGAACATAGATGTTCAGGATGATGCCCTTCTCCGAGTCCTCGCGTTCAATGCGCAGATTGTCGAAGTAGGAGGTATTCCACAGCGAGTTAAAATCGCGCTCGATGGAGACCGGGTCGTAGGGATCGCCGGGGTGGGTAAAGAGCCGCGCCAGCACGGTTTCTTTGGGGATGCGCCGATTGCCGATGACCCGAATTGAATCGATGGTCTGCGGCTGCTGGGCCATGGCCGCAGCGGCGGCGAGCGCCAGCGCAATCAACATCAGCGCGCTCGCCATACGGCTCGTTGTCCGCGCAAAGCGGGAGATGCGTGTGCACGTCGACTTCACCGGGCTGGAGCCAAGCGGCGAGCAAAAATACTGGTGCGGTCCATAGTTCGGCTTCACGGGAAGAATATCGGCACCCTCACTGCTGAAAAATCTGATTCTGCACATAGGAAAGAATGATTTTACCACCCTGATCGATTGGGCAGCAGCTTCACCGCTCAAACAGTCGAGGTGAATCTGACTCAGAAACCCTGTCTTTCCTAAAATTTCCCTGCCGCGCTTGCCGCCTTCGGTCCAGGGCCGGCTCCCTCGACCAACCCTCTGACGGCGATTTGTCAGCGGGAGGATCGAAGGGTCCAATCCACAGTCTAACGGACTGAGGCGGGTTGGGGCACAATTCCTTGCCATCCGGCAGCGCATTTTCATTTTTTAGACGCAGTTCCGGCGCAGAGGACATCGGCTTATTGGGAAAGATATCCGGCTATGGAGCAGCGTACAACGGGGAAACGCTTGTTCTGAAAGGAATCCGAGGCTCCAGGCGCTGCCAATATTCGAAATTTGTCTTATAATTTCGAAACTTGCATCTCTGTTCCGCCTTTTCTTCCCACCTGATTGTCCCCTGCGGTATGCTTCTCCTTAACTGGCTCGCCGTTTGCCAAGGGTCGCATAGCAAAACGGCAGAGCCGGAGGGAGCCAGCAATGGAGGAAGAGGTGCGCCAAAGTCTTCCCTTGATTTTGATCAGGGTGATGGTTGGCTTGGTCTTTGTGCTGGAGGGCGTACTGAAGTTTCTTCGGCCTGAAGAGCTGGGCGCGGGGCGTTTTGCGCAACTCGGCCTGCCTTTCCCGGATCAGTTAGCCCAACTTGTGGGCGGCGTGGAGATAGGCGGAGGCGCGGCCATCCTGCTGAACATCTACGCTGGCGATGCCGCGCTGGTGCTGCTGGGGATCATCTGTACCGCGGTGGTCGCCACCAAACTTCCCATCCTGCTGGGCAGGCCGCTGGGACCATTTCCGCTGGAAAAGCTCAACCAATACGGCTGGTTGAGCTTCTTCCATCAGGCGCGCACCGACTTTTGCATGGTCTTTGGCCTGATCGCCGTCTTGATCGATTGCGGTCTCCAGGTGGGCCGCAGACGGCAGTGGTACCAGACCGGGCCAAACTGAGTGCTAATATATAGAAAATTTCGCACAAATCTCCCAGATAACAGAAAGGATAGTTGCGCATGACCATCAAATCGGTTTCCTGGATAGCCATTCTGCTTGTTGCCCTGAGTATCTCTGGCTGCGGCAGCGGCACTACGGTCTACGTCGCGGGCTATACAACCAGCGCAACGACCGGCAAGACGATTACCACTCTCTGGACGAACGGATTGGCCGCCAACCTTACCGATGGAACGGAAAATGATGCGGCTTGGGGGATGGCGGTCTCCAATAGCGGCAATCTCGATCTGGCGGGCTATACCACCAGCGCCGCCACCGGCAAAACCATCACCACCCTCTGGACGAACGGCACGCCCACCAACCTCACCGATGGAACGCAAATTGCCGCGGCTTGGGGGATGACGGTCTCCAATGGTGGAGATGTCTACCTGGCGGGCCAAACCACCAGCGCCACCACCGGCAAAGCCATCGCCACCATCTGGAAGAACGGCATACAAGAAAACCTCACCGATGGAACGGAAGATGCTATTGCGTGGGGGATGACGGTCACCAACAGCGGCGACGTCTATGTGACGGGCAATACCACCAGCGCCACAACCGGCAAAACCATCGCCACCATCTGGAAGAACGGCACTGCCACCAACCTCACGGATGGAACGCAAAATGCCGAGGCGTGGCGGATTGCGGTCTCCAGCAGCGGCGATGTGTACGTGTGTGGCTTTACCACCAGCGCTACGACCAGCTATAACATAGCCACCGTCTGGAAGAACAGCATACCTACCAACCTCACCGATGGAACCTCGCAGGGGTTGGCGGAGTCAGTTGCTGTCTCCGGCAATGATGTTTATGTGGCGGGCGTATCAACCAGCGCCACCACCGGCAATTGGATTGCCACTGTCTGGAAGAACAGCCTGCCCACCCACTTTACCGATGGCACGAAGGGTGCCGGAGCGTTCTGGGTTACGGTCTCCGGCAGCGGCGATGTCTACGCGGCTGGCTTTACCACCGGCGCCACGACCAACAATGCCGTGGCCACCTATTGGAAGAACGGCACGGCCATCTACCTCACCGACGGAACGGAGAGTGCGTTGGCGGAACAGATATACGTCTCAAATTAGTAGAGCGAAGTTGCTTTGCGTCAGGCTGCGCTGCATGGCCTTGGAACGTGGAGATTGTTGCCGTAGGTCTGTAGAATCACCCGGAATATCTGGCTGAGGAAGGCGGGGGTGGACCCCCCGCATCCTACTCCACCGGCGGAGCCATCAAGAAAACGTAGACCAGCAACGCCACGCCGATGAGGCCGGGAATCAGGCCAACCAGATAGGCAGCTTCCGGTGTTATCGCCCGCAGAAAAATCCCCATGCCAAGGCCCACGGCAAGGCAGATGATGCCGCCGATCTTCAAGCCTTCGCGGGCTTTGATGCGCCTGAGACGCTCCTCTTCTTTCAGCAAATCCATAGCCAACTTGGCGCCCTCGCCGGAGGCCTCGGTAATCCGCCGCAGCGACTCCGATTTGTAAAAGGCCTCGCGCTCATTTTTCCGGCTCCCTGACCAAACCGATACCGACAGAAAACAAAAAACGCCCAGGATAGCCACGATTGGAACGAATACTGCTCCTGCTACTGGATTCATAATCTCCTCCTTGCTGGGGTGATTCCCCATGCGTTTGGTAGGACAGCGGGGCTGCGAAACTGGTTGCATTATCTCGGCGAAAATAATTTTTGTAGAAAATGCAACCGGAAGAGCGGAGAATCTGTCTTACCGGCTGTAGAGGAACGCCGACAGGAATGAACGCCACACTCAGCGCCGAGAAGAATTTTGCTGACCCCGACCTTGCCGATGTTGCTCGCGTGCTGACCGGCGACGTTGCCGCCTTCGAGGGAATTGTCCTCCGCTGGCAGGGGCCTCTGGTCAATATGGCATGGCGCTACTGCCGTGATCGCGGGCGCGCCGAGGAGATGGCGCAGGAGGCTTTTTTGCGGGCATGGCGCGGCCTCGCCAATTGGCGGCGCGAGGGAAGTTTTTCAACGTGGCTCTTCGCGTTGGCGGCCAACGTCTACCGCAACGAGCTGAAACGATTTCCCGTGGAGACGCTGCCGCTGGAGGACGTTCCAGAGGCTTTTGGACCTGCCTCTCAGCATCGGGAAGTTGAAGAGCGAATACGGCAGGAGGCCGTTCGCAGAGCGGTACTGGCGTTGCCTTTGCGCTACCGCGAGCCGGTGGTGCTTTACTACTTTCATGAGATGGACGTGGCCGCAGCTGCCGCAACGATGGGAATGCCGGAAGGAACGCTGAAGGCGCGGCTGGCGCGAGCGCGAGCCTTGCTGCGAGAGCGATTTCCGCTTCTGAAAGTGGCGTGCACAGCCATGGAATTGACCGCGCTAACTACAGGAAAGGAGGCCATGAGTTGATTCAGCACAAAACAAACCGCACGGTTGCAGAAGTCACCGGGAGCTGCCGAGAGGCGATGGACGAGACACGCATCGCCGACATTCTGGCGGGCGAAGGGGAGCTGATTCCCTCGTCGGGATTTCTGGCCTCGGTGATGGAGCGCGTTCAGCAAGAGGCCGTCGCTCCGTTGCCGATCCCGTTCCCGTGGCGGCGCGCCCTTCCCGGCATTGCACTCACCGCCGGAGTATTCGGCTGGGGCGCGGTTGAGCTGATCCGCCAAGGCCTACCCGAGCTGACTTCGCTACCCCCGCTGACTTTGCCCGCAGCTCTCATTGCACCAGCGGTGCAGGCTGGCTGGGTGGCGATGGCCTTGGGCGTCTCGCTGCTCTGCTGGCTGCTGGCGCGCCGCCTTGCCGGTCGTGGAGGGCTGCTGTAACAGTTGCACATTCGTCCAGCAGAATCCACTGCATAACTCCGCTATACTCGGCTTATCCCCCGAGCACGCAAATCCAGCGGAGAAACCGACGTTGACGATCTTGCACAAGCGATGGTTCTATGCCCTTTGGCTGGTCTTCATCGGCGGCTTCGCACTGCTGCACGCGCTTCATCTCAGCGCAGACTTTCCCAACCACTCGCCCTGGTTTCATGACTGGGCCAAGTACACCGATGAGGGTTGGTACGGCAACGCGGCCATCCGCGCCCATCTCTTTGGCCATTGGTACATCCCCGGCGACTTCACGCCTTCTCCCGCGCTTCCGGTCTGGCCGTTTCTCGAATGGGTACTGTTTTTTTTCACCGGCGTTTCGATTCAAGCGGCGCGCGGGCTGACGGTCGCTATCTTCTTCGTCAATCTGCTGTTGAGCTACCTGCTGCTTAAAGACAGAGGGCCGCGCTGGATGGGACTGCTTGCACTTACGCTGATCGTCACCAGCCCATTCCTTTACTGCTTCAGTCGGCTGGCGATTCTGGAGCCGCTGGTGATCGCCCTCACGCTGGTGGCCATAAACCTTGCCATCAGGCTGCCCAAGTTACGCTGGCCGGTAGCCGCGTCGGTCGCCATTGGGCTGCTCTGCGCGCTGATGATGCTCACCAAGACGACCGCATTGTTTCTTGTGCCGTCCGTGCTATGGGCGATGCTGCTGTCGCTCTGGAATCGCCGTCCGCTGGCCGCGCGTTGCATTGTAAGCGCCATGGGGGCATTTGCGGTTCTGTATAGCCTGTGGCTGGGAATCGTAATCCGCATGGGCCACTTCGCCGATTACAAGTACATTTTCATCGTGAACAGCCACACATCTCCCGCAGGGTTTTACCAATGGCTGCTCAGCTTTTGGTGGTCCTTTCACGCCGGATTGTGGGTGGACCACATTCTGATTCCGCTGACTGGGCTGGTGTTTCTGGTCGCGTTGATTGCAGGCATTGTTTTTGTCCGGCGGAACCCGGAAGCGCGCGGACTGCTGCTGTCCCCCGTATATGGAGCCGCCATTTTGGCCGTGGCCGGCTACATTCTGTTCATGATCAGCCAGAACTATCCCCAGCAGCGCTACTTTGCCGTGGTGGCGTTTTTCTGCTTTATCGCGCTGGCACAAGGGGCGGCAGCGCTCGTGGGCATTGCTGGCCGCTTGCGCTGGCTGGGTTGGAGCGTGGTCGCGCTGGCCGCACTGACGGCGGGCTTCAACGCTTTTCAGACCCTGAACTATGCCGTCCATCCGGAGTACACCTTTGTCGATGCAACACGCGAGCTGACACACTATATTGACGCCCACCCCAACGGCAACCGGCTTTTGGTCTCTATCAGCGGCGACGAGATCACCCTTATCACCCATCTGCCGACGCTCTGCGACGACTTCGGCACTCAGGACCTGGCGGATAAGATGGCGCGCTACCAGCCCGGATGGTACGCCGCATGGAATGACCTTGACCCAGGCACGTTGGAAGACATCCACACGCATTTCTCTCTTGAAGAGGTGGCGCGCTTTCACGCCTTCGACGACGCGGACCGCAACCTCCTGGTGCTCTTCAAGCTGCACCCGCTGTCCGTCAGCGCGGTGCGCGATCCCGACCGGCAAAAGCTGCAAATGCCGCTTCCGGACGACAAGATTGAGGTACCGATGCAGTAGGCGGTTATTGCTTCCGTTTTGGAAGCCGTCCCGATCACGGAAGCCGTTGCCTTAAACTTGTGATTGGCATCACTCGACAGTGTTCATCGTGAGTGATAGCCTTCGGATGACCCTTATTCCGGGAATGCAATACTGATTTTCCGGATCCGTTTGGCATCAACCGTCAATAATTTCCGTTTGGGAGGATTTGTGACTGCTCAGTATTGGGTGTATTTTTCTCTGGCCGTCAGCGCGCTGTTGTTCGCTGTGGCCTTTTTCTTTGCGCACCAAGTAATTAGCGCCGTGTCGTTTCTGAGGCGCCGGTACACAGCCGCGGCGGCCGTTCTTGGCTTGGGCCTTCTGTTTCCCGCATTTGCCAACGCGCAAGAAGCTGCTGGAGGCGAAGCCAGCCTGACGCTGCCGGATTTGTCGAGCGTGAATTTCCTCGGCCTGGACGGAAGATCCCTTCTAATGATCGGATTGCTTTTCTGCGTAGGCGGACTACTCTTCGGCCTGGTGATCTATCAGCAGTTGAAGAAGCTGCCGGTTCATAAATCGATGCTCGAGATCTCCGAGTTGATCTATGAAACCTGCAAAACCTATCTGGTGACGCAAGGCAAGTTTATTCTTCTGCTCTGGGCTTTCATTGCCATTATTATCTCAATGTACTTCGGCTGGCTGGCACCAGTGGCACCAGCCGCGGTTACCCTGCCCATCATTTTGGCGTTCAGCCTGGTCGGCATCGCAGGCAGCTACGGCGTGGCGTGGTTCGGCATTCGCGTCAACACCTTCGCCAACTCGCGCACCGCGCACGCCGGATTGCGCGGCAAACCGTATCCATGTTTTGCGATTCCGCTGAAGGCCGGCATGAGTATCGGCATGTTGCTGATCTCCGTCGAGCTGCTCATCATGTTGTGTATCCTTCTGTTCATCCCGGCTAACTACGCCGGCCCCTGCTTCATCGGCTTCGCCATCGGCGAATCCCTGGGCGCGGCGGCTCTTCGTATCGCCGGCGGCATCTTTACCAAGATCGCCGACATCGGCTCCGATCTGATGAAGATCGTCTTCAAGATCAAGGAAGACGATGCCCGCAACCCCGGCGTCATCGCTGATTGCACGGGCGACAACGCGGGCGACTCGGTCGGCCCCAGCGCCGACGGCTTTGAAACCTACGGCGTCACCGGCGTGGCCCTGATCACCTTCATCCTGCTGGCCGTTCATGATCCCAAGACGCAGGTACAGTTGCTGGTCTGGATCTTCGTCATGCGCGTGGCCATGCTGATCTCCAGCTCCGCTGCCTACTTCCTCAATGGCGCAATCGCCAAGGCGAAGTACGCGAACGCCGATGAGATGGACTTCGAGGCGCCCTTGACCTCGCTGGTTTGGATCACTTCTGTTGTCTCCATCATCCTTACCTTTGTCGTCTCGTTCTACATGATTCCCACCCTCGGCGACGGCTCGCTGTGGTGGAAGCTGGCTTCGATCATCTCCTGCGGAACCCTCGCCGGGGCGCTGATCCCCGAACTGGTCAAGGTCTTCACCTCCACCAACTCGGCCCACGTGCAGGAAGTGGTCACCAGCGCCAAGGAAGGCGGCGCGTCTTTGGGTATTTTGTCGGGACTCGTGGCCGGCAACTTCTCCGCCTACTGGCTGGGATTGAGCATGGTCGCGCTGATGGGTCTTGGCTATTTCTTCTCGACCGGACCGTCCATGGATGCCCTGATGCTGGCTCCCGCCGTCTTCGCCTTCGGCCTGGTCGCCTTTGGCTTCCTGGGCATGGGACCGGTCACCATTGCCGTCGATTCCTACGGCCCGGTCACCGACAATGCACAATCGGTCTACGAGCTGTCGCTGATCGAAGCCATTCCCGGCATCGAAGCCGAGTTGAAGAAGGACTTTGACGTTGATGTGAAGTTTGAGCGCGCCAAGTACCTGCTGGAAGCCAATGACGGAGCTGGCAACACCTTCAAGGCTTCAGCCAAACCAGTGCTGATCGGCACCGCCGTGGTCGGCGCAACCACCATGATCTTCTCCATCATCATGGCGCTGACCCACGGACTGACCGTTGGCAAAGAGAACCTCTCTCTGCTGCACGCGCCCTTCATGCTGGGCCTCATCACCGGCGGAGCCATGATCTACTGGTTCACCGGAGCCTCCATGCAGGCCGTCACCACCGGCGCTTACCGCGCGGTGGAGTACATCAAGGCCAACATCAAACTGGAAGGCGCGGAGAAGGCCTCGGTCGAAGACAGCAAAAAGGTGGTGGAGATCTGCACCAAGTACGCGCAGAAGGGAATGTTTAACATCTTTCTCGCCGTCTTCTTCGCCACGCTGGCCTTCGCCTTTGCGGAGCCGTTCTTCTTTATCGGCTATCTGATCTCCATCGCGGTCTTCGGCCTCTACCAGGCGATCTTCATGGCCAATGCCGGCGGCGCTTGGGACAATGCCAAGAAGGTCGTCGAGGTTGACCTGAAGCAGAAGGGGACGCCTCTGCACGACGCTTGCGTCGTCGGAGATACGGTCGGCGATCCCTTCAAAGACACCTCTTCGGTGGCATTGAACCCGGTGATCAAGTTCACGACCTTGTTCGGATTGCTGGCCGTCGAGCTGGCCGTGACGCTCACGGCTAAGAACCCGGTACTTGCAGAGTCGCTGGCCGTCGCATTCTTCCTGGTGTCGGTCTTCTTTGTGCACAAATCCTTCTATGGCATGAGGATTGAAACCAAGGATAATAACTGATTTTCCGAATGCCTCGGCGAATCACAGAAACATCAAACCAGCCCCACGCGAAATTGCGCAGGGCTGGTTTGCGTTTGGGGCTTGCTATCCCTGAAAATATCCCATGCGAGAGAAGAGCGAGCGGCTGACTGCGCCGCAGGTGCTAGGCGAAGTTGGCCAAAGGCCCAAGGGCTTATCGACATATACAGGCGCAACGACGTGTCTGTATGCGTCGATACGCGCTAGAACCTGCCTCACATACATGATTGGCCAATTTTTCGCGAAACTGAAGTTGCACAAGGCGTCTCAGCGTACAGTTATGGCAAGTCGTTGGGAGCTGACAGACGAACAGTGGAAGTTGGTCGAGCTGATCCTGCATCCGGCGCGGCGAAAGAACAACCGTGGTCGCGCATGGTACGAAACGCGGGCCGTGCTCAACGACGACGTACGATGCCGCCTTGCGTCGCCAACCATTTGGACAAAGCAAGTCTGGTTATCTCATCAATTCTAGCCGGGTTTTGCGCAAAGGTCGCCAGCCGCAGGCATACTCCGGCGTGGTGGTCTTGCCATCCAGGAGGAAGCAGGAGGCACCGTTGATGTCGGTGCTAAAGGTGCGAACGTTGGCCGTTTCCAGCGCATTGAGCACTTCAGGGCGGGGATGGCCGTAGCGGTTGCGCAGGCCACAGGAGATGACGGCCCACTGAGGTGCCACGCGAGCCAGAAACTCTGGGCGCGTGGAGGTTATGCTGCCGTGATGGCCAACTTTGAGCAGCGTGCTTGCCAGGTCAGGCTCAACCAGCATCGCATCTTCGACCGGTGCCTCGGCGTCGCCTTCGAGCATCACCGAGGTAGCTCCGTAGGCCACGCGCATCACCATCGAGTCGTTGTTGGTTGGCTCTGCGCCGGGTCGATAGTCGCGGAAGGGTGCCAGAACGCTTACTTGGGTTGAGCCGAATGCAAAGGCATCACCGGAGTGTAGCGAGCGGATGCGCACGTGGAGTTTTTCGGCTTCGTCGAGCAGCGCGATGTATGCCTCGGAGCGCGGATTGTTGCCTACCCACAGCTCGGCGGGATGAAAGTTGCGCAACACTGCGGGCAGTCCGCCCATGTGGTCGGAGTGCGCGTGGGTGAGTGCGACCGCGTCCAGATGTCGTATGCCGCGCGACCAAAGGACCTCACTGACGACCTCCTCACCAATATCGTAATCCTGCGGAGCCTGGTGCGGACCACCGCCGAAGCCGCCGCCATCGACCAGCAGGGTTTTGCCGTCGGGCGCGATGAGCAACAGGCTATCGCCCTGACCCACGTCGATGGCTTCGACCAGCAGGGCATCGTGCGGGTGATCGACCGGACGCGGCACCACGGCGATGCCGGCAGCCAACAGCAGCGCGACCCACGCAAGGCGGCGCGGCCTGCGGAGTCCTGATGCAGCAGCCCTGCGAGCCAGCGCGATGGCCGCTGCCAGCAAAGCGCAGTAGGCAAGCGATTGCCAGAGCAGCGGCGCGGGAATGCGAAGGTCGCCCCATGCCAGCGAGCCGAAGATGCGCACCAGACTGATACCAATATGGAGAAAAACCGCCACAATCATCGCCGGAACAGCCGCGCACGCCGGAGAAATGAGCGCCGTCAGCAGGGTAACCAATGCCGCGGGCATCAGGATAAGCAGCAGCGGCAGAATGAAGATATTTACCGGCAGCGCGAAGACTGTGATGCGATGGAAGTAGAGAGCCATCGGCAGCGCCATCGCCAGTTCCACCACACAGGAGACAACCAGCAACTCGACCGTGCGGAGCAGAGAGCGCACGGTCAAGGGAAAGAGGCTCCAGGCAATGCGACCGGCAAAGCGGCCGCCCATAGCGCTTTTGATCGCCGCGGCTATCATACGCAGAAGCACTCGAAACTGTGCCAGCGGCGGAGCCAGCTTTACGTCGAGGGCGATCAGACGCAGGTCGCGCGTCGCCGTCAGGTAAGGATGCACCGTGCTCTGCAACAGCGGGGCAGCCACGCCACCAATGGCTACAACCGCCAACAGCGTCATCTGAAAGCTGGCGTCGAAAAGGCTGCGCGGGCTGTAGGCCAACAGGCAGAGCGCAGCAAAGCCAATGGTGTTCAGCGCGTTGCGTTCGCGGTAAAGAAGCCGACCGAGCAGATAGAGGGTCACCATCCAGAGCGAGCGCTCCACCGGCGTGGCAAAGCCGGTGAAGAGCGCGTAGGCAAAGGAAGCCAGAATGGTGGCAATCGTTGCCGGAACGCGGGGCAAGCGAAACTTCTTGGCAACCCAAAAGAAGCAGCCGGCCACAATCGCCAGGTGAAAGCCGGAGACCACCAGCATATGGAAGGAGCCGGTTCGCTCAAAGCCCACGCGCAGTGAACGCGTCAGAAAGGTGCGGTCGCCGGTGACCATCGCGGCCAGCATGATGGCGTCGTCCTCGGAGAGACGTAACGGCGCGGGCAGGCGGCGCATCGACGCAGGCAGGGCCAGCAGACGGTCGCTGGTGGCGTGTTGCAGACCGCTCAGTCGGCAGCCGAGATAACTGCCGGAGGCCATACCCATGCGCTCCACGCGCTCCATGCGTACCGTCGCTGTCGCGCTAATGTTTTGGTCGAGCAGAAAATCCACGCGGCTCCAAACGCCAGGATCGTGGTAGACCTCCGGCGGCAGCAGCCGAACCACGGCGCGCACACGCTCGCCGCAAAGAAAGGGCTGCTGCTCTGCCGGAGATTGCGGCCAGCGCACGGTCAGGCGCACACCGCCGGCGACCGGCTTCTGCGTGTCCTCCGCGTCGGTAACTACCTCCATGCTGGAGACGCGCAGGTCGATGCGCTGCGAAGGCTGCACAGCGGGGCTTTGCGCTGATGCGGCTTCGTCCAGATTCTGCTCGGTCTCGCCGCGTACCGGACCGGCATCGACGACCGTGCCCTCGACGCTGCGCAGCAGGCCGTCGGAGAGCTTGACCACGGCGGGCGCAGGCGCGGGATGCGGCTCCATCTGAGCGCACCATGCGCCCAGCAGCAGCCACAACACTGCCAGCGGCAGCCAGACAATGCGCTGCGCACGCACTGCCGCCACGCCGCACAGCGCGGCTACCAAGCCAATCGCCACCAGCACCAGGCTGGGCCGCAGATAAAGCCATTCCGCAACGGCAATTCCAGCAGCAAAGAGCCTTGCCGCGTGAAAGAGCGGAACGGGGCTTGAGGCCGTGCCCAGGCCAATGGATACGACCGGACTTTTGCCTAATTGCTCGATATTGGGGGATTCGGATTGCATTTGCCTGAAAGCTCTACTGGCCCTCAAGCCTATCAGGCCCGCCGCAACTGGACCACTGTTTCCAGATGATAGGTCTGGGGAAAGAGGTCGGCGAGGGTGATGGACTCAATAACGTAGCCGGAGGCGACGAGCGCGCGCAGGTCGCGGGCCAGCGTGGCAGGATCGCAGGAGACGCAGGCTACAGAGGGTGCGGCAATCTCGGCGAGCAGCGCACAGCTCTCCGCGCCTAGGCCGGTGCGTGGCGGGTCAACAATGATCAGGTCTGGCCGCTCGCCAGTGAGGCTGCGGCGCAGGAATGCCAGAGTTTCGGAGTTGACGGCGATGCCGCCCGTGCCGCGCAGATTTTCCTCAAGCGCAGCCGTTGCCGAAAGTGCCGACTCGACGGCGACGACGCGCGCGAAGCTGGCCGTAAGCTGCCGCGCGAAAAGTCCGACGCCGGCGAACAAATCCCAAGCAAGCTTGCCTGTATGACCTGCAACAACGCGCTCCACCAGCGCATCCACCAGCCAGCGGTTGACCTGAAAAAATGCGCCGCGGTCCACACGGTAGTCGAAGCCGGCGGCGCGATAGGCGAGCGAGGTCGCGCCCCACTGCGCAACGGTGCGCAGCTGCGGGCTTTCGCGTCTCTCGACCACCAACTCCGCGCCGCTCAGTACGGAAATGCGCTCGTGCAGCGCCAACGCCAGTTCGTCGAAGCGAATTTTGGAGGGGAGGGCAATAAAAATCGTGGCCAACAGCGCGGACTCGTCGGCATTGCAGAAGAGTGCAATTTCCGCGGGGCGCAGCGCTGGGGCAAAGCTGCGCGCAACCTGAGTAAAGGCCTGTGCAGCCTCAACCAGCAGCGGCGCGGCGATGGGGCAAACGCTGATCGGAACCACCGCATGGGAGCGGCGACCGCGATAGCCGGGGTTGCCCGCCGCGTCGAAGGCCAGCCGGATGCGGTTGCGATAACCCCATTGTTCGCCTGAGAGTACGGCAATCTCATCGGGCATGGCCACGCCGCCACGCAGGAGCGCCTCGCGTAGAATCGCCTGCTTGAAGGCAAGCTGGCTGGCGTACTCCGCGTGTTGATAGTGGCAGCCGCCACAAGCACCAAAGTGTGGGCATGCAGTCGCAATCCTCTCCGGCGCGGCGCTCAAGATTTCCTCGGCCTCGGCAGTCGCGTAGGCAGATTTGCTCTGCGTAATGCGCACCTGCACCTGCTCGCCGGGAAGCACAAGCGGCACAAAGACTGCCTTGCCGGCGAGCCGAGCCAGAAACGCACCGCCATAGATGGGCTTTTCGATTTCGACAAGCTGCAAATTGGAGGGAGACGAGGGTTTTAATCCACGTGTAAATCCAATAGAATCAGTCGTGGCTTTAGCCCCGGTGGGCTGCTTCGGCGAGCCTTTTCTCCCGGCAGAACGCTTTTTCGCGGCCTGTTTGGCGCGGCGCTGTGATGTGATTTGCTTTCTAGGCGTCATTGCTGGCTCATGTAAAAGAGGCTGAGGCGCGGAAGGTTGTAGTGGACCAGCAGTTGCTTTTGCACGAATTGCCGCTCCACCTGACGCAGTTGCACCACTCCCATGCGGCTGCGATAGGGTGCCAGCTCGCGCGCCGCGTGCGCCTTCAAGCCGACCAGCAACTCCTCAGGCGCGGCCGCGGTCAGTGCGGCAAAGAGCTTTTCTTCGAGGACGGTGAGGGTGCGTTCGAGGGCTTCCAGATCAGGTGTCGAGCTGCTTTCTCCGTGCTCATTGCACAACTCACGCAATCGGACGGCGGTTGCGGCGCAAGCTTCGGGAGCAACCGTCGCGGCATCGAGCGCAGCGGCGGCGGCTTCCAGATGCGCGGCCACGCGCTGCTGTTCGAAGCCCGATTCACGCGGGACCGCGGCTTCGGCGGGAGCTGTTCCTGCAGCGGCTTCGCGCAGCTCTTCGGCGGCAACCATCACCGCCTGCGCGCACCAGGCCAGCCCATTGATCTTCCTCATCCGGGCGCGCTTTTGCCGCGATTCGAATTTGTCAAAGGACGCATCGATGCCGCGCAGCGCCGCCTCAAGCGGAATTCCCGCCTCGCGCCAAGTCTCGATCAGCGCCCAGTCGAGCGTCGAGAGCAGCAAGAGCGCCCCGCGCCGCTGCTGAAAGCGGTCCTCGATCTCGGTAAAGTAGTTGAAGTAGTTCAGCACGCTGCGCCTCGGACGCTCAATGCGCTTTGCCGCGCGGCTTGGAGGTGCGGTTGCGCTCGAAGAGAATCAGCAGGCCGTCAAGGGTGAGCATATCGTCGATCTCGGCGATGAAGCGCGAATCCTCGGCGATCTGCCGCGCTAGGCCGCCGGTGGCGATGACCCGCGCGGGCGCGCCCAACTCCTTCATGATGCGCTCCAGAATGCCGTCCACCAGACCGATGTAGCCGAAGTAAAGCCCGCTCTGCAAGTGAGTGACGGTGTTGACGCCGATGACCTTGGCGGGGCGCTTGATCTCCACGCGGCTCAATCGTGCGGCGCGCGAAAACAGCGCTTCAGCGCTGAGGCCGAGTCCGGGCGCAATCGCTCCGCCCAGATACTCGCCCTTGGCGGAAACCACATCGAAGGTCGTCGCCGTGCCGAAGTCCACAATTACGCACGGGCCGCCATAACGCTCGAAGGCGGCGATGGCATTCACCAACCGGTCCGCGCCCAGCTCGGCGGGATTTTCCACCAACACCGGCATTCCGGTCTTGATTCCCGGCTCCACAAAAAGCGGCTGCGTGTGAAAGTAATCTTCGCAAACCTGACGCAAGGTGCCATCCACCGGCGGCACCACCGAGGAGATGATGATGTGGTGCGCCTGGTTGGTCGAGAAGCCGTTCATCTCGAAGAGATTGACGAAGAGCACGCCATACTCGTCTGCGGTCTGCGAGCGGTGCGTGGTGACGCGCCAGTGCGCGGCAAGCTCCGGCCTTACACCTTCGAGCCGGTAAAGCCCCAGCACCGTATTCGTATTGCCGACATCGATTGCCAATAACATAGTCTTCTCAGCCTATCTCGACGGTGCGAATGCCGCCTGTCTGCACCGTGACGACTCCTGAATCCGTGCGCACCAGCAGGAAACCGTGCTCGTCCAACCCGGCAGTGACCCCCGTGCAGGCCTGCGGACCGTGCACTTCAACGCGTCGCCCGCGAATCCATGTCGATGCCTGCTCAACGCGGGCGGGAATGGTGACACCCGCCGCCGCATCGGCCAGCCCCAGCGCCTCTCGCTGCAGCGATTTTAGCAGGGTAGCGAGTACGTCCTGCCGCGATGTTCGTCGGCCAGTCTCCAGATCGAGCGAAGTGGCAATCGCCGCAAGATCAGGATCAAAAGCCCGCTGGTGAACGTTGATGCCGACGCCGACGACGGCAAAATCTACCGAGTCGCCGGAGTTCTTGGCCTCGACGAGAATCCCGCCAACTTTGCGCGGGCCGAGCAGCAAGTCGTTGGGCCAGCGCAGATCGACCGTAACTCCGGCGACAGCGCGAATCGCCTCAGCGGCGGCCAAGCCCACGGCCAGCGGAAGCAGCGGCAGACGAACGGCGGGAAGCTGAGGGCGCAGCAGCACGCTGACGTAAAGCCCATCACCGGCAGCCGAGTGCCAGGCGTGATCGCCGCGCCCACGTCCGGTCAACTGCTCGTCAGCGAAGTATACCGAGCCGTGCGGAGCGCCATGACGCGCGGCTGCCAGCGCGTCGGAGTTGGTGGAATCCGTAACCGAAGAAAAATGCAGATTGCTAGCAAAGACGGTGCCAGCGAGTGCGGTCTCCAACTCTGCCAGGTCGTACAAGCTATTCCGTCTCCGCGACAATGCGCATGGAGATGTCAGCGGCTTTGGCGGAGTGGGTGAGCGCGCCTACGCTGATAAAGTCCACGCCGGTTTTGGCGTAGGCGCGGATGTTTTCCAGAACCATGCCACCCGAGGCCTCGATGGGAATGCCGTTCCCCGTCTTGGCTTTTGTCGCCTTTCTGATGCGCTCCACAGAACGCTTCACTTCGGCGGGCGTCATGTTGTCGAGAAGAATCGCTTCGGCCCCATTTTCGAGTGCCTCTTCCAACTCCTGCGCCGAGCGCGCCTCCACCTGCACACGCTGACCCTGTTGGCGATTTGCCAGCGCCTTTTGGAGCACCACGGGCAGCCCTCCGCCCAGCGAGATGTGGTTGTTCTTAATGAGAATGCCGCTGGCCAGATCAAGCCGGTGATTGGTTCCGCCGCCGCAAAGCACTGCATACTTTTCCAGCAGTCGCAAACCGGGAACCGTCTTGCGTGTGTCGAGAATGCGCGCGCCGGTGCCGTCGATTGCGTCCACAAACTGACGCGTCAGCGTGGCGATGCCGCTCAAATGCTGCATCAGATTCAGAATCACGCGCTCGCAACTAAGCAGCGCGCGGGCGTTGTGGCGGATGACGGCCAGCACCTGGCCCGAGTGAACGCGCACACCGTCAAAGATCTCCGGATGGCTGACGACTTCAAAGCGAGTCTGCGCCGTGGCGCGCCGGTCAAGCCGCGCAAAGATTTCCAGAAAACGCGGCACCGCGCCCAGCCCGCAAACCACCATCTCCTGGCGCGCGATAATCGAGCCGGTGGCGCGCAGACCTGGATCGATGGTGAGGTTGGTCGTGGTGTCGCCGGCGGCCTGATCTTCAATCAGTGTCCGCTCCAGCAATGCGTCGATGCTGCTGCTCTTCCAGTCCATGATTCCTCTTCGCGCGATCAGGCTTATATCTGAGATTTCCTGTTCAGAAGAAAGTCATAGATGATCTTCTTGACACTGTCATCCGCCTGAGCAGAGATTGTTAGAAATAGCACTCCATTGTTCCGGTAGATCTCCAGAGCGTACTTAGGCTGACTGCCGGAGACACCGGCGAGGCTTTGCCAGATACCGGGTTTGCCTTGCTTGTCTATCAGGTTGATCTCTCCCAGGTCCTTGTACCAGAGCAGAGAGACGATCTTCCGCTGATCCCGCGCAATCATCCCCAGCTCGGCTAGAAGAAGAAATTGAGCATAGCCGCCTGTCTGCCGCGCGCCGCTGAGATCGACGTTCGCCAGAGCCTTGCCGAGCCTTCCCAGGTGGGCGGCAATCAGCTCTTCGACATCCGGCGTGAAATGCGGCCCGGTCTGGGTGCCAAGCGCGCCGCCAAAGGATAGGACCGGCGTGGCGGCGGGTTGTGCAGGTTGAGCGGATTGGGCTGACGGAGCATACGAAACAGATGGAACAAATGATTCCTCCGCCGGTGCTTCCACCGCTCCCCCGTTATGCTCCTTCAGTTCCCGATACGCAACCTGTATCTCTTTGAAACGCTCTTCGGCATCCGCCCGCAGGCTGGCGTAATTCTCATAGAGATCAGGATGCCATTGCTTGACTGCTTCGTTGTAGGCATCCTGAATCTCGGATTCCGAGGGTACGCCATAGGCGATACCCAGCGTGCGAAAATGCTGCCGGCATTGACCACAATCACAGGACATAACTAATTTTCCTTGTTCAGATTATCCAGCGCCGCGCGGGCCTTTCCTAGCAATAGCCGAGTCTCTGCTTCCTGCTTCTTGAGTCCTTCGACCACCTGCGCCGGAGCTTTAGCCAGAAAACTTTCGCTGCCTAACTGTCGCTCGGCGGAGATGAGACCTTTCTCATACTTGGCGATGTCCTTTGTCAAGCGCTCGCGCTCGGCGGGGACGTCGATGGTGGCTTCGTAAACCACCACTACATCGGTGGGTCCTACTGAATACCATGCAAGATCATCCCGTTTTTGTGCAAGGAACTCGATCTCTGAAATTTGTGCTAGCTTTTTAACGAGTTTCAAATTGTCTTCGACAATCTCTGATCCGCCTGTGCGTGAAGACCATTCCAAAATCTTGACTGGAATAGCGACTTTTTCTGGAACATTAAGATCTTTACGGCGAGTTCGAATTCCCGAAATAATACCTTGTAACTTGTGCATTTTGACTAATGCATCGTTATCTTCTGCATCCACATTTGTATGCGGATACTTAGCCAGCGCGATCGACTTTGCGGTAGGCTTGCCGTCGTAGAGCGCGTTCCAGATTTCCTCGGTGATGAAGGGCATGAAGGGCGAGAGCAGACGTAGTGAGGCTTCAAAGACCGAAACCAATGTTGTAAGCGCGGCCTGTCTACTTTCACGCTTAGTGGCTTGTTCGATTGTTGACTCGGCGTCTGGCCCATCCATCGGGAAGTCGAGGCGGAGTTTCACGATCTCCAGATACCAATCGCAGAAGCTGCCCCAGAAGAACTGGTAGATGGTATTGGCCGCGTCGTCGTAGCGATAGATTTCCAAAGACTGGTTGACCTTGGCTGCGGTCGCGTGTAACTCGGCGACGATCCAGCGAACTTCGAGTGGCGCATCATCGGCCACTGTAGGCATTGTGCCCAGTGCGGCTGGATCGACTGTAATGCCAATCTCGGCGGCGCGATCCACATTCATAAACAGGAAGCGCGCGGCATTCCATATCTTGTTGGCGAAGGCGCGATAGCCCTCGGTGCGGGCGACGTTGAAGGCAATGTCGGTTCCGGGCGAGGCCATCGAGGCCAGCGTAAACCTTACTGCGTCCGTCCCGTATTGCTTGACGATTTCGATAGGGTCAACTACATTGCCCTTGGTCTTGGACATCTTTTCGCGGTTGGCGTCGCGGACCAAGGCGTGAATATAAACTTCACGGAAGGGCACGGAGTCCGCCAGCGAGCGCGGGCTTCCATCGGGCATGGGAACGTCGGCGGCAAACCAGCAGCCGAACATGATCATGCGCGCGACCCAGAAAAAGAGAATGTCGAAGCCGGTGACTAACAAACTCGTCGGATAAAATGCGTCAAAGCCGGCGCGATTCTCAGGGGTAAGATTCGGCCAGCCGAAGACGGAGACCGGCAGCAATCCTGACGAGAACCAGGTGTCGAGAACGTCGGTTTCCTGAGTGAGCTTCGCAGAGCCGCAATGAGCGCAGGCGGTTGGGTCGATACGAGCGACGGTAATCTTGCGGCACTCCGCGCAGTGCCACGCGGGAATGCGATGGCCCCACCAGAGCTGACGCGAGATGCACCAATCGTGAATGTTTTCCATCCAGTTGGAGTAAGTCTTCTCGTACTGATCGGGCGTGAATTTGATGTAACCTTGCTTGACAGCTTCGATGGCCTTGTCGGCAAGCGGCTGAATTTTGATAAACCATTGCGTACTGAGGCGCGGCTCGACGGTCGTCTTGCAGCGGTCGCAGTGGCCCACGTTATTGATGTGGTCTTTAATTCCCGCCAGTAGCTCCTGCGCCTCCAACTCAGCCACAATCTTCTTGCGCGCTTGATAGCGGTCGAGGCCTGCGTAGATGCCGCCTTCAGCGTTGATCTTTCCCTGGTCGTCCATCACGTTGATCGAGGACAGATGGTGGCGCTCGCCGAGAGCAAAGTCATTGGGGTCGTGGGCCGGAGTTACTTTGACTGCGCCGGTTCCGAATTCGCGGCTGACCCATTCGTCGAGAATGATGGGAATCTCGCGGCCCACCAAAGGCAGGCGAAGTTTCTTTCCGTGCAGATGGAGATAGCGTTTGTCTTCGGGATGAATGGCGACCGCTACGTCGCCGAGCATGGTCTCTGGACGGGTGGTTGCAACCGTAAGAAACTCGCCAGTATCTTTACCGTCCGCGTCGATAACTGGGTAGCGTATCTCCCATAAGTGACCCTTTTGTTCCTCGTGGAACACTTCCAAGTCACTTATCGCCGTTTGACAGCGCGGGCACCAGTTCACAATGTATGCGCCGCGATAAATTAGATTCTGCTCATGCAGGCGGACGAAGGCCTCGCGCACCGCGACCGATAACTTCTCGTCCATCGTGAAGTATTCGCGATCCCAATCCACTGACGCGCCGAGCCGCTTCATCTGGTCGAGGATTGCACCGCCGTAGTGACGCTTCCACTCCCAGACGCGCTCCACGAAGGCCTCTCGACCAAGTTGCTGGCGGCTGCTTCCTTCGGTGGCCAGTTGCCGCTCCACCATCATCTGCGTGGCGATGCCTGCGTGATCGGTGCCCGGAAGCCAGAGCGCACGGCGGCCGCACATACGCCGCCAGCGCGTGAGAATATCCATCTCCGTCTGGTTAAGCATATGGCCCATGTGCAGACGTCCCGTCACATTGGGCGGAGGCAGCAGAATCGTAAAGGCGGAGTTGCTATCGGAAGAAGTGTACTCATCCGGCGTCGGTTGCGCGAAGAGCTTCTCGCGCACCCAGTATTCGGCCCACTGATCTTCAATGACTGTCGGGTCGTAGGCTTTGGGCAGGTCGTGAGGCATGGGGTTGTCTTCAAGCCCCGCTTGAATTGCGTAAAACCCTATTGCAGAGAGGTTTTGAGCCAAGGGGCTACCCTAACTTTAGCAGATATGGCTTCCGGCGAAGCAGCTTCTGCCCGACCGTTGGCGGCACTGGAAAGACAGGGCTGGAGAGGCGTGAATGCGGCATCAAAGTTGGATGCTGGATTAGTTCTTTCTTTCCAGCCGCAGGGTCACATCCACAGTGTGGGTCTCGATGTTTGTAGCCAGCTTGTATTTGCAATTGACGGAGGCAAAGGTTCGTCCCAACGGGGTATTTCCCTGAGAGGAATAGTAGGTTTGGATTGCACTCAAGTTAAAGACCGTGCCCTCCGGCAGCTTCCACGCGGCCAGCATTGCAGCGCGCAGATCATCGGCGCCGTTTTCAATGATCAGCTTGCCCATTGTGTAAACCGGACCGGTTTGCACCTCGAAGGTGTAATTGACAATGCTGTTGGCGTCATCGAACTGAGGATGCGGCGTGACCACGCATTCCATGTAGCCTTTGGATTTGCACTCTCCCGTAACATAGGACAAGGCTGTCCGCAGAGCGACTCCTCCCTTGACAGACAATGCGGTCTCAACCTTATTCGTCACGAGTCCCGCCGCCTTGTTGATCTGCTCCATCGTCAGCAACTCGCCTGACGGCAGATGGATAACGCCCAGCTTGTAGAGCCGTCCCTCCTCGACGGTCACGCTGAAGGGAACGTCGATGGCCGCGCTGCTCGCAACCGGCTCGCCTGAGCGCACGGCATGAACCTTGACGGCCGCGTAGCCCTCATCGGAGTAACACAAGCTCAATGCGCGTTCGATGTTGTCTGCGGAATGTTCCGTGTCGAAGCCGGTCTTTCTAATGCTCTGCTCAACAACTTTGACTTTGGCTTGCATCTCCGGCGAGACGCCTTCCAGGTGTATATTGCCCACCCGCACCGGCGGCGCGGTGACGGCGTAGCTGATGGCGGTGACCTCGTGCAGCTTTTGGTCGGTGTACGGCATGGCGGTTACGGTGGCCTGGATGAGTTTGGCAGCAAGCATCTCCTGCAGCGCCAGACGCACCGCCTCGTTTATCCCGCCCTCGGCTGGCACTTTGCCGTGATAGAGCGGAAGGCGGCTGTGCAGCGCTGCGTCCAACTCCTTGCCTGTCGTCAGCGGCAGATTCTCCAGGCGCACGGGATAGAGCACCGAGGAGGGAACCATGTTAAAGACCAGGTCCATTCCGTTGTAGGTAAAGTTAAAGGATTCAAAGAGACCGGTGTCGAGCAGCTTTTGGCCGTGGGCTTTCATCTCGGTGTAGTTCAGTGGAATGCCCATCTTCAGTTCCATGGCAGCCATGAGTTCCTGGCTGGAATACTCCGGCGCGCCCTTGAACTGAATGGTTGTGGGAATATACTGCGGCTCGGCTGCAAGCGGGCTGGCGCAGAGACAGACAAAGGCTGTAAGGAGCAGAAAACAGACGCGCTTCATGATATGGCAAGAGTAGCAAAGGCGGCGGCGGTGCGGCCAATCGCTCAGACTTCACTCCCACAGGCCCATGGTCCTCCGGGGTAGTTTATAGCCGAAAAAGAGAACCTATGCGCCAATGGCGGCCTTGTTTCTGAAAAACTCCAGCGATCTCTGCAACCCCTCCATGAGCTTGATCCGCGGCTCCCAGCCGAGCAACTCGCGGGCCTTGGTGATGTCGGGGCGGCGACGCGTGGGATCGTCCTCGGGCAACTCTACAAAGCGCAATTCGCTCTGGGAACCGGTCACTTCCAGCACCGCCTGTGCGCACTCTAGAATGGTGAACTCGTCGGGGTTGCCGATGTTGACCGGCAGGTGCTCGTCCGAGCGCGCGAGGCGCAGAATTCCTTCGATCAGATCGTCCACATAGCAAAAACTTCTTGTCTGGTTGCCGTCGCCATAGATGGTCAGCGCTTCGCCGCGCAACGCCTGCATCATGAAGTTGGAGATGACGCGGCCGTCGCTGGGATGCAGGCGGGGACCGTAGGTGTTGAAGATGCGGACCAGATGGGTGTTGACGCCGCGCGAGCGATGATAAGCCATGGCCATCGCCTCAGCAAAGCGCTTGGCCTCGTCGTAGACCGAGCGCGGGCCGACCGAATTCACGTTGCCCCAGTAACTCTCCCGCTGCGGATGCTCCAGCGGATCACCGTAACACTCCGAGGTGGAGGCGTGCAGGTATCCCGCGCCGTAACGCGCGGCGATCTCCAGCGAATTTTCCACGCCAACGGAGCCGACGCGCAGCGTCTCGATGCCCAGGCGGAGATACTCCGGCGGACTGGCCGGCGAGGCAAAGTTGAAGACGTAGTCCACCGGGCCGGAATCAAACGGCATGCAGACGTCGCGTTCCTCAAAGCGGAAGCGCGGCTCATTGGTCAGGTGCGCGAGATTTTCGCGGTCGCCGGTGCAGAGGTTATCGATGCCAACAACGGTGTGGCCCTCGGAGAGCAAACGGTCAGTGAGGTGAGAACCAAGAAAGCCGGCAGCGCCGGTGACAAGAACGCGCATGGTCAAAGGTCTTGCTCCAGAGAAAATTTCGATAATTTTCGCGAGCGGATTAGCTCCGCACTACACAATCAACTTGCGCGGCTTCCCCTGCTGCGCCAGGTAACTAGCTGGCCTGCCTACGCTCACATACGTGAAGCCATGATCGAGCATCTGCTGCGGCTTATAGAGGTTACGTCCGTCAATCACGATGGGAAAGCGTGCCTCCTGGTTGAGCCTCGCCAGATCAATCTCGGCAAACTCTTTCCAGTCGGTCAGGATCAACACCGCGTCGGCGTCCTTGGCCGCGTCGTAGAGATTCACCGCATAACTGAGTTTGTCTGAGGGCAGAAGCACTTCTCTAGCGCGCTCCATAGCCGCAGGATCATAGGCCGTGACGGAAGCGCCGGCCTCCAGGAGTCGATGGATCACGTCAATAGCCGGAGAATCGCGAATGTCATCGGTATCGCCTTTGAAGGCCAGACCGAGGGCGGCCAGCCGTTTGCCGCGTAAAGTCCACAGCGCTGCGCGCACCTTATTGAAGAAGATCTCCCTCTGGGTTTCGTTGACCTTGCGGATTTCGTCGAGCAGTTGAAAATTCACACCCTGCTGCTGCGCCACCCAGTGAAAGGCAGCCACATCCTTCGGAAAACAGGAGCCGCCATAGCCCAGGCCAGCGCTTAGAAACTTAGGGCCGATACGACTGTCCATGCCCATGCCGGCGGCTATGTCCTCTATGTCCGCGTCCACCGTCTCCGCCAGGTTGGCCACAGCGTTGATGAAGGAAATCTTCAAGGCCAGGAAGGCGTTGGAAGCGTGCTTGATGATCTCCGCGCTCTGCGCCGAAGTGACCAGCAGTCGGGCCGGATGCTGCGCGCTGCAAGCCCCTTGGAGCGCCTCCGGATGGGCATAGTAGCTACCCGAGGTAAGCGGCTCATAGATACGCCGCAAGACTTCGGCAGAACGCTCGGAGTTGGCACCCACCACGATGCGGTCGGGATGCAGAAAGTCCATAACCGCCGTGCCTTCGCGCAGGAACTCTGGATTCGAAACCACATCAAAGCTCTGCGGAGTTACGCCATGGCGGTGCAGAACGCGTCGGATCCACTCGTTGGTGTAGACCGGAACCGTGCTCTTTTCCACGATGACCTTGTAGCCGCTGATGGAGCGGGCAATCTCTGAGACTACAGCTTCGACGTAGGAGAGATCGGCGGCGCCGGTGTCGCCCTGGGGCGTACCCACGGCAATGAATATAGCCTCACTGTGTTCGACAGCCGCGCTCAAATCGGCCGTAAATGTCACGCCGTGTCCCCGGTGTTTGCCAAGAAGTTCGGGCAAATACCGCTCGAAAATGGGAACGCCGCCTTCGCGAAGAGTTTTTACCTTGGCTTCATCATTATCGACACATGTGACCTGATGGCCCATATCGGCAAAACAGACGGAAGCTACGAGTCCGACATATCCGGACCCGATCACACAGATGGAAACTGGCTTCGACATACGCTGATGCTCTCTCCTTAGCGGCTTCTCGCGGGGTTGCGGCAGGGGGAATTCCCGGCTTACTAGGCTTACAGCTCACACCACAGCCCGGAGGCGGCGATTCCGTGACATATGCTTCCCGTGGGATTGACCTCCAGTCAAAACAGAGAGGGAAACAAGCCTCCCTACAAATGAAATGGTCAATACTCTTCCACCCCTAGGGTATTCGTTTCAGAGGGATAGGGCAAGCCGTCCTGCCGATTGCAGCGCGTCCATAGTCACCAAGGTAATGCCATGCCGGGTTGACTTTCTGATAAAGTGAGAATGCAGCCGCATACCCTGCCCCCACAGGGTCCGGGGGTGTTATGTTCGCTTGACAAGGGGGCACTTTCATGGGAATTTCAGCACAAGCCACATCCAACGCATGGGCACCATTTCGGATCTCTCCTTGGTATTCAGAACGGATCTGGGGTTACCAGGATCTGCATCCCTGGTATGACCGCGTGGCCGAAGGTGAACCTATCGGCGAGGCGTGGCTCACCGGAGACCAGTGCGTCGTGGCCAGCGGAGTACATACAGGGAAAACACTGGGCACTCTTTTTGATGAAGCTCCGGAGGCGCTACTGGGTTCGGCGGCTCCGTTCAGCAGTGAGACGGATATGCGCAGCGACTCTCCGCTGCTGATCAAGGTCATCTTTGCCAATGAAAAGTTGAGCGTCCAGGTGCATCCGGACGACGCGATGGCACAGAAGTATGGTGACCCGCGTGGCAAAACGGAGTGCTGGTATGTGCTTGAGGCCAAGCCGGAAGCGCAGGTGGCTCTGGGACTCAAACCGGATGTCGATATGAATGAGGTCAAAGCCGGAATCGAGAACGACACCCTCGAAAAGAGCCTGAACCTGATCGACGTGGCCACCGGTGAAGTCATCTTTGTGGATGCCGGGACGGTTCACTCCATCTGGCCGGGAGTCATTATTCTTGAGACGCAGCAGAATTGCGATCTGACGTACCGGATGTACGATTACGGCCGGGGGCGAGAGCTGAATATCAAAAAATCCCTGGAAGCCGCCAAGTTGGTGAGCCGCGCCGGTAAAGTCTCCCCCATAACCCAGGCCGACCGAACCCTCCTGATTGACGGGGAGTTCTTCCGCGTGGAGCGCATCACCCTCTCCGGCAGCCGCACCAGCGCCAGCCTGACGGGAGAAGGCGAGTCGGCTCCTGGACTCCAATACCTCTTTGCCGTCAAGGGGAAGGCGAAGATTGCCGGCAAGGGCTTCGATCCGGTGGAATTGCCCATGGGAGGCATTGTGGCCGTACCCGCTGCATCGCCGGAGTTTGTGGTCGAAGACCTGGGCGGGCTGGAGCTGTTTCGCATCACGCCCCGCTGGCCGAGAGCAAACGGATGACAAAAACCCACTGGAGAGAGTCTGTCGTTGCCTATATCCGGACCGAGGCGCAGCCAGTGGACAAGTTTGGACATCAGCCCCGGCTCTACGCGCTGGCAGTGCGTCTGGCGGAGGGCACGAAGTTCGACGACGATATTCTCTTTGCCGCCGCCTGGATGCATGACGTAGGTGTATTCCTCGGTCACCGTCCAACGGAACCTGCGGTACTAGCGTGTTGGGATCACGTGCCTTACACGCTTGCGCGGAGCAGGGAGTTGCTGGCAGAATGGGGTTTTCCGGCAGAGAAACTGGAGGCGGTTGCCGGGACAATCCGATCTCACCAGCCGCAGGACGAGCCGAATCAGCTTGAGGCAGTTCTGTTGCGGGACGCAGATATTCTAGAGCAGTTGGGTGCTATTGGAGCTATGCGCGCCTTGGTCAAGGTAGGAAGAGACTCGCGTTATCCTACCTTCTCTTCGGTGCTGCCGATCTTGAGAATGGCGGCAGTAGATTTGCCGGGCAGGTTGCGTCTGGAGAGTGCAAAGAGGCTGGCCGCTCCGCGTGTCGCGCTGCTTTGTTCCATGCTGGACGCCATTGAAGACGAGGCGGGTGAGTTATTATTCTGAATCCGCGCAGAGTTGAAGCGTCCGCACCGGGAATTTGCTTATGATTGAGAAGATTCGCGGATTCTTTGCCTTGTATTTTCACATTGTGGATGTACACTTTACCGAGGGGAGTGCCGCGGGAGATATGTCCTGCAACATAGAAGGAGACACAGAATGCGTCTTAAGTTGAATGTTAAGCTGATTGTGGTAATTCTTTTAGTTAGTGTGGCATGCCCCGCTTTTTCACAAAGCGCACCGGCCGCGATAGGCCCCAAAGCGTATTCGCCTTTGGCCGTCGGCGCTGGCTTTTCTGACTATGACATCGGTTGGCAGAGTGGCAAGATGCTTGGCGGCACGCTGTGGATCGACTATACCTTGCCCCGTGTGCCGCGACTATTGAATGGCCTCGGCCTCGAAATTGAGGCCCGCGACCTCAGCATCGAGACCAAGCAGAACCTGCAGTTCAATATGCGGGAGGATGTTGCCTCCGGCGGCGTGTATTACTCTTATCCGCGCTATAGTAAGTTCCGTCCTTACGGTAAGTATCTGATGGGATTTGGCAACGATGATTACCCCCTGGGCTACCGGGGCAATCCAATGCCTTACCATCAGACCCGGACCGTCACCAGCATGGGTGGTGGTTTAGATTACCGGGCCTATCGGGGTATTTGGCTGCGAGCCGATTATGAATACCAATTCTGGCCCGATTTCTGGAAGCATACCAACAGACCTGCCGGAATATTAAGCCCCTCGGGCATTACAATTGGGGCAATGTATCACTTCGGCAGCCGTACACCCCGATAATGACTTGAATAGCTGTGGTGCCTGTGTGGTACCACAGCGCGCGATGCAGTTTTGTCTGATTTAGCGTAGTTTCTCTGGAGAGGATTCATACGTGACTACAGCCGTTGAGCTTCAGAGACCCTTTGTCACACGGCCAATTCTAGGTGTCAATGTTGCCGTCAGCAACTACGATGAGGTGGTTCGGAACAGTCTTGCCTGGGCTAGGGAGAGGCAGTCCCGTGCGCTCTACTTTGCCGCTGTCCACATGGTAATGGAAACCGTAGACGATCCGGATTTCCTTCCTCAGTTGAATACTGCCGGCACGATTTTCCCCGACGGTATGCCTCTTGTTTGGGCGCTACGAGCGCTGGGTGAGAGCAGTGCACAGCGGGTCTGCGGACCGGATGCCACGGCGATTCTGCTAGCGGCAGCCGAAGAGGCAGCTGTGTCGGTCGGTTTCTACGGAGGCAGTCCGTCGGCTCTTGAAGCATTGGTAGAAGTGGTTCGACAGCGGCATCCAAGGCTCAACATTGCTTATTATGAGAGTCCGCCGTTTCGGACTCTTACACCCGAAGAAGATGCCGCTATCGTCGCGCGAATTACCTCTTCTGATGTTCGCCTGCTCTTTGTCGGCCTTGGCTGCCCCAAGCAGGAACACTGGATCGTGGAGCATCTGGGCAGAGTGCACGCAGTGATGTTTGCCGTCGGAGCCGCCTTTGACTTCATCGCCGGTAGCAAACGCCGTGCTCCCCTATGGATGCAGCGCTGCGGCTTGGAGTGGGTCTTTCGCTTTGCCTCGGAGCCGCGTCGTTTAGCAACGCGCTACCTCAAGCACAACTCCCGCTTCATCATTAAGTTCCTCCGGCAATTGCTCACAGAATCTTCCTGATCGACTCTTCTCGGCTGTGTAGACAAAAGTACCGGGGTGTTTTTCGGTTGGAGTATCCGGATGTACGCGCGTATGTAATACTGAACATGAACGTTAGAGGCAAGCTAGCTTACCACATGCCGTTTCATCAACGGTGCGGCTGAATCGCCATCACGGCGCAGGTTTTATTGTTCATTTAATTCACAGCGTTACCCACTGCCACCATCAAAGGAGAAGCTACTGATGTCGATTCGTGATGCACATCTACTGGTATGCGGGGCTGGCGGTTTTATCGGCGGCCACTTAGTCAACAAGCTGTTTACCGATGGCGCGGCCAGTGTACGCGCGGTCGATGTTAAACCTCTTGATGAGTGGTACCAGAAAAATCCCGCCGCCGATAATCACGTTCTCGACCTGCAGCTGCGCGATGACTGCCTGCAAGCAGCCAAGGGCATCGAAGGGGTTTTTCAGTTGGCTGCCGATATGGGCGGCATGGGTTTTATCGAGAACAACAAGGCTCTATGTATGCTGACGGTGCTTACCAGCACCCATATGCTGGTGGCCGCGCGCGAGGCGGGAGTGAAGCGATTCTTCTACTCCTCTTCAGCCTGCGTCTACAACGGCGACAAGCAGAGGGAATATGAAGTAGTACCGCTGAAGGAAGAAGACGCTTATCCTGCCTTGCCCGAAGACGGCTATGGCTGGGAGAAGTTGTTTACTGAGCGGATGTGCCGACACTTTCACGAGGATTTTGGCCTGGAGACCCGCATCGCACGCTTCCACAACGTCTATGGACCGCTGGGCACCTGGATGGGCGGACGTGAAAAAGCGCCTGCCGCAATCAGCCGCAAGGTGCTGGAGGCCAAGCACTCCGGCAAGCACGAGATCGAAATCTGGGGCGACGGCCATCAAACCCGCAGCTTCATGTACATCGACGACTGCACCAAAGGTGTCGTTGATCTCTATGAGAGCAACATCCTGGAGCCTATTAATCTTGGATCCAGCGAGTTGGTGACCATCAACCAACTGGTGGATATTGCTGAAGAGATTGCCGGCGTGAAACTGAAGCGCAAGTACAACCTGAGCGCTCCCAAGGGCGTCAATGGCCGCAACAGCGACAACACCATGATTCAGAGGCTGCTCGGTTGGGAACCTTCCATACGTCTGCGCGATGGAATGGAAAAGACTATGGCTTGGATCGAAGAGCAAATGTTGAGCGGAGTGGTGTCGAAGTAACTGCGTTCTTACGCGAAAAGGTGCTGGCAATGGGAGAATCTGGTGCGATACGCAAGGAGCAGCTCTCATCCAATTTAACTGCGGGTCCAGGACCGCATCGGAGCCTGGACAATATCCATGGGTTGCGGAACGAGTAGGGTGTGGTTCTGAATATGGCAGCGAATATTAGGGAGACTGGATTGAACGATAAGCTGCGCATTTTACTTTCCGCATATGCATGCGAGCCGGAAAAGGGTTCAGAGCCGGGCGTGGGATGGAATTGGACGCTCGCACTGGCACGCATGGGCCATGATGTTACCGTTTTGACGCGAGAGAATAATTGCGAGACGATTACCTCCGCGGCGGAGATTCGCGGGTTTGAAAACCTTCACTTCATCTATTACGACCTGCCACGGTGGGCCAGACGATTTAAGAAGGGCGGGCGCGGGGTGAATCTCTATTACCGGCTTTGGCAGATAGGCGCTTATCTGAAGGTTCGCCGGAGCTTCGATGCCCGTGCTTTCGACGTAGTGCAGCATCTTACCTTCGGGACTTTTCGGCATCCGTCTTTTATGTGGCGGCTCGGGGTTCCGTTTGTTCTGGGACCTGTCGGTGGAGGAGAAGCTACGCCTCCTCTGCTGATGCAAAGCTATCCCTTGCGCGGAAGGATCACTGACTCATGGCGCGCGCTATCCACCTTCCTCGCAAAATATGATCCACTGGTGCGGCAGTGTTTTCAGCATGCGGCAGTCATTTTCTGCGCCACCAAGGAGACCCTGGCTTGCGTGCCCGTGGCGGAACGGGTAAAGTGCGCGCTCTATCAGGATTTTTACGCGAGCGAGGAACTGATTCTACGGGAACCAACTGCAAATCCGCCCACACCGCGTTTTCTCTATGTGGGCCGCCAGCTCTACTGGAAGGGAATTCATCTTGCCCTCCAGGCATTTGCCTTGTTGCGCCTGACGCATCCTGATGCCACGTTGACGATTCACGGCAGAGGACCGGATCGAGATTGGCTGCACAAGATGGCAGAAGGGCTGGGGATCAATGATGCAATACTCTGGTCAGAGCGAAATGTCACCGAGAAACAACTCTACGATCTCTACCGGAAGCACACGGCCTTCGTGTTCCCAAGTATGCACGACGCTTGCGGTGCCGTAGTCATCGAGGCTCTGTCGCAGGGGCTGCCGGTCATCTGCCTGGATACCGGCGGACCTGGACAGATCCTTCCTGAGAAATGCGGCTTCAAGGTTGCGGTTGCCAAGCGCAGTCAGACGGAGGTGGTGAGCGGCCTAGCTGCGGCTATGCGACAGTTTGCCGATAATCCTGATCTTCACGCTAAGATGTCGCCCCTGGCTCTTATGACTGCAAGGGAAATCACTTGGGACAAAGTTGTCTCTCGTGCTTATCAGCATGTCCTGGACGCCCTGCATGGTTGATGGTCTGCTGCTACTTCACACTTCATACAACTTCCAGATTGACCGTGTAGCAATTGCCCGCTGGCACGTATGGATGCGTTGGCTATAATCGTATAGGAGGATAGAACGCGATGCCGATCGCATTGGTTACGGGGGTAACTGGCCAAGACGGTGCATATTTAGCCGAGTTTTTGCTCAAAAAGGGCTATGAAGTGCATGGTATCAAGCGTCGCTCCTCGCTTTTCAACACCCAGCGCATCGATCATCTCTATCAGGATCCGCACTCCGACCACCCCCGACTGCTACTGCACTATGGCGATCTGACCGACACCTCGAGCCTGGTGAATATCATCCAGAAGATTCAGCCTGACGAGATCTACAATCTGGCCGCGCAGAGTCATGTGATGGTCTCGTTTGAAGAGCCGGAGTATACGGCCAATGCCGATGCGCTGGGTGCGTTGCGGATTCTGGAGGCGATACGCCTGCTGGGAATGACCAAGAAGACCCGCTTCTATCAGGCCTCGACCTCGGAGATGTTCGGCCTGGTGCGGGAGACACCGCAGTCGGAGACCACACCCTTCTATCCGCGCTCGCCCTACGGCGTGGCCAAGGTCTACGGCTATTGGATCACGGTGAACTATCGTGAATCCTACGGAATGTACGCCTGCAATGGCATTCTCTTCAATCACGAGTCGCCCATCCGCGGCGAGACCTTTGTCACCCGCAAAATCACCCGCGCGCTGACGCACATCAAGGTGGGACTGCAGGATTGCCTCTACCTGGGCAATATGGACTCGCTGCGCGACTGGGGCCACGCCCGCGATTATGTAGAGATGCAGTGGATGATGCTGCAGCAGGAAACAGCGCGCGATTACGTGATTGCCACCGGTGAGCAACACAGTGTGCGTGAGTTTGTCGAGATTGCCTCCGCAGAGCTGGGAATGCCGCTGCGCTGGGAGGGTAAGGGTATCGATGAGCACGCCCTGAACGAAAAGAGCGAAGTCATTGTGCGCGTCGATCCCCGCTACTTTCGCCCCGCCGAGGTGGAAACGCTGCTTGGCAACCCCGCCAAGGCCAAGCGCGAGCTGGGATGGATGCCGCGTACGACCTTCCGCGAACTGGTCACCGAAATGGTCACCGAGGATCTTAAGCTGGCCAAGCGTGACCTCCTCGTTCAGAAGCACGGCTACGAGACGGCGGCAGGCTTTCACGAACATTGAGTTCGGGCCGTAGTTCTGGGTGAGGGAGTATCCATGAAGAGAGACGGACGAATCTATGTCGCTGGACACCTTGGGCTGGCTGGTTCCGCTCTGGTGCGCAGCTTGGAGCGCCACGGCTTCAGCAACTTCATCTTTCGCTCCATCTCTGAACTGAATTTGCAGGATCAGGCGGCCACCAACGCCTTCTTTCAGGCCGAGCGCCCGGAGTATGTCTTTCTGGCGGCGGCCAAGGTGGGCGGCATCCAGGCCAACAACACCTATCCGGCCGACTTCATCCGCGACAACCTCCAGATTCAAACCAACATTATTGACGCTGCTTGGCGCAACGGCGTCCAGCGGCTGCTTTTTCTTGGATCAAGTTGCATCTATCCCCGCGACTGCCCGCAGCCCATTCGCGAGGAGTATCTGCTGACCGGCCCGCTTGAGCCGACCAACCGCGCCTATGCGCTGGCCAAGATCGCGGGCATCGAGATGTGCTGGTCGTATAACCGTCAATACAGCACGCGCTACCTGGCCGCCATGCCCACCAATATGTACGGACCCGGCGACAACTACAACCTGGAAACCTCTCATGTACTGCCCGCGCTGATCCGCAAGGTCTATGAGGCCAAGTGCGCCGGACGCGATGAGGTGGTGGTTTGGGGATCGGGCAAGCCGCTGCGCGAGTTCATGTTCAGCAACGACTTTGCCGACGCCTGCGTCCACCTGATGACGCTCGACGACGCCAGCTACGGCACGCTGCTCAGCGAGGAGCATCCGCCGCTGATCAACGTCGGCTCAGGCGTCGAGGTGAGCATTTGCGAGCTGGCAGAGACCGTCTGCCGCGTCCTTGGCTTCACCGGTAAGCTGGTCTTCGACGCCTCCAAGCCTGACGGCACGCCGCGCAAGCTGATGGATTCCAGCCGTCTGCGCGCGCTCGGCTTCCGGCCCAAGGTTGATCTGGAGAGCGGCATTCGCTTGGCCTTTGAAGCCGCCCAGCCCGTGCTGGACCGCAACATTGCCGCCGCTGGGTAGATCACTTTTTTACAACTCTGTCGATGACTGCTTTTCTGTGATGGTTGCGCATTCCAGAATCCGCCCATATGAGCGACAATAGGGAACGATATGAGCATACGATTCGCACTCCCGCAAGAGCTTTGCAGCGCCGTCGATCAGGCTGCCGCAGACTGGACCCGCAACAACAAAGTTGCCCGCTTCTGGCAGAAAGACGCGAGCCTCTGGACTAGCGATGGCGAAGAGAAGTGGCTGGGATGGATCGACATCGTCGAGCGCCAGCAGAAGGACCTTGCCACCTATGCCGAGCTGGGCGCGGAGATTGAGACCGCTGACTTCGAAACGATTCTGCTGCTCGGCATGGGCGGTTCCAGCCTGTGTCCGGAGGTGCTGGCGCTCACCTTTGGCCAGCGTCCCGGCTTTCCCGCGCTGCGCATCGTTGATTCCACCGATCCGGAGCAGGTTTGGACCGCACGCAACGAGGTCAATCTGGCCGATACGCTGGTCGTGGTGGCCAGCAAATCCGGCTCCACGCTGGAACCCAACGTTCTCAAGCAGTTTTTCTTCAATGAGATGAAGAACGCCGTTGGATCGGATCAAGCGGGCAGCCACTTTATCGCCATTACCGATCCCGGCTCCAAGATGGAGCAAGTTGCCAAGGAGGACGGCTTCCGCTATATCTTCTACGGCGACCCCACCATCGGCGGACGCTTTTCGGCGCTCTCGCCCTTCGGCGTCGTCGCCGCCACGCTGGCCGGCCTGGACGCGGAAAAGCTGCTGGCTGAAGCGGCCAAAGCCGTCGCCGCGGCCAAACTGACTCCGGCGGAGAACATCGCTGTTCAACTCGGCCTGCTGCTGGGTACTGCGGCCAACGCAGGACGCGACAAGCTGACCATCTTTACCTCGCCTGAGATTGCCGACCTGGGCGCGTGGATGGAGCAACTGGTCGCCGAATCCACCGGCAAACTCGGCAAGGGCATTACTCCGGTGGACCGCGAGAGCATCGCCGTGCCGGAGCTTTACGGCAGCGACCGCATCTTCGCCTACATCCGCTATGCGGGAACAGCGGATTCGAGCCAGGATGCCAAGGTTGCGGCACTGGAAGCCGCAGGCCATTCCGTCGTAACCATCAGGATCGACGATCTTTATGAGATATTCGGCCAGTTTTTCACCTGGGAGGTAGCCACCAGTGTTGCCGGCTCGGTGATGGGCATCAACCCCTTCAACCAGCCGGATGTTGAGTCGGCCAAAATTGAAACCCGCGCCCTGACCGCGGCATACGAGCAGACCGGCAAGCTGCCGGAGCGTTCTCCGGTGCTGGTGGATGGCGAGATAGAAATCTACGCCACCGACGCCTACGCCGCACAGCTCAAAGCCTCCGCGCCGAGCGCAACACTGGCGGGCTACCTGCGCGCCCACCTCAGCCAGATTCACCCCGGCGACTACTTTGCCGCGCTGGCATACCTGCCGATGTTTGCCGAGCATGAGGCGGTGATTCAGGGCTTCCGCCACAAGGTACGCGACGCCAAGCGCGTAGCCACCTGCCTGGGCTTCGGCCCGCGTTTTTTGCACTCCACGGGCCAGGACTATAAGGGCGGTCCAAACAGCGGCGTTTTTTTGCAGATTACCGCGAAGCGCGCCGTCGAAGTCGAGATTCCCGGACAGAAACTTACCTTTGGCGTGGTCATCGACGCCCAGGCGGCAGGCGATTTTGCCGTGTTGGAGTCACGAGGACGGCGCGCCCTGCGCGTTCACCTAGGAACAGACGTCGCCACGGGGCTGAAGACGCTGGCCGCCGCCATTGATGAGGCGCTCAAGTAAGATACTGACTGGAGACGAGCAAATTCATGCTGCGAGTGAAGCTGTTGGAAGCGGGGGCGCGCGTGCCTGTGGTGGCTCATCCCGGCGAAGACCTGGGCTATGATCTTTTTGCGCTCGAAGGCGCGGTGCTGGCTCCGCGCGCTACGGTCAAGGTGCGAACCGGCATCAGTGTTGAGGCGCGGCAGCCGCAGAGCGGTGAGCCGCTGGGGCTGCTGGTGCGCGACCGCTCGTCGATGGCCTCGCGCGGCATCGCCACCACCGCCGGGGTTATCGACGCCGGCTACCGCGGCGAGATTCTGATTCTAATGACCAACCTGACTGATGCTGCCGTCGAACTGAAGGCCGGGGAAAAGATCGCTCAGATGATTCCCATCCCTGTATTGACCGGCGACGTGAAGGTGGTTGAAAGCCTGGAAGACTCGGCCCGCGCGGAAAAGGGCTTTGGCAGCTCCGGCCGGTAAACTCTGCTCGGAGATCATGAGCTATTTGGCCTTGTTCTCCGAGCTGTTAATCGCCAGAGAGGGCAATTGTATAGATGGAGACCATACTCCAACATCACTTTTCATCCTCTCTGCCCGAGGAGAAGAAACAGCAAATATAGCCCCTGCAACGGTATTTGATCGTCACAGTTTCACAGCTAAAGGGGGGGAGGGGGGGCTCCCAGAGAGCAGTGGTCAGTGGTCAGCAAGTCCGGAGCTTTGGTAGGTGTACATGGATTGATTGTGCGCTTCGGAGTGGAAATTATCTGCAAAATGTTTTTATTGCCCGCCAGAGCGATGGAACGCGTTGCAGCTTCGTTGCGTATCATTCTGAGCGAAACCGTATTGAACGCGCCGTGTCGGCTGCCGCGGATCGCGACCTGACGATCAGGCCATGCGTCCATAGCCGTAGAATGAAATGCATAATCTGAGTGGATGGCTGATCCGGTTTTTGAATAGAAAGCGGTATTATGCTCTTCAGTGAGGCCTTCAAACTCGCGCTTCAGTCCTTGTGGGCCAACAAGATGCGCACCATCCTCACGCTGCTGGGCGTGGTGATGGGCGTGGCCTCGGTCATCATGGTTGTCACCCTGGTGGACGGTGCCAACACCTATGTCAGCACAAAACTTGTCCGCCAGGGCGCGGATGTGTTTTCGGTCTCGCGCATGGCCGGCGTTATCTTTTCCGCCGAGGAATATCTTCGTTTTCAGAAGCGCAAAATCGTCCGCATCGAGGACTACTACGCGGTTCAGAACAGTTGCACGGAGTGCACCGAGGTTGGTACGCAAACCTCCCGCAGCGGCAGCGTGGCCGCCAACGGGCACTCCACCACCGATACCGGTATACGCGGCATTAGTTGGGCCATGGTGGATCTCAACAACATGGACATTGTGGAGGGCCGTGGATTTACCCCCGCAGACGACGACCACGGAACGCACAATGCCATCGTTGGTTACGACATTGTGGACAACGTCCTGAGCGCGGGAGACCCCATCGGGAAGGAGATTCGCGTCGAGGGTGTTCCCTACACCGTTGTGGGTGTGGGCGAACGCCAGGGCAAGGCATTAGGTCAGTCGATGGACAACTGGGTCGCCATACCCATTTCCACCTACCAGCAGACCTACGGCTACAACGACTCGCTGCGGATATACGCGCGCGCCAGCGGCGGCGCAGAGACGATGGAGCGGGCCAAGGACGAGGTACGCGTACTGATGCGTACCCGCCGCCACAACGCTCCCGGCCAGCCTGACGACTTTGAGGTCGAGTCCAACGACACCTTCCTCGACATCTACAAGCAGATCACCTCTATCTTTTTCGATGTGATCATCGGCATCTCGCTCATCTCCCTGGTTGTCGGCGGCATTGTCATCATGAACATCATGCTGGTATCGGTCACTGAACGCACCCGCGAGATCGGCGTGCGCAAGGCGCTGGGCGCCAGGCAGCGCGATGTGTTGCTGCAATTTTTGATTGAAAGCGCCACCATGGCGCTGGCGGGCGGAGCCATCGGGATCCTATGCGGAGTCACAGTGGCCAAGCTGATCACACTGCTCCTCGATTTTCCCACCAGCGTGCAGTTGTGGAGTGTGCTGATGGGTCTTTTCATGGCCACTGCCGTGGGCATCTTTTTCGGCGTATATCCGGCCAGCAAGGCTGCCAAGCTGGACCCGGTGGTGGCTCTGAGAGCGGAGTTGTAGAATCCAGGAGCTATTTTTTATGGCGCAAGGACAGACAAGAGAATCCGTCAAAATGGCCCTCGATACACTGAGGACAAACAAACTGCGCTCTGGATTGACTATCCTCGGCATCGTCATCGGCGTATGCACGGTCATCGTCATCTCCTCGGTAATTAACGGCGTGAACAATCGCGTGCTTTCGTTTGCCGATTCGCTGGGTTCCAATGTCTTCTGGGTCTACCACATTCCCTTCGGCATCGGCCGCCCCACCACGGAGCAGCTTACCCGCAAGAAGCTGACGCTGGAGGATGCGCTGGCCCTGCGCGCTCTGCCCCATGTTCTGGCCACCGACGCAGAAGTCGATTACAGAAAGCAATTCGGTCTGGGGGATGTCAGCGCAAAGTATCAGGGCAACAAGGTCGCCGGCGCCATTGTGAGAGGCAATACGGCGCAGGTCGCGGATGTATCGAATCTCACGCTGCTGGCCGGCCGCATCTATACCGACGAAGAAGACAAGCGCCATGCCGCGGTTTGCGTGCTCGGTCACGACACCGCCGAACAGCTTTTTATCAACGGCGAAGATCCCATCGGCAAGGAGATCAATGTCGCCAACGGCCTCTACACCGTTATCGGCGTGCTCGACAAGCAGAAACAGCCCTTTGGCAGCGGCAAGAATCCGGAAGACAATCTCATCTCCTTCCCCATGGGCACCTTCCACAGCCTTCATCCCGAGGCCAAGGATTTGGCGATTGTCGTCAAGTACGACGATGCGCAGAATAAATCTTACGTAGAGGAAGAGATTCGCGAGGTGCTGCGCATCCGCCGCAAAGTCAAAGTCTCGGCCGACGACAACTTCGCCATCTTCGGACCCGAATCGCTGGTCAAACTGTGGGGAGACATCACACTCTACCTGCGAATTTTCATGATCGCCATCTCCAGCGTCGGCCTTATGGTCGGCGGCGTCGGCGTGATGAACATTATGCTGGTCTCGGTCACCGAGCGCACCCGCGAGATCGGCGTGCGCAAGGCGATGGGCGCCACCAAGCAAACCATTCTGATTCAATTCACCACCGAGGCCATGACGCTGTGCGCCGTGGGCGGAGTGGTCGGCATTCTGGTGGGTGCCGTGCTCACCTGGATCGTCTACCTGCTGCCCGTTGGCCTGCCCGCCACCCTCTCCACGCTTTGGGTGCTGGTTGGCTTCAGTGTCTCCTGCACCATTGGCCTGCTCTTTGGCATCTATCCCGCATGGAAGGCAGCCAACCTCGATCCCATTGAGGCGCTGCGCTATGAGTAAAGCCTCCGTCCGCTAAACTTGAATCAATCATGCCGCACACATTCGCCCAAGTGATTGCGAGCCTCACCACGCTTCTGGCCATTGCCGGAGTGGGCTATTTCCTGGCCGCCATTCTCGCGGCGCGCGTATTTCTCTCGGCTCGCCGCAAGCCGTCATCGGTCTTTGCCCCCGGCGTCAGCATTCTTAAATCCCTCAAAGGTCTTGACCCCGGCATGATCGAGGCCTTCCGCAGCCACTGCCGCCAAAGCTACACCGGCGACTACGAGTTACTTTTTGGGGTTGCTGCGATGGACGACTTGGCCGTTGTGGCCGTGCAGCAGTTGATCGCCGAGTTTCCCAAGCGCTCTATCAAGCTCATCGAGTGCCCCCAGCGGCTCGGCACCAACGGCAAAGTCAGCACGCTAGTTCAGCTAGCGCGCCACGCCCGTCACAATTTTCTGCTGATTAATGACTCCGACATCACCGTCAGCCCGCGCTACCTGGAGCGGGTGATGGCCTGCTTTAACAGGGAAGAGATTTTATCCGGGGCTAAAGCCCCCAAGGATGCTACCGGCATTGCGCGGGGGATAAATCCCCCGCCTCCCTCCGCCGTAAATTCATCCGCGCAAACAGTCGGCCTGGTAACCGCGCTCTATCGCGGCCGCGCCCACGCGACGCTGCCTTCGCGGCTGGAGGCGCTGGGCATCGCCACCGACTTTCAGGCCGGCGTGTTGCTTTCGAAGTGGATTGAAGGCGGCCTGCACTACGGACTCGGCTCCACGCTGGCGGTCAGCCGCGCGGCGCTGGACAAGATCGGCGGTCTGCAAGTTCTGGTGGATCACCTGGCCGACGACTATGAGCTGGGCGCGCGCGTGGATAAGGCCGGCTACCGCGTGGTGTTGAGCGCCGAGGTCGTCGAGACCAATGTCGCGGCCTATGGCTGGCGTGGCTTTCTCGATCACCAGTTGCGCTGGGCACGCACTGTCCGTGACGCGCGGCCCTGGGGCTATGCCGGTCTCATCTTTACGCACGGCCTCGCATGGGCGATCATCAACGTGTTGGCCAGCGGAGCGAGCTGGCTGAGCTTGTGGCTTCTGGGAGCGAGCTTTCTGCTGCGGCTGGCGCTGGCCATCATAGTGGGCGTTGCCTTGCTCAGTGACCGCCAGGTTCTGCCCAGCCTCTGGCTGCTGCCGCTGCGTGATCTGGTCGCGATGGGCGTTTGGGTGGCAGGTTTTGCGGGCAACACCATTGTCTGGCGCGGTGAGCGTTTTTCGCTCAAGCACGGAAGGCTGGAAAAGGCGCGAGATTGAGTGCGTGTTGATGCACAGCAATGCATCAGACCTCGACCACCAGCTCAATCTCCACCAGCATATCCTTCGGCAGCCGCGAGACCTCAACCGTGGTCCGCGCGGGAAGCGAGCCTCCAGCGGCAAGAAAGTAACTGCTATAGACCGCATTCATCGCCGCAAAATCGTTGAGGTCCGTGAGGAATACGGTCGCCTTGACGGCGTTGGCCAGACTCGTCCCTGCCTCTTCCAGAATGGCCTTGAGGTTTTCAAGAGCGCGGGTCGTCTGTTCCGTGATGCCTCCCGCCACTGCCTGCTGTGTCGCCGGATCAACGCCAACCTGTCCTGCCGTGAAGAGTAGATTTCCCGCGCGCACAGCCTGAGAATACGGCCCTATGGCTGCAGGGGCTTTGCCGGTTGCGATAACGAATTTGCTCATGCCTAGATTGTAGCGGTAAACCCGCGCGAAATCACGCAGTACATATTATGGTCCGGCTCAAACTGCCTTCTTCATATCCCGCCAATTGGGACCAATGGCAAGGTCAACCACCAACGGAACATTGAGCTGGACAACACCCTCCATCTCCGCGCGCACCAGCGCTTCAATCTCAGCGGTCTCGCTGATTGGAACCTCGAAGAGCAGCTCGTCATGCACCTGCAAGACCATGCGCGTTTTGAGATTGCGCTCGGCGAGTTTGCGGTCGAGCGAGATCATCGCCAGCTTGATCAGGTCTGCGGCGGTGCCTTGCAGCGGGGTGTTGATGGCGGTGCGCTCGGCGAAGCCGCGCTGGTTGGGGTTGCGGCTCTCCATTTCAGGAATGGGGCGAACACGACCGAAGAGCGTACGCACACTGCCGGTCTTTCTGGTCTCGGCCAGTGTTTTTTCAATGAACGCCTGCACCCCAGCGTAGCGCGCAAAGTAGCGCTCGATGTAGGCGCGCGCCTCCTGCTGCGGTATGCCCAACTGCGCTGCCAATCCGAAGGGCGAGATGCCGTAGACAATACCGAAATTAACGGCCTTGGCGCGGTTGCGTGTCTCCTTATCCATTGCCGAGGCAGGTACGCCGAAGACCTCGCTCGCGGTCAGCGTGTGGATGTCCTCGTTGTTCTGGTAGGCGCGCATCAACAGCGGGTCACCGCTGAAGTGAGCGAGCAGTCGCAGCTCGATCTGCGAGTAATCCGCCGAGAGCAGTTGCGTTCCCGGCGCGGCGGTGAAGGCGGCGCGAATCTCTCGGCCCAGCTCGGTGCGCGTGGGAATGTTTTGCAAGTTTGGATTGACGGAGGAGAGACGGCCAGTGGCGACGGCGGCAGCGTTGAAGGTGGTGTGGACGCGGGAGTTCAAGTCAGCCAGTAACGGCAGCGCGTCGATGTACGTCGATTTCAACTTGGATAAATGGCGATATTCCAAAACAAGCCGCGGAAGCTCATGGCCTTCCGCAAGATTTTCCAGCACATCTTGCGCGGTGGAAACCGCCTTTCCCTTGCCTCTGCTCGCGGGTGCGGGCAGGCGCAGATCGGTGAAGAGTATTTCGCCAAGCTGCTTGGGCGAATTGATATTGAAGCGGCGGCCGGCTAGCTCGAAGATGCGTTCGCCCACGCGATTTAGCTCGATGGCAAAGCGCCGGGAGAGGCCGTCCAGTACGCCGAGATCGACGCTCACGCCGGCCTGCTCCATGCGAAAGAGAACGGGAGCAAGCTGCAAATCGATCTCGTAGACGCGCGTAACACCGGCCTTTTCGACTTCGTTTTTCAGCGCCGGAACCAGCGCGCGAATCGCCGCGGCACCGGCAGCGAGCGTGGCGGGTGCGATCTGCGAATGGCGCGCAGCCACATCGGCCAGAGTCTGCGTAGCGTGCGTGGGGTTGAGCGCATAGGAGAGCAGCATGGTGTCATCCACCGCACCGCGTAACGTAACGCCCTGCGCGGCAAGCAGGTGGAGAGCCGTCTTTCCATCGTGCGTCTGCTTGGGTACAGCAGCGTCTTCGAGCAGTGCGCCAAGCTGCGCGGTCAGCGAAAGTTGCAAGGCGACTGAAGACTCGGCGCAAACTCCCACGCAAAATCCGGTCTGCTTTTCGGCTGCCTCTGCCACATCCAGCAGCGACATCGACTGCTGCGCTACTTCTTCAATCTCCGGCGCGGGAGCCTTCGCATTCAGCGCAAAGGCAAAGCCAGCAGCCCGCGCAACGTCATAAAAGGCGTCGGCTTGCTCGTCCGTCGGAGCTTCAATTAACTCGACAACAGGCGCTGACTCAACAGGCTCTAACTCACGGAGCATGGAAGAAAACTCGAGCTCGGTGAAGAGTTGGCGGCAAGCTTCGAGATCGGGAGTCTGCGTTTGCATTGCGTTTAGATCGAGTGTGAGCGGGACGTGAGTGTCAATGGTGACTAGTTCTTTCGAGAGCAACGCTGCATCGCGGTTTAGCTGAAGCGATACCCCGGTCTTGCCCCCGACCTCGGCGGCACGGTCGAGAACTGCTTCGACGCTGCCGAATTGAAGAATCAGTTTTACGCTGCCTTTGTCGCCGATGCCCGGGACACCGGGGATGTTATCCACCGCATCGCCGCGCAGGGCCATCACATCGACGACCTTCTCCGGCGGTACGCCCAGCACTTCAACTACCTTCGCGGGGTCCAGAATCAGGTTATCCTTCTGCGGATTCAGCATCTTCACGGTTGGCGTGACCAACTGCATCATGTCCTTATCGCCAGAGACGATGAAGACCTCGTGCTGCTCTTCGGCTGCTTCGCGAGCCAGGGTTCCGATCACGTCGTCGGCCTCAAAGCCCTCGGCCTCCAGGATGGGAATGCGCAGAGCCTCCAAAGCGCGGCGAATGTAAGGAATCTGGCGGCGCAGGTCTTCGGGCATGGCCGCGCGATTGGCTTTGTAGCCTTCGTAGCTGACCTCGTCAAAGCTCTGCGTCTTGCCGTTCCACTTGCGCAGCGGCTTCATGGCGCGAGCGCGCTCGTCGCGGAAGACCTCGCCGCTCACGTCAAAGACGGCGGCAAAGTAGCGCGGCTGAAAATCCTGGCGCAGCTTTTTAATCATGTTCACAAAGACATAAATCGCCGCCGTGGGCAGCCCTGCGCGCGTACTCATTGGGCGCGAGCGCTGCATGGCGTGGTAGGCGCGGAAGATGAACGACATGGTGTCGAGCAGGAAGACGGGCTGCTTGGCTTGGTCTGTCACGCTACAGAGTGTATCAGCGCAGGCTATAACTTACGAATATATATTTGCCATGATGCGCCGATACTATACGAATGCGACAAATTGCTTGTTATAGTGTTTGATTTGCCCTTTCGATTCCCAGACGATACTATCGTATTTAACTATCTGGAGGCTTGTAGTGAAGCCATTGTGTCCACGCCATATCGGATGGATTGTTCTGTTTATTTTTGCCTTAGGCGGTAGCTGTAAGGCACAGGACGCGAGTGATTTGATTCCTCTTTTTGACGTTGATAGCAGCCCCGCATATGTCTCCGGAGTCAACTTTACTATCAATAGCTCAACGCAGCACAGCTCCCTAACCGGATGGTCCAGCGTTGTAATCCCTGACATTTCTTACCGCTTTAACCGTCATTATTCTGTTGATATAAAATTTCCCTGGTTTCTTTCCGTCAAGAACTTTGTTCCAAAGACAGTCAAAAATGTCCTGACTTATCCGCTTACGCAGACGAAGGATGTTATCGGTGATACTGCCGCGTCCGGATATTATAAAAGAGATTTCGGAGACTTTGGATATAAAGCCCGCGCCACGGTTGGTCTCGCAACTGGTGATAGCTTATTCGGACTCAGCGCCAACACCGCTACTTATAACGTGACCAACCATCTTGAGTATTCCATCAGCCGCTTCAGCCCTGATATTGAATTCGGCATAGGTAACTCCTCGAGTCTTCTTCATCCGACTATTACAAAGTCTTATACGGCCGTTGGCCAGTTAGCAAACTTTCAAGCTGGCGCTGATATTGATCTGCCATATAAATTGGATCTTGATTTGGAGGCCTATGAGAATCTTCCCCTCGGCAATCAGAATGTATACGGCACCATTACTACAAAAGGAAAGAATGGCAAGACCACAACCACACAAGTCCTCGAAGGACAAGGAGTCGCCGAAGATAATGGGTTTACTGCTGATTTAGAAATTCCACTGAATTCGCATTTCATCCTCGCCGCCGGTTATCAACGCAGTTTGGACCAGGGCACGGACGAGCTGGATATTTCGCTCATCTGGAAGCTCCGAACGCCGAAGAAGCACACCAAAGCCGCACATTGATATGGGTTATTAAGGAAGCGTCAGGATAGAAACATACAATCGCCATAGCTGAAGAAGCGATACTTCTTTTCTACGGCGTGGCGATAGGCAGCCAACACCGGCTCGCGGCCAGCAAAGGCGCTCACCAACATCAACAGGCTCGATTGTGGCAGATGGAAGTTGGTGAGGAGGGCTTTGACGAGGCGAAAGTTGAAGCCGGATGAGATGAAAATCTCCGTTTCGCCGGAGTGCGCTTGCAGCGAATTGCCCGCTGCTTGCTGCGCGCAATGTTCCAGCGTACGCACCACCGTGGTTCCTACGGAAACGATGCGTCGGCCCTCAGCGGTGGCGCGGTTGATAGCCTCTGCGGCGGGCGCGGAAAGCGTATAACGTTCGCGATGCAGGCGCACATCCTCCAGCCTCTCCACGCGCAGCGGGGCGAAGGTGCCGAGGCCGACGTGGAGAGTAATGCGGGCGATTTCGACGCCGCGTGCCGCAAGCGCCTCTAGTACTTGCGGCGTAAAGTGCAGACCCGCCGTAGGCGCGGCCACCGAGCCGCGTTCGCGACAGAAGACCGTCTGATAGCGCTCGTGGTCGGCGTGCTCGTCACCGCGGCGGATGTAGGGCGGCAGCGGGATATGGCCGATGCGGTCGAGGACGGCGAAAAAATCATCGATTGGCTTGAAGCGCAGCAGTCGCTCGCCGAATGGACCTCGCTGTAGAACTTCGGCTTCGAGCGCGACTTCGCCAGACGGCGCAGTAAAGAAGAGAATCTCGCCGATAGCGACCTTGCGCCCCGGACGGACGAGTACACGCCAGAGGTTTTCGCCGGAAGGCTCGGTGAGCATTACTTCGATGCGCCCGGTTGGCTGCGAAGCGCTCATCATTCTTTTGCGCTGGGCGTAGAGGCGCGCGGGAATCACGCGGCTGTCATTCAGAACCAGCAGATCACCCGGCTGGAGCAGCGAGGGAAATTCTGCAAAGCACGCATCGCGCAACGCGCCGCTTGCGCGATCCAAAACCAACATACGGCTCTGGCCGCGCTCGGCCGGCGGTTGCTGCGCAATCAACTCCGCGGGCAGGGCAAAATCAAAGTCTGCGACGCGAAGAGAGTTCATTCCGCGGCCTTCTTAAAATGAGCCTCAGCTCTCATGCGCGCGCGTTCGATGGAAGCGTTCAGCTTCTCGCGCATCGACTCGAAATGGTCGGCGGCGAGATCGGCGGGGACGTGCATATCCTTTGCCCAACTAACCACCATGCGCGTAAAAGGCTTGGGTACAATGAAGCCGTCCCAAGAGCGCATGATCCATGCGTGCTCGGGGTGCAGATGAAAGAAGCGGATGGGCGCACCGGTCATCTGCGCCAGTTTGATAGGACCCATTTTGCTCTGATGGATAGGGCCGCGTGGGCCGTCGGCGGCAAAGATGGCCGATCTGCCGCTCTCGAGTGCCCGCTTGAGACCCGGTAGCGCATCGCGCGAGCCGCGCGAACTGGAACCGCGCACGGCGCCGTAGCCGAAGATGCCGGTAGTGCGGGTTATCAGCTCGCCATCATAGCTTGGGCTGATAAGAACCACGGTGCGCGAGCAACGAAAATAGTAGAAGGCCGGCAGTACGCACTGGTGCCAGAAGCAGTAGATCTCCGCCCCCGGCACCTGGCCATAGAGGACAGGTGTGACTCCCTCCTCGGCAATCACTTCATAGCGCCACGTACGACCCCATAGGCTGAGCAACGCCCATACCAAACGCGGCGCTACGGCCAGCACAAGGCGCTGGGCAAATGTGTATTTGGGTTGGTCTTCGGTGGCCACTGATTTGATTCTAGCTGTAGCGCAGCCAGCGCACCAGCTCAGGCAGTGTGGCCCGTTTGCCATACATCAGAATGCCTACACGATAGAGTCGCGAGGAGAACCATAGCACACCCCAGATGGTCAGGATCAGCAGACCGATGGAGACCGCGATCTGCCAAAGCGGAACCGCCTCCATCCCCATGCGCGGCAGCATGACGTAGGGCGAGGTAATCGGGCAGAGCGATGCGGCAACCGACCATGTGGAGTTGGGATCCTTCAGCAGCACGGGAATCATGCCCATGCTGAGATAGAGAGGGATAATTGCCAGCGCCATAAACTTCTGCAAGTCCTGCGAGGTCTCGCAGGTGGCGGCCAGCCCGGAAAACATCGCGCTGAAGAGCGCAAATCCCAGCAAAAAGAATACTGGAAAGAACAGACCTTCCATCCAGGAAAAATGAATTGCAAAATCGCCGGTAAGAACGGTAGCGGCAATGGCGGAACCCATAAACAGGGTGGCTACCAGAATCCAGATTGCAATCTGCGTCAGACCCACCGCGCCCACGCCCACCAGTTTCCCAGCCAACAGATCGTCGGGCCGTGCAATCGCCAGCAACACCTCAAAGATGCGCGAGGTCTTTTCTTCAATAATCGCGCGGGCCATATCCAGGCCATAGAGCATAATTGGCATCGAAAGCAGAAATGCCATCATCAAGGCTTTGAAAAGAGGGGTTACGCCTTTGCTTTCGCCCGTCTTGCCGTCCTTGTCCATCTGGAGAGTCTCGACCGGGACAGGCCTCAGCGCTACATCGGCATCTGCCTGTTTCATGCCAACGGCAACCATTCGCTCATTTGCCACGGCGCGGTTCAAGGCACTCCTCAGTCCACTGATATTGGCAAAGCCACCGGAGGCCAGCGAGGTATAGGTCGCAGTAGCCGCGCCATCCGATGACGTCTTGAGAACGAGCAGCCCGTCGATGGTTTTACTCTGTACCTGCTTTTGCAATGCCGCGCGATCTTGCTCGCTGGCAGGAGCGGCAACATCGACCGTGTACTTGGCCTCCTTGTCGTCCAGCAACTCTCGTCGAATCGCTTTGGCCACCACCGCGCTGTCGGCGGCAATCGCCACGTGCTTTCCGCTGGCGGCTTTGCGATTAGTGATGGAACTCCAGCCCAGCAGCGCAACGATCAACAGCGGCACCAGCACCGTGGAAACGATAAAGGCCCGCCCGTGAATCTGCTCCAGATATTCGCGTTTGGCGACGAGAAGAATATTACGCATGATTCAGGCCTCCCACAGTCTCAATGAATATCTCTTCCAGCGACGGTTCCACCAGCTCGAAGCGATATATCTTCGCCGCCGCCGCCGCTTCATGCAGCAGCTTCTGCGCATCGCCGTGCGGCTTGAGCTTGATCTCCGCGTGGCCGGAGTAGTTCTTTGCCTCGGCTATCTCGCTGCTCTTCAGAAAATCAGCGCCGCCCTCGAACTCGACAATCACGTGGTTGCGCTCGTAGCGGCTCTTAATCTCGCGCAGGTTGCCGGCCAAAACGGCCTCGCCGTTGTAGATCAGGCAGATCGAGTCGCACAGCTTCTCCACCTGCTCCATGCGATGCGTGGAAAACAGTATCGCCTTGCCCTGCGCCTTGAGCGTGAGCAGCGTCTTTTCCACCAGCACCGCATTGACCGGATCGAGACCCGAGAACGGCTCGTCCATCACGATCAGCCCCGGATCGTGCAGCAGCGTGGCAATGATCTGAATCTTCTGCTGCATTCCCTTGGAAAGCTCTTCGGTCTTCTTTCCCAGCGCGCCGGCAATCTCCATGCGCCCTGCCCAATCGACCGCGCGCTGGCGCGCCTCCTCGGCGTGCAGCCCATGCAGGCAGCCGAAGAAGACCAACTGGTCCAAAACCTTCATCTTCTTGTAGAGGCCGCGCTCCTCGGGAAGATAGCCAACTCGCTCCAAGCTGCTGCGTTCAAAAGGCATATCGAATAGCTTGATTTGCCCCGTGTCGGGCAGCGTGATGCCCATCATCATGCGGATGGATCTGGTTTTGCCCGCCCCGTTCGGCCCCAGCAGTCCAAAGATCTGGCCCGCTTCGATGGATAAACTCAGGTTGCTCACCGCGACCTTGTTCTCGTAGGCCTTGGTGACGCCTGCAAGTTCGACAACTGGCATAGATTCTCCCGCCACTCAATCTGCAGTCTGGCTTGCGTGTAACGAGCCAGCCTGCATGGAGTGTAGCAAACACACTACCCCGCTCGCGCCTGGACAAGGATACGCAGAAATGCGGAAGAAGGTTCCGAGTTGCTTGTCATGAACCTTTGTCGCTTGACCGCTCCCGATTACCTTCGTGGAGTTTCCAGCGTCTGAGTGCCTCAAGGCGCAACAAAAGTTTACCCCAAAGGTTGGCTTATGAGAGAGACCAAAGAGTACCTCGACTGACGCGGTAAACCACGAATGTGATGAGGGGATAATGGTAATCTTGTTACGATGTCAGATTACGATTTTTTCATCTCCCAACCGATTGAGGGACCAGCATACAGGCCCCAGTCCATTACGGAAATTGACGTGCGCGAAGCGGTCCTTGAAGACCTCGCGCTGAAGATACTCTATCTTTCCGGGTCGCTCTCCATCTCTGAACTCGCCGATAAAACCAAGCTAAGCTTCGAAGTGACCAAGGAGTTGTCTTTCAAGCTGCGCGCGGAGATGCTCTGCCAGGTAACCGGCATGAGCGGCCATATCCCGCAGATCGCCATTACCTCCGAGGGCCGTACGAGAGCCGCCGACCTGCTCTCTCAGAATCACTACACCGGTCCCGCGCCGGTCTCTTTGGTTAGCTATGTCGAGCAGACGCGCAAGCAGAGCATCCAGAATGTCGAGGCGCATGAGGAGGATGTCACACGCGCCTTTGCTCATCTTGTAATCGGCAACGAGAAGCTGCGGCAGTTTGGAACCGCGCTCAACTCCGGCAGCTCCATCTTTCTCTACGGTCCGCCGGGAACCGGCAAGACCACCATCGCAGAGACGCTCTCCAAGGTGATTGCCGAGGATGAAGTTTGGATTCCCTATGCGGTGGAGGTGGATAGCCAGATCATCACGGTCTTCGATTCCGCGATTCACAAGCGGGTGGCTGAAACCAAGCAAGATAGCCAGGACGGCCGCTGGGTTCTCTGCCAGCGCCCATCGGTTCTGGTGGGCGGCGAGCTGACGGCCGATATGCTCGACCTGCAATACAACCCGACAACAAAGTTCTATGTTGCCCCCGCGCAGATGAAGGCCAATAACGGCGTGCTCATCATCGACGACTTCGGGCGGCAGAGGATTCGCCCGGAAGATTTGCTTAACCGCTGGGTCGTGCCTCTGGACCGCAAAATCGATTTCCTCACGCTGGCCGGCGGCATGAAGCTGGAGGTTCCCTTCGAGATGCTGGTCGTCTTCGCCTCCAACATGGACCCGGCAGAGTTGGTGGATGCCTGCTTCCTGCGCAGAATTCAAACCAAGATCAAAATCGGCACGGTTTCAGACGACCAGTTCACGGAGATTTTGCGCCGTGTTACCGCCGAGCATCAAGTCGAGTATGACGCCGGTGTGCCCAAAGATCTCATCGACTTTATCCGAGGCGTTTTGAAGCAGGAGCTGCGTCAGTGCTATCCCAGGGATATTGTGAATCAGGTTCTCTGGGCGGCGCGCTACGAAGGCAAGAAGCCCTATCTGGATCACGCCTCGATGGCGCGCGCCGTAGAAGCGTACTTTCTGCCCAAGGCTTAGGGCGCATCTGCTTTATGATCTTGTGCATAGGCAAACGCGTTGCCGCACACGGAAAGACAGAATGATCTCCCCCCTCGCCACGGAAATCTCGCTTGGATTGGGCGCGGTCGCTGGAGTGGGCCTTGCGGCGGGAGGCTGTGCCTATGCGGCCTACTGGCCCTCCTCGCAGCTCTTCGGCCCCACGCTCATAGCCCCCAAGAGTGTCGGCGAGCTGGCTCTCACCTTCGACGATGGACCCAACCCCGTCTGGACGCCGCGCCTGCTGGAGATTCTCGCTTGTCACCAGCTCCGCGCCACCTTCTTCCTCGTCGGCAGCCGCGCTCAGGCCGAGCCGGCGCTGGTTCGCAGCATCCTCGCCGCCGGCCATCTCATCGGCAACCACTCCTGGGCACATCCCAACCTTGCGCTTTCCTCGGCCCGCCGCATCGAGCAGGAACTTGTTCGCACCAGTCAAACGCTAGCCGATCTTGTTGGTTGCCCCATCCGCTTCTTCCGTCCGCCCTTCGGCGCACGCCGCCCTGAGGTCTTGCGCATTGCCCGCCGACTCGGTATGGTTCCCGTCCTCTGGAACGCCATGACCACAGACTGGAAGACCCCCTCCTCCGACGTCATCGCCAGCCGACTCACGCGCAAGATCGACGCCCTCGCACGGCGCGGTTTCGCCGCCAATATTGTTCTCCACGATGGCAGCCACGCAGACCGCACCGCCCATCGTGCTCCGTCTGTCGCTGCCGCCGCGCAACTGATCGCCCACTACCAGCCGAGCCACAAGTTCGTCACCCTCGATGCCTGGGCCTGACAATTCTTGCGGCGCGAAATCCCTACTGAATCCGCTCAAAGCCAAAGCCCGCCTCACGCAGTGCATGGCTGATGGCCGCGATATGCGAGCTTCCGCGCGTCTCCAGCGTCACGTCGATCACCGTCTCGCCCAGGCTCACGCCATAATACGCACGATTGTGAATGGTTTCGACAATGTTGGCGCGCTCGCGAGCCAGAATTTCGGTTAGCCCCAGCAGCGCTCCCGGCCGGTCTTGCAAGTGTACGCGAATGCGCAGCAGACGTCCGTCTTTCACCAAGCCGCGTTCGATAATCTTTGCCAGCAGCGTCACGTCAATATTGCCGCCGCTGACCAGCACCACCGTTCGCCTCTTCCCCAGATTGGTCTTCGACTGTAGCAGCGCCGCAAGCGACGCCGCCCCCGCTCCTTCGGCCAGCGTCTTTTCTTTCTCCAGTAAAATCAAGATCGCGTTGGCAATCTCCTCGTCGTCCACCGTGACTATCTCATCCACATACCGTGAGATCAGCGGCAACGTCAGCTCTCCCGATCGGCGCACCGCGATGCCGTCGGCGATTGTGGCCTCAGCGTTGATCGTCACCGGAGAACCGGCCTCCCGCGCGCGCAACATCGACGGCAGCTTCTCAGGCTCCACGCCGATGACGCGGATTTTTGGATTCAACTCCTTCAGCGCGCAGGCCACGCCGCTGATCAGCCCGCCGCCGCCGATCGGCATTACCACCGCCTCCAGCTCCGGCACCTGCTCCAACAGCTCCAAGCCTATCGTGCCCTGCCCGTTGATAATCTCCACGTCATCGAAGGGATGAATAAAGGTTCGTCCTTCTGCCAAGCAACGGCGCAGGGCCTCTTCGCAGGCCTCGTCATAATTCGCGCCGTGCAAGATCACCTCTGCGCCAAAGCCGCACGTCGCCGCCACTTTAATCTGCGGCGTGGCCAGCGGCATCACGATCTGCGCGCGAATCCCCAAGGCCGCGGCATGGAAGGCGACGCCCTGGGCGTGGTTGCCGGCGCTGGCCGTAGCCACCCCGCGTTCGCGCTCGGTCTCGCTCATCGTGAGCAACCTGTTCAGCGCGCCGCGTTCCTTGAAGGATCCCGTGCGTTGCAGGTTCTCCAGCTTCAGGTGCAACGGTAGGCCTGTGATCTCCGAGAGATCGTTGGAAAGCTGACAGGGCGATACATAGATGGACGCGCCGATGCGCGAGCGCGCCGCTTGAATACTGCTGAGCGTGACAGATTCCATCCTCTGCCTCCTTGATTCAGTCGATACTGAAAATGAAAAACCACCAGCCGCGCTTGCGGGTGGTGGCCTGTGTGTTGCAGTACAACTTTCCGGTTCGTCAGGCTTCCTTTCCCGCACTCGTATTGGAGCATATAATTCGCATGGCGAGAGACGGCGCAACAAATCGGTAAACCGAAGGGAATTTCGCGTTGGTGCTATAAATATGCATCTCTTTGAATAGAGTAGAGCAGAAAGCTGGGAGCGCGTCAACTATCAACTCGCTCGTGGATGGAAGGCACGAATGCCGCACACTCATTACCTTTGACACCCTACGACGGCAATTATTTTCCCTAGAAAAGGCATTCAGGTCGATTAGATATATAATCAAGAGTTCGACATGAGATTTCAAGTGCGGAGTAAATTTGCATGGTGTGCAAGTACTGTCAGAGCCATCGAATGCGTCGCATCCATAGGAAAGGATTACTGCGAGAAAAGATAGCTCCGCTACTGGGCTTCTTTCCCTGGCGATGCTCCGTCTGCCGAAATGAGCAGTTATGCAGAGAGCGTGGCAAAAAAAGGAGTTCTACAGATACGGCAACTACGAGCACGGAAAGCTCTGGATAATCTGCGGCTTTTCCGCTCTGTTGGATGACATTTATCACAAATTACATTTTGACAGCGGTACGAACGATTCGCTTGAAAATGGTTTCCGGCACCGCGCAGCCGTCCTCCAGCACATACAGTTCTCAATGCGGCGAGCACCCTGCAAAAGGAAGTGAACGGATTGCCTGGTTACGGCGCATCTTCCAGATTGAATGCGTTGACGGCGATGAGCGCACCAGACCCATACTGATCATGATTTCACTGACCGAAGCCATTGGCAGCGTAGACGTTTCTACCAGCATCTTCGAGGCACATATAACGCTGGCCCGCATAAGTCGGACTGATACTACGCAGTGTTTGACTTACCCTTGCCATGACTCATGTGGTTTGTGCGGCTTATTTAAGAATATTTCCGGCGTCGCTGACTTCCGACTCTGGCCCACATCACCGAAATGCGCAAAATATCCTTGAAAATGACAGGTGGGCGGCCCACTACCCCAGTCAGCACTGACTTTGGGACATTTTTCCCGCGGAACTCCGCGTCCTGCAAGGACCGTTGGAGCTTTCCACAGGCAAGTGCCGTTGTTTAGAAAGTGGATGCTCGGAATGTTAACAAAACACAATATATTGTGGTTTTTTGTTGACAAGCACCACAGACAGCGGTATTTTTTCAACTGCGGCTCTATTGCGGTCTGGTTCAACATTCAGAGTGAAAGCCCAACGCAAGACCGCAGCAAGATGAGAACTCGCGGTACATTCCTATCCCCGATTCCCGTTCTTTGACCGAGATTTACCATGCACTTTCCAGGCCGCTTTTGCCGGTCGGGGCCGCACATTCACCAATTTTTGCCGATGGAGAGGTTTTTATGAATGAGGTCCAGCTTCAGAGTTCCGCAGCCGTTTCCCAGGCTTCCCAAACCCAGCAGGGTCTGACATTTACCCGCCGCTTCACCACGGAAGGCGTCTCCCCTTATGACGAGCTTCAGTGGGAGCAGCGCACGGCGTCGATCACCGACCAGAAGGGCAACATCATCTTTGAACAGAAGAATGTCGATGTGCCGTCCGACTGGTCGATGACAGCAACCAATATTGTGGCCTCCAAGTACCTGCACGGGAAGCTGGGCACTTTGGAGCGCGAAACCGGGGTACGGCAACTGGTAAGCCGCGTCGCTGAGACGATTCGCGACTGGGGCATCAACGGCGGCTACTTTGCCAGCGCCGAGGACTCGGCTAACTTCCACGACGAGCTGGCGCATATGCTGCTGACGCAGAAGGCGGCCTTCAACTCGCCGGTCTGGTTCAACGTGGGCTGCGACCGCCTGGAGCCGGATGCGGAGGGTCAGAACTGGCATTGGGACCCGGCGACCGGCGGGGTGCGCTTCTCCGCCACCGGCTACCACAATCCGCAGTGCTCGGCCTGCTTTATCAACTCAGTTGAAGATTCGATGAGCGGCATCATGGACCTGGCGCGGACCGAGGCTCTGCTCTTCAAATACGGTTCGGGAACGGGCACCAACTTCAGTTCGCTGCGGTCAAGTAAAGAATCTGTGTCGGGCGGCGGCACGGCCAGCGGCCCGTTGAGCTTTATGCGCGGCTTTGACGCCTTTGCCGGAGTGATCAAATCCGGCGGAAAGACGCGCCGCGCGGCCAAGATGGCGATTATGAATGTGGATCACCCGGACATCATTGACTTCATCGAGTGCAAGTCCAAGGAAGAGGCCAAGGCGCACTCGCTGATCAAGGCTGGCTACGACGGATCGGGGCCGGATTCCGAGGCCTTTTCGTCTATCTTCTTTCAAAACGCCAACAACTCTGTGCGCGTCAGCGATGAGTTCATGCGCGCCTACGAGAGCGACGGCGAGTTCACCACCTACACGGTGAAGGGCCACCAGCCGGTCGATAGCTACAAGGCGCGCGAGATCATGCGCAAGATCGCCGAGGCCACCTGGCTCTGCGGCGATCCGGGAATGCAATTCGACACCACCATCAACAAGTGGCACACCAGCAAGAACAGCGACCGCATCAACGCGTCCAACCCTTGCTCGGAGTATATGTTCCTGGATAACTCGGCCTGCAACCTGGCCAGTTTCAACTTGATGAAGTTTGTCACTCCGTCGGGCGGCTTCGACATTACCGCCTACCGGCACGCCATCTCCGTGGTCATCACCGCGATGGAGATTCTGGTGGATAACTCCGGCTATCCCACCGAGTCCATCGCGCGCAACTC
>Ga0181529_10000254_pt1 | contig 79811 bp, 65 predicted proteins | sample PEATcosm2014_Bin_36_FD_119763 | JGI IMG/M metagenome (GOLD analysis project Ga0181529, IMG submission 119763) | Peatland microbial communities from MTU Mesocosm Facility, Houghton, MI, USA - PEATcosm2014_Bin10_30_metaG | ecosystem: Environmental > Terrestrial > Soil > Wetlands > Peat | place...
CTGCCCGACGCGCAACTGATCAACTTCGCCATTCTCTCGCAGGTGCTGAACGGCGTTCTGCTGCCGGTGGTCATCATCTTGATGCTGATGCTGATCAACCGCCAGGACCTGATGGGCGAACACAAAAATTCGCGCTTATGGAATGTGATCGCCTGGGCCACCAGCATCATCGTCATCGGCATGACGCTGGTGATGCTGTGGGGGATGATTCCGGGACATTGAGGACTGCGCGGGACAGCGGCAGTACACTCGATCACGGGGTGGTGAGGAAAAGGATGAAGTTACCGAACGCCAAGGCATCGATTGTCGAGATTGAAAAACTTCGAGACTATTGTCTGAGTCCAGGGCATCCTCGCGGACGGCATAAGGCGCGAGTCTTTCAATCCCTCCTGGGGATAAGCGCTGCTCATGCCGAAGAACTTCGTGCTGCGTTAATCGATGCGGCCTTGAAAGAAAATGCCACACTTGGAGTTTCCGATCAGTACGGAACCCGGTACATCATAGACTTTGAATTGAGGCACGGCGGAGGGGCTGCTGAGATTCGGAGTTGCTGGATTATCCTGAGTGGCGAGATCGCCCCGCGGTTTGTCACATGCTATATTCTTTAGGATAAGGAGCTGTGGGAGATGGAACTTCTTTCTGAAGTAGCCGTGCTCGAGGATATGCCAGAGAAGGGACTTGTTCGCGGCCAGGTTGGAACTGTCGTTGAACTGCTCGCCCCCTCTGTAGCCGAGGTCGAGTTCAGCGACGATCAGGGGCGCGCCTACGCCATGGCAGCATTGCGCACTGAAGAATTGATCCGCCTATACCATCACCCCTACGAACGGGTAGCCTAGCAACGGCGCGGGACCGCGCGTTCAGCGGTACTGAGCTAATAGCTGGCGTCGTCCAAAGAATCAGGGTCGGGAATGCTCCGGCCAGCATATCGCTAGAATATATCGTTGATGAGACATGCCGGTTGCTGGGATCTCAGCATCCGCCACCCCTCTGTCTCGTTTGAGACGAAGGATGCCCAAATGCGGGGGAATCCCAGTTCTTCGACAGCATCTTCAAAGCTCTTGTTCATGGCCTGGAAATTGTCCCATGTGAAGTGCCAGCGCGGATCAACAACGCTCCTGAACCGTTCATAGCAAGCGAGTACCACTGCGACGAGTGACTTGAAATACTCGGAAGATATTTGGTCAGCATCCGCTAGAACAGTTCCATTCTCGGCTCTTTGGTCAGGCAAACGATGACATGCGAAGGTGCGCGTCTACGAAGTTGCAGAGAGAGGTCCTCGCGAAGATGCTCCATCGTGATTCGGTCCAGCGGATTCAAACCCTTATGAATAGAGTCATTTCTGATCTCCACAAAGAATCGAGCCAATGGGTCAAGTTTCAGTCTGGCTTGGGCCTGTTCATACCAATCGCTAAAACCGTCAACGTCACTCATCGTCGCCTGCAAGGCGAGAGTCACACTCCGGGCTGCGGAAGCAAACGCGCTAAAGAAACACTGTGCCTGGAAACTACGCCGATTCGTCTTGCAGAGTTCATCGAGAAAGAACTCCGCTTCACGCAGCTTCTCTTCGACTATTCCGAATGATTGGCTCATGGCTCACCATACCGGGAATTCATTGATTGCGGGTGCCCCAGATTCAGATTCCCAGACCTGTAAAGGATCGTAATTAATCTTTACGCCACAGCGAGCCGTTTAAGCTGAATGCGCCCGGCGGGAATCTGCGCAAGCTCGTACTGCGCCTGCTGCGTAATCCAGCTTTGGGCGCTGCCGCCAAAGACCTGGGAGAGCCGTATGGCCATTTCAGGCGAAATGCCGCGCCTGCCGTTGACCAGCTCGGAGAGTGTGGTGCGTGTAACGCCCAGGGCTTGCGCCGCTTGCGTGATGGTGATGCCGAGCGGCTCGATGCACTCGCTCAGTACAATGCTGCCCGGATGGGGCGGATTCTTCATCGGCATGGGGAAACCTCCTTAGTGGTAATCGAGATAATCAACTTCATACGCATGGCCCTCGGCAAATCGAAAGATCACTCGCCAATTGGCGCGAACCGTGACTGCCATGAGGCCTTGCAATGAACCTTTCAGCGTGTGCAGGTTGAATCCTGGCAGATTCATGTCTTCTATTGAACCTGCTGCATCCAAACGAGCAAGGATATTGCGTACCTTGGTCAAATGCTCCGCCGCAACGCCGCGAGGATCGTCATCCTCATAAATCCGTTTCAGTCCTTTGTGGCGGAAGGATTGAATCATACGCAATCGTAACGCGTAACGTAACGGAGGTCAAGTTGATTCGTTGCCGGCTCCGGGCTGACTCGTTCTCCTAAGCATCCAGGCGTACTATCTTCCGTGTACCCAAATATATCAGCGGATTTTCGCCGATCAGCGGTATCCCGCACAGGAGACAGCACACCATGACCAAAACTCGCTTCCGTTTTACCTTGTTTTTGGCCGTCCTGCTGGCCGCGACCGCGCTTTGCGCCGCGAAATCGGATTTCCTTGCCCATTACCGGGGAACCCCCTACCACGACAGCCGCTATCAGGGTGGCGCACAGGCGATTCCCGGCAAGGTCTTCTGCGCCTACTACGACCTGGGCGGCGAGGGCGTGGCCTATCACGACTCGGACGCCGTGAATCATGGCAGCGGCGAGCTGAACCCCGCCGACGGAAGCTATCTGCATGAGTTCCGCATGAACGAGGGCGTGGACATCTCCTTCACCAAGCTCAAGCATGATCCGGCGATCGACGACAACCCCTACAACAAGGTTGTGCCCCCAGCCGATCTGCTTTATGTGGGCTGGACCGTACCCGGTGAGTGGTTCAACCTGACGGTGCAAGTGGCCGAGGCGGGCGAGTACTCCGCCGACCTGCTCTACACCTCGAACCGGGGCGGAAGCATCTCACTGGACGTGAACGGTGTGCCGGCAACCGGCCCACTGACCATCGCGAGTACTTACGATACCGCCGATCCGGTGGCCTGGCGGCAGTGGCACCACTGGAGCCTTGCCCCCGGCCTCGTCCGGCTCAAACTGCCCAAGGGCAAGAGCGTGCTGACTGTCTACATCGTCAGCGAAGGGCAGATGAATCTGGCGACCTTCGACTTCAAGAAGGCGCGCTGAGCGAGAGGAACTGGCTGTGCAAAAAGCCGGTGAAACCCCCAAGAAAAACCCAATGATGCACTGCTTTTATCGGAAATTCCAAGAAGATGAATTGCGGACGCTCTTATCCACAAAAACCCCTCTTTCCACCGTTGACCCTGCCCTCCAGGGACCGTAGAGTTTGAATCGGAGGGCAAGTTTTCCGCCGCGCTTTGGGCGTTGGCGGCGGGTTGCCCGGACGATAGTTGCACAGCCCTAACCACCCGGAGAGAAGATGCTGAAACTAAAGAAGATACACATTCTCGGATTCAAGAGCTTTTGCGACCGCACAGAGTTGACCGTGGCGGGATCGGGGATTGCCGTGGTGGTGGGGCCGAATGGGTGCGGCAAGTCGAACATTCTGGACGGGGTGAGCTGGGTGCTGGGCGAGCAGAGCGCTAAGAGCTTGCGCGGCACGCACATGCAGGACGTGATTTTTTCTGGGACGCGGGAGCGCAAGGCGCTGGGCATGGCCGAAGTGACGCTGACGCTGGTCGATCCGGAGGCTTACGAGGGGCCGATTCCTGTGGAGCCGCTGGTGCTGGTGGACCACGACGGCCCCGCCGACTGGGACGAAGTGGCGGCGCGGCGCGAGCGGGCCAATGAAGCCGAGGAGATCATCGCCCAGGAGCAGCCGGGGCAAGTGCTCGACGACGACTCGCCGGAACAGCCGCAATCGATGAGCAGCGGCGAGGGACCGCAGGCGGTGGTGCTGAAGATACGCCGGCGCAAGTTCCAGCGCACGCCGCAAAAGGGCGAGGTGGTGGTGACGCGGCGGCTCTTCCGCACCGGCGAGAGCGAGTACCTGCTGAACGGCAAGCTCTGCCGGCTGCGCGACATCCAGGACATCTTCATGGGCACGGGCCTGGGGCCGGAGAGCTACGCGATCATCGGGCAGGAGCGGATCGGGCAGTTGCTCAGCTCCAAGCCGTACGAGCGGCGGGCGATCATCGAGGAGGCAGCGGGGATTACGCGCTTCAAGACCAAGAAGCGGCTGGCCGAGCTGCGCCTGGAAAGCGCCAAGCAGAATCTGGCGCGCGTGGACGACATTTTTGAAGAAGTCACGCGGCAGATGAACAGTTTGAAGCGGCAGGCGGCCAAGGCGGAGCGCTTTGCCGCGGTGCGCGATGAGCTGCGCGGGCGTCTGCGCGTGGTGCTGGCTAGCCGCATGGCGCTGATCGACGCGGATCAGGCGCGGCTGGAGACGGAGATCGCCGCGCTGACCGGGCGGATCAACGCTTCGGCGGCGGAGATTGAGGAAGAGGAGGCCACGCAGCACGCGCTCACCGAGCGGGGCTACGAGCTGGACAGCGAGGGCCTGGAGGCGCAGAACCGCGCCAACACGGCGGCCGTGGAGCGGGAGCGGGCGGCGGCGCGTCAGCGCGCCAATACGGAGCGCGTGGCTGAGCTGGAGACGCGCATTGCGGCGGCCGGCGCCGAGTTGGAGCAGACACGGACGCAACTGGCGGGGATTGCCGAGGAGCGGACGCAGCAGGGCTCATTCATGGCGACGGCAGCCGAAGAGGCGCGCGCTTTTCGTCAGCAGGTGGAGGCGCGCCAGCAGGAGGCGCGCACGGCGGCTGAAGAGGTCTTCACAGCGGAGCGGCAGTTGGAGGCCAACCGCCGCCAGGTGATGCATTTGCTGACGCTGGCCGGCAACGCGCGCAACCACATGGCGCAGGGCGAGGAGAGTTTGGCCTCTCTGGAGCACGAGGCGGCGCGGCTGGAAGGCGAACTGAGCCAGGCGAAGGCTGAGCTGGAAAATCTGGGTGCGCAGAGCGGAGAAGCGCGGCTGCGCTACGAATCCGCGGCGGAGACGCTGAAGCGGCTGGAGAGCGAGATTGCGGCGCTACGCGAGGCGCTGCAAACCCACCGCACCAACGAAGCCGCACTACGTGCGCACATCAACCAAATGAGCGGAGAAACCGCCAAAGTGACCGGGCGGCGCGACTCGCTGCAATCGCTGATTCGCAACCACAGCTATTCCACCGACACCGTGCGGCGGCTGCTGAAGCCGGGCGCGCTGGCGCAGGGCATGGCGCCGGTGGGCACGCTGGCGGACTTTATCGAAGTGAGCGGCGAGCATGAGGATGTGGTGGACGAGTTCCTGCGCGAGGAGCTGAATTATGTGGTGGTGAAGAGTTGGGTGGCGGCCGAGCAGGGCGTTCAGTTGCTCAAGTCGGGCGTGGATGGCCGCGCCACGTTTCTGATTCACTCGGCGGAGCAAGCCGCGCTTTTTGAGGAAAGCAACGAGACGATCATCGCCCCCGGCGTGACCCCGTTGAAGGATTCGATCCGGGTGCTGAACGGCTTTGGGCGGCCGTTGGAGTCGATTCTGCCCAAGATCAAATACAGCTACCTGGTGGAAGACCCCGATGAGGCACTGCGCCTGGCCGGGAGCTACGCGCACGCATTTTTCCTGACGCCAGAGGGCGAGTGCTTCCACAACTCGACGGTGACCGGCGGCAAGCCTTCCAGCGAAGGCCCGTTGGCGCTGAAGCGCGAATTGCGCGAGGCCGAGAAGCGCCTGGGCAAACTGGAGGTCGAGCTGGCGCAGTCGGAGACCGAAGCCGCGGAGCTGGTTACGGCCATCGCGGAGCAGGCTGCGCAACTGGAGGCGCAGAGCGAGCAACGGCGTCTGGCCGAGCGAGATAGCGCCAATCAGGGTGCGTCGCTGAAGCAGATGGAAGGCGAAACGCAGCGCGTTGAGCGGCGGCTGGAGGAGTGGACGACGCAGGCCGCGCGCAATAAGGACGCCCGCGAGGCCAAGAGCGCCAGCATCAGCCAGAAGCGCGAAGAGATGCTGCGGTTGGAAGCCGAACATCGCACGGCAGAGACAGCTCTCGATCAGTTGCAGGCGGAGCTGGCCTTGCTGCGTCAGACGCGCGAGAGCTTGCAACAGGAGGCGGCGCAGGTGACCGCGGAGCTGGCCGGCCTGGAGGAACGGCGACGCGGCGCCGAGGCAGCCTTCCAGCGCATCGACCGTCTCCATGCCGACCTGGAGCGCCGCGTACAAACCATTGCCCAGCAGCGGAGCGCGGCCGAGGCGGAGCGCGAACAGCGCGTCCGGGAGAGCGCCGAGCTGGCCCAGCGCGAGCAGGAGCTGGCAACGGCGCGCGCCGAGGCGCTCATCGCAGCGCAGACGCTGGCCGGCCAGGCACAGGCTGTGCGCCTGCAATTGGCAACCATGGAGACGCAACTCAAGAGCGGGCGGGCCGCGCTGGATCAATTGCGCGAGGATCGCGCCAGCCTCGCCAGCGAAGGCTCCAAGCTGCTCTCCGACCTCGAACACGTGGAGGCAAGCTGTTTGGCCGAGGTCAATGCGGAGGCAGCCACGCTGCGCGCCGATGAACAGATCGAGCGCGTGGCCGGCGAAGAGTTGGCCGCGGAAGAGGAGAACTGCCGCAGCCTGCGTCAAAGGATCGAGCAGATGGGCCCGGTGAATATGATGGCCCTGGACGAGTACAGGGAGACCGCCCAGCGCCATGGCTTCTTGGGAGCGCAGCGCGCGGACCTGATGGAGTCGATCGAGAACACGCAGCAGACCATCAAAGAGATCGATCTGATCTCGCGCACCAAATTCGATGAGGCCTTTGCCCGCATCAACGAAAACTTCGCGCAGGTCTTCTCGCGGCTCTTCCAGGGCGGGCAGGCCTTCCTGCGCCTCACCGACGCGGAGAATCAGGCCGAGAGCGGCCTGGAGATAGTGGCGTCGCCGCCGGGCAAGAAGCTACAGAATGTGCTGCTGCTCTCGGGCGGCGAAAAGTCTCTGACCGCGCTGGCGCTGCTGGTGGCCATCTTCCAGTTCCAGCCCAGCCCCTTCTGCGCGCTCGACGAAGTGGACGCGGCACTGGACGAGACCAACGTCGGACGCCTCGCCGATCTGCTGCATTCGCTGAGCCGGGAGACGCAGTTCCTGCTGGTCACCCACTCCAAGCGCATGATGCAAACCGCCGACATGATCTACGGCGTCACCATGCAGGAGCCGGGCGTCTCCAAAGTGATCAGCGTGCGCCTGGGCGGCCGCGATCAGCATCGCGCCACGGCGTAACTCCGCGCTGCCGTGGATTCGCGGAGCGCTTGGCCTATATTGGGAGCTCTCCATGCCGGCTGCAGCCAGTTGCCCCGCGCCGTTGATGCCGTGTAGGTAAGTCTCGCACTATGAGCGTAGCCCATCGCCCGCGCCGTAGGCGCAATGGTTATTAGCCCACCGTTTCAACGGTGGGGATGGATCAACCAACAATTCACCCGGAGTCCCGGAGGGACGGTGCTCATGCACCATGCCCTTCAGACTTTCTTGCGAGAAGAAGGTAAAACAAACTGGGAGCGACTCCCGTAAATGTCAAACTTCAACTGCCGCTCCGGCAAAGACTGGGGTTCTTCCAATCAGATAGTGGTTCCCCTGCGTAGTTTAGAATTGTTCGTGTCAAGATATAGTTTGAAGCACGAATAGAGGCCTTCTTGGCAGATTTGGGATTTGTGCAAGCCCAGGCTCAGAATAAAAGCAAAATCGCGCGGCCGGCGGCGCTCCTGCGCAACGCGGTCGAGCTGGGAATCGTTTGTCCCATGGCGAACGAGGGAGACAAGGCGGTCGCCTTTTGCCAGGCGGTATTGGACCAGTGTTCGGGCTTTCGCAAAGTTACATTCTTCGCGGTTTTTGATCGTGTCACGAAGGACGAGAGCCTCGATCTTATGCGCGCACTTGAGCGGATCGAGCCGCGCCTGCGCGTGGTATGGGCCCCGGAAAACCGCTGCGTGGTGGACGCCTACCTGCGCGGCTACAAAGAAGCGCTGGATGCCGGATGCGACTGGATTCTGGAAATTGATGCCGGGTTCAGCCATCAACCCAGCGATATTCCGCAGTTTTTTGGGGCAATGGAACAAGGAATGGATTGCGTCTTCGGTAGCCGCTTCATCGGCCGTTTCGAGAAAAGTTCGCTCAAGCGCCGCTTCGTCAGTTGGGGCGGAACCGCGCTGTCGAACCTGCTGCTAGGCACGCGGCAGACGGACATGACCAGCGGATTCGAGTTATTTTCGCGGAAAACGCTTACGATGGTCATTGGCCGGGGAATTCAGTCCAGGGCGCACTTCTTTCAGACCGAGATCAAGACGTATTGCAGGAATCTGAAGTTTGTCGAGGTGCCGATCACTTACCGCGCGGCAAGCCCGCGCCTTGGCGCCTCCTCGCTCAAGGAGGCATTCCGGCAGCTCTGGCGCCTCTTTCAACTTCGTCTCAAGGAGCAACTGTGAAGGATTCATCATTTGCAGGCCCCGTCAGTGTTATTGTCACTTCCATCGCCGCTCCGAATTCGGAGATGCGGGAGTTAGCCAGTCAGTGCAAGGCGCGCGGGTTTTCGTTTTATGTGATAGGCGACGTTCCCAGCCCGACTGATTTCTCTATCGATGGGTGCGAATTTTATAGCCTGGAACGGCAGCGAGCAACGGGCTCGAAGTTAGCTGAAATACTGCCCACGCGGCATTACTCGCGGAAGAACATCGGTTATTTGCTGGCGATCCAAAAGCGGCCTAATATGCTGCTGGAGACCGATGACGACAATCAGCCGTTGCCGGAGTTCTGGAACGCGAGAACGCAGCTGCTGAGTGCGCCCGTGCTCTCCGCGAACGGATGGACAAACGTCTATGGGTACTTTACCGAAGCCAATATCTGGCCGCGGGGATTGCCCCTGGACGCGATTAAGAAGCCGCTGCCTGAGTTTGATAAGCTGCCAGAAGCAGAGTTAGACTGTCCGATTCAGCAGGGACTGGCGAACGAAGACCCGGATGTGGACGCGATTTACCGGCTGCTGCTGCCGCTCCCGATCTCCTTCAGAACGGACCGGCGGCTGGCTCTGGGGCGCGAGACATGGTGCCCATTCAATAGCCAGAATACGGCCTGGTTCCCAGCGGCATATCCGCTGATGTATCTGCCTTCTTACTGTTCTTTTCGCATGACGGATATCTGGCGCAGCTTTGTGGCGCAGCGCATTGCCTGGGAGAACGGATGGAGTGTGCTCTTCAAAGGGCCGGATGTCTTTCAGCAGCGCAACGAGCATAACTTGATGAAGGATTTCGCCGATGAGGTTTCCGGGTATCTGAACAACCGCAAAATCGGAACTCAATTGGATGCGCTGAAGCTGGAAGCAGGGCTGGAGAATCTGGGAGCAAATCTGATTCGCTGTTACGAGGAGCTGGTTCGCATGGATCTGGTTGGCGGAAAAGAGATGGACTTGGTGAAAGCCTGGGTGATGGACTTGGAAAACTTCTGAAGAAGTCACTGTTACAGCATCTTGTTATCGGCGCTGCTCAGCGCAGTATCCGCGGCAGCCCTGCTCCAGCCAATGCGCAAGTCCTTAACTCCGCGCAGAGCGAAGGCTCCATCGGCCCCGCGAGGCGCCGTGACGGCAAAGAAATCCGCCCGCTTTACATCGGTCAGATAGAACGCGGGACGCGCATCGGGAGTGGCGTTGGCGATCTCCACGTGACTCATCTCCACATTGCGCATATGCCGCAGGAAAAAGCCGGAGGCAGGCATGGCGCCGAACATCGATGGCTCCGGATACTTGTTCTCTAACTCCGGAGGTTCGATCTTTGCCATCTCGGCCGTCGCGCCGCCCACCGTCTCGATATATATGTTGGACAATTTCACATCCTCAATCGCATAGCCCGGAATGCCGGTCAGAATAGAACTTACATTTTGCGACGCATTGAAGCATGATAGGTTGCTGATCAGGATGCGCTTCATCGTTCCCACTGTAGTTTTTTCCTGGGGACCGCGCAGGCGCGCGCCGAGGCGCATAAAGATTGGGCAGGAAACCAGATCGCGCATCGTTGTATTGGTGATGGCGATGTCTTCGAAGAGCGCGCCATCAACGGTCTCCAAAGCATAGCCCTGGCAGCCTTCAAAAACGCAGTTGGAGATGGTGAGATTGATGAAGCCGCCATTGGATTCTGTACCGCATTTGATGCGGCCCGTGTGCGGAACGCGAGACTCCGGCGCAAACTTCTTGAAACTTCCGTCGAGCACCGAGCCAAGCTCATAGGTTCCAGTTACCCAGCAATTTGTAATGGTCAGGTTTCTGGTGGGGCGAGCATAACCCAGGGCATAACTCGACTTGGGGCAGATTCCGTCGTCCCAAGGCGAGTTGACGGTGCAATTGGAAACACGCACATTCTGGCAGCAATCAAGATCCATGCCGTCGCGATCGGTATCGATCTTGAGGTTGTCGATGGTCAGGTTATCGACGCCGGTCAGCAGCAAGGCGAAGTGGCCACCCTTGAGTACGGAAAATTCGCGCAACAAAACATTGTGGCAATTCTTGAGTGCAATAGCCTTGTTGCCCACACCGGGTTGCTCGGCCTTATAGGTAGAATAGCTGCCGCGGGGGGCTCGTTCCGCTCCGAAGCTGAGCCCCTTGCCCCATATCAGCCCGGGACCGGTGATGCTGATGTCGTGAATATCTTCTCCCCAGAGCAGCGAGTTATGCCAGTGGTTATGGCCGTAATCCTGATATGCGTCCCATGCGGTATTTGGCTCGGCGGCATCATAGACGCCTCCGTTGTATCCGGTCTGATCTCTCTCACGCGGCGAGTCGGCGGCCACGATGGCGCTGCCCTGCTCCAGATGAAGATGGACCAGACTCTTCAGGCGGATCGAAAATGAGAGATAGCTTCCCGCCGGGAAATGGACCACTCCGCCACCGGCGGCTGCCGCGGCTTCGATTGTGTTGTTAATAGCTTTGGTGTCCAGCGTCTTACCGTCTCCTGTCGCACCGTAGCTGCGAACGTTAAAAACTCCTAGTCCCAACGCGGGCGCGGCGCCGGAGTTCTGGGCGCCAGCCGCATAAGTCAGGGCGGGAATAGAGGCCGCCGCCATGCCGATGCCGCCAGTACGAAGAAGATTGCGGCGCATTGCATTGAAGTTTTTCATCAATAATCCTCCTTGAATTGCCAAAGTAATCTGCAAATCAATAGTTTACGATGCCATTCCTAGTCCAACCAGATTGGCGGCTGCAATGATCACTAACATTCCAATCAAAAGAATAAGAATCGTCCTTCGCCGCACGCCTTTCCACTCCTTCAATACGAGACCTACCAGGCCGGCGCAGAGAACATAGATACTCATGTGCAGCATCCAGTTTACATAAATGAGACGCTGGGGAATGTTCGCCGCGCCCCAGGCGTAAAAGAAGAATTGAAGATACCACATGATTCCGCCCGTTGCGGCCAGCGCGCCATTGATGAGCAGCGTTCCCCCGGCCTGGGAGAGATCGTCGCGGAGGGATATCCGCTTGAGCGCGGCCAGGCGGATGAAACAGTAACTCAGGTTCACCAGCGCGCCGCCGCCCATGATTATCACATAACTCGGCAGAGCAGCGTAGAGCGGATTCACGCCCAGATGAAGCGCGGCGGATTCCATGGGCCTGGCCGCGTCGATGGCAAAGGACATGCCGGAGGAAAACACTCCGCATAAGCCCGCCAGCAGAAGTCCCAGCTTCAAGTTGAATTCCTGGAGTTCCCCGCGCTGTTGAATTTCTTTTTGATGACCGGCATAGGAGACAATTGCCACGCCCATCAGGGCAACCAACACGCCGGCCATGGTGTAGAGGCCGCTTTTTGTTGTAAATAACACCGCAGCTTGCCCGTGAAGAATTGGAGGCATTAACGTGCCCACCATCAGCGTGACGCCGATGGCGACGCCGACGCCTAAAGATATTCCCAAGTGGCGCATGGTAAGCCCATAACTCACATTGCCGATGCCCCACATGGCTCCGAAAAGAGCTACTTTCAAAAGCAAATGCGCGCTGAAGATCGCATAAAAGTCATGAACGTTTGGCAGAAGCAAAAAACTCACGGAAATCGGCAGCAGTATCCAGGAAAATATTCCGGCCACGGCCCAGGTGGTTTCCCAGGACCACTTCTTTACTTTGCCAATAGGCGCATAGAAGGAAGCGGCAAAGGCCGCGCCAACGACGTGCCAGCCGATTCCGGCAAGGATTGTCACTATTGATACTCCTGTTCTAATGAGAACTCTGGCAGAGCAGCGCGGCCCAGCGGCGGATGGCCTTTGGGGCAAGCGGTTGAGCTTGGGCCTCGCTGGCGGCTAACTGCACAGCAAAATTGCCGATGGTGGAGCTTTCGGCCTGGCCGGATTCGACCGGCAGGCCGGTACGAAGCGCGGTGAGTTCCGTGAGCAGCCGATTACGGCTGCCGCCTCCCAGAATGTGAATAGCTTTGAGCCTGCGACCCAGCATTTGTTCGAGCTGGGCTAGGGCCTGGGCATAGCGGCTGGCCAGGCTCTCGAAGATCAGCCGGGAGAAGAGCGGCTCGTTGCCGGCAACGTCCGGAATGAGGGGCAGTCCGCGAGCTTGTAACTCGCAGTTGATGCGCTTGGGCATCTCGCCGTCGAGCAGCAGCGGCTCAGCATCGATGTCGATGGCGGCGGGCGGTGGCGGGATGGCGGAAGCCTGGGCGATAAGATCTTCGATCTCCCAAGGGCGGTCTTGCGCGCTCCAGCCGTCCATGCATTGCTTCAGGGTCCACATGCCGTTGACGTTGGTGTGGAAGCAGAAGCCGCCGCCGGCCGCGCCCTGATTGGTATAGCGCGCGCTCAAGGCCTCGGAAGTGGTGATGGGAGCGGGCAGGAGCGTGCCGACCAGAGACCAGGTGCCGGAGCAGATATAGGCGGTGGAATGCAGGCGGGTAGGAATGCCGGCGATGGCAGAGGCGGTGTCGTGGCAGGCGGGCGCGATCAACTGCGTCTCGCGAAAGGCGGGTAGTGAGGCCAGCGGCCCTTGCAGGCGGCCCAGAACGGTTCCGGCGGGGACGATGGGCGGCGCGGCGTCGAGGGGGATTCCGAGCAGATCGAAGAGGTCGCGCGACCAACCGCCAGTCTCGATGTCCACCAGGCCGGTGTGAGTGGCGTTGGTGTACTCGGCGACGCGGCGGCCACCCAGCCAGTAGAGAATGAACTCGGGCAGCAGGAGCCAGGGAGCGTGAGGGTCGATTCCCGAGGCGGTGTCGGCCAGCAGTTGGTAAATGGTGTTGATGCGGAGCGGCTGCGCGCCGGTGCGGCGAAAGAGCATCTGGGGCACGGCGATCTTATCGGCAGCCTCTTTGGCGGCGATGGTGCGCTCGTCGCGGTAACAGAAGGGATCAGCGAGGGGCTTGCCGCCGGAGTCGAGGCGGACGTAATCCACGGCCCAGCCATCGACGGCGATGGAGGCAACGCCTTCTGGGGCAGATGCGGCGGCCTTGCGCAGACCTTCTTCCAGACCGGCCGGAATGGTTTCCAGAGGCCAGCGGAGCGATGCGCCGCGATGCACGGGCGCATTGGCAAAGCGATGGATGAGTTCGATGGCGGGCTTGCCGCGCTGCCAGCGCAGCAGCGAGAGACGGCAGCTTTCAGCGCCCAGATCGATGGCAATGCGGGCAGGTTCTTGCCGGCCGTCGGGCTCTTCCACGATGCGGTTCATCGCAGATCAGCCTCCGACTCGGCGATAAGGGACTCCGGAGTGAAGACACGGTGGCGGACGTAGTTATAGGGGGGCACGGCATGGCCTCGCAGCAGGGCAATGCCGATCTGAATGAGGCGCGGTCCGTAGCTTTCCACTTCATGCGAGATCGATCCGATTATCGCGCTCTTGCCGGAGCGCATCTCCTCCATCACCTCAGGAATGCAGTCCTGCCCGACGATGGCGAAGTGCTCTTCGCGGCCTGCCTGGCGGACGGCGTCGAGGACGCCGAGGGCGCTGGAATCGGTGGCGGCTGCCACCAGAAAGCGCTCGTCCCGGGGATGACTCTGTAGGAATTCGGCGACCGCCAGACGGCTTGGCTCGCGCATGCCCCGGCCCTCGATCTGCACGAAGCGGTCAGGGGGAATCTCATCGAGGCGCTGGCGGATTGCGTCGAATGCGCCGGTGATGCGGCTCTGGACAAAGCTGCCGGCCTCTGCGAATCCCAGGCCCAGCACGTAATCCGCATTACCTTTCCACTGGCGCACGGCGAATTGGGCGAGCACCGAGCCGGCTTCATAACCCACCTCGAAGTTATCCACACCGAAGTAGGTGGCGTTGGGGTGGGGCACGTCGATGGCTACCAGGGGAATGTCGGCTCGTTTCAAGATATGCGCAACGAGCGGCGCTGCCGCCTCTTCGACCTGGAACTCGAGCGCCAGGTCCACGTGCTTGGCGACAAACTCTTCAGCGTTCTGGATGGCGACATGGGGATCATAGCGGTTATCGAGCAGCAGCAGCTCCACGCCCGATGCGGCGGCGGCGGCGGTGACGCTCTGCACCACGGCTTGCGAGAAGGGCATTTCCGCGCTCTGCGCCGCAAAGCCGAAGCGCAAACGCCGGGGGCGCGAAACCAACCGGTAAAGGCCGTTCTGCGTCTGGGCGACGTAGCCGCGATGCACCAGCGTCTTGAGGATGCGATAGACGCTGGTCTTGGATATCCGCGTCTTCTGGAAGACATCTTCCAGAGAAACCGGGGATTGGTTCTGCTCCAGCAGCTCGATCACGTCGAGGGCCTTGGAGAGAATCGGAATCAGGTAGAGCCGTTTGATCTTTGCCTTGGGCACTGTTTCATCTCCACGCATGACCCGCCGCAAGAAGGAGGGTCGCTGATATGACTTACCACTTCAAGCGTAACCGACAGCGGCCGAACGGCGACTGATCCGTTCGCGGGCGGCGCACTCCACGTAGCCGCCGGAGCGCAGCGCGGCCAGCGGATCGGCGGGCAGGCCTCGCGCCTCACGCCAGGCGGCGGCGAGGGGGCGCACATCGCTCCAGAATGCGCCGCGGAAGATCTCCTCGGCCTCTACCAGCTCGCAGGATTGCTGAAAGAGCGCCAGTTGCTTGCGATCGACGAGGGCGGCCTTGAGCCATAGCTCCTGCGCGGTGACCACGGTCTGCACCGTGGCTTCGATTTTGCCCTTCAGATTGTGGCTCTGATCGACCGTGAAAGCGATTCTGCCGCCCCGGCCCTCGTCAATTGCCACATGAATCTCGTGGAAGATGCGGAAGATCTGGTAGGGATCGATGGAACCCAGGGTGAGATCGTCGTCGGCATAGCGGCGATCGTTGAAGTGGAAGCCGCCGAGCAGGCCGGTGTGCAGCAGCCAGGCCACGATCTGTTCGATGTTCTGGGCAGGAAGGTGGTGGCCGGTATCGACCAGCACGCGGGCCTGTGGACCGGCGACGCGCGCCAGGTGGGAGGACATTCCCCAGTCGGCGATATCGGTGTGATAAAAGGCCGGCTCGAAGGGCTTGTATTCGATCAGCAGCCGCTGCTCCGGCGCCAAGTGGTCGTGAACAGCGCGCAGAGCCTCTTCCAGCCAGCCGATGCGATAGCGAATGCTCTGTGTGCCGGGGTAGTTGGAGCCGTCTGGCAGCCAAAGCGTGAGCTCGCTGGAGCCGAGCGCCTTGGCGATTTCGATGGAGTCGAGCACGTGGCCCATAGCCTGCTCCCGAATGACCGGCGAGGGATTGCAGAGCGAGCCAAACTTGTACTCCTGATCCTGAAAGAGGTTGGGATTGATGGAGCCGGCGCGCACGCCGTACGTTTTCTCCAGAGCCTGCACCTCGGGAACATCCGCGATGCCGTTGGGCAGATCCCACAGGACGTGCAAAGCCATCGTGGGCGTTACTCCGGTGAGGCGGTTGACCTCGGCGGCATCGGCAAACTTCTCCTCGATTGTGGATGCGGCGGCAGCCTGGGTGTATTTGCCAAAGCGGGTGCCGGTGTCGGCGAATCCCCAGGAGGGAATCTCGATCTGGAAAGAATCCAGAGCTTGCACTGCCCGGTCGAAAACCGCTGATTCCGATGCTGCCATGATGGTTTACCTCACCTTTGTCGATCCGGTTTCCGCCGGCCTCTGATCTGGATTCATCTCCTCATCGTTCTTCGCCGTCAAACTCTCATCGCGCACCAGGATCACCTGGAGGAAACGCGGTCCATGGACGCCCTTGATGCGTGTCATTTCAATGTCCGCCGTGGCGCTGGGCCCAGAGATCCAGGTGATGAGTACCGGAGGCTGCTGGCAGTGGGCAAAGTACTCGGGCAGCGTCTCCACCACCTGGCTGGCGCGGAGAATGATAAGGTGCCAGTCGGGCAGCAGCGAAAGCACGCGACGGCCCTCGTCGGCGGAGTGGTGCAGCACAATGGTTCCCGAATCGGCGATTCCGCAGGAGGCGGCGGTAACGACGCCTTCAGTCTGCTCGATCTCGGCGGTCGCAAGATTACGGTCGATCTTCCAGTCGAAGCCCTCGGCCAGCCACTCGACGGGCAGCCCTTCCGGCGCTACGAAGCAGTGCCGGCCGCTGGCGGCGAGCTGCGCTTTGATCGTGGACGGCAACGCCGCCGGTGTTGTCTCGACTACCTCGGCGTCGTACTCGCGCAGGCGCTGAATCATCAGTTGCAGCCGGTCTTCGGCGCTGAGTTGGCCGTGGCATGTGTAGGTGCGGGGCAGCGCCGCATAAGCCTCCGCCCTCATCGCGGGATCCTGGGCGCAATCCAGGGTTGCCGCGCGGATACGTTTCAGGATTTGCTGCCGCGATTGGAGAGGAGCGCTCATAGGGCCTCCTCGTCCGGCTGGGGGCGCTTTGCCCACCACTCATGGAAGCTCTCATCGGGCAGGCCGCGCAGGTCGCGCGTCTGGGTCCACTTCGCGCCGATAGAGGGCAGCGAATGAATCCATCCGTCCTTGCGGGTAAACAGCCCCAGGCCAATGCGCCCCAGCCGCTGTGCCGCATGGAAGAGCCAGGCTCTGGAAAAGAGCAGATTGGCGATACGCAGGCCCATGTACATGGGATCGAAGAGGCGATCTCCCTCCCGGCGCTCCTGGTTGACCACCTGCGCGCGCAGTTCGAGCAGCACCTCGGGAATGTTGATCTTCACCGGGCAGACTTCATAGCATGCGCCGCAGAGCGATGAGGCATAGGGCAGCGACCGCGCATACTTCATCCGCATCAGTTGCGGCGTCAGAATCGCGCCGATCGGCCCCGGATAGACCGAGCCGTAGGCATGGCCGCCGGTCTGCCGGTAGACCGGGCAGGCGTTCATGCAAGCCGCGCAGCGGATGCACTTGAGCGTCTGCCGCTGCCTGGGTTTGGCGAGGATCGAGGAGCGCCCATTGTCCAGCAGCACCACATGGAAGCTCTGCGGGCCGTCGCCGGCGGTGACGCCCGTCCATAGAGAGGTGTAGGGGTTCATGCGCTCGCCAGTGGCAGAGCGGGCCAGCAACTGCAGCATCACTTCCAGGTCCTGGAAGCGCGGCAGCACCTTCTCGATCCCGGCCAGCGTGATCATCGTCCGCGGCAGCGTAAGGCACATGCGGCCGTTGCCCTCAGATTCGACCACGGCTACAGAGCCGGTCTCGGCAATCAAAAAATTCGCTCCGCTGATCGCCGTCGGAATGGAAAGAAACTTCTGCCGCAGGTAAGTGCGGGCAGCGTTGGTCAGCTCTTTGGGATCGTCGGAGAGGTTCTTCAGCCCCATGCGGCGCGCAAAGATCTCGCGCACCTGGCTGCGATTCACGTGCAGCGCCGGCACAACGATGTGCGACGGCTCCTGCTCGCCCAGTTGCAGGATGATCTCGGCCAGATCGGTCTCGAAGGCGCTCACCCCGTTGGCCTCAAGGAAGGGATTCAACTGAATCTCTGCCGAGGTCATGGTCTTGATCTTGATAACCTCGCTGGCCTTCTCCTGGCGCAGCAGATCGAGGATGATGCGGCGCGCCTCATCCGCATCGGCGGCCCAGTGTACCGTGCCTCCGGCGACCGTGCAGCGCTCTTCAAACTGCTCCAGGTACGCGCCCAGATTCTCCAGCGCATGAGCGCGAATCGCCGAGGCTGCCGCGCGCAGCTCCTGCCAATCGGTTTTCTCGGCCACCAACTTGCCGCGCTTGGCCTGGATCACGTCGATGGCGTGGGCCACGTTCTTGCGCAGTAGCGGGTTGCGCAGCACCGGCAGGACAGCCATGGGAAACGGAAGCGCCTTGCACGGATCGAGCTCGGCGTGGCTGCTGGCCGTTTGGCTCATAGCGTCGCCTCCGCCGGTGCGTCTTCCGTACTGGCCAGAATCTCAGCCAGATGAATCGTCTTCATCCCCGCATATTGGCGATGCATTGCGCCGCCCAGATGCATCAGGCAACTGTTGTCCAGCGCCGTGCAGTATTCCGCGCCGGTCGCGATCACGTCCTGCAGCTTTACGGCCAGCATCGCCGACGAGACCTCTGCATTCTTCACCGAGAAGGTTCCGCCGAAGCCGCAGCAGCGATCAACGTTCGCGAGCGGCGCCAGCGCCAGCCCGCGCACCTTGGCCAGCAGCCGGTAAGGCCGCTCGCCCAGATGCAGCGCGCGCACGCCGTGGCAACTGGCGTGGTAGGTGACGCGATGAGGAAAGGATGCGCCTACATCTTCCACGCCCAGCCGGTCGATGAGAAACTCGCTCAGCTCGAAGACCCTGGGCAGCAGCGCCGCGTACTGCCTGCGCAGTTCTTCATTGCCCAGCTCCTCAAACAGGCCGGGGTACTGATCGCGCATCATCGCCACGCAGGACGAGGAGGGAATCACCACCGTCTCGGCCTCTTGGTAGAGGCGAACGAAGCGCTTGGCCTGCGAGAAGGCCTCGCTGCGGAAGCCGGTGTTGGCGTGCATCTGTCCGCAGCAGGTCTGCTGGGGGTGGAAGTCCACATCGACGCCCAGCCGCTCCAGCAGGCGCACTACCGCTCTGCCGGTCTCCGGGTAGAGTGTGTCGTTATAGCAGGTGATAAAAAGCGAAGCGCGCATCACTGCCACCGATTGCCGTAAAGCTATAGCATGAAAAGGAATAATATTCGATAGAAGTACAATTTGTCTATTGCATAATATGACGGGGTGGCCCAAGTCCCGCGTTTGGGACCTGAGAAACGCGAACCTCAGTCAGCCTCGTTCCTCAGGCGCGAAAGTTGCGGATAATCGCCATGTACTCACGCGCGGTCTGGGTGATCAGCTCGGGCTTGCCGTCGGCAATGGCATGGGGAGTGACCAGGTCGCCGCCCACGCCGAGGGCAAAGGCTCCAGCGGCGAGAAACTCCGCCGCGGTCGCCAGCGAAACTCCTCCGGTGGGAATAAGCTCGATCTGCGGCAGCGGGGCTTTCAACGCCTTCAGGTACTTTGCCCCGCCCAACGCGCTGCACGGAAAGACCTTAACTACATCGGCGCCGGCCTCCCAGGCAGTCACCACCTCCGTCGGCGTCAGCGCTCCCGGCATTACCGGCACGCTGTAGCGGCGGCAGATCTCGATCGTTCTCACATTCAGCGACGGGCTGACAATGAACTCCGCGCCGGCCATCATGCAGGCGCGCGCGGTCTCCGGGTCCAGGACCGTGCCCGCTCCGATGAGAATGCGCCCCTGGGTCTCTTGCACCAGTTGGCGGATCACTTCAATCGCTCCAGGAACCGTCATCGTAACTTCGAGAGCGGTAACTCCTCCGGCCTCGATGGCCTCAGCAAGAACCAGCGCTTCTTCACTCGAGTGAGCGCGCAGCACCGGCAGCAGACCTATCTCGCGTATGCGCTTCAGTACATCTTCCTTCTTCATCGTCATTCCTTTATTCTCTGCGACTATGGCTCATGCCGCCTGTTGAGCAATCATCGCGAGATGCGCGCCGCTCCGCCGCCCATCACGCGGAGCACTTCGGCAAGAGTCGCCGTGCTGGTATCACCGGGCGTCGTCATGGCCAGAGCGCCGTGCGCCACGCCGCACTTCATCGCCCATTCCATGTCCTTGCCGGCCAGCAAGCCGTAGATCAGTCCGGAAGCAAAAGAGTCGCCGCCTCCCACACGATCCAGAATCTCCACATTCCGCTGCGGCACGTGCACGATGCCGCCGCTATAGAGCGCGATCGCGCCCCATGCGTTCTCCGACGCGGAGTGCGCGGTGCGCAATGTGGATGCAATGACCTTCAGGTTGGGGTAAACGGCGGAGAGTTCGCGCAGCATCTTCTCGTAACTCGCGATGGGAAGCTCGTCGAAGCTCTCGCTGACGCCTTCCATCTTCACTCCCAGCACAGCGGAAAAATCCTCCTCGTTGCCGAAGAGAATATCTACCTTGCGCACTAACTCGCGATTCACCTCCTGCGCCTTGGCCTTGCCTCCGATCGCCTTCCACAGCGACTCGCGGTAATTCAAATCGTAGGAGACAACTGTCCCCGCCGCCCGCGCCGCATCCATCGCTTCGGCGGCAACGATCCGGGTGGTATCGGAGAGCGCAGCAAAGATTCCGCCGGTGTGCAGCCAGCGTGAACCCATTTGCGGGCCGAAGATTTGCGGCCAATCATAATCGCCGGAGACAAGTTGCGAGACCGCGGTGTTGCCACGATCCGAGCATCCCAGCGCGGCGCGGACGCCAAAGCCCCTCTCAGTGAAGTTCAGGCCATTGCGAACCGCGCGGCCTACTCCGTCGTAGGGCTTCCAGCGGACCAGCTCCTGATCGACGCCGCCTTGCAGCATCAGGTCTTCCACCAGGCGTCCGACAGGATTGTCGGCCAGCGCCGTTGCGATCGCGGTGCGCAGGCCGAAGCAGCGGCGCAGCCCGCGAGCCACGTTGTATTCGCCTCCGCCCTCCGATGCGCGAAAAATGCGCGCCGTATGAATTCGATCATCGCCCGGATCAAGGCGCAGCATGACCTCACCCATACTCACGCAATCCCAGCGCGCCGATCCGGCGGCTTTCACATTCGGCAAATCATTCATCTCATTCTCACCGAAATGATTATCAGCCAATCCACAATCGCAAGGAAGCATGGATCGAGCATGCGAATGCCTTTCATTATTGCAGATCGAGCAATGGACGTTCACTCGGCGGCGAATGGCCTGTGCTTACATCCTCTCCCGCGCGCCGCGCATAGGCCCACAGATAGAAGATGGCTACCATCAATAAAATGAGCGGGGCTGGCCGGAGCAGCGCAAGGGTCAGCATCTTTCCCAGAAATCCCGCGCTGTTGAGGTGCAGGCCATTGGCAATCGAGGCGAGAATGGCCAGGGGAATATCTCCGGTGAAGACCAGCCCGGCAGCTGTCACCAGAAAGGCAAACCAGCGGATCGGACCGCCCTCGGCCCAGAGCATGGCGCAGGCAGGAACCGTGAGCAGCAGCAGCTTGCTGTCATAGTAGTGATGACCGGCCGGCAGCATGGTGATCGCCGCGATGGATGCGAGCGCAAGCCAGGCTCTGAGCGGCATGAAGCGCGCGCGCAGAGTCAGAAGCGACCAGGCAAGCAGCAGCGCGCCGGAAAGCAGCCAGGCGGCCGTATTGTAGAAGCGCGGATTGTCCCAGAAGATGCTCAGCGCCGATTGCAGATTGACGACGCCCGAGCGTCCGTAAGCGCGCAATGCGGCGAGGCCAGGGTCATTGATCCCCCCCGGAGCCGAAAAAGACAGGAGATTGGAGCGCCATTCCCTCATCCAATGCGGCGCAATGTGCCAGACCCATAGTACGGAGGGCAGGCATAAGAGAACCGCGGCGAGCAGAGTTTGCAGCGCGCGTTTGCGGTAGACTCCTCCCGCCAGCAGAAAGTACAGCCAGACCAGTCCGGCATCATGGGGCTTGAGGGCGAGGCTGAAGGCAAGACAGAGAATGCCGGCGGCGGCAAAGCGCCCGCGAAGAAAGCACCATACGGCCACGATGCATAGACTGATCGAGATTCCCGCCGAATTGCAGAGAACCACCAGTATTTCGCTGTTGACTAGAAGAAAGGCAAGGAGAACTCCGCAGACGATTGGAGCAGAATCCGCCCCGCTCTCCCAGATCAGAAACGAGGCAAAGAGGAAACTGCCAACTGTAAGCGTCATCCAGAGTATGTGCGCCGGCCCCCAGGGCAGCAACGCGAAGGGAAGCGTGAAGGAAAACGCGGTTGGAAGGTAAAAATACCGCTTGGTCACCGGGTGCTGGTTCGGATCAATGAATGGACGGTACTCTTTCCCAGCCTCATAAACACGCAGGACTTCATTTTCGTTGTACGGGTCACTGTGCTGAAGAAGGCATCGGGCGGGATTGTAAAGGACCGCGAAATCCAGCATCGGGGTTTTGGAATCCTTCTCCGAAACCATGCCGATCCCAGTAAAAACAATGCTGCCGAAGAGCAGAAGATAGAGGCCATTCAGCCGCGCTTGAGTCATGATCCGCTTCTCCCTTGGCACGAAACGCCGCAATTGAATGCTGATATAGAGCGGCCGTCTTCGCAGTGGATTGGATTACTCCCGCGCGAACGCAAGAGACGTATCTGTCTGTTCTCCCGTCTTTGCCGCCGCAACGCGCGCTGCGCCGCTGCGCAGATACACCCACAGATAGAAGATACCCATCGCCAGCATGAGGAACGGGATGGGCCTGAGCAAAATGACCATGAAAATCTGTTTGAGTAATCCATTTGTGGATAGACTCAGCTTTCTGGTGAGAATCAGGAAAATTGCCAAGGGGAAATCGGATGTCAGCACAATCGCCGCGCCGTTCAGCAGCAGCGCAATCCTCCGCGTCGTACCGCCCTGGGCGCAGAGCATGGCGCAGGCCGGCACGGTCAGCAGCAGCAGCTTGGCGTCGATGATGCGGTGATAGCCCACAAGCATGGTGAAAGAGGCAACTGCGGCGAGCGCAAGCTTTGCCGACGGCTGAGAAAAGCGCGCTCTGAGAGTGTGAACCGACCATATCAGCAGAAGTGTCCCGCAAATCAGATAGCTGACCGGATTGTAGAAGCGCGGATCGTCTCGGAAGACGCTGAGGATGGATTGCAGATTGATGAGCATTCCGATTTGGTGACCCGTGCTGGAAGCGGGGCCGGGATCGGAAAGATAGCCGTGCGTCGATTCTGTCAGCAGATTCGAGGACAATTCCGAGAGCCAATGCGGCGCAACGTGTGTGACCCACAGAACAACCGGCAGACCCAGAGCAAGGATCATCGCGAGGGTTTGCAGCGCCCGCTTCCGATAAACCCCGCCCGCCAACAGGAAGTAAAGCCAAACCAAACCTGCGTCATGAGGCTTGATTGCCAGGCTGACCGCCAGACACAAGATGCCCGCGGGCACAAACCGGTCCTGAAGGAAGCACCAGACGGCCACAAGGCAGAGACTGACGGAGAGCCCGGCGGAGTTGCCAAAGACAAAAAGCATTTCGCTGTTGGCAAGAACAAAGCAGATCAGGAAGAGGGAAACGCCTGGCGAAGAGTCGCCGGCGAGGTTCCACACCAGGAAAGCGGCTAAAAGGAGACTGCCCGCGGTGAGAATCACCCACAGTATATGCGCAAGTCCAAACGGCAGCAGCGCGAAGGGAGCGGTGATCATGAATGTGGTCGGCGGGTAGATATACAGCGATAGAACTTCATGGAACGAGGCTGAGGGAGCTACTCGGCCTCTCCCTTCCGCCTGATAAACACGCAGCGGTTCGCCCACTTTGTAAGGATCTAAATGTTGAACCAGGCATCGCGCGGCGTAATAGACCGCTTTGAAATCTCCCATCCCGTTGGGCGTGATGCACGCGCCGGTATAACCCAGGAATACAGATATCCCTCCGCAAAATAGCAGCCGGAAGAGAGCTGTCCGTCGCGTCCTTGTCATGTTCATGTACAGTTTCATTACTCGAGTATCCCGGCAGCTTGGGGCAGGAGCCTTGGCTGCGCGGGGAGTGATTTCGATCCCAAGAAACGGCCCAAAAAAGCAGAGGAGAGAACACGCCGGCAAATGATTTGCCCAGCGTGTCTCTCCCGCGCGGCAACGAAGGCGATCCATTGCGGTGCTCAGACCCTGAGCTGCTAGAATGCCGCGATTGCTCTGTTCAGGATCGCGACGATAGGGGCGCTCACAGTTCCCACGGAAGCGACCACAAAAGCTACAATCAGCGCAAGAAGCAGTGCATATTCAAACATATCCTGACCGTCCTCGCGCCTCATCAAGCAATACAACTTGAAGATGAGTCTTTGATATCTGGGCCGCATCGGACATGCCTCATCGAGTTGGGCTAACCCGGCCTTTGCCGGAGAGAGTGCGTCTTTCATGGCAGCTCTGTCGTACGCATCTCTCCCGTAAAGCGATGGACTTTCCTGACTGATTATCGACAGGGGTTAGTCGCCGTTTACAAACTGCCGGTGATGGTATGGAACTCAGTACTAATGGCGGTGGCCAAAGTCTTCATGGAAGCGGCTGCGCCCAAGGCTATCAAAGCGATAATCAGGGCATATTCAACAAGATCCTGACCGTCCTCCCGCCTCATCAAGCATTGCAACTTGAAGATGAATCTTCGAAATCTGAACCGCATCGGACATGCCTCATCGAGTTGGGCTGACCTAGCCTTTGCCGGAGAGAGTGCGTCTTTCATGGCAGCTCTGTCGTACGCATCTCTCCCGCGATGGCAATGGATTTTCCTGACTGATTATCGACGGGGTTAGTCGCCGTTTACAGACTGCCGGTGATGGTATTGAACTCAGTGCTGATGGCGGTGGCCAAGGCCTTCATGGCAACGGTTGCGCCCAGGGCGATCAAAGCGAGAATCAGGGCATATTCTACCAGATCCTGGCCTTCTTCGCGATTCTTCAGGTCCTGGAACTTCACATACAGCTTGAGAAGCATCGTGTTCATTTGTGTTCTCCCCCTAGTAGATTTTCCCAGCCTGTGGCCGGGGCACTCTGTCTGGTGCATGTGTAGTGCCATTCAGGAAAAATAGTAATATCCTTATATAACAATAACTTACGATTATAATCATGTAAAAATGTGCGCCCAAGTGTAAACAATTGTATACAGTTCAATCCCGGCCTCCCGAACCTGTATACAGGACACTGAAGTGAGAACCGGAAGTACCGACCGGAAGACGAAAGTAATCGAAGACCACATTGAATTCGCACTGTGCGCTCGTATCACAAGAACCTGAACCCGCGCAGCACAGAGATCCCTCGGAGGAAGTAAAATAGCGTCCATGGCAACCAAGATGCATTTCTCCTTCAACCGGGAAGCAGCCATCGATATGCTCGCTCTGTTGTGCGCCCCGGAGCGGCTCACGCGCATCCCCATATCCAGCGGAATCCAGCAGCCATGGTGTCAGATATGTGGATGAACGTAGAGCCGCTCATAAGGCAAAAAATCCTTCGCACTGCCGCAGTACTGCCATTTGTTACCGTTTGCGGTCTGGCGGCTGGGTTTATGGCGGGACTCCTCGGCGTTGCTGTGGTTTCAAGCAAGGCTCCGGGTACACGAGACTACATCGTCTTCTGGGCTACTGCACAGCTACTGACGCACCACGCCAATCCTTACGATGAGGATGCGATTACCCGTCTGGAACGTAAGGAGGGACTTCCGCTCAATGTCAAAATCGGCTATATGCGGAACCCGCCCTGGTCTCTGCCACTCATCTATCCGCTTGGCTTTTTCAGCGCGAGGGTTGGATGGTTGTTGTGGTCCACGTTGCTGCTCGCCTGCTTGGCGGCGTCGGTTCGCTTGATCTGGATAATGTATGGCAGGCCCAGAAACAGCAGGTACTTGCTGGGACTTTCTTTTGCGCCGGCATTATATGGCGTGCTCTGCGGTCAAACCTCATTGCTGATGCTGCCAGGATTGGTGCTGTTTCTGCGCATGTACCGCACACGTCCCTTTCTTGCGGGCATCGCGCTTGGGCTTCTGGCATTGAAACCTCATCTATTTTTGCCCTTCGGCGTTGTGCTGGCGGTGTGGGTGCTGGTTTCCAGGAGTTACAAGCTGGCCGCCGGCGCGTTGGTTGCCATGGCCGCCAGTTGTGCGATCACATCTCTGATTGACCCGCTGGCATGGACACAGTACTTCCAAATGGTGCGCACGGCAAAGATCGATCAGGCATCCATTCCATGCCTGAGTTATCTGCTGCGCAATTTGCTCCTCCCGCGCTCGACGGGTCTTCTTTTTCTGCCGGCCACCCTGGGCTGCGTCTGGGCGCTGGTCTATTTCTGGCCCCGCCGCCGGACCTGGGATTGGACGAAAGACGGCAGTCTGCTGATGCTCGTTTCGCTCCTGGTGGCGCCCTATTTATGGATTTACGATCAGGGCATGGTGATCCCGGCCTTGCTGCAAGGCGCCTTTCTTACCCGCTCCCGCAACCTATTGATCGCTCTTGCATTCTTGAGCGCCCTGGTCGAAATCGTGATCTTCCGCGGCCTTGTCTACCCTAAGACCATGCATCTTTGGATGTATTGGACCGCGCCCGCGTGGCTGGCTTGGTATCTGGTAGCGCGCGCCGTGGAGCGCGAACCGCGAATTGTCCCATCTCCGGAGCTGTAGAGTTGTTCCCGGCCACGGCATGGACCACCTGGGCCAGCGGAATCGTCTGCAATTTCGAACTGACCCTTGTCAAAGTTACGGGTACACGCGGGGAAACCGGCCTATGGCGAACACGGAAACGATCGCCAGAATGATTCCGCCGGCACATCGACGCCATCGTGACAGCCCGAGGTGATTGCCGAGATGCAAATGAACACGGTGAGTACCCACGCCCAGACGCGAAGCCGGCGAATAGAGCCCAGCGCGACGGCAGATAGAATGGCGAGCGCAACATGAAACGACGGGAATGAGACGATTCCCGTGAGGGTTTGACGAGGCGGACGAAACTGTTTCCGTTTGCGTTACCACAGGCTGTTCATTGTGGAATCTCCGTCTCGATTTTGCCCTCGCGCAGTGGCCATTCCACCGCCGTCTCCGGCACGGGTGCATTCGAGAATTCCAGCCTGTCCCCGTACTGTGTCTGCGTGGCGTGGATTGTGCCCGGCGGAAGCTCGAGGACGGAGTGCGCCCAGAGACAGGCCGACAGCCTCCAGGGTCGCACGTCGCTGCTGAGCTTGCGGATTCGCATCTTGCGGTCCAGATATACCAGGTCGATGGGAAATCGCATCCAGAAGGTATGCACTGCTTCGCAGGGGATAATCCACAGCCCCTCTCCGGGAGAGAGACGCTCGCGTCCGAGCAGGCCTTTATTGCGCTGGGCGGCGCTATCAGCTACTTCCATGCAGGTGGCCAGCACTGTATTGCGGGTCAGATTTGAAACCTGAAGACGGGAGTCCCGGGGAGCAATGCTACGCGTAGCGAGTAGATTCCGCGCTGTCGATACGGCCCACCTCAATGGATTCATCTGCTTGTCTCAAATCCTTTCGCCTGGCCAGCAGCCGCTCTCTGTAATCCCCATCAGAAAGGCCGCCGGCTGCCGGGAGAGACAGCCGGATACCTCATTGGCTCGGAGCAGACGCTGAACTGGTGCTTGTTGTGGTCGGCGCCGAGCTGCCAAAGGTTCCCGTATCGCCCTGGACCACGAGTGGCGTCTCCGGCTTCATGCTGTCAATCAACTTATCGATGGGCATGGTTGGCGGCGCGGGGGCCGGTGTGTTGGCCGCGGTCTTGGCGTCCGGAGTATTCATGGGTATGCCGGAGTTTGGCGGCAGGAACTTCGTCGGAAACTTCAGCGCCGGCAAGGGATCGCCTGCCTGAATGGGAGCAACCATCTCCATAGTCACCAGGACGATCAGCTCGGTGTTTGTCTTGTTCTTCGACATCGACTGAAAGAACTTGCCGATAATGGGGATGTCCCCCAGAAATGGCACCTTCTGGTAGGCTTCGGTATCGCGGTTGTCCAGCAACCCGCCGATGCCGAAGCTTTGGCCGTCGGACAACTCGATCTCGGTCTTCATTTTCCGGGTGGCAATAGCGGGAATCTCATACCCGGAGATCACAATGGCATTGGTGTAGTCCAAAGAACTGACCTCCGGAGCCACCTGGAGACGAACGGTTCCGCGAGGAGTAATGGTAGGGAGAAAGTTGAGACGAACGCCATATTCTTTGAACAGGACGGAGATGGTTCCGAGTCCGGAGGCGAAGGCATAGGGATACTCACCGCCCGCCAGGAAGCTGGCCTGTTTACCATTCATCGCCACGATATTGGGTTCGGCGAGAACCTGTACCACGCCCTTGGCTTCGAGGGCCTCGACGTCGACGCCGAAGGGCAGGCCGCCGGGTCCCAGAGCAAACAAATTCAGTTCGTTGGTAAAGGTCGCTGTGGCGCCAGATGGCGGAGTCACGGTCGTGACGCCATTCGTCGTCGTGATCGATCCGCCGGATGGGCCGGTGATGGTTGGCGGAGTGAACTGCCCGGTTGAAATCCCTCCAACCGTGTTGAGCCCACCAAGGCTGAATATATTGATGCCCATCTGCATCGATTTGCTGCGGTCCACGCTCATAAAGCGAACCTTGAGCAGGATCTGCGGGTCGGATGCCGGTACATTGACGTTGAGAAGATTCACGACTTTACCGCCCGTGCTGGCAATCTTCACCGCGCGCGAGGAACTGTCGAGATCCTTGACCGTTCCGCGCAGAAAGACGTTGCCATTCTCGATACTGACCTTCAGGGGCTGTCCGGGAAGCTCGGTACGGAGTTCACGGCGAATCGAGTCCAGGCTGTCGTTCAATGCCTCCGAGCTGGCGCGGACCGTCACGTTGAAAAACTGCCGGCCGCCGTGCGTATCCCAGACAATCAGGCTGGTTTCTCCGGGGGTCTTGCCATTCACCATGATCTCGGTCGGACTCGTTCCATGCACCTCTGCAATCTCGCTCACGCCGATGGAAACACGCTTGATCGGGAATGTAGTGTCAACCAGCACGGTCTTGCCCACCGCGACGGAAAGATCATTCGCCGAGTCCTGAGTGGAGGCGGCGGGTTCTGAAGGAGACGGTGAGGTCTGAGCCCGCAAGCCGGCCCCGGCGCAGATCAATAGAGCAAATGCGCTGAAAGATGCGATGGTAATGACATTCTTCGCTCTCACTTGTGTCCCTCGGGAGTAACAAATTTTTCTTCACTCGTTTTCGTACCGTTGATCACCTCAATGGAAAAGGCCGGGGGTTCCACGCTTTTGGGGGCAGCGACGCGCTGCGGCTTTGGCGGCGCGGTATTCATTCCCGTAAAGAGGCTGCTGGTGTCCGTGCCGGCAACCGCATCGACCTTGGTATCCAGCGGATTGCGCAGAATGAGCCGTATGGAAAAGTTGCTGGCCAAGCTCAGCTTCTCAGCGTCGGTCGGCGTCACCAGCAGATTGACCACCTGCACAGGCTTCGGCTTCCCTTCCGGATCCTTTTGAATTTCCGTGCCCGCGGACAAAACCTGAATATTCTGCAGCAGCGTCTTCGATACCTCGCCTTGCGCAGAGTTTGTCGCGCCCGGAGGATTTCCGGAGATCAGAACATCCACGCGCATTCCGGGAGTGACAAACCCAGAGACGTTCACCACGTCGTCAACCCTGACCGCGCAGGCTCTCATGCCGGGGGGAATGGTGGCCGCCAAGCCTCCGCCGGATCCGATGGCGGCCAGGCGGTTCTCGATAATCGGCTCGCCCGCATAGAGGTCCGAGATGACCCCTCGTCCAATCGCGCGGCTCATGTCTTTGACGAGAATGGCGCCCGCGGGCACCCCTCCCGCAACCTGGACCGTCGTCAGGTCGCTGGCGCTGAGAACAGTTCCGAGCTTGATGTCCGTTTTTGCCCCAACGATACTGGTAGCGGCTACCGGACGTACCGCCGACATGCGGCTGTTCACCATCTGATAGACCAGAAAGGTGCATACAGAGGCTATCAAGAAAGCGGCCAGAAGGATCGCGAGTAGTCTTCGGTTCATTTGGAAACCTGTTTGAACTGGCTACCCAGCCAGCTTCGCCTTTCTGTCCCTTGTGGCAATTGCCGCGCCCTTGAAAAACCTGTTTCGATTCCATGCCGGAACAGGAGTTGCGTGGACAGATCGTCCAACAAGTTCAAATGCGTATTCAGTGTATTCCCTTGATGCCTGATCGACACAGCAGCAAGGACAGCCGCATGGACATGAGGTATCAAGAGGGTCATGGGCCAGATCCCTTCTATGAACCATGCTCGGAAAGATTATAATTGAATTATGCAAGGGAACGATAGGTCTTTCTCGGGCGTTGATCAAGCTGAGTTTGCATGGACCGCGATTTACCCTGCAAAATGGTACCTGTCGGCGCGAGGAAGGAATTTCATCCGAGCATGAGGACTTCCTCAACGATCTCGCTCTTTTCCGAGCAACCGGAGCTGAATCAGCGGCCCTACTCCTTTGTGTTCTCGATCCTGGCGCACGGCGTCGCGTTTGGCTTGATTTTTATAGGCATCATCTCCGCGCCCAAGGTCAGGGTCCAGGTTGCCGTGCAGCGCTATGAGGTGCGGCATCTGGATCTGCACACGCTGGAAGCCGAGATGCAGCGTGCCAGAAGCGATTTCAGTAAAGAAACCAAGGCGCCCCGTGCGCCTTCCAAAGCGCCGGCTCCCGCAAAAGCGCAAACGACTCCACCGGCCGCAAGCCCGGATGCGCCCCGGCCGGCTTTGCGGATGGTTGTGCAAGCTCCGCGGGGAGCGCAGACGCTGGTGCAGCCGGATATCCCCAAGCCTCTGGCGCTCAATGTGGAAATCCCGGTGCCGACGGTCGTGATCTGGGCGGGGAAGAAGGCCGTGGTCAAGACTATCGTTCCGCCCCTGCCGGAAAAGCCGGTGGTGGCCGACGTAAAACCTTCCACGCAGTTGCCCAATGAGGAACAGAACCTGGCGGAGATCGCCATTCCCGCCGTCGCTATGCCGGTAATACAACCTCAGCCGATCCTTCCCAGCACCACGACGCCGCTGGTGGTTACCGGGCCCAAGCCCACGCCGCCGGCGCCGATCACCACCGCGCAAGGCTCCTCGCTGCCGACGCCCGCCGCGGTGATGTCGCTCTCCGAGCATCGCATGGCGAATGGCGCCGTAACTCTGCCTCCCGTGAACTCGTCGGTTGCCACGCCTTCGCCCGGAGAGCTCGCCCCGGCGGAGGCAAAGAACACCACGCCCGCGGGGCATGGAAGCCAGACCGATAAACCAGTTGAGAAGCCGGCCGATAAACCAGTTGTCAAATCCGCCGATAAGGCAGTTGGCAAGCCCACCGATAAGCCGGCGGATCATGCAGTTGACAAGGCGAACGATAAGCCGGCAGATCATGCAGTTGGCAAGGCGAACGATAAGCCGGCGGATCATGCAGTTGGCAAGGCGAACGAAAAGGCCGCCGACCTGCCCGACTCCGCCAAAGCCGACCATGGAGCCAATGCGGGCACCGCGCAAAAGACTACCGCGCCAACCGGGTACGGGATCGTCAATACGCCTACAGGAGCTCACATTACGAGGCCGAAGGAAGGACAATTCGGTTCCGTGGTGGTAGGCTCCACGCTCACGGAAAAGTATCCGGAGACGGCCGAGCTATGGAGCGGACGGCTCTCCTATACCGTCTATCTTCCCGTCGGCCTGGCCAAGAGCTGGATTCTGCAGTACTCGCTTTCGCGCGCCGACAGCCCTGCGGGCGCGATCACGCGCGTGGAAGCGCCCTGGCCCTATAACATCGTGCGCCCCAACATCGCTCCCGGCACAATCGACGCCGATGCTCTCATGATTCATGGCTTTGTCAATCAGGCGGGCCGCTTCGAGGCGCTCTCCATCGCCTTTCCGCCTGAATTCGCGCAAGCGCAGTTTGTCCTCAATGCGCTCAACCAGTGGGAGTTCAGGCCGGCCACGCAGAATGGGCAGAATATCAAGGTGGAAGTCCTGCTCATCATTCCCGAAGTGGAGGACTAAAGCCCGCATCCCGGCCAGGTCCAATGAGCGGACCTGCCGGGATGCGGTCTTTGTTCTCCTTCACGCGCTCTACGTCGTGCCGACAGGAACCACCCGCGGGATATGGGGCAACTCACCTACAATTGCCGCAAATATCTTATTCAAGCTCCCCAAGCCTGAAACGCTGGGGCATACGCCAGAGGTGGCACCCATGGTGTCGGAGTAGAAATATACAATTTCCGCTGTGTTTGGAGTGGCAATATCCTGATCCGTAGTACAGGGGGAGATATTCGGCGTGTAACTTAAATTAGGAGGAGCGGCAGGCGGATTAGGGTTAGGCAAAGTGCCATGGCCTGTTGACGTCCCCACTGTCTTTTTAAAAGTGTTAAAAAATCCATCCTGATCGGCGGGGCAGTTACTGGCGTTGATTATATCGACCATATTTCCACTGCTGATGGTTGTGCCATTCGGGTTCCACGATCCTGTGATCGGTGAACCGTAAGAAACCACGAAGATCGAAGTTTTGAGTGAGCTGGCCCGCGCGATTTGAGCTTCCTGCACCGCCTGCCCGCAGCCGCCGACGCCGGATGGGTAAGTGACGGCTGTGCCGGAGATAGGGACATCGGCTGGAGGGGAAGAAGCACTCTCGGAAAACGTCTGCCCAAACATAGTTAGCGCCGAATCAACATTCGCGTACTGATCCGAACCATTGACGTTGCCGTCCGAGAGGACGACGATTACACTCTGGCCGGGAGCCACGGGATGAACTACATTTTGGGCAACCAGCGCCGATTGCGCCGCGACAATCGCGCCTGCAAGGTAGGTTCCAGCGGGCGCGCCGCTTGGCGTCTTCAAGCAACCGGCGGTGGTTGTCGTCCCAGAAGAATTGACTACCCCGACTGCTTTCGTGATTTGGGTATAATCTGTGCCGAAGGGCACAATCTGGTAGGTCGCGCTGGTGCCGGTTGGCCCGTAGGATGAACCTAATGCGGGCGTTGTGTTCGCCATTTCATTGGGGGTGCCGGAGCAGGAGAGATCGTCATTCACCGTACTGGCTTCCACGTTCGGAAAAGCGAACAGGGCGACCGGGGCATCGGCTGGAAAGGGGAGGGAGTTCAGCATAATGCCGACGCCGTTCATCGCGCAGTATAATTCTGTTTTGCCGATGCAGGCGGGGTCGGAACTGCCCAGGCCCGAGCCGGAAGTAATGACAGTACCCATGGACCCCGTGGTATCGACGATGATCACCATATTGAGCGGCGCGGGCTTTCCACCGGGGGTCGCGTAGGCCGTTGCCGACATATGGAAAAGGGGGATGCTGAAAATCTTCGCGAACCACGTATTAACATCCGCTGTCTGCGTCACTATCATGGCGTTGTAACCCGCACCAGGGCCCAGGCAAGGAGTGCCCATCGCCGTAACCGTGGCAAGGCATACGAAGGAAGGGGGTAGCATCTGAACATTTGTCAAGCTCGAAGCAGTGTTCAAGTTCCCCGCCACGGAACTGTATTTAGTCACCGCAGCCGTGGCCGAGGCTATATTGAAATAGGAACTGGACAGGTACACGGCTCCAGCCAATGCCGCGGAATTCGTCGATGCCTGAAGTTGCTGGCGGGCAACGTAGGCATTGACAAGGTCCATCGAGATCCCTGCAACTCCTATAAAGGCAAGCCCGCCGAGCGCCACGAAAACAAGAGACTGGCCTAGCTCATTCTTCAGAACTCTGCGCAGAAAAGACATCATGAGAAACTTCATTGGAGTATTCCTCATCCTTTCAGAAGGCTAATACCGATTGTTGCGCCGTCAAGGTGAACGTTCCCAGGCTTATTAAATGTTGGGTAACCGGATTGATGATTGGCAGCCACGTGTATGGATACTGGAGCGTAAGCGTGACTTGCGATTCCGGCCCCAAATCGCCTGCGATGCTTTGAGCCGAGCATGAAAATGATCCGGTGGAAGCGGGAATCGTAGTCGTCGTAGTCGTTGTACCTACCGTATTCGCAAGTGTCGCTGAATACGTAATTTTACCCAAATTCGTCGTCGACCAGTTCCCCAAAACGGTGGTAACGGCAGTATAGGCCTTTGCGCAGAGGTCGGTCGGCGTCGAGGTTCCAGGGTTAAAAACCCCCTGATTCGCTGCCATCGCCTGGTCACCGGCAAACGCGGCTTCCCCAAGCTGCTCGTAGACGATCATGCCCATGCCAATCGAAAACAAACCCATAATAAGGGCCAAAAAGATCGGCAACATGAGGGCCAGCTCAACGATCGATTGACCCTTGCCACCGCGGCAAAGCCTGGCGAGAAGCCGGCGGCCGGAGAGCCGGGCTTTGCCGCTCACGCTCCCCGACGCCGCGCTATGCCTGCTCCGCCGCGCCGCCGCCTGTCCGTCTTGATCCCTTTGCATTTTCATCGCCAATTCCACGCTTCTCTTCACCCATTATCGTTCATCTTTCCTTGAGAATAGTCTTTTACGAGTCGATATAATACACAAAAGTACCAATCATTTCAAGGCGCGCGCGACGATTATTCGTTGTCCTTTTGCAGCAGCCGCTCCAGAAATTGATTGAGTTCCTTCTTATCCACGCCATGCTTTAGCTCACTCAGCGCTTTACGCGCTTCCGGGGCATCCTGGGGGATGAACTGCAGGCCGACGCCGTCGTTGCCCCAGCGGACAGCCCTGGAGTGCACGGAGATCGAACGATCGGCGCTATCATCCTTGCCATCCGTCTCTTGCAGCGTCATCAAGATCAGGGTTCCGGGATACCAGCGTTCCTCGGTCACTACGTACAATCCTGTCGAACTGATGTCCCGGACACTGTGCGCCTTGGGAGCGGCGCCCGTCCAGTAATAGGCGGACAGTCCGGGCAACGGCTCCCGTGGAGCCTTTCTCAGTTCCGGCTTTCGTGAACCCGCGGACCACCAGCGCTCCAGCCAGCTCATCGGCTGGCTGACGTTCTCCGTCTTCGGCTGGGAAGGGCTGATCTCCTTCGTCGGTGGAGATTTGGGGCGCTCCCTGGTGGAGTGATCCGCCAATTCCGCCACGTCCGAATCGCCGCTCCAGGGCGTTTTCCCCTTCGACAGAACGCCGCTTTGCACTCCGCCGGCAGCGCTGTTTGCGCTGAAGAATTGCTCGAGGCGGTGCTGCATCTCCTCGGCCACACAGAGCACCAGCTGATCGCCCGGCTGGGTCTGCGACGAATAGATCGAGTGGGTGGGCAGCGCCAGAACGCTGGCCGGCAGCGAACTCGAGGTGGCATGGAAGGTGGGAAATGACTCGACGGTTTCGATGACTCGGCAATCCATGTCCAAATAGAGCAGATCGAGCGGAACGCGCATACTGGTATCGGGAATCCCCCGGAACGGCTCTATCCAAAGGCCCTCGCCTGACTTGAGCGCAATCTTCCCCAACAGAACCTTCAGTTCCGCCAACGAGAGATCGGCGGATGCGACCTCAAGGCCGAGGAAGCATTCGCGAGTCTGGTTGTATGCGCAAAGTCGTTGCAATTCCATGGTGCCTCCGGCCGCCTGCGATAACCCGGAAACCGGGTCTTGTCCCGGAGTCCAAGTTGTCGATTCAACCACACCCATCTGAAACACTCATGACAAGTCCTTTCCCTGCGACCGCCGGCGGACACAAGCCATGTTTCTAGCGGCGTGAAGTAGGCCAAGCCATCTGCCCGGTATCCACGCCAAGACACACTTCATCTCATCCGCTGCCGGGGCAACGCGCAAAGAGACCCAGCACCGTAACAACGGAGCCCCGGCCAGCGAACTGATCGAGATGGCCAGCGAAACACGCGCGGCTACTCCGCGCCGCTGGCCCGCCCGCGGAAGAACAGCTATTTGATCCGTGTGCGGCGGCGCTGGATCAGGACAATCAGAATGACAACGACTAGCACACCAGCTACTACCCGAATGATCAAAGTGGTATCCATATCGACTCCTCCTTCCTTCAATGATTGAGACTCTGGAACGAAGCCGCGATGGAAATAATCGCGGGCCCTAGAACGACCACAAAAAGCGAGGGTAAGATGAAAAACACAAGGGGAAAAAGCAGCTTGATGGTGGTTTTAGCCGCCGCCTCCTCCACTGCCTGCACGCGCTGCGTTCTGAGTGTATCGCTATGAATGCGCAATGTTTTTGCGATGCTGGTTCCGAACTGCTCGGCCTGCACCAGCATGGTCACGAGATTGCGCACGCAATCCACCTCCGTGCGTTCCGCCATATGTTTCCAGGCTTCGCCGCGCGGGCGTCCGGCGCGCTGCTCCAGCACGACAATATTCAATTCATCGCACACTTCCGGCTGGGCATGCTTCAACTCCACCGCTGTGCGCGCCGTCGCATGGTCCAAACTGAGTCCGGCCTCGATGCAGATCACCAGCAGATCTAGTACATCCGGCAGGCCGCGCCGAACCTTGCCTTGGCGTTTTTTAATTCGCCTTCCCAGCCAGAAATCCGGCGCCAGAAATCCCAGCGCCGCGGCGATGAGATACATCATGAAACCTCCCATGTCGCCGAGTCCCGTAACCAAGACCAGGATGCAGAACAGGAGAGGAACTAAAACTTTTGTGCCATAGAAGATTTTGACCGCCGATTCATCGCGAAAACCGGCGTGCTGGAGGCGCTGCAGGACGATGGATACCTCGGCCTGGCTCTTGGGAAGGACATTCTCGAAGTGCTCAATCACGCCGCCGATCGAAAGGCCGGTCTTCTGAATGGCGGTCAACAGGGATTTCTCTTTGGGCTGCGGATTGATCGCGTCGGAGATGCGCTGCAGCATTTCTTCTCGATAGAACAGAAGCAAACCGCCGCTGACGATCATCAGAAAAACGCCTAAAAAGGCAAATATCGCATATCCCATAGGTCACCTAAACGTCCATGTTGACGATGTGGCGAATGATTAAACCGCCCACGATAATCATGCCGAAAGAGGTCCAGAGCAACTTGATGCCCATGGGAGTCCTCCACAACAAGCTCATCATCTCGGGGTTGACGAAGTATAAAGCGATTCCCAGTATGACCGGGAGAAGAGTGAGCACCCACCCGGTCATGCGTCCCTGGGCTGTATGGACACCGACCTGCCGCTTGAGGCGGAAGCGCTCACGGATCACATGGGAGGTCTTGTCGAGTACCTCGGCAAGGTTTCCTCCGCTCTCCCTCTGGATCATGATCGCGGTGGAGACGATGCGCAGATCCTGGAGGGGGACGCGGTTGATCATATTGTCCAAGGCCGTCTTCATTTCCAGGCCGTAGTTCTGCTCCTCGAAGCACGCCTTGAATTCGCAGCCGATGGGGTCGGCGCACTCCCGCGCCACTGAACCCATTGCAGCGATCAGGCTATGCCCGGCGCGCATAGCATTCACCATCAAATCCAGCGCTTCCGGCAAACCCTCTTGAAACTTGTCCAAGCGCTTGCCGCGTTTACGGCGTGCCCAGAAATAAGGCATGGCGCCTGCCAGCAACCCCACCGGCAAAGCGATGAGAATGGAATTGGTACGCCAGTAAACCAGATAGCCTAGCGACAGAAAGCAGAGCGCGCACCCGGACAGCATGCCTCCGGCGGTCCACTTCAGATCAGCCTGATAAATCAGGGACTGCACGCGTGGCGTCAGTTCAAAACTGAGCAGCTTGCGATTGAGCCAAGGGATGCTGCTGAGCCGGTCGGTCTTGCGCAGATCGAGGATGGGACCGCGCTCTTCCGGGCTGTCGGTGGCGAGGGCGGAATCGAGCGTGGCGTGGACCTGTTTAGCCTGCGCGGATGCGCCGCTCCCGCTGGCGATCGCGATCAGCGCGACGACCGAAAAGGCGCCCAGGAAGACCAGAACAATGATCGATCCCATATCAGTTTCCCTCCCTTCCGCTCAATTGACCTGCGTTTCGCGCTCAAACAGAATCGGCGGCAAAACAATACCCGAGACGCGCAGACGTTCGAGGAACCGGGGACGGATATGGGTTGGCTGGAATACGCCGATGACCTTGCCATCGGGCCCAATCCCCTTCTTCGTGAAAGTAAAAATCTCTTGCATGCTGATCACATTTTCTTCCATGCCTGTGATCTCGGCGACGCTGGTTACTTTGCGTGTGCCGTCGCTCATGCGCGTAGCCTGAACGACAATGGTAATGGCCGAGGCGATCTGCTGGCGTACGGATTTTTCGGGCAGATTCATGCCCATGGCAACCATCGATTCGAGCCTGGAGATGGCATCGCGGGGAGTGTTGGCGTGAATGGTGGTCATCGAGCCTTCGTGGCCGGTATTCATGGCCTGGAGCATATCGAAGGCCTCTTCGCCGCGCACCTCGCCCATGATAATGCGGTCCGGGCGCATGCGCAGGCAGTTGATCAGAAGCTGACGCTGCTTGACCGCTCCCTGGCCTTCGATGTTGGGCGGGCGAGTCTCCAGGCGCACGATGTTTTCCTGCGCCAGGCGGAGTTCGGCCGCGTCCTCAATCGTGACCAGGCGTTCGTTGCGCGGAATGTACTGCGAGAGAATGTTGAGAAAGGTAGTCTTGCCCGCGCCGGTGCCGCCGGAGATGAGGATGCTGATGCGGGCTTTGACCGCCGATGAGAGCACTTCCATCATCTCCGCCGATACGCTCTTCAACTGAACCAGCTGATTGGCGGCCAGCGGGCCTGTCCCAAAGCGGCGAATGGACAAGGAAGGCCCGTCCAGCGCCAGCGGCGGAATGATCGCGTTGACGCGCGAGCCGTCAGGCAAGCGGGCATCCACCATCGGCGAGGACTCGTCCACCCGGCGGCCCACGCGCGACACGATCCGGTCGATGATCTGGAGCAGATGGCGGTCGTCGCGGAAGGTTGTATCGACCCTCTGCAGCAGCCCGCCTTTCTCGATGAAGACATGATCCTTGTCATTGACAAGAATGTCGGAAATCTTTGGATCTCGCAGCAGCGGCTCCAGCGGTCCAAGGCCAAAAACTTCGTCGAGCAGGTCGGCTTGTATCTTCTCCTGCTCGTCGAAATTCAGTGGCACACGCTGGTCGGAGATGATCTCCTTCACGATGCCGGCTACCGCCTGGCGCGCCTGACTGGAATTGACGCGTGACAGTTTCTCCAGATCCAGTTTGGAGATCAGGGTCCGGTGAATTTCCGCTTTATACTTTTCCAGATTCAGAAGTTCCAAGTTCTACCTTCCATCGGGCGAGGATACTCATCCACAGTACATCATTGACCCTGCCCGAAAAACGGGAGGGAGACAGAGGACTCGTCAACCACCCAGAGAGAAATTCAGGTTCACCGTGGTCTCCACTTCCACCGGCTCGCCGCTGAGCATATAAGGCCTGAAGCGCCAGGTCTTCACGGCATCGAGCGCGGCCTGCCGCAACATCGCAGGTCCGCTGACAACGTGTGGATTTTCGATGGTTCCGTTCCTGGAAATGGTGGCCTGAATCACCACTGTTCCGGAGACGCGGGCGGTCTTGGCGATGGGCGGATAAATGGGCGCGGTCTTCTGGATCAGCAAACCGACCGCGATGCCCTGCGAGATGCTGACCTTCTGAGGAGCCGCGACCTTCACCTTCGGCCCGCCCTGTCCGGTGAAGACGGCGCTGCCAGCATTGCCCAAACCGTCCATGCCGGTGGCGCCAAAGCCAGAAGCGGGGGCCGCATCCTTTCCACCCAGCATCTTGAGGTCGCTGGAAATCTTCGAAGGAGCTGTCAGTTGACGGTTCATCAACTCCGTATTCGGACGAACCGTGTTCTCGGCCGGAGTGGTATCGGTCGAGGCCGCCGGCGTCACGGCGGTGGTCTGCGTCGAAGGCGACGGCTTAATTGTAGTCGCCGTCGCAAGCGCCGTCGTTGCCGATGCCGACTGCGGAGCAACCGCAGGCTTCGGCGCGGTCATCCCGGAGTGCAAGCGAGGATAGACCAGCACGCCAGCGCCAGCGACGAGCAAAACCGCAACAACACCGATGGCGGCAAACATCCCCGTCTTCTTCGGCTTGCCCTCGCTCTCGGCCTTGTGTTTCACTGTGGCCGTACGCTTAGGCGGCTGATACACCTGCTCTGCTTCAGCGTAAGCCGGAGCCGGCTTGCGCGGAGCGGCGGCTGGCGGCTTGGCTGCCACAGGCAATACGGCGACGCGCGCCGTCGCCGATTTCGCAACCGGCTTGGGGGCAACGCCGGAACCAGGAAAACCATCGAATCCGCTGACGCTGGCTGGTTGCGTGGGGGCATCTTCTCCGCTATCCCATTCGCCGAAATCTGCGGGTAGCGTTGTGGGCGCGTTCAATTCTATTTCTTCTGGAGGTACCATTGGCCGTCGGCTCCCTTCACGTAGGTAGCACCTTTGTAAGTGCGTGTTTCAAGTTTGCTCTGCTGATCGGAGGCGCCGCTTGACTGCGTCCCCTGTTTTGCGTCGGCGAAGTCAGTGGAATTCGCATCTGAATCCGCCATTGCCGGCATGAGTGATGCGATATTCGCCAACCCTTCCACCACCACCGACACGGTGGCTTGCGCCGTCGTATAGTCGGCGGTGTCCCTGGGGGTAAAGGTTACTGAAAGAGTTTGCGTTCCTGCGGTAAGCACGGTGCCCGCGGCAGGCGTGTAAACGAATGTTCCCGGAACCAGCGCCGTGGCATTGAGCTGAACCGCGCTGAGCGGGTTGCCGTAGGAGATGGCGGCGGGCGCCGGCCAGGTGATGATAGGCGTTGCTTTGGCGACTGTCAGCGACACGGTGGCTTGCGCCGTCGCGACGTCTTTGGTCTCCGTCGGTGTGAATGTTACCGAGAGCGGATGCGTTCCCGCCGGCAGCACTTCGCCGGCCGCTGGAGTGTAGGCGAAGGTCCCCGGAACCGAGGCCTTGGCATTGAGTTGCGCGGCGCCGAGCGCCGTGCCGTAGGAAATGGTGGCAGGCGCCTGCCACGTGATGGCGGGGATTGCCTTGGTGACGGTGAGCGAAACCGCAGCCTGTGCCGGAGGAAAGTTTGTGTCCGTCGGAGTGAAGATGACCGAGAGCGTTTGCGTTCCCGCCGGCAGAACTTCGCCCACGGCAGGCGTGTAGACAAACTTACCCGGAACGGGAGCCGTGGCATTGAGTTGCAAAGCGCTGAGCGCGGTGCCATGAGAGATGGAGACCGGGGTTGGCCACATGATCAGGGTTGGCTTGGCCTTGGTCACAGTCAGTGACACGGTAGTTTGCACCGAGGCGCAGTCCGTGCTGTCGGTTGGAGTAAAGAGTACCGAGAGCGTATGAGTTCCCGCCGGGAGCACTTCGCCCGCGGCAGGGGTGTAAACGAATTTACCCGGAACCGATGCCGTGGCATTGAGCTGAGCGGCGCTGAGAGCGTCGCCATAGGGAATCGGCGCGGGCGCCGTCCACGTAATGGTTGGTGTCGCCTTTGTCACTGTCAGTGACACCGCCGCACGTACCGGGTTAAAGTTCGTCGCGTCCGCCGGAGTGAAGGTGACTGAGGGTGTATGCGTTCCCGCTGCCAGCACGGCGCCTGCGCCCGGAATGTAAGTGAATTTGCCCGGAACCGAAGCCGTGGCGTTGAGCTGCGTGGCGCTGAGAGCGGTGCCGTATGTAATCGGCGCGGGCTTTGCCCATGTGATGACCGGCGTCGCCTTGGAGACCGTGAGCGGCACTTCGCCTTGCACCGTCGAATAGTCCGTAATGTCGTTCGGAGTGAAGGTGACCGAGAGCGTCTGCACTCCTGCAGTCAGCACCGTGCCCGCGGCGGGAATATAGGCAAATTTACCCGGAACCGAGGCCGTGGCATTAAGCTGTGTGGCGCTGAGCGCGGCGCCATAGGCAATCGGAGCCGGCTTCGGCCAGGTGAGAGACGGCGTCGCTTTGGTGACCGTGAGCGAGACGGCGGCCTGCGCCGTCGAATAGTCCGTGGCGTCGGCCGGTGTAAAGGTTGCCGTCAGCGTATGCGTCCCCGCTGTCAGCACTTCGCCCGCGGCGGGAGTGTAGGTAAATTTGCCCTGAATCGAGGCCGCGGCATTGAACTGAGCGGCGCTTAGCGCGGCGCCATAGGAAATCGGAGCGGGAGTCGCCCAGGTGATCACCGGCGTTGCCTTGGTGACTGTAAGCAGAACGGTAGCCTGTGCTGTCGTGTAACCCGCGGTGTCATTCGGAGTGAAGAGAACCGAGAGCGTATGCGTTCCCGCCGGGAGCATCTCGCCCACTGCTGGAGTGTAAGCGAATTTTCCCGGAACCGACGCCATGGCCCGGAGCTGCGTAGTCGTCAGCGGGGTGCCATAGGCAATCGGAACGGGCGTTGACCAGGCAACGGCCGGCGTCTCCTTCTCCACCACCTTGTTCACGACCGGCTCCACAACCTTGTTCACGACCGGCTCCACGACCTTGTTCACGACCGGCTTCACAACCGGAGCGGGAGCCTCAGGGACGGCACGGACCGGAGCTTGCAGCAGGTGCCATTCGCCATCCGGGCCCTTCACGTAGGTAGCGCCTTTGTAGGAGCGCGTTTCCAGTTCGCCTTGCCGGGCGGGGGGGCTGACGATTTGCGGCGTTTCCCGCTTGGCAGGCGCTGGGGCAGGGCGGTTCGCGCTGACTGTTGGCGTGGGCGCTGGCGTTTCCACCTTGCGCGGAGCCTCCACCGGAGGAGTGTAAACAGGCTTCGCCGGCAGACTCGCCGCGGCGGCAGGTTGCGCGGTTGGGGTATCCTGACCGGTGCCCAACCCCAGTTGCGTAAAGCTGCTCGAAGCCTCAGGGGCGGAAGACCTGCCCGATAGGCTGCGGCTCAGACTCTTCAGGCTGAAGCCCGTCTTCTTCTCAGGAATAGCGGGCATGCCGCACGCGCTGCGGGTCATCTGGCGGATCAGCCGGGAGATGGGCGAATCTTCCAGCGCCAGCGGAATGGCGGTGGTTTGCATGCGCCGCACGGCGTTGTAATCGTTGGGAATCTTCCATTGCGCCGGCCGGGTGAGCGCCTTGGTAATCTGGTCTTCGGCAACACCCATCGTGCGCGGCTCATAGCGGTTGAGCACGATTTCGAGCTTGGGAATCCCGGTGGTGAAGTACTGCGAGATCAGGCGGTTGGAGTTGCGCAATCCGGCGATGCCGGCCTGGATCACCAGGTAGACCGTGGAGCCCTCCTTGAAAAGGCTCGTCCCCATCAGATCAAGCCGCGACCCCATATCAATGACTACGTTCTCGAAGTCCTGGCGCGCGACGGCCAGCAGCCTGTCGATGGCGTCGTTGGTGGCGGGAAACTGGGGAAATTTGCCGGGAGCCGCAAGTACTGAAACTCCCGAACTATGCTTGACCAGCAGCTTGGAGAGGAAGGCCGAATCCAGCCGGGCGGCATTCTGAAGAGCATTGATGGTCGAGTACTCGGCGACCACGCCCAGGTTGAGCGCGGCGTCACCCAGCGGAAGATCCAGATCGATCAGCAGCGTGCTCTGGCCCGACTCCTGGGCCATGGAAACCGCAAAATTGCAGGCCAGTGTGGTTACGCCGTCTCCGCCCTTGGCGCCGAGAAACGCCAGCAGCCGGCCACCCGTCTTCTTCGCGGGGCGCGCCGTAGGCCGGCGAGCCGAAGCCCGCACCAGAGCCTCGGCCACGGTGCTTTGCGTAAAGGGCAAGGTAAGAAACTCGCGCGCTCCGGCGCGCATGCAGCGCACCAGTAGCTCCGAATCGGCCTTCATCGAATAGACCATCACCGTCGCCGTGCCATTGGCGCAGATGCTCTCCACCAGCTCCAAGGCATATTCCGGATGGCTGTCCAGGTCGATGATGATGACGTCGTAACGCTGCTCCAGCAGTTTGGGCACATCGTCCAGGCTGGGCGGATAAGTGGAAAACTCGCGGATATCTCCACCCTGAGCTCCGGCTAATGCGCTGGCTGCCGCCTTGCGGCGCCCCTCATCCGGGCCAATCAGCGCGATCGTCAAAACGTCGCTGCCGAGTGAGTCCGGATACTGATCATCGAGATACTGCGAAGTGTCTGAATTCACGGGATTGCCACCCCCTGACGCGCGAAACTTACCTTGCGGGTTATCCAAGAACCGATAGGTCAACGGTGAGTCGGACATAAGTACTGCTCCAAAAGCTCAACCAGCAAAAAAGGACATGAACGTACCAATGGCAATGGCTGGAACGTAAGGCATCCAGCTCTTCAGTAATTCATTCAGTGAAGGCTCCGGATCGGATTGTATTCCGCGCCGCTGCCTGCCGAATACCAGATCGCCCGCGCCCAGAAACAGCTTTCTGAAAAGCTTGCGCCAGGCAAGCCAGCCGAGAACCATGATTCCCCCGGCCAGGCTGGTGATGAACAAAGCTATGAATAACTGCATGGGACCAACCCAGGCCCCGATCGCGGCGCACAGCTTCAAGTCCCCTGCGCCCATGCCGCCCATCCAGAAAAGTAAACCGTACAGCAGAAAGCCAAGCCCCAGGCCGGCGCAGCTTTGCTCCAGACCATGCCAGGCGAAGCCGTGGCCGGTTCCCGGCCAGAAGCCTTGGCGGATACTGGACCAATCCCTGGGCAGCCAAAAGCCCCGGTGAATGCCGGACCAATCCATACGCAACGGAGAAACCACGATCCCCGCCAGAAGAAAAGGAAGCACCAGCCAGTTGGGTATGCGGCGGCTGCGCAGGTCCGTGCATGTTGCCACGGCGAGTACGATCAATGTCGGCCACCAGGCTAACCAGTGCTGCATACTCTGCGCTCCTTTTCCCCCTCCCCGCGTTCCGAGAGAGCTACGGCATGACCCTTGTTCCGTTGTTATTGCAATTCCCTGACCAAAGTGCCTAAAGCCGAAAATGCCCGGAATCAGGCCAAAACTGACTGAATTCAGAAAGGTGGGCGGCATTCTTCCCCAGGTGGTGTACACAGATGTTTACGGGGACGGCGCTCCGGAGTGAAGCGGGGGGTATACACCCTCCAGGAGCAAACAGGTCGCGTCCTGCATCCAGGTGCGCGGCCGAAACCGATCAAAATCCACGATGAAATCAGATAGATGTTGCCACTGTTAAACGGGGTGCCTACATGATCAGTACTCTGGCGTATGGTTACCAATATTCACTTTCTGTGCGCGAATGGGGGACCAAGATTGATTCCGTCCGTTTGTCCGGCCTTTTGCATCTTTCTCGCTTTGCCTCCCGTCAGCGGAGCAGTGTTGAATATACAACAGATTCTATAGGGTTTATGCTCATTTCAGTGCAGGCGGATGGGGCGGATGGGGTGGACGGAAAGTTCATCCTCCTGCCGTTTTTCTTTTCGGCGCGCCGAGGTAAACAATTTCGTATTTGGAATTATGTTACTAAAGTTTTCTCGACAGTGCCTTCATCTGGCCTTAACATGAATGGTCTGAGTCGTGTATGGCCGATGAGCCATGAGGTGTTGTCGGCGAGAGGGCGACATTCTCCCGACGCAATGCAGTCTTTGGCGGTTCATGCGCGGATTCAGGAGGATAGCTGCTTCTCCACTTTTGCTCTGAAAAGTTTGAGAAGCGTATAGTTGAAGTGCGGGTCCATCGATGATCAAAGTCGGGCTGTATTCGGAAGACCGAACGCTCCACACGCTGCTCGCGTCCGCTCTGGGAAAGGAATTCGAGATCCTTCTGGAGCCGGATGAAGACGGGATGCGTGTTCTGCGCGCCGCCGGAGATTGCGATGTCATGATTCTTGACCTGCATTCGAATCATGATTCGTTGCAGGAGCGCATTGGCTGTACCCAGCGTCTGATTGCGACTCAGGTTCCCGCAGTTGTCATGGCCGACGATGGCCTGCGTTCGACCGCCTTTGAACTGGTTCGCACAGGCGCTTTTGGATACTGCCGCCGTCCGCCCTCGATTCGCGATCTCAAGACCATGCTCAGCCGGGCGTTCGAGAACACCACGCTGCGGCAGCAACTGGAGACCGTGCAGCAGCAACTGGGCGTGCCCGCCAGTTGCGACAAGCTGATCGGATCGAGTCCGCAGATGCAGCGGGTTTATCAGCTGGTGCATCGCGTCACCAATCTCAATGCCGCGGTGCTGGTCACCGGCGAAAGCGGCACCGGCAAGGAGCTGATTGCCCGCGCCATTCACAACCTGGGCAACCGAGCCGCACGCCCGTTTGTGGCTGTCTCCTGCGGCGCCATTCCGGAAACGCTGATCGAGGCCGAACTCTTCGGACATGAAAAAGGCGCCTTCACCGGCACCAACGGAGCGCGCGAAGGCTACTTCGAGCAGGCTGCGGACGGCACGCTCTTCCTGGACGAGATTGGCGATCTGAGCCTCTTTACCCAGGTCAAGCTGCTGCGCGTCCTGCAGCAGATGGAATTCAGCCGCCTGGGCAGCAACCGGCTTATCTCCTTGCGAGCGCGCCTGGTCTTTGCCACGCACCAGGATCTGTCCAAATTGGTGGCCGAAGGGAAATTCCGCCAGGATCTTTTCTACCGCATCAACGTCATGCGGATTGAATCGCCGGCGCTCCAGGAGCATCCGGAGGACATTCCTCGCATCGCCCGGCACTTCCTGCGCCAGTATGGGCAGATGTTCCAGAAGCCGATGGACGATATTGAGCCCGATGCGCTCTCCCTGCTACAGCATTACCGCTGGCCCGGAAATGTGCGCGAGCTGGAAAACGTGATGCAGAGGGCCATCATCCTGGCGGCGGGAAAGACCGTTCGCGCGGAAGATTTGAGCATCAGCATCGACGAAGTGGAAAGCGAACTGGGCGACATCGGGGACGTTGTCGATATTGGCGATTACCATCCCGCCGGCTCCTTTGAACGCCAGCTTCGCGACTATAAGATCAAACTCGCCGTAACCGCCGTTCGCGAGAACAACGGCAATAAGACACTGGCTGCCCGCAGCCTGTGCATCTCCCGTGCATATTTGCATCGTTTGATCCGGCTGGCCGAACCCGATGCGGTCTTCGATCAGAACCTGCACGAAGAAACAGCCTGACCCCCGCGGATCAGGCGCCTGTAGTTTCCCAGCAAACGCGCATCCCTTCTTCTTTGCTGATCCTATGTGTGCGAGTTATATTCCGGCGGCCCGGCAATGACCAGGCCGCTGTTCTGCCGTCCGTGAATATACCAGCAGCACCAGTTGGTTTCATGGGCGGGGCTGTCGGCGGGTGAAATCAAATCCCGATAGAGTACCTTTCCATAGAGAAAGACCTTTTCTTCCCAGGTTTCGATGCGCTTGAATCGTTCTTCTGAGTCGCAGAGCCCTTTCACATCATCCCTGCTGAATGGTTTGATGGCCGTGAATTCACCCGGAAGCAGAATGATGGGTGTAAACGGGGCGCTCCGCTCCATGTGCCGATATTCAGGGGTTGCGGGAAGGCGCTTTTCGTCGATGACAATCTTGTTCCGGTCCGTGGTTTCGATGATGCGTGCGGGGGTGCGGCCGCGGTTCGTGGCCATCACGGTAAAACTGTTCTCGATACTCCGGGAGGGCTCGACCGTGATCAGAATCCAGGGCCTCTCCGAATGGAGAACGGCTTGAGCACTCAACAAGGCGGCATGCGCGCTGGTGGCGGCGGCATCGGCAGCCGCTTCCGTGTATGCCGTTTGGCGGGCAATCTTCTTGAGCAGGGAAACGGCCATCATGATGCCCACATATCCCAGCAGGACGAGCACCAGATTGGCGGCCCAGGCAATCTGCTCGTGCAGGCTCCAGACTGCCTGCGTGGAAGGCGGATTGGCAACCGTGATGTGCGGCGGCTGAAGATCGCGGGCAACGCCTTCGTTCTCGGTTCCAGGGGCTGAATTGGCGAGGTCACCGCTGGAAGAGGACGAAGCCGACGGCTTCGCGCCGGCGTGATTGCCTGCTTGGGCGGCAACCGCAAGCGGCGCCTGCAAGAGGACGCATAGCACCGCAACGATCGCTAAGCCCTTGACTCCCATGGCGCAAATGTATCACACGACGCTTTGGAATTCCCATGAACGGCGGAGCGCCGCGAAGCCGCGGAAGCGGCCCGCTACTTCTCCACCTCGACGCCTCGCCAGAAGGCCACGCAGCCCTTGATTTTGCGCGCGACGGGCTTGGGGTCGGGATAGTACCAGGCCGCGTCCGGATTATCCTCCCCGTCGATCTGCACGTTCAGGTAGCGGGCCTGACCCTTGATGGGACACAGAGAGGTAGTGCTGCTGGGGCGAAAATACTCGCGCTTAAGGCTGGATTCGGGAAAATAGACATTTCCCTCCACCGTCTCCGTCTTCTCGCTTTCGGCTAAAACCTTGCCGTTCCAGATTGCTCGCGCCATGGGAATACCGGTCAATTCCGCTGCAACTCTCTATCGGCCCAAAACCTGGGTAATGAGAGTATCGGAACCACAGTAGCAGAGATTGGCCGGCAGGTCGAGTCCGATTGCGCTGTGGAAGACCTGTACGTTCCTATTTGGCCTCGGCGATCGAGTCGATGTGAACGCTCTTCTTCGCCGCATCGGCAGTTGCGTTCACGGTTACATGGTCTCCGTAGAAATCCTTCACCGCGTCGGGATTGTCGATTGTCCAAACTTCTTTCTTGGCTTCATCCACAAACACCGGACTCATGCCGCTCTTGATGCACTTCTTCACGCAGGCCGCACCCGATCCGGCATGCTTGGCGCCGCACATCGAGTCTGAGATCCAGCCGTTGATCTTGGTCGATTCAGTCGCGCTGGCCGCGATCGCGGTCAGGCAAAAAGCGGCTACCAGCAGGGAAAGAACACGCTTCATAGAAAACCTCCAGGGGAATGGGAGTCTCGTGCAATTTCCATCATGCACCCGCGGCCCTGGATTCGGCAACAGAAATCCGGTCACGGCTTCGGCGGATAAAAATACTGTCCGTGCGCCTCCTGTCGGGCAGGCAGGCTGTTGCGCCGGGCTTCCACGTTCTTGAGCACCGCTTCGTAACGCTGCGCGCCGGCGGAAAAACGGTTCACCAGCTCCGCGGTCTTGGTCAGAAAGTACGGATTTTTCTCCCGGATTGCATCCAGAATGGGGGCAAACTTGGCCAAAAGGAAAAATCCCTCGGCATTGCAATCGACAAACAACTCCGCCGAGACAGCACCGTGCAGCACCATCGCCGCCGCCATCTCCCAGTAAGTGAGCACCTGACGCAGCCAGGCGTTGTGCGGGTCGGCGGGGTTATCGGCCACGGCAAAGAACTCCTCCGCCGTCGCCGGCCAGAACTCGCCGGTGATCCACGCGCGCGCTTGGCGCATCACCGCCTCGGTGCGCAATTCATAGAGCCTGAGAATGATTTCGGCATCCGCCGGTGTTGCCAGCATCCGTTCCATAGTGAGTCTCTCCGCTCAACCATAGTAACGGATGCAGCCGGAGTGCGCTGCTCTCCTGCCGCTGCGCCTTTCCGTCAGTGAGCAGCGGCGCCGGTATTCCTCAGCGCATTGATCACAAAACGCACATTGGCAGGGTTCTCGCCGATCCGCCGAACAGTATAGGGCCACCAATCGGTTCCAAAGGGGAGATAAAGCCGCAGACGATAGCCCTCCGCTGTCAATATCTGCTGACGCGGTGCTCCGACTCCGAGCAGCATCTCGAATTCATACTCGTCCTTCGACCGCTTGTTCCGCTCCGCTAACTCAATGATCGCCAAAATCATCTGGTCATCGTGGGTTGCGAAGATCGGATAAACACCGCGAGCTTTGGCCTCTGCCGAAAGTAATACGGCGGCTTGGCGAAGAAACTCCCGATTGATCTCCGTCCGGCTCGTCCAGGCGTGGTCACGGCTCTCGGCAAAGGCTCCCTTCACCAGCCGTATCGCAGTAGCGCCGCTCTCCACCAGACCGCGAATATCCTGCCCGCTACGGTGCAGATACGCCTGTATCGTGATGCCGGTCGGATAGCCGGCCTCAGCCATGCGCGCCCGAAGGTCAAGAGTCTTCTGCACAACCGAAAAGTCTTCCATGTCCAGCATTGCCAGCCTGCGCCGTCCGGCTGCCGGCTGTGCGGCGATCAGCTTCCCCAGCCGCAACGCGTTTGCTTCACCCAGTGCGTCGGAGTGGGCATAGCCGATCTGCGTCGGATCAATCGAGATATGCACATCTAGATTCGATTGGCCCAACTGCTCAATCGCTGCTGTGAGTTGCACTACATTCTCTTCGATGGCCGCTGGAGACTCGACATACTCGCCCAGATAATAGAGCGATGTCATGATGGTCCTGCCGTTCAACTCAGTCGATCTACCCACCGCCGCTGCAGAAGAATCGCCGCCGACAAAGCGCCCTGCAATGCCCCGCATCCGGCGGTTACCCTGCATCAACCTGGTGATAGACTTCGAGCGGGCAAGGCGGATCATCGTACTCTGCCAAAGCGCCATCGTTACCTCCAACTCTAGGATATTAAGCGACTTCGTGCTACGCCTGCTGCAACACCTTCTTACCGCTCTTCTTCGCGGGCTTCTTGGCAACTGGTTTCGTTGCAGACTTAGCAGCGACTTTCTCCACTACCGGCCCGTGCGTCTCGGCCGTGGGCAGCGGCGGCGCGTCGCCAATGCGCTTGGAGTAACTGCACGACACGGCGCTCTCTGCCGGCGCGCTTCCCTTCCCCGCGCTCCTGGCAGCCCGCTTCTTTGGAGTAACTTCTTCGTCGGTGGCCTTCTTCTTGTTAGGACATTCGAAATAGATTCCCGAACGCAGCGTCTTCTCCACCAGATAACTGCTGCCGCACATCGGGCACTTCTCGGCCACCGGCTTCAAATTCGAGGTAAAGTCGCACTTCGGATAGTTAGTGCAGCCCCAGAAGATATTGCCCCTGCGCGCCTTGCGCTCGGCCAGATCGCCCACGCCGCACTTAGGACACTTCAAGCCTTCAATCACATTCTGCTTCACGTACTTGCACTTGGGATAGCCGGAGCAGGAGACAAACTCGCCATAACTCCCCTGGCGCAGCACCAGCGGCTTGCCGCACTGCGGGCAGGCTTCGCCCGTCGGCTGCGGAACGGCCTGCTTCTGCTGTTGCTTGCTGCTCAACTTACGGAAGGTTTTGCAGGGCGGATCTTCATTGAATCCAGGGCAAGACATAAACATCCCGAAGGGCCCGCGCCTGAGCACCATTACCCGCCCGCAGTTATCGCAATACTCCTCCTGTTCGCTGGCTTCCTGCCCCTCGGGCGTATTCATTTCCGGCTTGTCCGCCGTATTTTCCTTGGTGAATGTGCAGCTCGACTTATCCTTCTTGTTATACGCCGAACAAGCAAAGAAGCTGCCGAACTTACCCCATTTCAATAACAGCGGCGAGCCGCATAAGTCGCATATTTCGTTGGTCTTCTGCTCCATGCGCTTGATGTTGCGCATGTTTTTGCCAGCATCCTTGAGTTCGTCCGCAAAGTAACCGTAGAAGCCGTTCAGTAGGTCGGTCCACTTCTCGTGACCTTCTTCTATCTCGTCCAGCTCCTCTTCCAGCTTGGCCGTGTACGCCACATCGAAGATGTACGGAAAACTCTCCACCAAAAGGTCGCAAACTACCATCCCGATCTCGGTGGGATAAAAGCGCCCACTGATCTTGGTTACATATTCGCGGTCCTGGATGGTGTTAATAATTGAGGCATAAGTCGAAGGCCGCCCGATGCCGCGTTCTTCCAATTCCTTCACCAGCGAAGCTTCGTTGTAGCGCGGAGGCGGCTGCGTGAAAAGCTGGCGGTCCAGCAGCTTTTCCAGCTCCAGCTTTTTCACATGGTCCAGATTGGGCAGCTTGTTGCTCGCCTCGTCGTCCTCTTCTTCTTTCTTATCCTCCAGAACCTCGTAGACCTTGAGGAATCCATCGAAGCGCACCACCGACCCGCTCAGGCGGAAATCATAAGTCTTTCCCGTCTTCGCGCTCACCGCGGCGATCTTCGCCGTAGTTATATCAAAGACAGCCGGAGTCATCTGTGACGCCACAAAGCGCTGCCAGATGAGCCGGTAAAGCTTCAGTTGCTCTTCGGTCAGATAGCGTGCTATCGACTCCGGCGTGCGTGAAGCATCGGTGGGCCGGATCGCTTCGTGCGCGTCCTGCGCAGCCTTTTTGCCCTTGTAGAGATTGGGCGAGGCGGGCAGGTACTGCGCTCCCAACTGCGCGCCGATCCACGCCCGCGCCCCATCGATCGCCTCCGGCGCCACGCGCGGCGAGTCCGTTCTCATGTAAGTGATGAGGCCGGTAATGCCCTCGGCGCCCACGTCGATGCCCTCATAGAGTCGCTGCGCCACGCCCATTGTGCGGCGCACATTGAAGCCCAGCTTGCTGGCCGCGTCGCGCTGCAACTGGCTGGTGATGAAGGGCGCAAGCGGCCTGCGCTGCTGCTCGCGCGATTGTACCGATACCAGCGACCAGCGCGCCTTGTCGAGCGCCGCGATCACCGCATCCATCGACCTCCGGTCGGGAAGCGCATTGGCGATGAACTGCTCCTTGCCGTCCTTGTCCTGGCCGTTGGCCACCCGCGCCGGCTCGCCGTCGATGCCAACAAAGCGCGCCTCAAGCCTGGTCTCCGGCTGCTTCTCAGGATGCAGAATCGCGTCCAACGTCCAGTATTCGACCGGCCCAAAGGCCCCGATCTCGCGTTCCCGCTCGACGATCAACCGCACGGCCACCGTCTGCACGCGGCCGGCCGAGAGGCCCCGCCGCACTTTGTCCCACAGCAGCGGCGAAATCTGATAGCCAACCAGGCGGTCCAGAATACGCCGGGTCTGCTGCGAGTCCACTAGGTTCTGGTCCAGGTCGCGCGCGTGCTGGAAGGCCTCCTGCACGGCCTTCTTGGTGATCTCGTTGAAGGTCACGCGGCGAATCTTCTTCTGCTCTTTGGCGGAGGTCCCCAACTGCAGAGCGAGGTGGTAGGCAATCGCCTCGCCCTCGCGGTCCGGGTCAGGCGCCAGAAAGATCGCGTCCGCCCTGGCCGCCGCCCGCTTCAATTGCGCCACCACCTTTTCCTTGCCCGGCGACACGATTAACGTCGGCTCAAAGGTCCGCTTCTCCAGCTCCACGCCAAGATCGTTCTTTGGCAGGTCCATGATGTGACCCACCGAGGCCAGAACCTCAAAGCCCGCGCCAAGATATTTCTCAATCGTCTTAGCCTTGGCGGGCGACTCGACGATGACCAGTGATTTGCTCATTACCATCCTTGTATACCATGACCACTCTAACCTGTCTGGCCAGTTGGACTCGAAAACGGGGCCTTGCGCTTTCCCTGGACCGTGCAAATTCCGCCCGCGCGCCGCGCCGTTCTCCCTCTACGGGAAACATTACCCGCAAAAGTTGCACACTACCACAGAAGACCATTTGGTTTCCACTCGGAGCGGTTTTTTCCGCGAGTCCACGGTTAGCGCGAAATAATATTGGAAAAATAGAATAATGCTGTGGCAATGAATCGGCTTTGGGCTGTGAGTTCCGAACAATCTGGGAAAATACTTCGAAAAACGTTAGGGTCTGGTGTGGAAAGGCTGTAAACAGGGATAACCGGGATTAGACCGTCTGCGCCAGGACAACCAGCGCCGGGACGGACGGCCCCGATGTGGGACACACGGCGGGGCAGGGGAGGAGAGGCGACTTTACCTCACGTATGCCGATCAAGGAATGGCTAGCGGAATCTACGCGCTGCGGCCGATCCTCCGCCGCGTAACACCGGCCAGCCCCAGCAAACCGCTGCCAAGAAGCAGTAATGTGCCCGGCTCCGGGGTTACCCCGGAGATTATCGTACCGTTCAGCGCTATGGGATTCATGTAACCGACCGTGTGGTTGTCAGATTCAAATCCAGCCCCATCGCCGCCAGCGGAGCCCTCACTAAAGACGATAGAGGTAATGTCGCCGCCAAAGTCGTAGAAGTTCAGGAAAGCATATTGTTGATCACCATCATACCCCTGCCAAATGCCGCTCGGGTTGCCACAAAATCCACCGGCTGTTGAGCAAGAGCCAACGAGGGAGATGAATTGCGCCGGGCCGAAGGTATATTCGAGCGTGCTGCCATCGTAAAACTGGAGTTGGTTGCCGAGGTCAAGCGCCGAGAACCAAAGCCCGAAGTAGTTGACGCCAGGAACATTGCCGGATGTGGTCAGTGTAAGTGAGTAGCTGCCAGGCCCAGTCGAAGTGCTGTATGATACGTCCGCAAAGTAATCGGTGCCGCCGGCACCGCCATATTGGTTGGCGGCGTTGACGACAAGACCAGAGGAGTAGGTTCCGTTGATTCCCCCTGTCAGGCCGCCTTCCGAATAGTACGTCGGGAAAGCCGAACCGGCTATCGGCGCAGAGGAAGTAAGGAAAGCCTGTTGTCCGATCCAGCATTGGGCATTAATTTGACTAGAGCACATAGTTGCCGTATCGGGCGTCAGGACACCCGCCGCGTCATACGTAACCACAAAGCTGTCAGCGTACAGCGCGGAAGCCGCAACGCCGCCGACCAACACCATCAGTGCAGCTCTCGCCCAACTCCTCAATCCATGCAATCTCATCCGAAGTACTCACTTTCCCAGTAATCTCCATGGGGGAGGGCATGGACATTCCCTAGTATAAGCGTAATCTCAACTACCAGGACCAGCTAGCTGGACTTAATTGGTAACACTTCGCCCGGTACCTCCGGGGCTCGACTGTGAATTCCGGTAATCCACAAGCCTCATTCCAGCTTACATCGTCCGCACATAATTCTTCCCCGGCAACTGGCGGATGCGGCCAGTAATCTCCAGCTCGAAGAGCGCCATAAACACCTCGGAAGAGGTCAGTTGCGTCTCCAGCAATTCCAGAATCTCGTCGATTTGCAGGCTGTCGTCGGTGCGCAGAACCTCCAGCACCATCGCCTCCTCGGGCCGCAGAACCGGGTCAGGCAATAGAGATGCGGTGGTGGCTGATTTGGATTCAAGTGGCGCTTCGGCCTCCAGTTCCAGCCGCACCTGAGAAGGCAGATCCTCCCACACGTCTTCCCAGGTGGCCACCAGCTTGGCGCCCTGCTTGATCAGCGTGTTGGGCGTCCACGAGCCCTTGCTGGTCACGTTGCCGGGCACGGCGTATAGGTCGCGGTTCTGCTCGGCGGCGCAGCGCGCGGTCACCCGCGTCCCCGAGTTCTCCGCCGCCTCCACCACCAGCACGGCCACGGCAAGCCCGCTCAGGATACGGTTGCGGCGGGGAAAGTTTTGCGGCGCGGGAAAGGTCCCCATCGGCAACTCGCTGATGATCGCCCCGCCGGTCGAGAGAATCTCCTCGGCCAGCTTCTTGTTTTCTTTGGGATAAATGACGTCGATGCCCGTGCCCCAGACGGCCACGGTGGGCATGCGCGCGGCCAGCGCCCCCTTGTGCGCGCTGGAGTCGATGCCCCGCGCCATGCCGCTGATAATCAACAGCCGCCGCACCGCCAGGTCCCGCGCCAGCATCTCCGTCATCCCCGTGCCGTACGGCGACGGGTGGCGCGTGCCCACGATGGCAATCCCCGGCCGGCTGAGCAGAGCAGCCGCTCCGCGCACCCACAGCACCGGCGGCGGGTCGTAGATCTCCTTGAGCCGCTCCGGATACTCCGGGCAGCTGTAGGTCACCAGCGTCGCCCCCTGCGCCGCAACGCGCGCCCACTCCTCCTCGGCCGCCTGGCGCGCCTTGCCGTCGAAGATGAACTGCGCCGCCTCCGCAGGGAAGCGCAAGCCTTCGAGGGCGGTCAAGGGCAGCTCTAAGATCTGGCTCGGCGACTTCAACTGATTTACTGCATCGATAATCCGCTTGGGGCCCAGACCCGGCGCCAACACCAGAGCCAGCCACGCCAGCCGGTCTTCATCCAACTGAGGCGCGGAGGGCAGATTCACGATTTGGGGCATCGTCGTCATGGGAAAGCCACTGTCGGAGAATTGTACAGATTAATTTCCCCGCAAGAAACCAAATCCTGCACAGATGGGAAATTATATGCACATTATTCCATTTGATCAGAGGAAGTGAAGCCGGAAGTATTAGCTTTGCGGATGCGCCCCGTCATCCTTCGCTTCAGGGTTGGTACTCTAAGAGGCAGTGACTCTCACCCCGCAATCCCGTCTGCGCGTCGCCGCCATCGGCTTTCTCAATCCCGCGCCGCTGATGTGGGACTTCGAGCATCCGCCGCTGGAGGCCGCGCTCGCCCTCCGCTACCAGATTGACCGCATGACGCCCGCGGAATGCGCCGGCCGCCTCGGCACGGGAGCGGCCGAGATCGGCCTCATCCCCATCGCCGCGCTGGCCACCACGCCCGGTCTGCGTATCCTGCCTGGCTGCGTGATCGCCGCCAAGGGACGCGTGCGCTCGCTGCTGCTGGTTCGCCGCGCCAGCCGGCAACTCCATGAGCTGCGTTCTGTCGCCGCCGATATCGCCAGCCTGACCACGCTGGCCCACGCACGCATCCTCTTCCGCCATTGGGGCAACCCCGACGTGCCCTTCCTGGCCGCGCCCGCCGACCTGGACGCCATGCTGGAGCGGGCCGACGCCGCCATCCTCATCGGAGATCCCGCGCTGCTCGCCCTGGAAGAGCGCGCCAACCGCTTTGAACGCAGCGGCGAAGAGTTGGTCTACCAAGACATGGCCGAGGAGTGGCACACACTCACCGGCCTGCCCTTCGTCTCCGCCGTCTGGGGCATTGCATGCAGCAGCCCTTTGGTTGAATGTATTGCGGAGGATTTTGTTCAATCCCGCGACCACGGCCTGGAGAATATCGACGCGCTGGCCGCCGAGTGGTCCCGCCGAATTCCCCTCCCCGAAGAGACGATCCGGACTTACCTGACCATGAATATTCACTACGTCCTCGACGAAGAATGTGTGGAAGGCATGAAGGTCTTCTTCCGCATGGCCGCGGAGGCCGGCATTCTGCCGGAGTATAGCGTCTCCATCGGCGGTTAGCGGAGATAGCAAAAGACAATGGAGCTAGCAGAGTTAGCAAAACTTTAAGCAAGTCTGCCATTAGGCTGTCCAGCAATGACTTAGGAAAACTCCGCACCAACCTATACCGCGACTCAGCGTTGCCTCAGGTGCTGAAGCCCGCGCTTATTTTGCTGTATTTGCGGCACGACTCAACAGGCTGCGGAAAACGGCAATTTTTCAGAAAATCTGATCTTGCAATTTGCGCTAACGGATGTACAATTGCCGGGAATCTGTTGTTTAAATGGAATTCCGACTCAAATCTTCAGAAACTGTGAGCGTTTGTTGTGAGGGTTCCGCAGAGTATGCAGTTCTCGACCAAAGTTGAGGTAAATGCAAAATGATGACGATTTCCCATCCGCTGGATTCGACAGAATTTGCATGCGGGAACCTTGGCCGCCGAGCTTCCGGCACATTTGATGCACAGCAAAGCAAGTGCTTTCATGGGGGCCGTTCGATCCTCGTTCGCGTAGCCCAACTCATCCTGCTCCTGGCGGTGCTGTTCGGTTCGGGCTGCGGCGGATCTTCCCCGTCTCCCGCCTCTTCTTCGTACGCCGACCAGTTCGATTTCCTGTGGCAGACCTTCGATGCAAAATACTCATACTTCGTCTACAAGAACATCGATTGGCAGGGTCTGAGCGACACTTATCGCCCCCAGGCCGTTCAGGCCACCTCCCAGGATCAGTTTACGCAAGTCCTCGTGCAGATGCTGTCAAACCTTCACGACCTTCATGTGCACCTCATCGACCCCAGTGGCAATTACATCGCCACCTTCACGGATACGGATTTTGTGAATTTCAACTCGGTCGTGTGGCAGCAGTATCTCCAGGCGCAAGGCACGAGCATCAGCCAACCCGATTCCTGGGTGCTGAATGGCTATCTGGGTGGCGTGCCATACATCGCCGTTGAGTCCTGGGCTCCTTCAACGAGTTCGGAGGCGGCGGACCTGGACGCCGTCCTGGAGCCGTTCCAGAATGCCAAAGGGATCATCATCGACGTGCGGATGAATGGCGGAGGAGACAGCACGACAGCCGGGGAATTTGCGGGCCGGTTTGCCGATAAGACGCGAACGGCCGGGTTCATTCAGTTCCGCAATGGGCCTGCGCACAATGACTTCGGTCCGTTGCAGACCCGGCAGGTTGTTCCCCGTGGCCCGTGGCAGTACACGGGGCCGGTCCTCATGCTGATCGGCCGCGGCTGCTTCAGCTCCAATGAGGACTTCATTACTCAGATGCGCGAGTTGCCCAACGTGACGGTCGTGGGAGATACATCCGGAGGGCACTCGGGTGATCCCGCGTCATTCAATCTCTCAAACGGATGGCAGTTTACCGTATCCACCTGGATCGATTACACCGCCGAGATGCAGATTATCGAAGACAAGGGAATCGATCCTGCTATATTCGTTCCCACCACAGCGGCTGATTTTCAGGCAGGAAAGGATCCGGTGCTGGATTACGCCCTGAGCCACATCCCCCATTAACGGTGCGTTCCCGTACGGGAGAAGAGGTCCACTCCAGGCCGAGGTATTAAGGGGCTTGGGCAGGCTTTTGTAGACCTGGTTCCTATGCCGGACTGTTGTGTGTCTGCATCTTCGCCCCTCACAGCTTGAGAAATGGTCGGGTTGCCGATGTTCGGTGCGGCTCGTGCCTCGGCTTACACGCCCCAAATGCTAGGTCGGAACATTGCTGGCCATCACGGCAATTCCCGCTTATATCTCCCACCTTAGCAGCACGGCGCCCACCGTGAAGCCCGCGCCCACGGTGGCCATCAGCACCAGGTCGCCCTTCTTCAACTTGCCTTCCTCCACGGCCGTCTCTATCGCCAGCGGAATCGTCCCGTCTGAGGTGTTGCCGTACTTCTCGATGTTAATGATCACCCGATCGCGAGCCATGCCCAGGCGGTCGGAGGTCGCCGTGATGATGCGCAGATTGGCCTGGTGAGGAATGAAGCAGCCCAGATCCGCGCCGGTGACGCCATTGCGCGCCAGAACCTTGGTGGTAACCTCAAGCATCTTGCGCACGGCAAACTTGTACACCGCCTGGCCGTCCTGGTAGATGTAGTGCATCTTCTTGTCCACGGTCTCGTGGCTGGCCGGATTCAGGCTGCCTCCGCCCTTCAGGTTCAACACATCCGCGCCTGAACCGTCGATCTCATACACATAATCGATGAAGCCGATCTCGCCCTCTGCGCATGGTTCGAGGAGAACACATCCGCCGCCGTCGCCAAAGAGCACGCAGGTCGCCCGATCGGTGTAGTCGGTCATACGGGTGTTGGCGTCGGCGCCGCAGACCAGAACCTTCTTGTGCGCGCCGCTCTCGATCATCTTCACGCCAGCCTGCAAGGCGAAGACAAACCCAGGGCAGCCGGCGGAAACGTCGAAGCCCCACGCGCCCTTGGCCCCGATCTTGTCCTGCACCAGACAGGCCGTCGCCGGGAACATCATGTCGGGCGTAACCGTGGCGACGATGATCATCTCGATCTCTGTGGCCGGAATGCCGCGCATCGCCAGGCACTTTTTGGCCGCCTCGGTGCAGATGTCGCTCACGCCCAGCCCCTTGGCCAGCACGTGCCGCTCGCGGATTCCGGTGCGCTCCAGAATCCACTGGTCGCTGGTATCCACCATCTTTTCGAAGTCTTTGTTGGTCAGTATTTGCGGGGGGACGTAGGTTCCAAAGGCCGTAATCTTGGCGCGGCAGCCCACGATGGGACTAACACTCAGGGTCAATGAAATTCTCCTTGCGGCTCTCTACGATTGTCATCCTGAGCGGAGCGAAGCGAAGTCGAAGGACCTGCGGTTGCTTTTCCGCTTCATGTTCAATCGAATCAGGCCAAAAAAGCGCCGGGTGACCTACTGCGCCCGTACTAGCCCGTTACCGTTGCTTCCTTCCGGACCTGGCGGGGTTGGCGGGATTACGTCGCGTAGGACCCGGCACTTGTCGATTTTAGCACCCCGCGGCGAGTCGCCGGTTTCCATGGACGCTGACCGCCCAAACGTCACGCCGTACAAGAGTCAAGCACATCTTTTGAGACTGCCGGGCGCTGATCCTTGCGGGATTTTCGTTGCAAGGCGGGATAGTCTTGTTACGCGACCTTCCCATTCCCGCTTCATCGCAAATCAATCAGCCGGATAGTTTCCAGGAACACATCCCCGTCGATCTTCAGGCTGTGGGCGCTGATCTTGTCCATCGTGTCCTTGTCGGTATGGTGATAGCTGTCGTGGGGGCCGTAGTCGATGTCGATGATGTCGATGGATGGCACGCCGCGCTGGACGAAGGGAATATGGTCATCCTGGATATCCTCGTCCATCTTGAAGAAGTACTTCTCGTAGCTGAACTTCTTTGCCGCCTGCCGCACCAGCGCGACCAGCCAGTCGGTGGAGTTGGTGTCGTGCTGAATGTCCAGATCTTTGTCGCCGATCATATCGGCCACGATGAAGGCCTTGATATGCCCCAGCGTTCCATCGCGCGCCCATTTGGCGGCCAGATGCTTGGTGCCGTAAGTCGAATCGGAGTCTGTCCAGACCTGAAACGCCTCTTCGCCATCGTCGAAGAGCAGCCAGACCGAGTAGCCGTCCAGCTTCTTGCCGCCCGCTGTCTGGGCGCGCAACTGGTCGGCGATGGCCATCAGCAGGCCGGTCGTCGAGCCGCCGTCGTTGGCGCCGACGTAGTTGATGTTCCTGAGCGGGTAGTTGGTCTCGTAGTGCGTGGCCAGCACAATCACGCCGTCTTTCTTGCCGGCGAAGCGCACGATGAAGTTGCGCATGGGGACCGGGCCGATGGGCGTGTTCGCTGTAAAGGCATCCTCTTCGAGCGCATCATGTTTGAAGTGCTCGCGCAAAAACTCCTCGGCCTTCAAGTGGCCCTGGCTGGTGGGCCAGCGCGGCCCGATGGCGACGAACTGGCGGGCGTACTCCAGCGCTCTGGCGCCGTTGAAGTGGGTCTGGGCGGGGGCGGCGAGAGGTGCGAGGAGGAACAGAGTGAGAACAAATCCAATCCGGGGGTGTCGAATCCCGGGTCCCCAAAAGCGAGGGACCTGGGGCACCTGTAACTTTATACTCCCAATAAAGAATGCCCGTTGAGGTTCGTGGTTTCCCACCCTAGCCGCAAAAACTAAAATGCGGCGAGGGTGGGGCACCCGTGACTTTATGCTCTTCCAAAACGAGAAAACGCTCACTTCGCCGCCTCCTTGGCTTCCCTGGCCTTGCGCCGCGAGGGATGCACCCACCAGGCCACGCCGATGCCGATCAGATAAAGCCCCAGCATGGGGACGGCGTAGATGCACATCGTCCATGGGTCGGGGCTAGGGCAGATGATGGCCGCCACCACGAAGACCGCCAGAATCGCGTAGCGAATGTTCTTCCACAGGAAGCGCGGGCTGACAATGCCGAACAGCGCCAGGAAGAAAATCAGAATTGGCATTTCAAAGCTGATGCCCAGGCCCAGGATGATCGATAAAAAGAAGCCGGTGTACTCCTCGATGGTGACCATGGGCGTGAAGTTATGGCCGAAGCCCACAATCAGGATTTGCAGCGCGCCGGGCAGCACATAGAAGTAGCCAAAGGCCGCGCCGGTCAGAAACAGCCCCACCGTAGCCGCCATGAACGGCACTACAAAGCGCTTTTCCTTCTGGTAAAGCCCCGGCGCAATGAACAGCCACACCTGGAAGAGGATGAAGGGCGAGGCCAGAATCGCACCGGCGACCAGCGAAACCTGCAAGTCCAGGTTCAACGGGTCCATGGGGTGGGTGAAGACCAGCGTCTTGCCGATGTGGTTGAGCGGGGCCTGGATGTAGCCGACAAAGCGGTCGTGGAAGGCCCAGGCGGCGACGAAGCCCAGCGCCAGGAAGATGGCCGAGCGGACGATGCGCTTGCGCAACTCGTCCAGGTGCTCCATCAGGCTCATGCCGGGCAGCTCCACCCGCTTGGCCACGGCCTCGCGCGCCATGCCGATTGCATCCGCTGGATCAACCATGGTTGGCCTGCTCTGAAATTGGTTTAGGCTGGTTCGTAGCATCGGGGGCTAAAGCCACTTCCGATTCTGTTGACGTAATGTCAGGGCTAAAGCCCTGACCTACCAGCGCCGGCCCCGCCACCGGCCCGCGGCCCGGCCGCTCGGCCTCGACCGGCTCGCCGGTCGAAGGCGGCTGAATGCGCGGATAAGGTTCTTCGCGCTGGAACTCCGCCGGGGAAACCGCGGGATACACTGCCTCCCCCGGATACGGAGATTCGATGCCGTTTGCGCTGGAGGCGGGTGCCCCAGGTCCCGATTTGGTGACCTGGGAATCGACAACTGCCGGAGCCGCCAGCGCCATCGCAGCCACCCGCTCCTCTTCCTTTTTGCGCCGGTCGGCATCCTCGGCCTTGCGCAACTCCTCTTCCATCTGGAACTTGAAGTCGTTGGAGGCCTTGCGCACCTCGTACATCAGCTTGCCGATCTGGCGGCCGATCTCGGGCAGACGGCGGGGGCCGAAGACCACCAGCGCCATCACCATCAGGATCAGCGAATCCCACATGCCCAGATTGGCGAGTTCGATTCTCGGCGGCGTCATCATGAAGAATCATGATACCTGCCCGCGCATGGCCCTCACAAACGCTGCGTGGGGCTTGGCTTATTTACTGTTTATGCAAGCCCCTTTGGCATCTCTGAGGGTGCGCTAACCTGGGCGCGACCACCCTCCTCCCCGGCCACCGAGTGTAACCGGCGTCACAGCGCGGCCTCTTGCGGCACTCGTAGGCTCTGGAACGGAGTTGGAGAGGATATCTTTATGTCAGGAATTGCCGCGGAAAACGCTGTGACCGTTCAGAATCTGTTGGCCGCCTTTGAGGGCGAGTCGAATGCGCACGCCAAGTACACCGCCTTTGCCGCCAAAGCCGACGAGGAAGGATTGCACGGCGCGGCCAGCCTCTTTCGCGCCGCGGCCCGCGCCGAGCAGATTCACGCTGGCAATCACGCCCGCGTCATCGGCCAGTTGGGCGCTCGCGCCGAGTGCGCGATTCACCCCGTTGAGGCGAAGAGCACCCTGGACAACCTGAAGGCCGCGCTGAACGGCGAGAAGTACGAGATCGACGTCATGTACCCCGGCTTCCTGGCCGAGGCCACGGAGCGCAAAAACACCGCCGCCATCCGCACCTTCACCGGGGCGCTGGAGGCGGAGAAGACTCACGCGCGGCTCTACAGCGAGGCGATTGCGCTGCTCCAGGCGGGAAAGAAGGATTCCTGGATCGGCGAGGCGCGCGAGTTCTACGTTTGCCCGGTCTGCGGCTATACCTCAGAGACCGAAGAGGAGCACGAGCGCTGCCCGGTGTGCAACTGCCCCTGGGAAAGATTCGAGATTATCCGGTAAGATCGAGTGAACCGATGCGCGTGCCTCAGTTCACCCTCGACGATTATGAAAGAGCTTTTGCCGATCGCCATCTACTGCACGAAGTAGTCGCGAAGTGGGCAAAGGCCAAACCGGAGGCTGTTGCCCTTCTCAGCGCGGAGGGCGGCCGCGCCGTCGCCTGGCGCGAGTTCGACCGCATGACCACGGCGCTGGCGCGGGAGTTGCGGCGCCTGGGCTTCGTGAAGGGCGATTTTCTGGTCACGCTGCTGCCGCTTACCGTGGATCACGTTTTGCTGGAATATAGCTGCTTCAAGATCGGCGTGATCGCCGCTCCGCTGGATTTGCGTTTATCTGCCGCCGAGATGATCCGCGCGTTGGAGATTCTGCGGCCGCGCGGCTTTGTCTCGTTCGGCGTGAAAGCGCCCTTCGATCTTCGCCCGCTGTGGCGCGCCGTGCAGTCGCAGTGCGCATGGATTCAGCATTGCATCGTGATGGACTCGGATGAAGCGATTGCCGGCACGCGCTCCTTTGCGTCGATTGCCGATTCGGCGCTGCGTGCCGCAACGGAGGAAGACTCCGCCGCCCTGCCCGCAATCTCCGAGGACGATGGCGCTCTGGTCATCTTCACCACCGGCTCGACCGGCTCGCCCAAGCCTGCCCTGCTTTCGCATCGCAACATCACCGTGCAGAACATGTGCATCAGCGGCGCATTTTTTGGCGGAGACAGCGGCGCTCGCTCGTTGATCAATCTGCCTCCGTCTCATGTGGGCTGCCAAACGGAATTATTGATGAGCACCCTCTTCGGCGGAGGTACGGCGGTTCTGCTGGAACTCTTCGACGCCGGCCGTTCGCTGCGCGCCATTGCCCAGCATCGCGTAGAGATCATGGGGCAGATTCCGGCGATGTTCAACCTGGAGTGGATGCAGAAAGACTATGATCGCCACGATCTTTCCAGCCTCAAATTTGCCGCATACGGGGGAAACGCCGTTTCGCGGCCCTTCGTGGAGCGGCTTGCCGCCATGGCGCCGGTGATCGGCAGCGGGCTGGGACTGACCGAAGCCGCGGGCTTCTGCACCTATGTGCAGGCAAGCGCGGACGATCACGAGAAGATTCTCGCCGGACTTGGCGAGGATATGCCCATCTACCCGTGCACCATCCGCCAATCTATGCGCACCGATGGACACGCCGGCGATGAGCTGGCGCCGGGCGAGATAGGACACCTCTGCTTTCGCGGGCCGCAGACCTTTCTCGGCTATGTCAACGATCCTGAAGCTACCGCCAAGGCGATCTCGCGCGACGGTTTTTTATACACCGGCGACCTTGGCTTCAAAGATGCCGCGGGTGTGCATCTGACCGGCCGTGAGAAGTGGGTGATCAAGTCGATGGGCTACCAGATCTTCCCCGGCGATGTGGAACAGCATATCTGCGCGCTGGCGGAGAAGGTGGCCAACTGTGTTGTCGTCGGCGTGGCGCATGAGGTCGTCTCCGAAGCGGTGGTGGCCGTGGTGGAGAAGAGACCCGAAGTTGAAGTGAGCCGTCAGGAACTGGATCGCCATGCGCGTTCCCTGCCCTCTTATATGCGCCCGCGCCATTGGATCATTCTCGAAGCCGGCCAGATGCCGCTGAACCGCGTGGTCAAGCCGGACTATGTGCGGGCCCAGGAGATGGCTCGCCAAGAGATCGCCGCGTTGCGCGAGCGCGGCGAGTGGGACAGCGGGTTGTTAAAGACTGAGTAACGTCTGATCCTGCGCACGCTGCATTGGAAGATATGCGACGAGGCCTATTCCTTCAGTGTCACGGTAATCCTGCGCGCATCGCCGCCTGTTGATGCGATGACGATCTCGCCAGTAGCTTTCTTGCGGATGCTCTTGAACTTCTCGCCCCACTCCACCAGCACCAGGGCGTCGGGAGTCAGTAACTCATCCAGTCCCAGAGTTTCTAACTGCCGCTCGCCTTCGAGCCTATAGACATCAAGGTGGTATAACTTCACTGGCTGGCCGTCGCGCGCGCCGTCGTACTCGTGAATCAAGGTAAAGGTCGGGCTGGTCACCTCGTCTGCCTCGGCGGCGTCCAGAGCCTCGGCAATACCCTTCACCAGCGTCGTCTTGCCGGTGCCCAAATCGCCGCGCAGAATCAGCAACTGCGGCGGCGTGAGCAGCCGGGCCAGTTGGCGGCCTGCCTCAATCGTCTCCGCCCCGCTCCGCGTGGTGAACTCGTGCGTAATGGGGGCGGCTGGGTTCACTGAAGTCATCCTTTGGCCTCAAAAAGGGCTGCCGTCTGCAAGACCTCCGCCGGCAACCCCTGCAACCAAAGATAACCGTTGGGACCGTTCGTGCAAAATCGAAAAGCCCCTGCAAGCTGCGCCAGGCTGTCCGTGGCCAGCAGCGTGTGTTCATCCGCCGCGCGCACCGACAGGTCGGCGGCCAGCCCGTGAAGATACACCGCCGCCTCGACCGCGCGCGCCGCGTCCGCGGGATACTGCGCCAGCAAGCCGGCGATCAGCCCGGTGAGCAAATCGCCGCTGCCGCCCTTGGCCATGCCGGGATTGCCGGTGGTGTTGACGGCCACGCGGCCGTCGGGGTGGGCGACGAGCGTGCGCGCGCCTTTGAGCACCAGCGTGACTCGTGTGCGCTGGGCAAAGTTGCGCGCCACCTCCAGCCGGTTGGCCTGCACCTCGGTGGTAGTGATGCCGGCCAGCCGCGCCATCTCGCCCGGATGCGGCGTCAGCACCAGCGTGCGGCCTTTGGCGAGCTTCGTGAGCAGCACCGGCTTGGCCGCCAGAATGTTGAGCGCGTCGGCGTCTATCACAGCCGGAATTTTAGTAACTGAGAGCAGGCCGGTGGTGAATTTGACGGTCTCCGGATCCTGGCCCAGGCCGGGGCCAATCGCCAGCACGGTCTTTCCCGCGGTGAGCGCCGCCAGCCGCTCCGGGGCCAGGTTTTCATCCGAGATGCAGCCCGCGAGGATTGCGGCCAGCGGAAAGGTCATCAACTCCGGCGCGATGACCGCCACCAGCGGCAGCACCGGGGCGGGAACGGCCGCCGTCACCAGTCCGGCTCCGGCCCTGAGCGCCGCCAGGGAGGCCATCGCCGGCGCGCCGGACTTGCCTACCGAGCCTCCGACCACCAGCACGTGGCCGAAGTTCCCCTTGTTGGCCGACGCCGGACGCCTCGCCTGCGTGAGCGCCAGCGCCGAGCCGGTCCAGTGCAACCCCAGCGCGGAGACCATCGCCTCCTGCGGCGAGCCGATGGGCGCCACCACTATGGGTTGTGACCAGCGCCGCGTCAACTGGCCGAAAACGTGCGCCGGCTTGGGCGCGGTAAAGGTGATCACTGCATCGGCGGACCAGACGGGACCGGCAACGGTCGCGGTAGTCGCGTCAGCCGGCCAGCCGGAGGGAAGATCGACAGCGAGTATTGGCGCCTTGCAGCTCTCGATCCACTTGAGCGCCGCGGCGGCGAGGCCCTTGAGCGGCGGCTTGAAGCCGGTGCCGACTACGGCATCCAGAATCAGATCGGCTTCGAGCGCGGAGTTGTGCAGGGCAAAGTCTTCCGGCGTCTCGATGATGTGGCTGAGACCGTGCGGCGGGCTGGTCAATTCGCGCCAGGCAACGGCCGCGTCGCCGGCGAGGCTGTCAGGCGCGCCCAGCAACAGCGTGGTCACCTCCAGGCCTGCCGAGGCCAGCAGCCGCGCGGCCATCATGCCATCGCCGCCGTTGTTGCCGCGGCCGCAAACGACCGTCACCCGTCTAGCCAATGGAAATTGCTGGCGCGCAAAGGCCGCCACCGCCGCCGAAGCCGCCCGCATCAGATCGAGCGAAGGCACACCGAACCGCTCACTCGTCAAGCGGTCGCAGGTCTGCATCTCGGCTGCGGAAAGAACGTGCATGGAAGCTATGGTAGTGCATCGGGCGGCTAGGACATTCCCCGTCGAGGACTGTGCGCTCTGCGATGTCCTCTCCCTGCGCCTAGGGAGAAACTTTGACGGGCGTGACCTCGGTTGCGGTTTGTCCAAACTCAAACCGCAGGACCCACACGCTGGAGACGGCCTGGCCATTCACTTGCTGAGGGTTGAATCTCCACTGCTGCGCCGCTTGCAGGGCCAATTTGGCGAAGTACTTGCTCGGTCCCGGCGAGTCCACCGCCGCATTTGTAACATTGCCGCCCGGATCGACCGTGACCCGTATGCTCACCTGGACTTTGCCGCGGATGGTCGCACGCACTTTTTCGGGTACGTCGGGCATAACTCGCTTAGCGTCATCACCCTTTACTATCGCAACTTTGGGGCGTTGAGTTTCCGGAGCTGGAGATTGCGGCGGGAGCGCGGTCATTGCAGTAGAGGAATTTTGAGTTTCCGGAACTGGAGTTTGCGGCGGGAGCGCGGTCATCGCGGGCGCGGGTTGCTCATCCGCGGCTGGCGTCGCTGGCTCAGAGGGGCGAGTGCGCAGCAGCAGCACTGCCACGGCTACAAGCAGGACGAGCGCCGCGGCAACGATTGCCGGCACTCGAAGCTTGGCAAGTGGCGTTCTTTCGGTTTTGCCGGATCGGGCGGCTTCAAGACGAGCCTTCACATCGCCGAGGGTGCATCGCCGCTCAGGGGCGATGCGCAGGCATTCCCGCGCAATGCCGGCGAAGGGTTGTGGCATCGACCACGGCACCGTCGGCTCCTTCTGGGCAGATCTCTCCCAAACGGGAGGATGCTGGGTCAGGGCTTCGACCAGGGTGACGCCCAGCGACCAGAGGTCGGCGGCTGGAGAGATCAATCCGGATCCGGCTTCCGGCGCGACATGGCCTCCCGGCGCCAGAAGACGTTTGCCTGGCTCGCCCGCGACAAGAAGATTGTCAGAAGATATTTTCAACTGATCGTCGACGGCCATGATCTCCGAAGGCTTGAGGCGGCCATGCACGAAGCCCTTTCCATGAAGATAAGCAAGCGCGTCAAGGAGCGGGTCGAGCATCTCTCCGGCCTCGGCGGGCGTGAGCGGCCGCTCCAGAAGAATCTGTGACAGGATTTCATCGGCGTATTCCGTTACCTCATAGAGCAACGGGACCGCGCCGATCTGACAGCGGCCGAAGTGATAGATGCGCAACAGGTGGGGATGCGAGAGGGTAGACGCAGCTGCCCAGCCGACAAGGCGGGCTTCCGCGTCCGCGGCATGGGCGGGAATGAGCTTGATGGCGGCCTTCCGCGATCCCTCTCCCGGCAGTTCCGTGAGGAAGACGGCACTCAGCTCAGAGCCGCCCAGCCATTGCAGGAGGGTAAATCTCCCGTCAACGACCCGCCCGATCCAATCACTCCGAATTGCCTCATTAATCATGTCGTAACCCATTCTATCCGAGCACGGCGGGAAGCACCGGCGTGGAGACGCGGCTTGCTGTTGCCAAAGATTGGGCGCGCCCTGGGTTCGGCGGACGTGCGCTCTTCCGGCGTATAGTTTGAAGGGAGTCCAGCGATGAAAGACGCCCTCTACGTCTCCAAAGAAAACTACCTGAAAGCCATCCTCGAAGCCGAAGCCGAGGGTTGCGAGGTGATCCCTGCCTTGCTGGCGCATTGGCTGGAAGTTTCGCCGCCGGCAGTGACCATGGCGCTGAAACGGCTCAAGCGCGACGGCTTTGTGGAGGTCGGGAGAGGCATCGTGCGGCTGACCGCTTCAGGCCGCGAGACCGCCTATCGCACCGCTCTGCGCCACCACCTGATCGAGCGCATGTTGAGCGAGATCTTCGGCATGGAGTGGCACGAGATTCATGAGGAGGCGGAGCGGCTGGAACACGCCGTCTCGCCGGCCTTTGAAGCCAAACTCAAGGAGAAGCTGGGCGAGCGCGGCGCCTGTCCGCACGGCAACCAGGTTTTGCCGGAGAGCCCGGCGCAGCGCAAGCAGCGCGGCGAAAAGCCGCTCTCTGAGGCTGAAGAGGGCCAGAGGTACGTCGTTGTCAGCCTGCACGAGCGCGACCACAAGCTGCTGCTGTTTTTGCATCACAATGGAATCGGCCCTGGCCAGAGCCTGCGCGTTCTCCGGCAGAACTACGACCAAACCGTTGCGATTGAGCTGCTTGCGGGAACTGTCATTTTGGGCCATCCGGCGGCCGAGGCGGTCTGGCTGCGACCGAAAACCGCGTAACAATTAAAATGAAGAACAATTATTAACCATAGTTAACAACTTGTGGCATACTGTTTTTGTATGAGCACAGCAGAACTTCCACTCCCGATTATCCCCGGCCTCGCGCCGGGCCCTGAGCACCAGGTGCCCTCGCTGCCGGAGGTTCATGCGACGGTGCGCATCTCCCGCTCGCCGCACTACTGGCGGCGGCTGTTGGGCTTTCTCGGTCCCGGATTCCTGATTTCGGTCGGCTACATGGACCCCGGCAACTGGGCCACCGACATTGCCGGAGGGTCGCGCTTCGGCTACACGCTGCTCTTTGTCATCATGGCCTCGAACCTGATGGCGATTCTCTTGCAGAGCCTCTCGCTCAAGCTGGGCATTGCCACCGAGCGCGACCTGGCGCAGATGTGCCACCAGAGCTACGGCCCCAGGGTGAGCTACGCGTTGTGGATCGGCGCCGAAATCGCCATCGCCGCCTGCGATATGGCCGAGGTGATCGGCTCGGCGATTGCGCTGGAGCTGCTCTTCCACATTCCGCTCTTCTACGGCGTGCTCATCACCAGCCTCGACGTGCTGCTGATTCTCCTCATGCAGCGCTGGGGCTTCCGCTACATAGAGGCGCTGGTGATCGCGCTGATCGGCACCATCGTGGGGATGTTCGGCGTGCAGATGTTCCTCTCCCGGCCGGAGTACTGGCCGGTGCTGCATAGCCTTTTCATCCCCTCGGCCGCGATCGTAACCAACCCCGAGATGCTCTACATCGCCATCGGAATCCTGGGTGCGACGGTGATGCCGCACAACCTCTACCTGCATTCTTCGATTGTGCAGAGCCGCAAGTACGAACGCACGCCCAAGGGCAAGCGCGAGGCCATTACGATGGCCAACATCGACTCCGCACTGGCGCTCACGGTGGCGCTGTTCGTGAATGCGGCCATCCTGATCGTCGCCGCCGCGGTCTTCAATCGCAGCGGCCACTTCGAGGTAGAGGCTATCCAGGACGCCTACAAGCTGCTCAGCCCGCTACTGGGTGTCACCGGCGCGAGCACGCTCTTTGCCGTCGCTCTGCTGGCCTCGGGGCAGAACTCCTCGATCACCGGCACGCTGGCCGGGCAGGTGGTGATGGAGGGCTTCATCCACCTGAAGGTTTCGCCGTGGCTGCGGCGGCTGATCACGCGCTCGCTGGCCATCATCCCCACCATCATCGTGGTCGCGGTCACCGGCGAACAGGGCACGGAAAAACTGCTCATCCTCAGCCAGGTGATTCTCTCGCTGCAACTGAGCTTTGCCGTGGTCCCGCTGGTCATCTTCACCGGCAACCGCAAGATGATGGGCGAGTTCGTCAACGCCCGCTGGCTGAAGGCGCTGGCCTGGTTCACCGCCATCCTAATCGCCGGCCTGAATGGCTGGCTGCTGATTTTAATGTCTCAGGGCCGCTAATTCCCCGCTTTCCCCTGGAGGTTACGCGTGAAACAACGATGGACGATCTGGTATTTCTCTCTCTGTTTTCTGTTGTTAACTATGGTTAACCATGCCCCGCTCCTGGCGCAGAGCGGGACGTCGAGCGCAATCTTCGGCACGGTGATGGATGTAACCGGCGCGGCGCTGCCCGATGCAGCGGTCGGCGACCAACATCGATACCAAAGCCGCCCGCGCCGGACAAACCAACGCGGATGGAGGGTTTCAGTTTTCCCAGGTGAATCCGGGCACTTATACGGTGACGGTGAGTGCAAAGGGGTTCATTGAGCAAATCTCGCCTCCGATTGCTGTAACAGTCGGGCGCACCGTGACCTTGAACTTCAGCCTTTCCTTGGCCGCCGTCTCGCAGCGTGTGGTAGTAACGGCGCAATCGGCCATACTCGCCCTGGAGAACCCAAATACCACAACGACGCTGGAAGCCGCGACGATCGCCAGTCTTCCCAACCCAGGCCAGGACCTGACCTATCTAACTCAGTTCGCGCCCGGCGCGCTGATGAATACCGCCGGCTCCTCCAACGACGCAAAAGCCGCCGGAGGTTATGGAAACGTCGATTTCAACGGCCTTCCCGCAACCTCGAACGGATACATTTTGGATGGATACGACAGCAACGATCCCTGGCTGGGATTGAATATCGGGCTATCGACGAATCTTGTGATTGGCCTTGATGCCGTCGAGGAGGCGACAGTCAATACGAATTCCTACTCCGTCGATCAGGGAAGATATGGCGCATCGCAGGTGAATTACTTCACCAAGTCTGGAACGAATATGTTTCACGGCGACCTTTACGAGATATGGAACGGGTCGTTGTTGAATGCCGAGGACTACTTTCTTCACGCCAACGACACGGCGGACAGCATCGCCAAGAAACCGCGCTCGACGGTGAATGAGTTCGGCGTCAGCGTGGGAGGACCCATCCGCAAAGACAAGCTGTTTTTCTTCGCGCACTATGAGGGCATCCGGATTGCTCTGCCATTGGTTTCGCAGGTTGTTGTCCCCACACCCGCGTATGAGAACTATGTACTGGGTCAAAAATATGCGCCGGGTCCTTATGTTCAGGGTCATCTGGAGACAGGCGGGACGGACCCGATCACGGGAGCCACACTGACGGCCGAGCCCGGAGAGATTCCGTTTTACCAGGCGATGTTCAATCTTTATAGCAATACAGCCGGAACCGGAGTTCCCGTTCTCTCCTGCCCGTTGGGAACGAACGGCGATGTATTGGACGGCGACGGCTGCGCGAACACGAGGCAGGTGTCGCTGACCAACAGCGACACCGAAAATCTCGTCGTCGTCAAGATCGATCACACCATCGATAAGAATAACAGCGTCTGGGTTCGCTACCAGCAGGACACGGGCCTGCAGGCCGCCTATACCGATCCTATTAACTCAATCTTTAACTCCTACTCCCCGCAGCCGCAGTACACATTGGTTGCCGGCTACACGCATCTGTTTAGTCCTAGTCTCGTCAATCAGCTGAATCCCGGGGTAAGTTGGTATTCCAGCATCTTCGAGCCCAACAACTTTTCCCAGGTTCGGCAAACCTTCCCGATTGTTTTGACGGCAGGCACTAACAATGCGCCTTTTACCACCATCGGAGGCAATGACAATACCTATCCCCAGGGACGCAAGGTGACGCAGTGGCAGATCAACGACAACCTGATCTGGACGCGGTGCAGAAACACTTATAAGTTAGGCGTCAATACCCGGCGCATCGACGTAAGCGACTATGATCTGGGAGAAGGAATTGTGCCTACGGTCGTTTATGACGATCTCGCCCAGTTCACCTATGGCGCGGCTTACACTGCCAGCCAGACGTTTCCCGTTTCCCTGAAGGAGCGCGTGGCAACGGGAAACCTCGATTTCTATGCGATGGATACGTACAAGCCGGCGGCGCGCATCACGCTGACCGCGGGGTTGCGGACAACCTGGAATACCAATCCGGTGAATCAGCAGAAGTTGTTTGCGCGACCTGCAGGGTCGTTTCTCGATCTCTCGCACGAGATATCCCAGCCTCTTGATCAAGCGATCCAAACCGGAGTTCGCGGACTCTTTCCGGCGACGCCCCTGCTGGTCTGGCAGCCTCGCGTCTCGGCGGCCTACCAAGTTATTCCAGGGACCGTGCTGCATACCGGGTTCGGTGTCTTCAATGACATCATACCCGCGCAGATCGCCGATCTTGCCGCCACCAATGCCCCTTACTCACCAACCTTTGTTGGAGGCATCGGCGGCCAGGTGGGCGGCATGGGAATAGCTCCGGGCGTGCCCGGCAGCGCGGTCGATGCAACATCCAATGCCGAGCAGAGCTTTCAATCTGTCTTTGCGGCAAGTGGTGCGCCCTGCGCCGGCATTGCGGCGGGCGCGCCCACATGCCCGCTGGCCGTGGGCATGAATACCTTTCCCAGCGGTGCGCTGAAGACGCCTTACTACTACCAATATAACTTCGGGATCGAACAGCAGGCAGGGAAGCAAGGCGCGGTGCGGATCGATTACGTGGGAACACGCGGCGTGCACGAGCCCTTTCAGGTGGAGTTGAACGGGTACCAAACTGTCTGCGACGGCTGCTTTGCTCCCTATCCCTACCAACAGCCGCTCGATCGGAGATTCGGCAGCGTCAACGAGTTTCAAACCAATGCGAGCAGCAGTTATTCGGGATTGCAGACAGGGATCACCGAGCAGATCGGCGGTCTTACCTTGCGGGGAAACTATACCTACAGCCATTGCCTGGATGAAGTGTCGAATGGAGGGTTGCTCTCTTTTTCCAGCCAGGGAATTCTATCGCCGCTGCCGGGGGAGCTTAGCCGCCAACATGGTGATTGCGACTATGATGTGCGCCATAACATCTCGGCCTTCGGGATCTACCGGATTCCCTTCTCATCTTCCCGCGCGTTGCTCCGGACGGTTTTCAACGGGTGGTCGTTTTCCGAAACGGCATTCATTCATAGCGGGCTTCCGTTCACCGTGCTCAGTCAGCCTTACACGGCAAGCGGCAACGGCATCTTTCAAAACAGCGGAGCGCAGTTCGCGCGCAGAGTTTCCGGTGCGCCGCTTTACCGGAAGACTCCGTACACTGGAGTCACCGTGGCGGGAACCAGGCAGTGGCTGAATCCGGATGCCTTTGTCTCGGTCGTCGATCCGACAACGGGCGCCTGCACAGGAGGCGACTCCGTTTCCGATTGCCAATTCGGGGATTCGGGCCGCAATACGGTGCGCGGACCGCACTTTACCTATTCGGACATTTATCTGTCGAAGAAGTTTTCAATTACGAAAGCAGTGAGCTTGCGCTTCGACACACAGTTTTTCAATGTCTTCAACCATCCAAACTTTGCATTGCCAAGCAACGTGGAAGCTGGAGTGCCCGGCGTCTTTATTCCGGCAAAATTCGGTACGCTCGAAAGCACCATCTCGCCGCCGACGGGGTTGCTTGGCGTTGGCCTGGGTGGAGACAGTTCGCCGCGCATGATCACATTTCAGGCCAGGATCGAGTTCTGAGAGACGCAGCCCTTGGATGGAATCCACAGATTCTCCGCTGCCGAGATGCAGGCCTGCGACCACCTGACGAGTTTGGTTTGGAGTGCCGTCGCTCGATAGGATGCGGGCGGCTGAGGGGCGGTCACCAGTCTCCCTGATCTCTGGTCCCTGCGCAGCCCCTTTCCCACTATGCGGTCCAGGTGGCACAATGGCTTATGCTTCATTTTTAAATTTGTCAGGGGTGGAAGGAGTACTCTCGATGGCGGAAGTTTTTGTGTTGGAGTCTGTGGTGGAGTCTGTCAAGGCGCTGGCGGCGGGACCGCGAGTGCATGCCAACCTGTGTGCAGCGGAGCTGGTGGAGACGTCGCTGAAGCGCGGCGAGGGGCAACTGGCGGCCAATGGCGCGCTGGTGGCCGTGACCGGGGCGCGCACCGGGCGCAGTCCCAAGGACAAGTTCACCGTGGACGACGCGGTGACGCACAATGTTGTCGACTGGGGCAAGGTAAACAAGCCCTTTTCGCCGGAGAAGTTTGAGGCGCTGCTGGGGCGTGTGGTGGAGCACCTGAAGGAGCGCGAGCTGTTTGTACAGGACTTGTACTGCGGGGCGGATGCGGCATACCAGTTGCCGATCCGGGTGATCAGCGAGTATGCCTGGCACGCGCTCTTTGTGCGCGATCTCTTTGTCCGGCCTGATGCCGCGGCTCTGGCGGCTCACGCACCGGAGTTTATTGTGGTGGCGGCGCCCGAATTCCAGGCGGTTCCTGAACGCGATGGAACAAACTCAGGAGCCTTCATTCTGGCCGACTTTACGCGCAAGATTATTCTGATCGGCGGGACAAAATACGCCGGCGAGATGAAGAAATCGATCTTCGGCGCGATGAACTTCCTCGTCCCGGACAAGGATGTTCTGCCCATGCACTGTTCGGCGAATGTGGGCGCGGATGGGGTGACGGCGCTGTTTTTCGGGCTCTCGGGGACGGGCAAGACGACGCTCTCCGCTGACCCGGCGCGGCGGCTGATCGGCGACGACGAGCACGGCTGGGGGCCGACGGGCATCTTCAATTTTGAGGGTGGCTGCTACGCCAAGTGCGTGGACCTGACCGAGGAGAAGGAGCCGCAGATCTTCCGCGCGATCCGCTTTGGGTCGATGCTGGAGAATGTGATTCTGGATGCGGCGCGCAAGCCGGATTACTTTGACATTCATCTGACGGAGAATACGCGGGCGGCTTACCCGGTGGACTTCATTGAGGGCGCGGTGATTCCGGGCGTAGGCGGGCACCCGAAGAATGTGCTCTTCCTGGCGGCGGATGCCTTTGGCGTGCTGCCTCCGATTGCGCGGTTGACGCCGGATCAGGCGATGTACCACTTCCTTTCCGGGTATACGGCGAAGCTGGCCGGGACCGAGTTGGGCGTCATCGATCCGCAGCCGGAGTTCTCGGCCTGCTTTGGTGCGCCTTTCCTGCCGCTGGCGCCGCGGGTCTATGCGGAGATGCTGGGCAAGCGGCTGACGCAGCACGGGGCTTCATGCTGGTTGGTGAATACCGGTTGGTCCGGCGGTAAGTTCGGCGTGGGCAAGCGCATGAGCCTGAAGATCACACGCGCGCTGGTGAATGCGGCGCTGGACGGGCGGCTGGAGAAGGTGGAGTTTGTCACCGAGCCGGCCTTCGGGCTGAGCATTCCGGTGAGCTGCCCGGAGGTTCCGGCGGAGATTCTTAATCCGCGCAACGCGTGGGCGGACAAGGAAGCCTACGACAAAACGGCGGCCGATCTGGCAGCGCGCTTCGAGGCGAACTTCAAGCAGTTCGACGCTTCGGACGCGATTCGCGCGGCTGGACCTAAAGCCAGGTAAGGGTGTTGGCGCCCATAATTTCGACAGAAGGGGTTTCGATCTGGCTGGATGGCTGATCGAAGCCCCTTTTGCGTGGACGGGAACCCGTGGCTGGATTGGCCTGCCGTTCCGTCTGGCCGTGCCGACTCTCGGATTTTTCTTTACTGCCGATAAGATTTCTTGAACTGATATGCGCACGGCACAGCAGAGCGAGAAATTGGGTAATCCGCGCGAACTCCGCATGACGGCGAATCGCCTGGCGACCTGTGCGCCGCTTCCGGTTTCCAGGGTCATTCGTGAGTTCCAATGGTGGGGTAAAGACACGCTTTCCAATGATTTACGGTCCCGTTCCAAAGCAGGCAAACCATGCAGACATTGGAAGATGCAGCTTTTGGATCGAGCAGGCCACAAACCGGCAACGGAAATGCCATCCGAGCGAAGCCGCGTTTTCGCCCGAATCTTCGTATTTCTCTGCCTGATTCTGCTCGTGTCAGGAGCGCGGCAGCCTGCCCGCGCCCAGGCCGCCGCTGATGAGTACCGGATCAAAGCCGCGTTCCTGTTCCATTTTGCGCAGTTTATCGACTGGCCTGACGGCGCACTCGATGCCCGGGATCCATCCCTCATTCTCTGCGTCTTCGACGACGAGCCGCGGCTGGCGGATATACAAAGCGCCGTCGAGGGCAAGCTCATCGGCTCCCGTGTGCTCCGCGTCCGGCTGCTCAGCCCGGCACTGGAGCTACAGGGCTGCAACATCGTCTTCCTCAGCCGTTATGAGGGGCAACACCAGGCCGCAGTTCTCGGGCGCTTGAGCGGCCTGCCGATTCTGACCGTGGGTGAGTCCGCTAATTTCCTTTCGAATGGCGGGATGATCCGCTTCCATCTTGAGAAGAATAAAATCCGCTTCGACATCAACCTCGGAGCCTCCGATCTGTCTCATCTGAAAATCAGCTCCCAACTGCTGCTTCTCGCCTCGGCGGTGATTCGCGGCAACGGAACAGGCAGGGGGATGTGAAGCGATGCACATCCGGGACTTTTCGATCCGCTTCAAATTGGCCCTCCTGATTCTCTGCGCAAGTGGGATTGCCGTCCTTCTGGCCTCGCTGGACTTCGCCATCTATGAGCGCCAGAGCTATCGAGCGAGCGCGGTACGCGAACTGACCGCCCTGGCCGACACTCTTGGAGCGAATACCGCGGCTTCGCTGGCGTTCAACGATCAAGGAACGGCCAAAGCGATGCTGGGCGCATTGGCCACCGAACCGCATCTGCTTGCCGCTTGTCTTTACGACAACCAGGGGCGCATCTTTGCCGAATACCGCAGACAAGACAGCCCACGCACTCTCAGCCTTCCGGCGCGGCATCCCGACGGTGCCTCTTTTGAACGTGATTCGCTCACACTTTTCCGTGGAGTCCTTCTCAGCGGGGAACGCATCGGCTCCATTGCGCTGATCTTCGATCTGCACGATTTCCGCTCCGAGATTCTTGCATACGCGAAGATCGCGATTCTTGTCCTTCTTCTCTCCGTCCTTGCCTCGTTTCTGGTTTCTTTGCGACTGGCGCGCTTCATTGCGGATCCTCTGGTGCGCCTGGCCGCTGTCGCGCACCACATATCGACCGGCAAAGACTACTCGATCCGCGCCGACATCCACGCCGGCGCTGAAACCGGCCTGCTGGTGGATTCCTTCAACGAGATGCTCTCGCAAATTGAATCGCGCGAAGGAGCGCTCAATGCAGCGATCCAGTCCTTTGAGGAGAGCGAGGAGCGCTATGCCCTGGCGGCCCGGGGCGCGAACGACGGCCTCTGGGACTGGAATCTGGTTACCGGCAAGATCTACTTCTCACCCCGCTGGAACCGTATGCTGGGCTATGCGGAGAACGAACGGTGGTCTGGGCCGGAAGAATGGTTCAGCCATATTCATGCCGATGATCAAGAGCGGGTACGCGCGGAGATTGCCGCGCATTGCGAGAACAAGACGGCGGAGTTCGTGAGCGAATATCGGATGCACCACACATCCGGCGGCTATATCTGGACGCTGAGCCGCGGCATCGCGATCCGGGATGCGTCCGGCAAAGCGATCCGCATGGCCGGCTCGCAGACGGACGTAACGGAAGGCAAGATTGCCGACCCGCTCACGCGCATCCCTAACCGCCTCTACTTCCTAGACCGCCTCGAGTCGGCCATCGAGAGCGCCTGCCGGGAAGGGAGTCTTTTCGCTGTTCTGTTCATCGATCTCGACCATTTCAAGCTGGTTAACGACAGCCTGGGACACGCAGCCGGAGATGAGCTGCTCATCGATGTCGCTGGACGTCTGCGCGCCAGCATCCGCACCAGCGCCCGCCAGCGCGGCCCCGTGCAATCGGTCGTGGCCCGGATCGGCGGCGATGAGTTCGCCGTCCTGCTTGGCCATCTTGAGTACGAAAAAGATGCCTCGATTGTCGCCGCGCGCATCCTGGAGCGGATCGGGGAACCGTTTCACATCGAGGGCCACCGCATATTTGTCTCCGCCAGCATCGGAATCGCACTCAGCACGATCGGCAGCACCCCCGAAGACCTGCTGCGCAACGCCGACACCGCAATGTATCACGCCAAGACCAACGGCAAGGCACGTTTCGAATTCTTTAACGATGGATTGCGGGAGCAGGCCGTCACCCGATTCGAGACGGAAAGCGGCTTGCGCAAAGCCATCGAAGAGAATCAGCTTGTTGTGTATTACCAGCCGATAGTCTCGCTTGCCGATCTTCGCATCCGCGGCTTTGAGGCGCTGGTTCGCTGGAATCATCCCGAACGCGGACTCATCGCCCCCCGCGAGTTCATTCCCATCGCAGAGGAAAGCGACCTGATCCTCCTTCTGGGCCGCTGGGTTCTACGCGAGGCTTGCCGGCAGATGGCCGAATGGCAGGTGCGCTTCGCTCCCGATCCTCCTCTGACCATCAGCGTCAATGTTTCCGCCCGGCAGTTGAGCGATCCCCGCCTGATGGATGATGTCGAGCTGGCGCTGGCCGAAAGCGGACTGAAGCACGAGACACTGGCGCTGGAGATAACGGAAAGCTCCATCATGGGAGATGCCGAGCAGACGCTCGCTGCCCTTAACCGGCTGAAGTGGATGAACATCCGGCTGGAAATCGACGACTTCGGAACCGGTTATTCCTCGCTGAGTTACCTGCAGCGGCTTCCCTTCGACGTTCTCAAGATTGATCGCTCCTTCGTGAGCGATCTGGGCGCCGGAGACGGCAGCGTGAACATCGTAAAGGCCATCCTGGAACTGGGACACTCTTTCGGGATGGAGGTCATCGCCGAAGGCGTCGAGACAGACGCGCAGTTGTGCATCCTGCGCAAGTTGGGCTGCAATTTCATTCAGGGTTTCCTGTTCTCAAGACCGCTCGATGCCGATACAGCCGGGTGGCTTTGCCAGAAAACCCACAACATGGAAATTCTCGCCCCAGTCTGTGTCTCTTAGAATGATGGCTTGGGGCGCGCCTATCATCGCAGCAGATCTTCGAGCGTGGTGCTCAGGTCTGTCTTGTCGTCGCGGTACTTGACGATCACCGGGGCGTAGAGGCTGAGACCCCACTCCTGGCTCAAGGCGTGGCCCTTGCCGGGAGCGACGGGGCGGGAGCCGGGAACCACTACCGCATTTTCCGGGATGATGAGCGGCATCTCGCCCTGGGCGCGGAGAATTTCACCGTTGACAAGATCGAAGACCGGGGTTCCGCGGGTGAGGATGGTTCCTGCGGCCAGCACCGCGCCCTGGCGGACGATGGCGCCTTCATAGACGCCGCAGTTGCCGCCCACCAGCACGTCGTTCTCGATGATCACCGGGCAGGCGTTGACCGGCTCAAGCACGCCGCCGATCTGAGCAGAGGCGCTCAAATGGACACGCCGGCCGATCTGGGCGCAGGAGCCGACCAGGGCGTGCGAATCCACCATGGTGCCTTCGCCCACCCAGGCGCCAACGTTGATGTACATGGGCGGCATGCAGACGACGCCGCGGGCCACGTAAGCCCCGGAGCGCACCGCGGAGCCGCCGGGAACCAGGCGCACACCGTCCCCCGAGCTGAAATGGCGGATCGGGAAGGTGTTTTTGTCCACAAAGGAGAAGCCGGCGGCGGGAAGTTCCGTCAGTACGCCCAGTCGAAAGCC
>Ga0181529_10000255_pt1 | contig 79617 bp, 65 predicted proteins | sample PEATcosm2014_Bin_36_FD_119763 | JGI IMG/M metagenome (GOLD analysis project Ga0181529, IMG submission 119763) | Peatland microbial communities from MTU Mesocosm Facility, Houghton, MI, USA - PEATcosm2014_Bin10_30_metaG | ecosystem: Environmental > Terrestrial > Soil > Wetlands > Peat | place...
CAGCGACGGCCTGAAAATGCCGCGCTGGAAACAAAGAGCCGATCCGTTTCCAGCGCCGCCGGAGTGGCCGCAAACAACCTCAAGAAAACTCGCGGAGGCCCGGATGTGCGGAAGTTGGGCTAGAGTCTCGCAAGAGCGCCGCGCGCCGGAATCCGGGAGACTCTGGACGTAATGGAGGCGGATGTCTCCCTTCCCGATTCCTTATGTGCCTTTGTTGGTATGCCCACCAGACACAACAGGGCAAGCAGAACCACCAACGCGACGAACTGGCCGAGGACCGGCATGTCGGATTCCTGCGCGTAGTCATTGGTGAACAGCCGGTACCCGCAGCCCAGGGCCACCAGAAACAACATGCTGTCATGTGTCAGTACCCAAGTCAGAAGCACGATGCCGAGTATGGCGCCGCGATGGACCCGCGTGAGGGCCGCAAAGCCACGGCTACCATCGAGCTGCCACACGGGGATGAGATTGAATAAGTTGATCCAAGCTCCAAAACGGGCGAGGGCAGCCCAGATCGGCACTCCGGTCCAGAGGTAAAGGGCGTACGCTCCGCATGCGGCGCCGAAGCCCCATATCGGGCCGGCCAAGCCGACTCGCGCGTCCTGCCCCACCGTTGGCGGGTGCGCTTTGAGGCGTATGAAAGCGCCGAATCCCGGAATGAACATGGGAGCCGATGCCGGGATGCCGAACCGCCGCAATGCCGCGACATGTCCCATCTCGTGAATGTAAATCAATAACACCAAACCAAGCCCGAACTTCCATCCGTACAATGCCCAGTACAAGCCCAGCGAGGCGGCCATACTCAGCAGCGTCGTCAACTTAGTCAAGCCGAGGAGGAGTAGCTTGGCCTTGCCGAGCACAAGCAGCACGATGACTTTCGCCTTCCAGGCGAACACGCCGGCCGGTCCCAGCCTGGCGATCCAGCGGCCCCAGAATCCGTGTTTGGGCGGTTCCTTGGCGGCGCGCTCGGCTTCCACTCGTTCCAACTGCTCGACGCGCTTCCGCACGCTCTGGTATTGCACGGTCGATGACGGAAGCAGTTCGAGCGCCTGCCTCCACAGCCGCAGCGAGACCGATGTGTCGCCGCGATCGGATGCGGCCTTCGCCTCGCCGGCGAGACGCTCCAGCTCCAGCGCATGCACCAGCGCCTCGCACGAGGGGCAGCTCAGCGCCAGCGGCGGAAGCGCCGATCCGCAATTGCAGATCTCAGACAACGCTGCCAGCCGTGTACGGGCCTAGGATTGGTATGTCGATGGCTCTCGTGTAATGCCAAGCCTGCCGCAGCCCGATGAAAACGATCACCAGGCCTATGATGCCGCCGAGCCCATCGGCGAGTTCGAAAAATGGGGCGGCCAACGAGAGCCCCGTGAGAAGCGCCAGCGCAATCGCGAGACCTGCTGCCGAGGCCGCTGGCGTCACCGTTCCCGGCGTTTCACCGGCGCTGCGGGAAGCCGCTATCTTGGCGACTCTGTGTTCCCGTGCTGCGGCGACGAATAATGGAACGTAACTGCTGCAGATCGAGAAGTAAGTTAGAGCCACGGCGAGGATTTGGAATCTGAGACCGCGGCAACCGCTCGATCCATACACCACCGCCTTGCCAACCATGAAGCCCACCACGATGGCCAGCAACCCCAGACGCAAGTGCGCCACATAGGCCACTACCGCGAACAGCGCGGACCCAGCCAGGGCGGCGCCGAAGCCGAAGAGCGAAGCCGCGATGAATTCCTGCGCGCCACCGCGCCGCGCCTTACTCGCCGCGAGTGACTGCGCACACTTCGCACACGCCACCCGGGTGCGAATGTGATAATACGTGTCGTCGATGGGCTTCTTGCAAAACGCGCAGGATTCCTTCCCGACGTTGGTTTCCGCTTTGCGGAATTGCAGCGATTCCGCGGCAGGCACGTCGGGATTATCGCTCGACGCGCCCTGGTTCAGCCCAAGTTGAATCGGTGGGTTCGGATTCTCGCGAGGGAACATCCCTCGATTATATGCGGAATCGGATTGGGAAACCGGTCGTGAAAGTCCGAAAATGGGCGGCCCGCCGGCTTCCGGGATTTCGCGGCACGTTTCCGAAACCCACTACCCCGCCGAAGATTCTTCGGCTACGGGGAGGACGGCCAGGGGCGACTCGGGAAGCAGAGGCGCGGTCCAGGTCCAGTTGCGGCGCTCGATGATGGTCTTCGGCTCGTAGGTTTGGCCGGCGGCCAGTCGGCGCTCTTCGCGACGAGCGGACCACAGCATCACGGGGCCTAGCGTGCGGGCTATCACACGCGAGAAAAAGCCGAACTCGCGTTCCACTTGTTCACGCAGCGTGCGGATCTTCTCCGCCACGACTTCATTGGTGCCGGCGATATGGCGCTCCATGGCCCACAGCGCGGCCGTATAACCGTCGCGCAAGGAGCGCGACTCACGCGCGAAGCGGGCTTTCACGCGCGCGTCGGCGTCGTTCTTATAACGCAGCCAGCCTTCCAGCGTGGTTCGGCAGATGCGGTAAATGCTGGGGCCGTTGCGCTCGAAATCGCGGCGGAACGCCCAATCCAGAAAGCGCTTGGATTCCTCGCGCGAAATCGCCGCATGCTTGAAGTTAAATTTGTCCTGGCCGTGAATGTCGGCCAGATCTATGCCCTCCAACATACGGCCCTGCTCCTGCATTTCGAAGTACAGCGGCGTGCCAGGGACGGGCGTGTAGAGCATGAACTGGTGGAAATCGGTGTCGTGCGCGATGGCGTACTCGATTTCCGACTCGATGTTTTCCGGCGTGTGATGCTCCAGGCCGACGATGGTGGAACCCAGGATCTTGATGCCGTGCCGCTGCAGCTCGCGCGTGAGTTTCATGCTGTCGGTGCCCTTGAGTTTGTCGTAAGCGGAGTGCTCCGATTCGAGGCCCATCCACACCCACGAGACGCCCAGCTCGACCAGCTCACGCATGGAATACTGGTTGATCGCGTTGGCCGAGGAGAAGACGTACAGCGACCACGGCTTGCTTTGCGCCTTCATGATTGCGAGCAATTGCATGGCGCGGCGTTTGTGGAGGAGGAAGTTCTCGTCCATCATGAAGAACGACCGTGCACCCAGCTTCGTTTCCATGTGATTCATTACATCGAACAGCTCTTTGCCGGTGTTGTAAAAGTTGAGATACTTCCCCTTGCCGCCGAAGAAGGCCGACGTGGTGCAGAAGTTGCAACCCATGGGGCAGCCCACCGACGGGATGATGGTTGCCGCGGTCGAGCCCTTGGTTTGCGGCAGCGGTATCCCGAGCGTGCGTGCGCCGAAACCGGAGACGATTTCGGGGTGGGCGATGGGCGCGGTTTCGTCCTCGCCAAGGAAACGGCGCATCCAGGAGATGCCCTCGCCTTTCACGATGTGATCGGCGTCGATCATCGTCTCGATGCCCGGAACGGCGGCCACGTGCCCGCCCACCACGATGGTGGCTTTGGGCGCAAGCTGCCGTGCGATGCGGCACATCTCGCGCACCTTGCCGACGTTGACGATGATGGACGAAATGCCGACGATGTCGTATTCGTTACTCTTCAGTTCTGCCTCGAACGCGGCGCGGGTGGGGAAGTCGAGCACGGTGGTCGGCGCAGAGATGTTGCGCTGAATCATGAGGAGGCCCCACGAGCGGTGGAACATGCGCAATGAAAACGCTCCCTGCGCGCGCGTCACTTGGTTGTGGTAGAGCTCCATCGGGTTGATGGTGCGGCTGCCGTACGCGTCGTCTTGTGCATACGGACCGAAAACCGAGCTGAGGAGAATGCGGGCGCCCGTGCCCTTGGGATGTTTCGTCATTTCGACTCGAAAAGGAGATTGAGTGCTCTAACAACTAATTATACCACCGGCCCGGCGGACCGCATTCCAGACGGTATGCGCGATACGAAAACCGAGCGCTCTTCAGCTTTGGCAAGAGTGGCGGGCATTCGAGCGTGCTTACACAAGACTTCGCAGTGCAGAGATGTGCGGGCAGGGGTACCCGCTTGCGCGCGGGTGCGAAATTCGCCATAATACGGCCAGATCCACTTTACATCTGTATCCGGCAACCGAGAGGAAATCCGCCTTGCGAAGCACTCTGGTTTCGGCCCTGGCAGCGAGCGCAGATCCGTCGCGTCGATTCAGCGCCCGCCAATTCCTGGCAGGACTCTCGACCGACGAAATGCGGTTCATCGCCGAGTTTCTCGGAGCTTCGGTCCTCGAAGCCGGCCCTCCCTGCGGCTGTTCACGAGCGGAGTTGGGAAGGCGGATCGCCGAATTCCAGACCGCGTCGGCTCACCCATGCCATCCGGGTCCCGACCTGGAACACAAGATGATCGTCCTGCTCGAATTCCTATGCCACTCGCACATTCGCCAGGCTCCCATGGTCATGCACGCCGGCCAGGCCCAGTGGTCGTGAGGAACAAACGCAGCGCGTAGCGTGCCCGTTCTTGCGCCTCGGAACGAAGAAAAGCCTGGACGATTCTCGGCTCTAGAGGTTTGCGCCACGACTTATTAGGACGGCATTGCGGTTAAGGGCACCGATTATCGCAGGAGGTCTTCCAACTGGATTTTGGAGTCGGTGCGAGCGTCGCGGTACTTGACAATCACGGGGGTGTAGACGGAGATGCCCCATTCCTTGCCGGGCGAGCTGGTGACGGCGCGGGCGCCGGCGACGATCACCGCGGCTTCGGGAATCACCAGCGGCTGTTCGTCGTTGGCTCGATGGACGGTATTGCGAACCAGATCGTAGACGGGCGTGGAGGCATTCAAAATAGTTCCCGTGCCGAGCACGGCGCGGCGCTTGACGATGACGCCTTCATAGATGCCGCAATTGCCGCCGACCAAAACGTCGTCTTCGACGATGACGGGCATCGCGCCGACCGGTTCCAGCACGCCGCCGATCTGGCTGGCGGCGGAAATGTGGCAGTTCTTGCCGACCTGCGCGCAACTGCCGATCAGGGCGTGCGAATCGATCATGGTACCGTCATCGACGAAGCTGCCGGCATTGACATACATGGGCGGCATGCAGGTGACGCCTTTGCCGATGTAGCAGCCGTCGCGAATGCTGGAGCCGCCGGGCACAATGCGCATGCCGCTGGCCGCTGTCAGTTGCTTCACCGGATAAGTGGACTTATCGAAAAAGGGCTGGCGGCTGGAATCGATCGACATATCGATGACGCCACCCATGCGGAAGCCGAGCAGGATGCCCTTCTTCACCCACTGGTTGACGCGCCAGCCGGTGGGCGAGTCTGGGTCCGGCTCGGCGGCGCGCGCCCGGCCTTCGTTCAGCGCGGCTTTGAAATCGGCGAAGAGGCGGAAGTGAGCGTCGCTGTAGGCGGCGGGCTTCTCGTCGTAGAGTTGTTCGATTTCAACCTGCAACCGGCACGCTCCCGAGCAGACCCAAGCTCTCCAGCACTGTTTCGATCTTCGCCAGGTTGGCTGCGGCGGGCGGACACAGCGGCAGGCGCCAGACCGGGTCGAGGAGGCCCATCAGCGCCATCGCAGCCTTCACCGGAATCGGATTGGCTTCGATGAAATTGACATTCATCAGCGGCAGATAGCGGGCGTGAATCTGGCGGGCGGCGGCGAAGTCGCCGGTGAGGCAGGCTTTGGCGATTTGCGCCATAGGACCGGGGATCTCGTTCGCAGCGGTAGAAATGATGCCGCGTCCGCCGAGTGCGATCAGCGGAATGGTAATGGCATCGTCGCCGGAGAGCACGGTGAAGTCCGGGGGGACTTCATGCAGCACGTTAACGATTTGCGAGATGCTGCCGGAAGCTTCCTTGACGGCGACGATGTTTTCGATTTGCGCGAGGCGCGCGAGCGTCGAGGGTTCCACGTTGACGCCAGTGCGGCCCTGCACGCTATAGACGACGACGGGCAGGTGAATGGCGCCGGCAATCGCCTGGTAATGCTGGTAGAGGCCTTCCTGCGTGGGCTTGTTGTAATACGGCGTGACGGAGAGGATGCCATCGGCGCCCATGCGCTCGACTTCACGCGCCAGTTCGATCACCTCGCGCGTGTTATAGCCGCCGGCGCCGCCGAGAACCGGCGTCTTACCCTTGGCCTCATCGACCACAATCTCGATCACGCGCAGGTGCTCGGCGCGCGTGAGCGTGGGGCTTTCGCCGGTGGTGCCGCATGGAACCAGAAAGTCTATCCCAGCGTCGATCTGCCGGCGGACGAGCTTGCGCAGAGTGCTCTCGTCGAGTGATAGATCGTTCTTGAACGGCGTAACTAGCGCTGTGCCGCATCCTGTAAACATGTACCACCTCCAGCAGAACCTTACCGGACAAACTCAAAGCTAAGAGAACCCGCGCCCGCAAGCGGGCGTTGGCAGGTTAAAACCTGCCACACCTTAACGAAATACTACTTCGCTGAATTCGTAAAAGCCCTTCTTGCCGGCGATCCACTGCGCGGCTTGCAGTGCGCCGCGGGCGAAGCCTTCGCGGCTGCGCGCGGTGTGGCGCAAAGTGATCGTGTCGGTGGCGGAATCGAAACCGATCTCGTGCGTTCCGGGATGAGTTCCGGCACGGTTGGATGTGGTGTCGATTGAGCGCGCGTAGCCGGCCTTCTTCATCTCTTCCACCAATTTCAGTAGTGTACCCGAGGGCGCGTCCTTCTTGGCGGAGTGGTGAATCTCCCACCCCCAGGCTTCATACTGGGGTTGGCCGGCGAGCAGGCGCGCGGCTTCGGCCACGACACGGAGAAACGCGTTGACGCCGATGGAAAAATTCGGACTCCACACGGCGCCAGTACCGTTTCGCTCCACGGCCGACTTGACGGCGTGGAGTTGATCGAGCCAGCCGGTGGCGCCAATGACGAGGTTCACGCCCAACGCCGCGATACCCAGGGCATTGCGGTATACCGCGGAGGGAATCGAAAAATCGATGGCGACGTCGATACCGCTAAAATTCTCCGCTGTGAGCCCTTCGAAATTCGAGTTATTAAATATATCCAGCTTGAGCGCCACCTGAAAACCGAATTCCGGCGCGAGACGCTCGATGAGTACCCCCATCCGGCCGTAGCCGACGATGGCGAGCTTGCGCGGTTCAGGCATGGACGGCCTCACTGCGCTCGAACACGGCGGGATCGAGCTGGCTGAAGAATTCATTGTGAAGCGATTCGATGGCGGCGCGCAGATCTTTCTCGGCGACCACGAAGCTGATATTGAGCAGCGAGCCGCCTTGCGAAATCATGCGGACGTTGATGCCCTCGAGAGCATTGAAGACGCGGCGCGCCACACCCGGCGTGTAGCGGATGTTTTCGCCGACCAGGCAGACGATGACCTGATCGCGCTCGGTTTCGGCTTCGGCGAACTGGCGCAACTCGGCGAGCACTTCGTCGAGACGCAAAGGATTGTCGATGGTGAGCGAGACGCTGACTTCGGAAGTGGCCACCATGTCGACCGGCGTCTCGAAGCGATCGAAGATTTCGAAGATGCGGCGCAAAAAGCCATGCGCCATCAACATGCGTGTGGAATGAATGTTGACGACAGTGATCTTGCGCTTACAGGCGATCGATTTGACGGCGTTTTCACAGTGAACGCGCTCGGCCACGATGCGCGTGCCGGGAACCTCAGGGCGGCGCGAATTCAGAATCAGCACCGGAATGCTTTTCTCGATGGCCGGCAGCACGGTGGCCGGATGGAGCACCTTGGCGCCGAAATAGGCCAGCTCGGCGGCTTCGGCAAAGGAAATCGTTTTGACGCGATGGCCGCCTGGGAGGATGGTGGGGTCCGCGGTCAACATGCCGTCCACATCGGTCCAAATCTGGATCTCCTCGGCGCCGATGCCAGCTCCGACAATCGACGCGGTGAAATCGGAACCGCCGCGGCCGAGGGTGGTGGTGACGCCGTCCTCGCTGGCGGAGATGAAGCCGCCCATCACGACGACGCTGTTGGCGGCAAGCGGCGGCACGGCGGCGGCGAGGCGCGCGTAAGTCTGCGGGAACAGCGGCGTGGCCTGCGTGTGGCGCTTATCGGTGACGATGAGGTCGCGCGAATCCAGGTGCTGGGTTTCCATGCCGGAATGGCGGAATGCTTGAGTGACAATGTAACTCGACAGGCGTTCGCCATAACTCGAGATAGCGTCGATGGAGCGAGGGGTAAGTTCGCCGAGCACGGCTAAGCCCTTGGCGAGCTCGGTAAGTTCCTGGAAATGTTCATCGAGAAAACGGTCGAGCGCGGCGCGCTCTTCGAGCGGAACCACCTGGCGCGCTTCGCGGGAATGAAAATCGCGTAGGTCGTGGATTTGGCGCAAGTACTCCTCGCGCGGGCCGTTGATGGCCGCGGCGGCGATGGCGAGCAGCTTGTTCGTGGTCTTACCCATGGCGGAGACGACCACGATGGGGCGGCGCGCCTCGCGGGCTTTGACGATGGCGGCGACGCGTGCGATGGCGGCAGCCGATTCCACGCTGGTGCCGCCGAATTTCATCACGATCATCGGTCGAGCATTCCTTCCGAATGCATCAGCTCGGCGTTGAGTACGGCGGCGCCGGCGGCGCCGCGAATGGTGTTGTGGCTGAGCACGACGAATTTCCAATCGAGCACCGGGCAGGGGCGCAGGCGGCCAACAGAGGCTGTCATGCCGCGGCCGCGATCGGCATCCTTGCGCGGCTGCGGACGGTTGCTCTCTTCGAGATAAATCACCGGCGCGGCCGGCGCGCTGGGCAGCTTGCGCTCCTGCGGCAGGCCGGAAAAAGCGGAGATGGCGTGGCGCAGATCCTGCTCGGAGGGCTTGGAGGAAAACGCAACCGAGACGGCTTCGGTGTGGCCATCGACGACGGGTACGCGGTTGCAGTGGGCGCTTACCGCGGCGGCCAGCGGTTCGATACGATCGCCGCGAAACGCGCCGAGGATTTTCTGCGTTTCGACTTCCATCTTTTCTTCTTCGCCGCCGATGAAGGGGACCACGTTGCCCATGATATCCATCGAGGGGACACCCGGGTAGCCCGCGCCGGAGATGGCTTGCATGGTGGTCACCATTACCTTGGTAATGCCGAATGGGACGAGCGGCGCAAGGCCCATGGTCAGTCCGACGGTGGAGCAATTCGGATTGGTGACGATTTGGCCTTTCCAACCGCGGGCGCGTTGCTGCACGGGGACCAGCTTAAGGTGATCCGGATTAATCTCGGGCACCAGCAGCGGCACGTCGGGCTCCATGCGGTGATTCTTCGAATTCGAGACGACGACGTGGCCGGCCTGGGCGAAGGCGCGCTCGATTTCGGTTGCGACCGAAGCGTCCATGGCGGAGAAGAGCAGGCGCGGCGCGTTGCCGGGCTGGGATTCCTGCACGGTGAGATCGGCCACCGTATCGGGCACGCCGCCGGCGAGGTGCCAGGTCATGGCGTCCTTGTACTTCTTACCGGCCGAGCGGTCACTCGCGCCGAGCCACGTCAACTCGAACCAGGGATGCCCCTGCAAGAACTTGATGAAATGCTGGCCCACCATTCCGGTGGCGCCGAGGATGCCTACTTGGATGCGCGTTTGCATAATTCCTTCACCATGCGGATGTAGATTTCGACGGCCTCGCTCAACTCCGCCTTTGCTACGTGCTCTTCGTTGGTGTGCGCGACGTGGATGGAGCCGGGGCCGAGCAGAAACGGTTCGCCCCACTGGCCGCCCAGCGCCGGGATATCGGTGGTGAACGCGACCACGGTAGTGGGGATGCCGTCGAACGGATTGAGACGGAGCGCCGGGATGTCGATCACCTCGCGAAGTTCGGCGAGACCGGCGGCCGCGGCAGCGAGAGATTGCTTGGTTTGGCTCGAATCGCCCACCAGGCGGATAAGAATCTCGGCCTTGGCCTCGTCGGCGACCACGTTCGGCGCGCGTCCGCCATGGATGGTGCCTATGTTCAAGGTGCTGGCGCCGAGCAGCGGATCGACCGGCAACGCGATCGCACGCATGCGAGCCAGCGCGTCGACCAATTTGTGAATTGCCGAATCGCCCAGTTCGGGATATGCGGAGTGGGCCATCTTTCCAGTGCCAACGACCTCATAGCGCAGCGCGCCCTTGGAGCCGAGCGCCAGCTTGTTTCCGGTGGGCTCGCCGTTGATGACGTAGCGCGAACCGCGCGGATTCTTGGCGGCATAGTATGCGCCCGCGCTGTTACGCTCTTCGCCGACCAGCAGGAGAATTCCGAAATTTCGTTCGCCCGAATCGAGCAGCGCCTGAGCGGCGTGAATCATAGAGGCGATGATGCCCTTGGCGTCGCAGGAGCCGCGTCCCCAGATGCGCGTTTCGTCCTCGCGCGATGCGACGAACGGCGGCACGGTATCGAGGTGAGTCGAGAGCGTGACGTCAACCCGGTCGCCAAACTGGGCGAACAGATTGAAGCGGCGCGGCTCGACGTCCATGGTCTCGACGTGGCCGCCATAGCGCTTGGCCAGCGCGCGCAGCCAGTCGCGAATGTGCAGGCCGACGCGTTCTTCGTTGTTGGTGATCGATTCGATGTCGACCAGCGCCCTCGTCAGTGCAAAAACGTCCATTCGAATTCACCAACGGGGGAGGCAAGGAGAAGGAGAGAGCGGTTGGAAAGCGCCGCGTCTTCGATCCCGATAGCGCTCCACCCGCCTTGAGATACGGGTGACAGTGAGCCGGTATTAGCCAGGCCCCCCAACCGCCGGGAAGTGCACTCACCCAGCGCGGCTTCGGCGGAAATAACTTTCCGGTCCCTTTCGAACGGATCTCCGGAGCGCAACCGGAATTCTGACCCGCCTTACTGATGACCGCCGCACCTCTACCGTGAAAGATTCAGGATAACACGGCGGGGGCGGGCGGGAGTGCGCGATGCGGCACTAAAGCCGCTATGCTCCAGTGGACCGGGCTGCGAAACTTCACACTTGCGAAGCAACAGGCCGCCGCCAAACCTGATAGGATTCACTGCGAGACTTTCAGGGAGAAAAACTCATACTCAAGCAATCCATTCCAGTCCTGCATATGACCAGCGCGGATGCGACAGAGGCGTTCTACTGCGGGCTGCTCGGTTTTCGGCGCGAATTCCAGGTCGCGGCGAGCGAGACGAAGCGCGATCCCTGTTATATGGGGGTCACGCGAGGCGATGCGGTTCTGTACCTTTCCTCGCACGCGGGCGACGGAGTGATCGGCGGCGCGGTTTATTTCATGAGCGACGATGTGGACGCGCTGCATGCGGAGTTCGTGGCCAAGGACGTCCGCATCCATATCGCCCCGGTAGACCAGAGCTGGGGCATGCGCGAGTTGTACGTGAAGGACCCGGATGGCAATAGCCTCCGTTTCGGTGCCCCGGTTGCTGCCTGAATACTTCACTTATCGTTGACGAATGAGGCGCAGCCGCGCCCCACACTCAAGTGCGTGCCCACGCCGCTCACCGGCGTGGCACAAGGTCTTACATCATCGCCACTGGCGGCGCGGGTTCGTTTGGATCGCCGGCGGCGCGGAGCGGAATCTTGATCAGGGCGAACGCGATCATGCCGATCACGATCACGCCAACCAGGTACGACGGATTCGAGAAAATCACCGGCAGGTTCTTATCCTGGAAATCGTACATGGCTTTGACGAGGCCCGCCAGCGCCTCGCCAGCGATCAGTCCGGAGGCGGAAAGGATGCCGATGTTTTCGACGCGCGCGCGCTGGGCATCATTCAACTGGCCGCGTTGTGCCATCCGGTCGGTGAACCAGCGGATCATGCCGCCGACGAAGATACCCGAAGTGGTGGCGAAGGGCAGGTACATGCCGATGGCGACCAGCATGGGGCTCTTCACTTTGAACATGATCATGGCGAGGCCGAGCAGAATGCCGGTAATCACCAGTGGCCATGCCATGTCGCCGCCGACGATGCCTTGCGCCAGCGACGCCATCAGTCCGGCCTGTGGCGCGGAGAGCGCCTTGTCGCCGAAGCCGATGCCGCCCTTGTTGATGTTGCCTTGGTAGAGGATCATCAGCGGGAAGTACATCACCAAACTCGCGACCACGACGGCGATCAGCTCCGTAATCTGAATACTGCGCGGCGTGCCGCCGAGGATGTAGCCGACCTTGAAATCCTGCAACAGCTCGCCCGCCACAGCCGAGGAAACGCACACCACGGCGGCCACGCCGAGCACGGCGATGACGCCGCCGGTGCCAGAGACGCCCATCGAAACCATCAGAAGCGCCGCGATCACCAGCGTGGAAAGCGTGAGTCCCGAGATGGGGTTGTTGGAAGAGCCGATCACGCCGACCAGGTAGCCCGATACGGTGGCGAAGAAGAAGCCAACGATGAGCATCACGAGCGCGGCCGCGATGCCGCCGGCGATCAAGCCGGAGAGATAGACGTACAACACGCACATGAGCAGGAAGGTGCAGCCGATCAGCGCGAAAACGGTGCGCGAGCTCATGTAGCGTTCGGTGCGGGCCACCGATTCGGCTTTTGGACCGCCGCCGCGCAGCTCGGAAACCGCGCGGCCCAGGCCGGCCAGCAGGTTCTTGCGCATGCGGAAGAGCGTGTAGCAGGTGCCCACCATCATGCTGCCGACGGCGATCGGGCGCACGATGAAGCGCCAGACGTCGGTGGCCAGGTCCAACCAGTTCTGGTCGGTGGCGGTGGCCGGCATGTAGGTTCGCAACTGCGGTCCCAGGAAAAAAATCAGCAGCGGGATGAGCAGGCCCCACGCCAGCACGCTGCCGGAAAAATTGAGCGCCGCCAATTCCGGCCCGATGATGTAGCCGACGCCGATATACGCCGGGCTGACGGTGGGCGCGGCGCAGGTGGAGACGCCGCCCGCGCCGAGCACCTGTTTCGAGCCGAGCGGGCCGAGCCGCAGCGAGCTTGTGCCCAATTGGCCCACGCGAAAAAAATAGTCCTTGTCCGGCGCGAATAGGTTGATGACGCCGCCCAGGTAAACCAGCGCGCCGAAGCCCATGTTGTAGAACAGGTATTTGGCGGCCTTGGCGCCGGCTTGCCCGGCTTTATGAATTTCCGCCGCCGCCACCGATTCGGGAAACGGTAGCTCGCGGTCTTCGACCATCACTCGGCGTATCAGCGAAACGAAAAGCACGCCGAGCACGGAGCCGACCAGCATCAGCGAAGTGGCTTTGAGATAGTTCGGATCGGCGGCGAGCGCCCACATGCTGGCCCAAAAGCCCAGGTGTTTTGGGATTACCGTCGGCACCCAAACGTGCGCCAGGTAAAACGCGGGCAGCGTGAAGACGGCGCCCGCCGCGACCGATTCGCCGATGGTGCCGGCGGTACGCGCGATGTTCTCTTCGAGGATGGTTCCGCGGCCCAGGCGGAGCACGGCCATGCCGATCACTGCCGCCGGATAAGTGGCCGCGATGGTCTGGCCGGCGCGCAGGCCCAGGTAGGCGTTGGCCGCGCCCAGCACCGCCGTCATGGTCAACCCCAGCAGCACGGCGCGCCAGGTGAACTCGCGCATCTTCAAGTCTTCCGGCACGAACGGCCGGTGTTTGGCGGGCGTCATTGGAGGTGTGACCTCACTTTATCGCTGAGAGATTTTCCGTCCACGGTCTTGCCGGCCAGGCGGGCCTGCGCGGCCTTCATCACCAGGCCCATCTGTTTGATCGTGGCCGCTCCGGTTTCGGCCAGCGCGGCGGCAACGGCTGCGTCCACTTCCTCGGCGGTGGCAGCGGCGGGGAGGTAGGTCTCAATCAGCGCACGCTCGGCTTCCTCTTTGCCAGCCTGCTCGGTGCGGCCGGCATTGCGAAACGCCTCGGCGGCGTCGATGCGCTGCTTGATGAGCGACTTGAGCAACTGCATTTCGGCCGCTTCGTCGAGCGGCTTGGGCGAATCCACTTTCAGCTTCATGAGCGCGGCCTTGACCATGCGGAGCGCGCTCAACCGCGCCTCTTGCCTGGCCTTCATGGCGGCAACCATGTCTATCTGCACCCGATCGATGAGAGGCATAATGTAATGTTATTCTATGGAACAGGCTTGCCGGAGGCCCTCTTTTCCCGGGGGACAAATCGACCGGGTGCAAACCGCCGGCGCCTGACGCTTTCTTAACCTTAAACGCTTATGAACATCTTAGTTGCCGAGCCGATCGCCCCAGCCGCCCTCGACCTGTTGCGCGGCGAACCGGGCTGGAATGTCATCGTTTCCAATCCTAAAGAATATGCGCAGCACCTGGCGGAAGCGGAGGCGCTGATGGTCCGCAGCGCGGTTCAGGTTACGCCCGAGGTGCTCGCCAAGGCGCCCAAACTGCGTGTGATCGGGCGAGCCGGCGTGGGAGTCGACAACGTCGATCTCGACGCCGCCACCACCGCCGGCGTGCTGGTGATGAACACACCCGGCGGCAACGCCGTGTCGGTAGCCGAGCATACGCTGGCGCTGATGTTGGCGATGGCGCGCTCCATCCCGCAAGCCAGCACCTCGACGCGCGCGGGCAAGTGGGAAAAGAAGAAGCTGATGGGCCACGAGCTGCGCGGCAAGACGCTCGGCATCGTGGGGCTGGGCAGTATCGGCCGCGAAGTGGTGAAGCGGGCGCGCGCCTTCGAGATGCGGGTGGTGGCGAACGACCCGTACGTAACTTCGAAACTCGCCGAAGATATCGGCGCGGAGCTGCTGGATCTTGCCGCGCTCTACGCCCAGAGCGACTACATCACGCTGCACGTGGCCGCCACGCCGGAAACCACGGGGATGCTATCGCGCGAGGCGTTCGCGGCGATGAAGCAGGGCGTGCGCATCGTGAATTGCGCCCGCGGCGAGCTGGTGGATGAGGTTGCGCTGGCCGAAGCGGTGGCTTCGGGCAAAGTTACCGGCGCCGCGTTGGACGTATTCGCGCACGAGCCGGTGCCGGCCGGTTATCCGCTGTTCGCTTCCGAAGCCGTGCTGGCGACGCCGCACATCGGCGGCTCGACGGAAGAGGCGCAGGAGATTGTGGGCATACGCATCGCGCAGCAGGTGGTCGAATACCTGAAGAGCGGCGTGGCTATCAACGCCGTCAACATGCCGTCGCTTGCGCCGGATCAATACCGCGCGCTGAGCCCGTATATGGCGCTGGCGGAGCGGCTGGGCAATTTTGCGGCCTACATCGCCAGCGGCAATCCGCGCATCGTGCGGTTGACTTACTTCGGCCGCATCGCGGACGGTAATACCAACTTACTGCGCAATGCCGGCGTGGCGGGCGCGCTGTCGCGCTCGACATCGAAAAAGGCGAACATGGTAAACGCCATGACCATCGCCGAGCATCGCGGCTGGACGGTGCAGGAAGGCCGCGAGCCGCGTTCCGGGCACACCGATTCGATCCGTCTGGACCTGATCACCGATAGCGGCGTCACCACGGTCGAAGGCGCCGTGCTGCTGGACAAACCGCGCTTGCTGCAGGTGGATGGCATTCAGTGCGAAATGGCGCTGGCCGGTACGCTCATTTTCATGAAGAACATCGATGTGCCGGGCGTAATCGGGCATGTGGGCACGGTGCTCGGCAGAAACAAGATCAATATCGCGAATTTCTCGCTCGGGCGGCGCGATGCGCCTACAGAGCCCGGCCAGCCGCTGGATGCCGTCGCGCTGGTATGCACGGACGGGTTGGTGCCGGAGCCGGTGCTGGCGCAGTTGCGCGACCACAGCGGGGTCAGATTCGCGCGGGCAGTTGAGTTCGAGTAACTACTATGAAGCCATCGCTAACTCCCAAGAATCCGTGTTTCTCCTCCGGGCCGTGCGCCAAGCGGCCGGGCTGGTCTCTCGACGCCCTAAAGGACGCCACGGTCGGTCGGTCGCACCGGGCTAAGATTGGTAAGAGCAAGCTGGCGGAAGTTATCGAACGGAGTAAGAAGCTGCTGGGAATCCCGGCGGGCTACTTACTCGGGATCGTTCCCGCTTCCGATACCGGAGCCGTCGAGACGGCCATGTGGTCGCTACTGGGCGAGCGCGGCGTCGATGTTTTTTCGTGGGAAAGCTTCGGCGCGGGCTGGGCGACGGACTGCAAGAAGCAGCTCAAGCTGAACGACCTGTGCGTCTTCCCGGCCGAGTATGGCAAACTGCCGGACCTCAGCTTGGCGGATTGGGCTCACGACGTGGTGTTCCCGTGGAACGGGACCACTTCGGGCGTGCGCGTTCCGAACGGGGATTGGATCGCGGCCGACCGCGAGGGGCTGACGATTTGCGACGCCACGTCGGCGGTTTACGCGATGGAAATCCCGTGGGACAAGCTGGACGTAGTGACCTGGAGCTGGCAGAAGGTGCTGGGCGGCGAGGCCGCGCACGGAATGATCGCGATCGGTCCTCGGGCGGTGAAGCGCCTGGAAGGATTCACGCCGGATCGCCCGCTGCCGAAGATTTTTCAACTGGCGAAGGGCGGCAAGCTGATTGCCGGCATTTTCGAGGGCGAGACGATTAACACTCCCTCGATGCTGTGTGTGGAAGACGCGCTGGACGGCCTGAAATGGGCCGAGTCGATTGGCGGATTGCCGGCTCTGCTGGCGCGGTCGAGCGCGAATCTCGAAGCGATTGAGGCTTGGGTCGCGAAGTCCAAGTGGGCCGGATTCCTGGCCGAGGATAAAGTGATTCGCTCTAACACGTCGATCTGTTTGAAGATCGTCGATCCTGCTTATCTGGCGCTGCCCGCCGAGGAGCAGGCCAAGAGCGCCAAGGCGATTGTGTCTCTGCTCGATAAAGAGAAAGCGGCGTATGACATTGGCGCGTACCGCGACGCGCCTCCCGGACTGAGAGTGTGGGGCGGGGCAACCGTGGAGACCGCCGACATTGAAGCGCTGCTGCCGTGGCTCGATTGGGCGTACGCGGAAATCAAGGCGAAGTTCTAACAGGCCGCGACCGGCGCCGCTTGGGCCGCGGAGTTCGATACTGGATCTTCGACCATGTGATACGGTTCATGCGGTCTCTCAATAGAACCAGATATCGTAGTCTAAGACCTGGGCTATTGCCCGATGAGCCGCGTGTATGCGCGCTCGGCTTCCGGGTCGTCGCCGTACGGATGGTCCAGGTAATACCGCAGCCAGACACGTGCCCGCTCGCGGTTGCCCACACGCATATACAGATCCGCCAGTTTGCGCGCGCATAAGGAAAACTCCGGATCGCGATCCACATGCAACTGGCACTCGTTTTCCATATGAAGACCCACACGCGCCGCCGGCAGTTCCGTCACTCCGGCCGGCAGGTCGCGCACGAAAACCAACGCCTGCGCGTCTTCGTAAACCAAATGCCAGCCTTTTCCCGCGGACGAGACCATCGCGGGCACCAGCGGGTACAGCGTGCCTGAATTGTATTCGAAGCCATTGGCCAGAATGGCCGTCACTCCGTAGTGGGCGAGCGTCCGCGCGCGCACGGGGTCGTTCGCGGGCGAACCTAGTATCCGCCGGTAGTCCTGAAACACCTGTTCGCTGAGCGCGCGGCCATCGATGAACACCCGCTCGCCGCGCCAGATCAGGTAGCCGCCATATTCATACGTGTTGAACAGATTCCCGGGAATGTTGTGCTCTTGCAGAAAGCGGACGGCTTCCACCGGAAACCTCCACTCGGCTGCCCGCAACTGGAAGAACCGCCCGGTGGCCGCGCCCCAAACCAGGCCCGCCGCGAGCGCGGCCGCCAAGGCGTAATGCGCGACGCGCGGCAGCCGCCGCTTCCAGGGGAAATAGTCCGCAATCAGGAACGGCGCCAGCACGCCCATCAGCATCGCATTGCGGAAGGCGGTGAACGATGCCGTCGCGAACACTATCGCCAGCACCCAGTCCACCGGCCGCACACGCCGCCACGAAAGAATCATCGTCGCCGCCGCCAGATAGAGCAGCACGTCGAACGCATACGGCGATCCCCACAAGCTCGCCGCCGACCATTCCATCAGCGACGCTTGCAGAGGGCTTTGCCGGTACCGAATCACGGCCTCGATTGCGCCGAAGCCATTCGGGTTGACGCCCGAAATCAAGATGGTCGCGAGGCACGCCGCGAGCCAGCGCCGCGCCTCGGCCGATCGCCGCAGCAGCGTTTCGGCCGTGTAGGCTCCCACCACTACCCATCCCAGAAAATATCCGCCGTGACAGTTGGCCCAAACCAGCGACAGCACGGGCAGCAGCCATAGCCGGCGTCCGCGGTCGCAGATGGCGATAAAGACGGCTGTGAAAACGTAGCTCAGGATACTGGGCCGGTCGTGAGCGAACTCGATAGCCAACGAAGAAGCCGCCAGTGCGGCCGCGATTCCCCACAACAGCGAACCGGTGCGCCGCGCCGCCGTCCAGCCCACCGCGCCGCAGAGCAGCGTCAGCAGCAACGCTTTCCCAAACACCACGGCGCCTATGCCGCCGGCTGCAGCCACACAGTACATCGCCAGTTGCGATAGCCACTCGTGAGTGAGGTTGAAGTGCCGCGTGGCTGCCTCGCCGGGGTAGGCGTCGTGCGCGCCCGCGGTCGTGTAAGCAAACGGGTCCGGAGCGGGCAGCCTGTGTGTCTGAGCGATGTACCGCCCCGACGCCAGGTGCCACCATGCGTCGGTATCCGCGAGTTCGGTCGACAGCAGACCTAGCAGGAACAAACCAGCCAGCGCAAGCATGGCCGCATTCCACCAGCGGGGAGGGGAGGGAAGAGTGAGATCGGATGTCGGCAAATTCCGAGAATAGCAGATGGCCGATCCGAACAAGGCGGCCGGCGGTGACACGCGGCAGCAAGCCGGATGCTGGGTCGAAGCACGGGCGCTGGCAGAGTGCTGCCGAATCTGTGGGCAACAATGGCTTCACGGCTGCCGTCCTGGCGCAGGCTTTCCTGACAGCCTGCAAAGCCGGGTGTCATCTATGCTTTTCATGATTTGCGCGCCGCGGTCCGCCGTCGAGTGCGTGTGAGTAATTCGGCCTGAGCGCGATACTGTTCGGTTAGAGGTGGGCCAACGAGGATGAGTGGGCGGAAATGCCCAGATGACTCGGCTCTGCAGACTCGACAGTCTAGGTCATGGCTCAGGTGAGCCTTACTGGGTTCAAGCGGCGTTGGATCGGCGATGATGGCGATGATGGCCGATTGACATTGGCTGGGGATAATCGAAACCTGGCTCAGCACCTTTTAGCAGGCGCGAACTGACGCAACGGAACCATACCAATGGCGGAGTATCCGTGAAGCCGCTCTATGCCGGTGCGGCTCCCGGTTATGCGGGCCTGGATCAGGTGAATTTCACCGTGCCGTCCGGCGTGGCGAGCGGCACACCATCGGTGATCGTCAGCGTCGGCGCCGCATCATCGGTTCCGGTGAGTATCACGATAGCGGGCCAGTGATTCCGCGGGCGCGAGCGCCCGCCGGTGCCGCTCGGTTTGCCGTCGGCCCGGTCTTACTCGCCGTCGGCATGGAGACGGCCTGTCCATCGTGCTAGGTAGGATTCCGAAGCCAGCTCTTCCAATTCCTTATCGCGCGCCAGACGCCAATCCTCGAAGCGGCGCTGCTTGAGGCTGTCGAGCAGGCGAAAGCGGCGGCGCGCCTCCAACAGGGCAGCGCGCCCGGCAGCCAGGTGCTTGGCGCACTCGACGCGCCGCGCGGCCAATTCCGCGTTTTTCTTCCGCACATGAAGGCGGAAGCTACCGAGCGCGGCCAGGTCGCGCCCAGACACGGGGCTCCAATCGCGCACTAGAAGCTCCGTTTGGATACCGGCCGTCTCCAGCTCCGCGATCTCCCTATCCACCGCCGACACGGCGGCCGTCAACTGCTGGAACTTGAGTTCCGTCAACTCGAGCTCGCTGCGCCGCCAGTCGACCACTCGTTGGAGAGGAAAGCGAAATGCCATCATGGCTGGCCGCCGTTGGGAAGCATGCGCGGGGCAGGGGAGCGATGGGGACGGCCCTCGTCGTGGATACGCGCCGATTGGCAGCGTGACTGGGCGCGCCGCCGGGCGGGCTTGGGTTTAGCGCTCGTTTGGATACAACCGTGCCGCTCCGACGCAGCGCACCCACTCGTGCCAGCGCCCGGTACGCTGTTTGGAAAGAGATGTCGAGATGACTCTCGACACGGCAGGCATGACTGCCTGCGCCACAGCGTCCATCGCGAAGCTGTGCCTACGCGGCTCCTCGGCGGACAGTGTTGGGCTGACTCGATCATCGGACTAAGGTCTCGGTGGTTTCGACACGACCATTCGCTCTCCGGCGTCCAGGCCATTGGCTAGTTCCTCCATCCGCGACAGGGTCTCGGCGAGCGGCACGTTTACGCCGTGATCCTGCCGCAGAAAGCCGATCAGTTCGGGACGCAACCGAATGCTGGCGTCGAGCTGGGAATTGGAACCCACCACGTAGGCGCCAAGTTGAATCAGGTCCTCCGCATCGCGGTACGCGGCTAACGCCTGGCGCATCTTGCGCGCCGCGGCCATCTGCGCCGGTGTCGAGAGTGCCGGAGAAAGCCGGCTGACCGAGTGCAGGATATCGATGGCCGGATAATGCCCCTGGCCGGCCAGTTGGCGCGAGAGAATGAAATGGCCGTCCAGGATGCCGCGGGCCGCGTCGCAGATCGGCTCGTTGAAATCGTCGCCTTCCACCAACACGGTGAAGAAGCCGGTGATGGAACCGCGGCGGAAATTGCCGGCACGCTCCAAGATCTTGGGCAATAGGTTGAAAACCGAAGGTGTGTATCCTTTCTGGCTGGGTGGTTCGCCGGCCGCCAGACCGATTTCCCGCTGCGCCATGGCCAACCGCGTAATCGAATCCATCACCAGCAGGACATCTGCCCCCTGGTCGCGAAAGTACTCGGCCACGGCCAGCGCGACAAAGCAGGCGCGCACGCGCAGCGGCGCCGGGCGCTCCGAGGTGGCGCACACGACGACGGATCGCTGGCGCCCCTTGGGCCCCAGTTCCTGTTCGAGGAAGGCGCGCACCTCGCGGTTGCGTTCGCCGATCATTCCGATTACGGTGACGTCGGCCGAATTGTCGCGCGCCATCGCGCCGAGCAGGGTGCTTTTCCCGACACCGCTGCCGCCGAAGATCCCGATGCGTTGGCCCTTGCCGCATGGCAGAAGTCCGTCGATGGCGCGCACGCCCGTCACCAGCGGCTGGGTGATGTGCTCGCGCTCGAGGGGATTCACCGGCGCGCCGTAGAGGCTGTAGTTAGCATGTTCTTCGATGGGAGGGCCGTCATCCATCGGCACTCCGAAACCATCGATGACGCGTCCGAGCAGTCCTTGCGAAACCGGAACCCGCGCCTCCTCTCTGCGCGCCGCCACCAGATCGCCCAATTGGAGTCCATCGATCTCTTCGAGCGGCATCGAGAGCACGCGCCCATTGCGGAAGCCGATCACCTGGGCCCGAACACGCCGCCCGCCGGCGGTTTCGAGTTCGCAGAAATCGCCGACAGCCACATTGGGCCCGTGCGACTCGACGAGCAATCCCACCAGTTCGGTGACTTTTCCCGTCCAGCGCATCGGAGACACGCGATCGAGTTCCGCGAAATACGGGGCCAGCGAAAGGAGTTCCGTCACACGCGCCTCCGCAGGCAATCCGCCAGCCCGCGCTCAATCTCGCGTAGCTGGACATCCACCGATGCGTCCAGATTGCCGCGCTCGGTTTCGAAGAGCGCGGCGCCCGGCTCGCGCGATGCGTCGGCGATTACTTCCACCGGTTGGCCGGTCCCGCTCCTGCGCAGCAGTTCGCTCACCAGCGCGGCATGGGACGGATGAACCTTGACGCGCGAAACCTCCTGCCCTGCGAGCTTTTCGAGCGCCGCCAGCACCACACCGCGCATGGCATCCGGATCCACCGCCATCTCGCGGCGCAGGACGCGGCGGGCGATTTCGAGCGCCAGACGCAGCATGTCCGCTTCGGCCTCGCGGCGCATCTGGGCGCGCAAACCCGCCATCTCCTGGATGGAGCGAGCCAGCCGTGCGAGCGCCGGCTCCAGTTCCCCAGCGGCGCGCTTTGTTCCGGCCGCCTCGCCCTCGCGAAACCCGGCAGCGTACGCTTCCCCGACGCGCTGCTCGGCTTGCCGCTCGATGCGCGCGGTTGCTTGCGTCAGGTCCGGTCCTCTGGACGCCGGCCCGCGCCCCGAATCGGCATCCGAGAGTAGCACTTGCTTCCAGGCGACGCGAATAGCGCTGGTGGCATCGTCCGGCGACAGTACCTTAGACGACATACTGCTCCCCGACCGTGCCCTTGAGGCTGATCACACCCTCCGACTCGAGTTGGCGCACGACGCCGATGATCGACTGCTGGGCCGTCTCCACCTCCTTGATCTTGACCGGGCCCAGCGCTTCCATGTCTTCCTTCAACATCTCGGCGCCGCGCTGCGACATGCAACCCAGGATCTGCGTTCGCAGTTGTTCGCTGGTACCTTTGAGCGCGACCGTCAGCACCTTGCGGTCCACCTTGGCCAGCACCTCCTTGAGCCCCATGGGATCGATCAGTAACAGGTCCTCGAAGACGAACATGAGATGGCGGATGGTCTGCGCCAGATTGGTGTCCCCCTGTTCGATGTGATCGAGGATCTCCCGGCTGGAAGCCGAGTCGAGCCGGTTGAGCACCTCGGCCACCGCACGCACGCCACCGTAGGATTCGCGGCTGAATTCCCCGAGGGCTTGCAGCTTCTGGCCGATGACATTGGCGATTTTGAGGATGATTTCCGGCGAGATCTGGTCCAGGCTTGCCATGCGTTGAGCTACGTCGGAGCGCAGTCCGGCCGGCAGCGAGGTCAATAGAGCCGCAGCCTGGGAAGCATTGAGGTGCGACAGGACCAGCGCAATGGTCTGTGGATGTTCGTTGTGGATGAATTTCGCGAGTTGCTGCGGGTCGGCTTTTTGCAACGCATCGAACGAAGCCGCATCCGCGCCCAACGCTTTGGCCAGGCGGTCGAGCATTCGCTTGGCGGTGTCCGGGCTGAACGCCCGCATCAACAGCTTGCGCGCGAAATCGATGCCACCGCGCGCCACGAAATCGCCCGCCACCGCCATGTGGTGGAACTCGTTGAGGACGCTTTCGGCCTGGTCGCTGGAGATGGAGGTGATGCGGGCCACCTCACGGCTGACCCGTTGGACATCGTCCTCCGAGAGCTGTTGCAACAGGTCCGCCGCCGCCTGCTCGCCCAGCACAATCAGCAGCATCGCCGCCTTGCGCAGTTGCGTCAGCGTTTCGGTTTCCGGTGTGGCGTTGACGATCATCGCCTATCCGCGCGCCCCCGGTTTCACAAATCCTCCTCCCGTATCCACGTCCTCAGTACCTGCGCCGGCGTTTCCGGTTCCAGCTTGATCTTCTCCCGCAAGTGCTTGGCCAGCACTTCGGCGGTCTTGGTGATGACCGGCGCCAGATTCAGAGCGTTCAGCGCCTGCGCCTCCATCCTCTGTTGCATGGCGTCGCGCTCGGCGAGCTTGGATTCGATCTGCCGCTCCACGTTGGAGCAGGGGGCGTCGGCGCCCGGCTTCCCGGCTTCCTCCCCGGCGGGCAATGCCTGCTGCAGGTCAACCTTCCCGTGTGGCCCACGGCTCTTGCTCCGCAGCAGCACCGCGGCGACGAAGCCGAGGATCATCAAGCCTATCGCCGAGCCTGCCACCACCGCCATGGTCTTGTGGTCGAACGGCACGCTGAAGGGCCCGCCGGGCCGGGGCTGCGGGGCAGGGGTCTGCGTCGGCGGTGGCTCCAAGGTCAGCGTACTTTCAAACGGTAGCGAATCGACGACAATCTGATCGCCCCGCTCCGCATTGAACCCGGTGACTCCCGCCACCAGGTCGCGGACCACCTTCAGCTTGTCCGCGCTCGGTGGCACCAGCACGCGCTGGTAGCCGTTCTTGTCCTTTTGCCAGCTCAACTCATGGTCCACTAGAATTGCCAGCGACATCTTGCGCACGGTGCCCGCGGGGAGGCGGGTCTTTCGCACCGTGCGACTGGCCTGGTAGGTGATATTTTCCGTCACACGCGAGTTGCGCCCCGCCCCGTTGGCCGGGCGCGAGGTAAGCCTGGGCAGGCTGGAAGCGGTCCCCGGCACACCGGCCGCGAACGCGGAGCCGGAATTGTCCTCGCTGCGTTGCGAACTCAGCATCACGGAGCGAGCCGGATCGTACAGCTCCTCGCTCTGCTCGCCGGCGGTGAAGTCGCACTCGGCGGAAACACCCGCGCGGTATTTCCCCGCGCCCAGCAATGGTTCGAGCGTGGAAGCGATCTTGGCCAGCAGGTCCGCCTCCACCTTGTGCCGGTATTCGAGCCCCGCTTCGGAGGAGTCTGGCCCATCCAGCCCGCCAGTCGCCTTGGGCCGGCCCAACAGGTTGCCGTTCATGTCCAGCACTGATACCGCGTCCGGCGCCAGCCCCTCCACAGCGCTGGCCACCAGATGATTGATGGCCTGGACGTTCTCGGCCCCCAAGTGCGCACCGGGCCGGATCTTGACGAGCACGCTGGCCTTGGCCGGTTCCTGCGAATCGAGAAAAACCGATTCCTTGGGAAACGTGAGGTGGACGCGGGCTTGTTCGACTTCCGCCAGGGAAACGATGGATCGTTCGAGCTCCCCTTCGAGCGCGCGCCGGTAGTTGACGTGTTCGGTGAATTCGGTAGCCCCCAGGTTAGCCTTGTCGAACAGCTCGAAGCCTATGCGGCCGGATCTAGGGATGCCTGCGGTCGCCATGACCAGGCGCAGTTCCGCCAGCCGGGCCGAAGGGACCATCACCACCCCACCCGACTCCGGCAGGCGGTACTCCACGCCGCTCTCCTTCAGCTTCTGCACGATTGCGCCGGCGTCTTCCGGGGCCAGGCCCGTATACAGAGGTTTGAAGTCGGCCTCTTTTTGCCAATGGACCAGGCCGTACAAGCTGGCCGCGACGGCCACCACCATCAGGCCGATCGTGATGCGCTGGCGCAAGGTGAGGTTGGCAAAAACGCTCTTCATGCCGAATGCTCCGGCGCACTGCCGGCCTGTTTCTTAGATCGGTCGTACGGGCCGAAAACCTGAGGCCAAGGGTGCATGAAAAACGGCAAAGAATAGAGAGTCGCGCGGGAACGGAAAGGCAACTTGGACACCGGCGCGTGCCGCCGCCCGCCTGGAGATCCTCGTCCGTGCGTGCACCTGCGGGACGAGAGCGTCTCGCGCGGTGAATGGGAATCGCCCCATCGGACGGACCCGACGTGCGCCCGCCTGGCAAGCCAGCGCCGATGAGTCAAATCAAGGCCTCCCTCCCGAGCGCGATCCTGCGAGCCCCGCCGTACCGACGCGCGGCTAGAGTTGCATGCGCATGATTTCCTGATACGCGCTGACCACCTTGTTGCGCGTCTGTAGGAACATATCGAAAGCCATCTCAGCCCGGGTGGTGGCCAGTATCGTGCTATGCAGATCCTCGCCTTCGCCGGTAAGGAAGCGCTGGACCGACGCGTTAGCATCCTGGTTGGCGCCCTCCACCGAGCGGATGGCGCTCGAGAACACCTGGCTGAAATCGCCGCCGCCGGGGCCGCCCGCCGCTTGCAGCGGCTCGACCAAAGCCGGGGCCGAAATGGGAGGAATGGGAGCCATGGTTCAACCTCACTTCAACAGTTCGATGGAGTGCTGGATCATGTCCTTGACCGCGCCGATGGCCGCCACGTTAGCTTCGTAGCCGCGCGCGGCGCCCATCAGATCCACCATATCTTCTACCGGGTTCACTCGCGGAAAGGCCACGTACCCTTTGGCATCGGCATCGGGGTGTCCTGGCATGTAGCGCTTCTCGGGGTCGCTCGAATCGGTCACCACCGAGGCTATCGTCACGCCGTTGGCCGCCTCCATCTCCTGTCCGAACATCGAGGAGAACGGCAAACCGACCGGCGTGCTTTCGAACACGGCGTCCTTGCGCCGGTACGGACCTCCCTCCGGCGTGCGCGTGGTTTCCGCGTTGGCCAGATTCTCCACCAGCAGTTCGGCGCGCGCGCGCTGCGCGGCCATGCCGGATGCGCCTACCGAAAGCGCGGAGAACAGGCTCATGAGTTCTGTCCTTCTTTAATCGCCGAACGCAGTTGCTGAATCTGCGTATGCAACAGGCTGGAGGCCGCTTGAAAGCGCAGCGCGTTCTCGGCCAGCAGGCGCGATTCGCGGTCGATGCTGACGTTGTTGCCATCATTCTTGTTAGGCAGTCCAGCCACGGCGACCGCCTGTGGCGCGCCCATCGCGTTTTGGAATTCGCTCTGAAAGTCGATGTCCTGGGTCTGGTAACCGGGCGTATCGGCGTTGGCGATGTTGGAAGCCACCAGCTTCTGCCGCACGCTCAGCAGATCCATGTAGCGTTCCAACTCACCGGCCATCGGACCGAGTGTCACGCCCTGTAACGGGCAAGTGGGTGGCCAAACCGTAAGTCTATTGACTTGAGCGCGCGGTGGGTTCGCGCGGCGGCACTTTTGTGCCGCGCAGCAAGATCTTGGCGCCCGCCGGCGGCGGCAAGTGCGACGCCCCGCCACTGGGCCGCGCGCCGGCCAGGGGCTTCGCCATGCGATGAACTTGACCGCCAGCGTGAACGGAGTAAGTCTGCCCGTAGATTGGTATGGCGCGCAGTCGCAATAACCCAGACCGGACCCGGTGAACCTGGAGGTGCTGCGATGGGCCTGCATGACCGGACTCCCCATCACTCCAAGTGTTTTCGGCGCATATCATTGATCATGTCAATGATATGATCTATTATAAAGAAGTGAACCACCGTGCGCCCTTCCCCGACGAACGTCTCCTCCACGCCGGCGGCGAGTCTCGCCTGCTGCGCGAGGTCATTCGGACCAGCCAGGTGCTGATGAGCGGCTTCAGCCGTGTCGTGGGCGTCTCGGCGTCCAGACTTGCGCTCATGCGGCTCCTGGCGAAGGGCTCGCCGGAGGGTGCCGGCACGGTCAAGATCGCTCGCCAACTGGGAATCGATGCGGCGGCGGTCACACGGCTGGCGAAGGAGATGGAGAAGGACCGGCTGGTGGTGCGCCGCGCGGACACCGAAGACCACCGCCGGAGTTATTTCAGGCTGTCAGCGAAAGGGATGCGGACCGCGCAGCGCCTCCACAAGCAGGGCCATGAACTGGAGCGGTCCCTGGACAAGGCGATCGGCGCCGCAGACATCGCCGTGGCGATTAAGGTCCTCACCAGTCTGCGCGTGTTGATGGAAGACCTTCGTTGAAATCGTGGACGGATCTTACCAGGAGATTACCAATGGCATGCGGCGCGCAGAGCGTTACGCGTAGACGATCGTTTCACCTCCCGTTTCCGCGGCACAACCAGACTCAGTTCGTGCAGATCGATACAGGGCGGTGCTTGGCCTGTGGCCGTTGCGTGGCCGCTTGCCCGCATGGCGTACTTGGGATAATCGCCTTCCTGCGCCATCGCCATGTGCACGTCGATTGCGCGCCAGCGTGTGAGGGGTGCCGTACGTGCGTCATGACTTGCCGGCAAGGCGCGATTCAACCTCGTATCGATGGCTCTGGCCGGCGATTCTCGAACCCTGGTGGCATCGTGCCGCAGTCCCTGTCGGCGGTGCTGCGCCTCGTCCTTTCGAAGCGCACGCCATGGCCCTCGCGGGTTCCCGTCGAAGTTCGGCGTCCGCCCTCGCCGCAGCATCCGGGCGAGGCAATAGTAACGTTTGTCGGGCATTCAACGTTCCTAATTCAGACCAGTCTCGGCAACGTTCTGACCGATCCGATTTACTCCGACCGGGCCGGGCCGGGTAAGTTTTTGGGACCGCGCCGTGTCCGCCAGCCCGGCGTGGCGTTTGGCGACTTACCCGATGTTTCTATCGTGCTCGTCAGTCACAATCACTACGATCACCTCGACCTGGCCACCCTGCGCGCGCTGGATCGGCGGTTCCATCCCTTGTTCGTCACCCCGCTCAGGAACGGACCCTTGCTGAAATCCGCCGGCATTCTTCGCGTCCGGGAACTCGGGTGGTGGGAGGATGCCGCGGCAATCGCGCCCGGCATTTCGCTGACTCCGGCGCAACACTTCTCCTCGCGAACCCCTTTCGATCGGAATCGCGCCTTGTGGGGCGGCTTCGTCGTCTCGACGCCCAGCCTTCGCATCTTCTTTGCGGGCGACACCGGGTATGGGCCGCATTTCCGTCAGATTCGAGAGCGCTACGGACCTGTCGATCTCGCCCTGTTGCCAATCGGCGCCTACGAACCCCGTTGGTTTATGAAGGCCATCCACATGAATCCCGCCGAGGCGGTTTGTGCGCACGCCGATCTGGAAGCGCGGCGGAGCATCGGAATGCACTTCGGAACGTTCCGACTCGCACACGAAGGAATCGCCGATCCGGTCGCAGCGCTGGAGAAGGAACTGGAAGGGAGGCAGGTCCCGTGCGACAGCTTTCGCACGCTCGAATTTGGCGAGTCGTTCCGGCTTGGCGGATAGCGCGCGACGAACGACCGACGGGCCCGGCAACCACGGCTTGCCTCGGAGGCCGGGCGCGGTGACGGGATTTCCTCATCGAACGGCTGGGCCGAATCAGGCAAAGGGACGGGAATCAAGTTCAAACGGGATCGGCCGTGCCGCCGCTATGCGGCGGAATTTGGGGTGAGTCGTGTTGAAAGCGGAGGCAGGCGCGGCCCAGGTGGATCTCGTCGCCGGAGCGAAGTTTTTCGCCACGGTTGCCGGCGGGAACGTCGATCGAGCGGCCGTCGCGGAAGACGCGGGTGCCGAATTCGCTCGCGTCGTCGGCGATGCGGTAAACGCCAGCCGCAAATTGGATGTGCGCGTGCTTGCGCGAGACGGTGCTATTGGCCTCGTCGCCACCTTCGAGGAAGACCACGTCGTTGCGTCTCAGCACACGCGATTCTCCATCGGTCAACTCCGACAGGCGGCCGATGTTGGTGCGCGGTTTGGAAATCGGATAAACCTCGCTCTCCGCTTTGCCCTTCACCACCACCACGCTAGCCGGCGCGGGCGGCGCAGGTGTCGCGGTGCCGAATGCGATCTCGAACGCGCGGTCGCCGGATTCGCCTGTGTTGACCTCGACCGAAAAGCCGCGCGGCAATTGGCAGCCGGCGCCTTCGAGAGCCTGCCGCACGTCGTTCTCGAGTCGCGACTCGTTGCCGAAAGCCGCCGCGTAGAGCGCGCGCCGGTCGGCATCGGTGGAAATCAGAGTGACCGTCACCAGCGAGTAAGGAAAGATGCGTTTGCCCCGGCCGGCGGTCTGGATTTTGGCTTCGACTTCCTCGAGAATGGCGCGTTGCACCAGCAGCAGCTCGCCGGATTGTGCGGCGCCGAAGACGCGCTCAGTGAAGCTGCGGAAGCCGCGTTCGATGGTCTTCTCGATTTCGGAAAACAGTTTCATGGCTGAATCAGACCCAGTTGGAGCGCCGCCTCGGTAATTTGAGCGGCGGCGGGCGCGGCGGCGGCCCCGCCATACACTCCATTTTCCACCAGAATGGAGAAGGCGATTTTGCGCGGGCCGGGGCCGTACGGAGCGAAACCGATGAACCAGGCGTGCGATGGAGCTGTGGCCAGCTCGGCGGTGCCGGTCTTTCCAGCGATGGGTACCGAGGCCCCGGCGCGCCGCCCGGTGCCATTGGTCACCACCTCGCGCATGAACTTGCCCAACGTGGCGGCGGCATCGGCGGTCAATACAGGCTGCGGCGGCGCGGTGCGTGGATTGGTCTCGTCGGTGATCCAGCGGCCCTGCGGCATGGTGCCGCCAGTGGCCACGGTGGCCGCCACGCGCGCCATCTGGAACGGCGATGCCACCACTTGCCCTTGCCCGTAGGACGATTGCGGCAGCGACTTGCGCAACTGGGCAACGGTGGCGGGCGAGGCCATCGAAATGCCGAGCAAACCGGCGGTTTCCAGCAGCGGCTCCGCTCCTACGTCATACGCACCCAACTGCGCGAAGTAGGCATTGCAGGAAACCACGATCCCGCGCTCCATGTTCACGGTACCGTGCGCCACCCGATCCTGAACGTCGTCGCGGATAGGCCGTTTCGATCCGTTAATAAAGTTGCCCACGCGCCCATCGGCGAGGCGGATGCACTCGTATGTCTTATCGACTAGTTGCGGATTCTTGCGCAGAGCGGCCATCGCCGTAACCACTTTGAACGTGGACCCCGGCGGGTAAAGGCCGAATCGCGCGCGGTCCAGGAATGGATTGGCCGTTTCACTTGCCGGTTCGGCCGGCAGTGTGTTGGGCGGCAGCGGCAGGCTGATGGCTGCCAGCAGGTCGCCGGTAGAGGGATCGAGCACCACCGTAGCACCTTTCTGAAGGTCGGCCCGCTCCAACGTGCTGCGCAGAATTGCAGCCACGCGGACGCTGAGGCGCGCATCAATCGACATATGGATGTCGCGCGGCCGGTCGAGCACGCGGCGCATTTCGGGACTGTTGGGATCGTAGCGGTGGCGCACCAGCGGCACCAGTTCGCGGTAATCGTAGCGGATCACGCGCTCGCTCGCGCCGGTCTTCGGGTTTCTGACTTCCACCAGCATGGGCCGGTCGTCATAACCGCGCAGGCGGCGAGCGGAGTCGCGCTCGACAAACGCCGTGTTGCCGGCGGCCCAGCGCGCCCGTGTGCGCAGATCGCCCAGCAGGTCGAACATCAGGCCGCCGAACGGATAGTGGCGATTCTCAACGCGAGAACAGGCGCGATCGATATCGATGCCGAGTGCGGAATACTCGGCGCGATGCCGTTCGAGTTCGCTCCAGTCGCTGGTCGCCAGCGGCAGGCCGTTGCGGTCGTAGATGGCGCCCATGGAAATCTGGCGCATCACTTCCTGAAAGCGCGGATTGTATTCGAAGCGGCGCGCGCCGTCGGCCTCGACAACCAGCGTGCCTGCCCCCATCACCGCGGCTGGTTGTAGCACTTCGACCCAGGCGGCTTTCGCCAGCACGGTCGCGCCGGCCACGGCGAGAAGGATGCCTGCCACGGCGACGGGCGCGCGAAATGGCGCGGCGTCATCTTCCTGGCGGTGGCGGGCGGAGATGGAAGCGAGAATGCCAATCACCAGGAAATTCGCCAGCAGGGCTGTCCGGCCATAACTCAGGAATGGCGTCACCACGCCGGAGAGCGGCGCCACGCCGAGCGCGCCGGCGGAGATCAGCAAGAGTTGCAATGCGGTGACCACACCCAATCCAGCGGCCAAAAAGAACTCGTAATCGGAAGCGGCGCGCAAGGCGATGCGCAGCACCCGCCATACGAGGAACGCGTAAATGCCGAACACCGCCGCCACTCCGAGGAAGCCGCACTCCTCGCCCAGCGCGGCGAGAATCAGGTCGGTGTGCACCGCCGGAACCAGTTGCGGATCGCCCAAGCCGATGCCCATGCCGGAAAGCTGGCCACTCGAAAAGGCCCACAGCGATTGCGCCAGTTGATCGCCGCCATGAACGAGGTTGCCCCAGGGCGAAAGCCACATCGAAACGCGCTCGCCCACGGTGTGCGGCACGCCCAGGTAGAATCCCGCCACGAAGCCCAGCACCACCAGCGCCAGGCCCACCACGGGGACAAACACGCTCGAGCGCGCGATGCCATACAGAATCAGAAACAGGCAGCAGAATACCAGCGCCGGGCCCATATCTCTTTGCAAAAAGAAGAACACAAGCGACAGTGCCACGCACGCGGCGGCCGGCAGCGTGTCTTCTAGCGGAGGAATATCGATGTGGCGAGTAAGCCCGGCCACTGACGCGCGGGTTTCGCGCGCGTGCCGCAGCACGTCCCACGCCCGAGCAAAATACCCAGCCAGAAAAAACACGAGCAGTACGCGGATAATCTCCACCGGCTGAAAACCGAGCAGGTTGACCTTAGCATCGCTCACACCGGGGCCGGAGCCGAAGACGATCAGCATCGCGGAGAGCACGAAGCTGCCAAGCAACGGGACGAAGCTCAAGCTACCGGCGAGACGATTGAAATCGACGAGCGCGGCTGCGGCCATCAGCAGGCAGCCGAGCGCGGCGCCCTGGGCGAAATCGACGAACAGCAACTGGTCGCGCAGGGGATCGCGCAGGCTGATCATCAACACGAGGCCAACACCAGTGAGCACGACGAGCGCCGGCACCAGCGACGGATCGCCGCGGAAGCCGCGCACGCTCCAGACCACGTTCACCAGCAAAAAGATGGCGAAGAAAACCGCGACCCAGATTTCGAACGAGCGCCGGAACTCCTCCGGCCGGCGCACCACCAAGGTGGGTTTCAGCAAGCGCAGTTGATCGCCGCTCACGAGAGGCATGGATTCGCGCCCGTTGAGCCGGTCGCGCAGCGTCTGCAAGCCGCGGCCGGCTAAGTCCTCCCGGGTGATACGAATACGGGCGATGGCGCCGACATTGGCCAGACTGCCGGAGGCGTTGTAGATCTTGCGGGCTACGAATTCGCGCTCGGCCGGGTCGGTATAAAGCGTCAGCACGGGCAGCAGATCCTCCCGCGCGGTAAGGTCGTTCAGGTTGACGATCTGCTTCGCGGCCAGCGCCTGTTCGGCGGCGGGGAATCCTTCCGTTTTGGCGCGCCACGCGAGCCACAGAGCGCTGGCGACAACGAGGCCGGCGGCAATCATCCAAAGCAATTCGCGGACGCGCCACGCGGGCCGGCGAGAAGGGCCGCGCCCGGCGCTAGGGCGGCTGGCGGCGCTGCTGCGAGTGACGGGCATGTTAGCGGCGTGAGTCCGAAGTCCTACGAGTCATTGCGATGAAGAGTGGGGCAGGCCCTTTCGCCTGTGTTCTGCTGGGCTCTTCACTCCATGTAAGCACAGGTATATTCTCTTCTTGAGTCGGTTCCGGGTTACAGCGCTCGATTGTTTGTTCGCAGTAGAACCGGCGGCAAAAGACCGCCGGCGTTACGAAGAAACGCAAGTGCCGTAACCGTAGCGCCAGCGGTCTTTGCCGCCGGCGTTTTTCCCCGCTCATTTCTGCTCCGCGTCTTCGGAATCCTCGATCTGTTGCAGACGCGCCTTGACGCTTTTCACGCTGGCTTCGACGCGTACGATGCCGGCGCTGGCGTTGCCATAAGGAGCGACACTCTGGTACAGGTCGAGAGCGCGCCCGTAATCGGCCGCGGCGCGGTCCACTTCGTCCTTCTCCTGCGGCAGGCCGCGAACGTTGCGGGAATCCAAGAACGTGAGGTCGGCGCGGTCGCGATAGCCATCGGCCAGTTGCAGCTTGTCACGGTTGGCAAGCTGGTAGCCGCGGCGTTCCGCCTCTTCAAGCGCGGCAGAGACCTTGTCGATGTCCTGCAGGTTATAGTACACTCGCGCCAGACCGAGTTGTGGATCGGGCGAGTGCGGCAGCAGGCGGTCGGCTTGTCTGAAATCGTCTACGGCGGTCTGCAATTGTTTCGTGTCATGATGAGCCGCTCCGTTGATGCGGGTCACGTGCCCTTCGGCCAGGCGCAACTTGCCACGCACCTGGTCGTCCGGGTCCATTGCGAGAGCGCGCGCCAGGGCGTTGCGGGCGCGTTCCCAATCCTTCTCATAGATCGGCTGTCCGTCGCCCTTGCGATAGGCGTCAATCACGCGATCGGCTGTCTCCACCAGCGTCTGTTTCACCGCTTTGCGCGGCGAGTACAACAGGAGAGACGAAGGATTGTGCTTGGAAAGTTCCGTCCAGCGGTTCCAGACGAGATCGGGATCGGTTACCTGTTCGGCCTGTATGTCATGCTTGAGCTGCTGCCCGTGCTGGTACATCAGGTAATTGGCAAGAAGGTCCCAGCCGCCGTACAGCATCGCCGCCACAGCCAACAGCGCCACCACGCGCATGACCTTCGCGAAAGCCGTACGCGGCCGCTTGGGAAGCTGCGCCGCGCCGGCCGGCCAGTGCTGCGCCGGCGGCTTGCGCCGCGTCGCTTCGCCCTGGGGCGCGGTGCGGCGGGTAGCATCGTCGATTTCGGCGCGGGTGGTGCGCCGCGTCGCATCCAGATCCTCGCTTGCCGCATGCACCGGCCCGCCTTGGCGGAACGCGATCAGATCGTCGGCGAACTCGCGCGCGGATTGGTAACGGGCGCCGGCATCGGGCGCGGTAGCTTTGATCAGGATGCGCCGAAGCGCTTCCGGGCAAGGGTCGGGCGCCGGCGGTGGCGGAATGCGCGAACGGATCATGCTCTCCAGCCGCTCGGTCGATTCGGCGTGATACGGCTGCAGGCCGGTTACCATCTCATAGAGCATCACCGCCAGCGACCACAGATCCGAAAGCGCGTCCACTTCGCCCGAGTCCAGCCGTTCCGGCGACGCGTATGGCACCGAGCCGAACTCGTTATGCGTCAGCCGGCGCGACAGCGAAAGCGCCTTGGCAATGCCGAAATCGAGCACGCGCACTTCGCCGCGGCTATCGATGCGAATGTTCTTGGGCTTGATGTCGCCATGCACCACGCCGCGGAATTCCTTGCCATCGATTGACACCTCCAGGTTGTGCGCGTGCACTAGCGTCTCGGCGACCGAAACGGCGGTATCGACGGCGAACTCGATCACCAAGGGACCGCGCCGCAGCAACTCGGCCAGATCCTGCCCGTCGATGTACTCCATGGCGACGTGGAAGTAACTCTCCAGGTCGCCGGCATCGTACACGCGCGCCACCCGCGGGTCGACGGCGGCCAGCCGCGCTTGTAGTTCCGCGCCGCGGCGTTCGGCTTCGATGGAATCGACGGTGTCGGCATCGGCGCCGTGCTCGATCAGCTTCAGCGCCACCGCACGCCCGGTTTCGGTATCCTCGGCCAGGTACACGTCCGCCATGCCGCCGCGTCCCAGCTTGCGGCCGATTTCGTATTTGCCGATGCGCCGGTCGGCGGGGGCGATCATGGCTTCTTGGCTCCGAGCCGCGCTGTGGCGGGTTTCGCATCCAGCAGGAAATTCTGCGCGCGGACGTCATCCATCTTGAGTTCCGCCGGAAGTTCCAGCGTGCTCTTATCGAAGACATTCCCGGTGAGCCAGGCTTGCGCTCCATCGCGCGCCGCGAAGTTGGAGCCGTGGTTGTGCAAGAACGAATTGTGCGACAGCCACAGCGAACTGGGTCCGGAGGCGAGCAGTCCTTCGGCCAGCGAATCGCGGATGGTGGAGGCGCGCAGGAGCAGCTTGCTGGTGCCGCGCAGTTCGATGCCGATGGTGGCACCATCGATTTCCACATCGTCGATTTCGACATTGGAGTCGATGAGGAGAATGCCCTGCGGCTCCGGCGACTGCGGATCGGCGAGAATGCGCAAACCCTGCAGGCGCACGTCCCGAACGTTGTCGGCCAGCACCACCGGACCGGCCGTTCCGGATGCAAGACGCAGAATGGCGTGCGAGCCATTCGCCGCTTCGCCGGTTTGGCTGCCACGCATTGTGACGCCGGATTTCAGCCGGACCGGCTGGTGGTATTCCCTGCCGGCGGCGAATTGGACGATATCGCCGGCCTGTGCTTCAGCCAGCACTTGGGATATGGATACGCCCGGAGCACCGGGCATATCGCCGCCGGAGGCATCGACCAGAAGGACCCGCGGCCCGGCCGCAACCGTGGTCACGCGCTTGGAGGGCTGCAAGCTGTGCATAATTTCGGCGACAAAAAGCGCCACCAGCAGTAAGCCGGCGGCCAAAGCCACCGAACCACCGATGCGGAACCCAATGCGCGGAGCCGGCATCGCGGACCCCGCGAATTTCGGCCCCTCCACCAAAATCACGGTGACGTTGTCCTTGCCAGCGGCGGTGTTGGCGGCCTCAATCAACTGGCGCGCAGCCGCCGCAGGGTCGCCCGCGGTTCGCTCCACCAGCAGGCGCATGTATTCCGCCGTCACCTGGTCGCTGAGGCCATCGGTACACAGCAGCAGCGCCGCATCGTCTCCGAACGGCAGGCGAACAATATCGATAAAACCCGCGTCGTCTGGCGAATGCTCCTCGCTGCCCACGTCGCGAAACACTTCGTTGCGGCGCGGATGGAACATGGCCTCCATCTCGGAAAGTTCGCCCGCGTCTTCGCGTGCGCCGATGGGCGAATGGTCGTGGGTGATCTTGCGAATCGCCCCGCGGCGGATTTCGTAAAGCCTCGAATCGCCCACGTGCCCCACCACGGCCGAACCATCGTCCACCACGGCCAGCGTTAGAACACACGCCATGCCCTGCCATTGCGGATTACCGTAAGCGGCGCGCAGGATTTCGTTATTGGCCACGGTGATGGCCTCGCGCACGCGCTGCTCCACCGTGCCGGTCTTGCGTTCCAGGCGGGCGCGTATGCGGTCCACCGCGATCTCCGCCGCCTTCTCGCCGGCCGCCTCTCCGCCAATGCCGTCCACCACCAGGAAGATGCCGCGCTCGGCGTCCATGTACCAGGCGTCTTCGTTGTTGCGACGCACGCGGCCAACGTCGCTCGCGCCCGCGCATTTCAGCATCGTGTTAACCATGCGCCGTGCTTCGGAATTCCAGGAAGCAAACGCCAGCCAGGCCAATCCGCGCTCGCTCTGGCAGCGGCGCCTCCACGTTGCGGTCGCGTTTCTCATTGCCGGCGACTTCGACGCTGGAAGGCGCGGCCACGCCGTCTATGGTGGTGCCCAGCCGGCTCAGGTCCTTCAAGAAAAACTTGCCGCTTTCCGCATCGCGACGCAGCCGGAAATGCTCGCGCGAAACATCCGGCAGCGTGTCCAGTTTCAGATCCGTCCAATAATCGCGCCCGCCACGCCCCACCACGATTTCGTTCTTGGTCATGTAGAACGTCTTGCGCACACCTTGGGTCTCGTATTCGATTGCCGCGAACGCCCCGTCGGGCGGCGCGGCCGGCGCCGCTGGCGCAGACTGCGCCGAGTGGTAGGACGCTTCCGCGCTCGACGCGGTCCCCGCCATGCGGCGCGTGGCGATGCGCTTGGTCATACTGCCGGCGCTGAATTCCTGCTTGGCGGGAAGCGCGAGTTCGGAGTAGATGACGATGTCGCCCGCGTCCACTTCGTCGTCGGTGTTCTCCAGAATGCGGATCTGCCAGCCGCCCTCCGGCGCAACCACTTTCGGCTCGCCGCGCCGCGCCAACTTCAGCCGGCTGGCGAGACCGCCGCGATTGAGCGATGCCATCTCCTCATCCAGCGCACGCCGCGCCTCATCGACGATGCGCGGGACGATGCCGCGCAGCCGCTCCATATCGTCCGGGTGCAGGTAGACGTTAAAGATCGCCGGCGGCAACGTGGAGTACTGCAAAGGTTCGAGGCCCTCTCGCATATTGCGCACGATTTCCAAGATGATATCTCGCGCAGTAGCGGACGTGGCGGCGGCAGGGCGATCCATAGCGGCCTAATAATGAGTCTAGCAGCAGGGGGAGAGATGGGCCGAGGTGGCATGCAGAACCAATGCTGTCAGCCCGAAGCCGTGGCGCCGGCTGTCGAGTCGGCTGAGCCGAGATTCGTCTCGGCTCCTTCTCCCAGGAGATTCTCTCCCAAAAGAAGCCACCAACTTGCCATGGAGATCCAGCATCGCCGGCTTCCTCATGTCTATCCGGAAGGCAAGGCCCTGTTCCTCACTTGGCACCTCCACGGCAGTCTCCCGCCCAAGCTCTACCCGCCGCCAGACAGACTGAATGCCGGGCAAGCCTTTGTCTGGATGGACCAATACCACGGCTGGGGATTATCCTTGGTCGAGCGCGGGAAGAAAAGCCGAGACGAATCTCGGCTCTGCAAGCTAGAAAGCCTGCGCCACGACTTTGTTCGACGGTGCCTACACCTCCCGCCTAGCGCCCCTTCCGCCTCCTCGGCCTCGGCTCTTCGAATACGGCGAATTGTAGCTTGCGTTCGTTGGCGTCGATTCTCACCAGGATCACTCGGACGCGGTCGCCAATCGAGAACTCGCGGCGCGTGCGCTTGCCGACTACCTTGCGCACGTTTTCGCGGTAGGCGTATTCGTCGCCGGGGAGGGTGTCGATCGGCACCAAGCCCTCGATGAACAGTTCGGTGAGCTCCACGAAGAATCCATACTTGGCGGTGCTGATGATGAGCGCATCGAAGTCCTCGCCCACTCGATCCGCCATGAACCGCACCTTCTTCCACTCCACCAACTCGCGCTCGGCTTCGGCGGCGCGCCGCTCGGATAGCGAGCACTCGCCGGCGATGGCGGTCAACTCTTGTTCCGTAATCCCCGTGTCAACCGCTCCCTGACGGTCGCGGCTCGGATGCGCGTCCGTCTCCGCGGTCAGCGCCGCGCGCAGCAGCCGGTGCACCACCAGGTCGGGATAGCGGCGAATGGGCGACGTGAAGTGCGTATAGGTAGTGGCGGCCAGTGCGAAGTGGCCGGCGTTATCGGTCGAATAGCGCGCCTGCTTCAGCGACCGCAGCATCAGATAGCTGAGTATCCGCTCCTCCGGCTTGCCTTCGATCTTCGCCACCAGCTTCTGGTATTGGCGGGACGTGATCTTCAACTCGGGCGAGGCCAGCTCGATGTCGTGCCGCCGCTTGCCGCCGTCGCGGCGCCTGTCGGTGACGCCGAACCGCTGCACGGGAATCGCTCCCACGCCGAGCGAATAACCGAAGTGCGCGGCCACTTCCTCGAAATCCATCACGCGTTTGGGATCCGGCTTCTCGTGGATGCGATAGATGCTCGCCGGCATGGCGGCTTCCAGGTGGGCGGCCACCGCTTCATTGGCGGCCAGCATGAACTCTTCGATGATGCGGTGTGCGATGTTGCGCGCGGCGCGGCTGACGCCGGTCATCGCGCCCCACTCGTCGAACTCGATGAGCGGTTCGGGCATGTCGAAATCGATCGAGCCGCGGCGGACCCGCTTGCGATTCATCAGCAGCGCCAGCTCCTGCATCAGCTCGAAGCGTTCCACCAGCGGCCGGTAGCGCTCGCGCAGCGCGGCATCGCCTTCCAGCAGCAGATGGACGTCGGTGTACGTCATCCGCTCCGCGCTGCGGATCACGCCGGTGGTGAATTCCTGCGCCACGGTTTCGCCGCGCGCGTCGAGTTCGAGCAGCGCCGACAACACCAGCCGGTCCACCTGCGGTTTCAGCGAGCAGATGTCGGTCGATAGCTCGAACGGCAGCATCGGCACCGCGCGGTCGGGAAAGTAGACGCTGGTGCCGCGCAGGCGGGCTTCCAAGTCAATCGGTGTACCGGGACGCACATAGTGGCTGACGTCCGCGATGTGAACCTGCAGCGCGTAGTTGCCGTTTGGCAGGCGCTCCACCCACACAGCGTCGTCGAAATCGCGCGCCGTTTCGCCGTCGATGGTAACGATATCCAATGCTCGAAAATCGCGGCGGCGGACGAGTTCGGCGTCGGCGATCTCGCCCGGAATGCCTTGCGCCTGCTCGACCACTTCCGGCGGAAAGCGGTGCGGCAGGTGATGCTGGCGGATGATGACCTCGACATCGACGCCGAAATCGTCTGGCGAACCGAGAATCTCGATCACGCGCCCCACCGGGTGCTCGCCGCGCTCCGCGTAATCGATCACCTCCACGTTGACGATCATGCCGGCCAGTTCCGCTTGCGAATTCACCTGACGCGGCGTGACGCCGATGCGGTCTATGGTGGCGCCGCTCGGCGGAATCTCCATGCCTTCGGGAATCTCGATCCACTGGCGTATGCGGTCGTCGTGCGGCACCACATACTGCCCACGTTTGCCGAAGCGAAACTCGCCGACCACCGTCAGGTGTGCGCGCTGCAGCACCTTGAGGATTTCGCCGTCCGCCCGTCCGCTGGGTTCGATGCGCGCGATCCGCACCACCACCCGGTCGCCGTGCATGGCTTTCTCCGCCGTCTCCGGCGGCAGAAATACATCGCCCTGGATACCTTCGATGGGCCGGTCCGCAATTAGAAAGCCGTAGCCATCCCGGTGCATGTTCAGCCGGCCGACCGCAAACTCGCGGCTGCGCGCGGTGGCGATATAGTGGCCGGAGCGCAGCTCGATCAAATCGCCGCGCGCGGTCAGCCGGGCGAGCGCGGTCTCCAGTTCGGCGCGCAATTCGCCCCTTGTGCCAAGCTCCCGCACAAGTTGCTTAAAGTTAGCACGGGCATGTGGCAAGCGGGCGATGTGTTCGAGCAGGACAGCGTCGGTCACTCCTCGATTGTACAGTCCGGTGCAGGCCGCAATCGGCGCAAAAGTTAGCCGGCAATCCGCCGAAGTCCTTTAATCTTCAACTGTACCCGGCAGCACCCGCGGCGCGGCGCGGCGAAGATGGCGGATGTCCCGCCGCTCAACGACGCCGCCTCAAAAGTTTTTTCGAGATTTCGGTTTCCAATCGGCACGGGAAGGGTTATGATTTTGAAATGCCCCCCCGATTGAAAATGCAAAAGGCGCCGTGCATTCCATAAAGAACCCGGTTCTTCTAGAGACTGATCTTCCTGGCATCGAACTTCACGCTCGCGGCAAAGTGCGCGATGTTTATCGCGTGGGCGAACAGCTTCTGATTATCGCCACCGACCGCATCTCGGCATTCGACTACATCCTTCCCACCGGCATTCCGGACAAGGGCAAGGTCCTGACCCAGCTTTCGATTTTCTGGTTCGACTTCCTGCGCGACCTCACGCCGACGCATTTTCTGACCGCGAAGGTGGACGAGTATCCGGCCGTGCTGCACCCGTTCCGCGATCAACTCGAGGGCCGCTCGATGCTGGTGAAGCGGGCCAAGATGGTCGATATCGAATGCGTGGCGCGGGGATATCTGGCCGGATCCGGCTGGAAGGAATACAGGGGGCAGGGAACTGTGTGCGGCATTCCGCTCCCGGCCGGACTGCGCGAGAGCGACAAACTACCTGAGCCGATTTTCACTCCATCCACCAAGGCGCAGTCGGGACACGACGAGAACATTTCCTTCGCGCAGACGGCTTCGCTGATCGGCGGGGACCTGGCCGGACAGCTGCGCGACCTGACGCTCGGCATTTACACGCGCGCGGCCAGCTACGCGATGGCGCGCGGGATTGTGATCGCCGATACCAAATTCGAATTCGGCTTCGTGGATGGAAGGCTGGTGCTCGGCGATGAAGTGCTGACGCCGGATTCTTCGCGTTTCTGGCCGGCGGATACATACGCACCCGGCGGCGCCCAGTTCTCGTTCGACAAACAATTCGTGCGCGACTACCTGGAATCGATTCGCTGGAACAAGCGGCCGCCGGCGCCCCCGTTGCCGGAGGAGGTCGCGGTGAAGACAAGCGAAAAATACCGCCAGGCTTACCGCTCGATCACCGGCCACCAGCTATGAACTGGCTCGATATAGTGCTGGGGCTGATTCTGATTGTGTCCGTCGTCGCCGCTTATAGCAAGGGTTTCACGCGGGAAATCATCGGGCTGGTCTCGGTGGTGTTGGGGTTTGTATTGGGATTATGGTTCTACGGCTGGGCAGGCGGCTTCCTGGAGCCGCACCTGAAGTCGCGCCAGGCGGCGCATTTCGCCGGCTTCGTCATCGTGTTTTGTGGCGTGTTGCTGCTGGGCGCTTTGGTGGGTTTCGTGGCCGGCAAGTTTTTGAAGGGGACCGGACTATCTTTCTTCGATCATATTCTGGGTGCGGGCTTCGGCCTGTTGCGCGCGGCCCTGATCGCGGTGGTGCTGATTTCCGGCCTGATGGCGTTTTCGCACGGTGACACTCCTTCGGCCGCTGTGGCGCATTCCCGCCTGGCTCCTTACCTGGTGGGCGTCGCCAACGTAGCTGTGGACATGGCCCCGCACGAGTTTAAAGAAGGCTTTCGCAAGGCATACGGGCAGCTCACGCAGAGCTGGGCCAACGCCCGGCATTACGTGTCTCCGCCCCAGGCGAACAAGGACGAGAAATGAAGAACGAATTTGACGGTTTGGTGGCGCGACTGTTCAGCGGCGGCGTTTCTCTCACCGATGCGGTCGGGCTGCTCGAACGCAGCATGATTGAGGCCGCGCTCGGCCACCACAAAGGCAACCAGTCGGCCGCCAGCAAGCAATTGGGAATCCACCGCAATACGTTACAGCGCAAGGCTCTCGAATATGGCCTCGACGATTGCCGTGGCCGCTCGCGCCGCAAGCCCGCCAATCGCGCCGTGTCCGCGCGCAAGCGGAGGGTCGGCGCGGCCTAGTGTTCGACCTGCTAATCTTCGATCTGGACGGAACCCTCATCGATTCGCGCCTGGATCTGGCCAACGCCGTCAACGCTACGCGCCGGCACATGGGGATGGCGGTGCTCGACAATGAACGCGTCTATTCCTATGTCGGCAACGGCGCCGCCGTTCTGATTCGCCGCGCCTTGGGTGACCAGGCCAGCGAGGCCGACGTTGAGGAAGCGCTCGAATATTTTCTCGAATACTATCGCGAGCACGATCTCGATTTCACCACGCTCTATCCCGGCGTCCGCGAGTCGCTCGAACGCCTGACGGCCGCCGGCAAGCGGATGGCCGTGCTCACGAATAAGCCTGTCCGTGTGAGTCAGGCCATCGTCCAAGGCCTGGGCGTCGCGCATCATTTCTTCCGCGTCTATGGCGGCAACAGCTTCGAGTTCAAGAAACCGCACGCGATCGGCATCGAGTCGTTGATGGAACAAGCCGAGATCGGCCGCGAACGCACCCTGATGGTGGGCGATAGCTCGGTCGATATCGAAACCGCGCGAAACGCCTGTATCGCCTGCTGCGGCGTGACTTATGGCTTTCAGCCCGAGTCGCTCGATACAACGCCGCCCGACATCAAAGTCGACCGCATGGAGCAGATGGTAGATTGGGTGCTGAACCCCGCAACATAAGAAAGGACCCGAGTCTCATGAATCATAAGCCCGGCACCATCGCGCCCTCGACCGGCATCTATTGGTGCAGCGTCTGCAAGACCCCAGCCCAATTCACCGAAGGCGAGACCTTACCAGAATGCCCCAACCTGTGCGGCCGCGGATTATGGGAGTTAGTCGAGAAACAAGAATAGCGCGGCGATTTGGCCGCAAGATCCGGATAGCGCCGCGGCGCCGCACGCCCTAGACTGAGAGGGTGATGAACGCTGACGAGAACACTTTTTGGGAAGCGTCTTTTTGGGAAGCCACGATGGGACGCGATTCCCGCATGGACGGATTCTTTTTCTACGCCGTGGTGTCCACCGGCATCTACTGCCGTCCTTCCTGCCCGAGCCGCCGTCCGCGCAGGGTCAACGTGGTTTTCTTCCGCGAGCGCGACGCGGCTGTGCGCGCCGGCTTCCGGCCTTGCCTGCGCTGCAAGCCGGACATGCCAATCGGTGTCCATCCGCACGCCGAGCTGGTCAACCGCGTCTGCCGCTACATCGAATCCAACCTGGATGCGCCGCTCACCCTGAGCGCTCTTGGCCGGCGGCTCGGCGTGAGTCCATTTCATTTGCAACGGACGTTCAAATCGCTGACGGGAATCACGCCGCGCGCCTACGCGGACGCCAGCCGATTGGAAGTCATGAAAGTGGGGTTGCGCCGCGGCGATTCCGTCACCCGAGCCATGGTGGATGCGGGCTACAGTTCGAGCAGCCGGCTGTATGAGCGCGCCCGATCGCAGCTCGGCATGGCGCCGCTGGAGTATCGGAATCGTGCATCGGGGGTTGTCATACGCTATGCCGTGGTCGATTCCGCGCTGGGCAAGCTGCTGGTTGCCGGCACCGAAAAGGGCGTCTGTGCGATTCGCCTGGGCGACACCCGCGCGGCGCTCGAGAAAACTCTGCGAGAGGAATTCGCACAGGCCCATCTGGAACACGATCCACACTCGCTCGAGCCGTGGACCGAGCGGCTGCGCGATCACCTCGCCGGCAATCCCGCCCAGCCCGATCTTCCGCTCGATATTCAGGCGACCGCGTTCCAGCGCCTGGTGTGGGAGCACCTGCGCACCATTCCGCGCGGCCAAACCGAATCGTACTCCGAAGTCGCCCGCCGCGTTGGACGTCCAACGGCCGCGCGCGCGGTAGCCCGTGCCTGCGCGTCGAACCCGGTGGCCGTCGCCATTCCCTGCCATCGCGTGGTTCGCGAGGATGGCGGCCTGGGCGGCTATCACTGGGGCATCCGCCGCAAGCAACGCCTGCTGGAAATGGAGTCGCAGCCACAGCAGTAGCGCAGGTCGGACGAGATTCGGTTCCCGTTCCGAGGGCCGTTACAGAACGACCTGTGCCAGCCGCTCCGTGACCGTTGCGGATTCGAAATCAGTCAGAGCCGCGACCGTCATCCATTGGTGCAGCGTCCGCAAGACGCCAGCGCAATTCACCGAAGGCCAAACCCTCCCCGAGTGCCCCAGTTTTTGCGGCCCCGGCTTGTGGGAACTGGTCGAAGAGCAGAAGTAGCGGTGTAGGAGAGGCAACGCGTTCTTCGTCACCGCGCACAGCGACCGCTTTCCGACGGCCGACATTGCCAGCGACAGGATAGCCAGCGCATCCGTGCAGCGGCTGTATGTTAGGCTGTCGGGTGGCGGCATCATAATCAGGTCTGCTTAGCGCTATATCCGGACCCCGAGGTGGTTACGTGAATTTCGACATCTATGGCCCATATGAGGTCCCGCGGTCCGATGGGCTCGTTGACAATGCGCCCGCTTCGAAGAGGAGTTTCTGGAAAGGGGTTGATGAATTGGTGCCTGGGCTGCCTGAGGCGTGTGGCTGTTACATCTTCGTTCTGAAAGCCACGAATGGCACACGTCCCTGGTATGTTGGCCTTACTACGAAAGCGACATTCAAAGACGAAACGCTTAAGGCTTTCCAACTGGTTAAGTACAACCAAGCCATGAACCGGAAGGCCCGCGTGAAGCCGATGCTTATTTTGCTCGCCAAACGCACCCCAGGGGGCAGATTCGCCAAACCTAAAAAGAACCGCCAGCGGGACGTGGAGTTTCTGGAGACCTTTCTAATCGGCTTGGCACTGAACCGCAATTCTCGGCTTCTCAACTCGAAGAACACAAAACACCTAAAGAACCTCGTAGCTCCTGGCGTTATAAACTCGCCGAAGGGCCGTCCGGGAAAACCAGTGCTGGAAATCAAGAAGGTTCTCTGGCCAAACTCATAGATCGACGGTGCCCCGCAGCGCGCGTTTGCGGCTCGCTTCGGTCGCCCTAATATCCCAGCAGCGGCGCCAGTTTGGCGCGCACTTCGTCGAGCACTTCGGTCGGGCATGCCCCAAGTCTCTCGGCGTGGCGGGCCTTCCAATCGATGCTCTTCACGTGGTCGGCCAGGATGACACCTGTAACTCCGTGGGTGGAAGGAACCGTCACTTCGAATGGGTATCCTTTCGACTGACTCGTGATTGGATACACCAGGGCAAGGCCGGACTTAGCGTTGTAACTCCGTGGACTCAGCACCAGTGCCGGGCGCCGGCCTGCCTGCTCACGGCCGGCTTGAGGGTCGAACGTCAACCAGATAATATCGCCGGCCTCCGGTACAAAGGCCGCACTCACCAGGATTCCTCGCCTTGCGGCTTTCCCCAATCCGTTTCCCGGTGACGGTTCCTGGGCGTGATCCGCGCGACGAGTTCGTCAAGCGAGTACCTACGCCGGGTTGGGCGCAAGACGATTCCGCCGTCACTGTCGATAGCCAACGCGACCGAATCGCCCTCACCGAGGCTGGCCTGTTTGGCGATCGCGAGCGGTATGCGGACCGCCAGGCTATTCCCCCATTTCGAAATCGTGGTCTCATTTCGCATATGTATCTACTTTGAGTATACATCCGGTTTACTGCAGCACGGGCAGCTCGAGGTAGTTCGCCGCCACGAACAAACTGCCTTCGGTAACGCCCCCGGGGGCGCTGCGGGTGAGTCTCCGGGCCAGGTCGCCGGCGTCGAGCTTTCCGGCGAGCGCGTCTGCGAACGCCTGCGAAACCGCGCTGACCTGCACCGCGGTTTCGTGCGCGAATTCCAATCGGAAATCGCGGATGCCGGCGGCCAGCCAAGCCTCGAGGTGCGCGGACGCCTGTTGGGCTTCGGCGCCGAAGACGGTGTTTCGGCAGCCGACATCCGCCATCACGGGATGCGCGCGACCGCTCGCATCGCGCAGCGCGAGGCGGTGCACGTCGCAAGGGCGGCCGCAATCGCGATAGCTCGATCCGGTCGAAAGGAATCGGCAGAACACGCAGTGCTCGGTGTGGAAGACCGGCATGTGGTGGAAGGTCACCGACTCGATGCGGTCCGCGCCCACCGCGCGCGCCAGATCGGCCACCTGCGCCGCATTCAGATCGTGCGTGGGCGCGAGCGAATCGAGGCCCAGCGCTAGCAACTCCGCGGCTGTGATCGCATTGGCCGCGTTGAGGCTGAAATCGCCCACCAGCGCGGCGTGCGGCCGGTCCCGCAAGGCTTGGAGCAGGCCGGCCGAACGCACCAGGATCGGGCAATCGCAGCTCAGCAGAAAATCGATCACTCGCTCTTCGCCCGGTTTCAAAATGCGCGGGCTGGCTACGCGTGCGTGTAATCCCGCCGCGCGCACACGTTCGAGCGACGGCTTCAATCCGTAGAGATCCAGGTAGTCGAGCGTGATGCTGGCTGGGCGAAAGTCGATCGCTGCATCGAGCTGCTCCGGCGTGCGCACCAGGAGATGCAGGCTGGGGGGATGGTCGAAGTTGGCAGGCGGAAGCGCCTGCCCCATATTGGCAATCAGTCCTTCGGCAGCGAGGTGGGACAGACGCTTTCGTCTGTCAACCGGCCCGCCGATTTCCTCGAGCGCCGCCGCGGCATCGCGTACGGCGATGAGCCGCGGCGCGGTCGCCGCCGCTTCCAAACGCTCGACCGCATCGTGCCGCACCTGGTTGAGCAGCGACGCCGGCGCGAACGGCGCGCCTTCCACCGTCAATTCCAAACCGGCAAGCTTGTATGGTGTATTTCCCAGCCGCGAGAATTGATCGCGCAACAATGCCGGATCGAGCGCCCGGTTGCGCGCGCTCCCAAGCGGCGCGGCGGATTCCACCGTCACCTCGATGCCGCGCGCCTCCCATACCGCAACCAGTGGCGCGCCTTCCCGCGCGGTGACGCGCACCCGCACCGGAACACGCTCCGCAGGCAGTGCGCGGATGCGCTTCTCGAGATCCGGATCGTTGGTGCGCCAGACCAGATCGCCGCGGCGTATGCGTGCGCGGTCCAGTGCGCGATTGGCGAAGCGCAGCTCAATCGCGCCGCCGCGCGGCAGCACCTCGAAGATGCGTCCGCCCTCTTCCGGCTCTTCCGGGCTGCGCCAATCGGCGGCATCGAAGACCACGCCATCGCCGGGCTTCAGAGGCGACAGCTTGTGCGCCTCGGCCGGCTCGATGGTCACGCCGGTTTCCGAAATCGCCGCCACGCGTCCCATCCGCACGCCGCGATGCCTCGGCGCGCGCCCACGTACTACCGCCTGGTGATCCGTCCCGTTCAGGAAATACGCGCCCGATCCGCGCGAGTAAACCTGGTCCAAGTCGAGTTCCGCGCGCGCGCCGATCGCGGCATCTCGCCCTTCCCACGCGGCGTCCACTGCCTGCCGGTACGCGCGCGTGGTCAGCGACACGTAGTCGGCATCTTTGTAACGGCCCTCGATCTTCAATGCGGCGATGCCGATCGCGACAATCTCCGGAATCTGCCGCAGCGCGAACAGGTCGCCCGGCGATAACAGGTAACGCGCGTCGCCCAGCGGCTTCAGATTTCCATCCACCATCAACTCGTAGGGCAGCCGGCAGGCCTGCGCGCATTGGCCCCGGTTGGCGCTGCGCCCGCCCCAGGCCTCGCTCGAAAAACACTGCCCGGAATATGCCACGCACAGCGCACCGTGAACGAAGATTTCCAGCTCGCAGGAAGTCTCGGCGCGAATCGCGCGCACTTCGGCTAGAGAAAGTTCGCGCGCAAGCGTGACGCGCCGCGCGCCAAGGCTTTCGGCCAGTCGGACCCCGGCCGCGTTGGTCACGCTCATCTGCGTGCTCGCGTGGATTTCCAGCTCCGGCGCAATCGCGCGCGCCAGCTTGAGAATTCCCAGGTCCTGCACGATGATCGCATCGGCGCCGGCTTCGGCAATCGCCGCCAGCGTGCGTGCCACCGCACGCAATTCGTGGTCGAATACCAGCGTGTTGAACGTCACGAATCCGCGCGCGCCGCGCCGGTGCAGGGCCGCCATTGCCTGCGGCAATTCGTCCAGCCCGAAACCCGCCTTAGCGCGCGCCGTGAAGTGGCGCAGCCCGAAATACACCGCGTCGGCACCGGCATTGAGAGCCGCTTCCAATTGCGGCCAATATCCGGCCGGACTCATCACTTCCGGTTTGCGGGCAATGCCCATGGCAGGTATGGCTTCAGATTAGCAGAACCCCGCCGCCTGGCTCTCGGAGCCGGAGCGAAACAGAGATGCAATGTGCGTTGATCCACGGAAATGGCAGCGGCCTGAGGAAACACGGGCAACCTAAAGGATGCCCCACCCTGAATCAATTCCAATAGCTGCGATCCAAACTCCGGTACTGCACGGCTTCGGCGATGTGCTTGGCGCTGACGCTTGCCGATTCGGCCAGGTCGGCCACCGTGCGGGCGACCTTGAGGATGCGGTCGTGCGCGCGGGCGGAGAAGTTCATCCGCCGTACGGCCATTTCGAGCGTCCGCTCGCCGGGCTCGTCGAGCGCGCACAGCTTGCGGAGCAACGGCGCCGGCATTTCGGAATTGTAAAAGCCGCGCGCCTGCTGAAGCTCGCGTGCACGCTCGACGCGGGCGCGTATGCTGGCGGAGGATTCGGTCGGCGCAGCCGCGCGCAGCTCCTTGTAGGGAACCGCCGGCACTTCCACATGGATATCGATGCGGTCCAGCAGCGGGCCGGATATCTTGCTGAGGTATCGCTGAATAATCGCCGGCGTGCAGCGGCATTCGCGCCCGGCGTCGCCATAGAATCCGCACGGACAGGGATTCATCGCCGAGACCAGCATGAAATTGGACGGAAAGCAGACCGTCATCACCGATCGCGCGATGGTGACCGACCCGTCTTCGATGGGCTGGCGCAGCATCTCGAGCACGTCACGCGGAAACTCGGGAAACTCGTCGAGAAACAGAACCCCGTTGTGCGCCAGGCTGACCTCGCCCGGGCGCGGCGTGCCGATTCCGCCGCCGATCAATCCCGCATCGGAAATCGTGTGGTGCGGCGAGCGAAAGGGCCGCTGATGCAGCAGTCCGCCGCCGGAGCCGAGTAGACCGGCGATGCTGTGGATCTTGGTGGTCTCGATGGCCTCCTCGAACGTCAACGGTGGCAGCACGCCGGCCAGCCGCTTCGCCAGCATGGTCTTGCCCGAACCGGGCGGTCCGATCATGAGGACATTGTGAGCGCCGGCGGCGGCCACTTCCAGCGCACGCTTCGCCATGGTCTGGCCGCGCACGTCGCCGAAGTCTGGCGCGGTCGGCGAGTCTTCCGTGTGGCCGTTCGAAACCGGAACCGCGGGCGCGAACTCCAACGGGCGCAGCAGCAGGGCCACGACCTCAGCCAGATGGCGCATGCCGTAGACACTTACGCCCTCCACCACGGCCGCCTCGGCCGCATTCTCCGCCGGCAGGATCAGGTTGCGAACTCCCGCGTCGCGCGCGCATACGGCGATGGACAAAGCGCCGCGAATTGGCCGGATGGCACCGTCGAGCGAAAGCTCCCCGGCCAGGATGTGTTAGTCAAGTCCCTTCACCACCCCCATCGCGCCCAGTATGCCCAGCGCCACCGGCAGATCGAAGCCGCCGCCCTCCTTGCGCACGCTGCTGGCGCCAGGTTGATGGTGAGCGTCTTGTTGGGATATCCAAAGCCGGAGTTGATCAACGCCGACTTGATGCGCTCACGGCTCTCGCGCACGGCGACATCGGGCATCCCCACCATGCGCGAATCGCGCCGCGAGCCCTGCGAATACATGTCGACTTCGACATCGATGCGGTGCGCGTCAATTCCGTAGACTGCCGCACTTTGAGTTTTGAAGAGCGCCATGGCCGAAAAGCCGGTTAAAAAGGGAGTGCGCTCTCCGGCCGTGGTTTCTCAGTTTCCTGACGGTCACTTGAGATCGAACTTGATTCCCGATTGCGCCTCGAACTTTCGATACTCGCGGAAAACGCTCTCGTTGCGGACAACGGTCTTGAGTTGCCGGATCTGCATCACGGAGCGCAGTGGCAAGAGATAGTCTTCCGTGCCGATGCGCACCATGCCGTACTCGAGCGAGAACGAAGGCGCCTGCAGAGCGAAGTCGGGCGGTAACTCGCTACCCAGAATCGTGATCCGCCGCACCATGCCGGTCTCTTCATCGATAAAGACGCGCCCAGAGTAGGCGGCCGCCGCGGGCCGTGTGTTGTACGTCAGCGTGATGTTCGATCTCGACCTGGGCACGGCGAACTCGAATACCTGGCACAGGGCGCCCATCGCCATCGCGCGGCCGGCCCACTTGTACGTGGCATCGACGTCCTTATCGAACACCCCCGCCAGCAGGGAGCCGAACTCCCCTCTCGATCGCACGCCATTCAGATCCCCTAGCGTCGCATCGGCCTTGTTCCCGTTGACCTCAAACACGCGGTAAGTCTCGCGGCCGTCTTCGAACGTCAACTCACCCCGAAACGAGCCGGACTCCTTCAACGGATCCGGCTTGGCGGCGAGTCCCGTGAAGCGGTGGGTCTCCCGCGTGCAGCGGAAGTTGGGAAGGTGCGAGGAGTACTCCTTCGCATTCCCCGCAGCTTCGTCCCACAGCCGCTTCTGCTCTTCCTTCGCGAGCGCCAAACCGCTCGAATCGATGGTGGCCGGCTCAATCTCCGGCATCACAACCGCTCCGTCCACCGTGCCTTTCTGCTTCCCTGCATTTGCCGGCGAAACGGTAATGGCACGGCGAACTCCCGTCATCACGCGAAACGGGACTTTGCGTGTGATCGCGGTAGTGCCCTGGTGGATATTGACGATGGCGTCATAGCTACCGGCCGCCAACTGGGCACGCTTAATATTGGCCAGGTACGGGAGTGTGTTGGATTGCCCGTCCTGGGTTGGGGCGCTCTTGCCGTCCGGCGCCAGCCCGGCGGTCTTGGCCTTATACTGCACTGGCATGCTGGCCACCACGTGCCCATCGCGCGACAAATCCAGGCTCATTTCCGGCGGCGCGGCGTGGACATCCGGATAGAGGACCAGGTAGAGCTGGAGATCGAGATCCTCTCCCGATGGGAACCGCGGGTCCAACACGGGAGACAATGCCTCGCCCGCATAGCTGAATAACTGGTCGGCATCCAGTTTGTCGGCGCCCGCCTTGAACGGGCGCACGAACAGCGCATCGCTCGCCAGGGAAACGGGGGCGCCCTGGGCGCCCCGCAACGGTGTCCGAATTCGGCCGCTGGTGCCTGCCAGTAGATCCTGCACTTTGGCGTCGATCGCGAAGCCCTCGCCGGCGGGCACGGTAATCTCCCGCATGAAGAATAGGCTGCCTTGGCGGCGCCATCCCAGGCTGCGCAGCGGACCGTGAATGTACATCTCTTTTTGGCCGCTCCATACTGGGGCGTTTTTCGAATCGCGCACGATCACGAAAATCGTGGCACGCGCTAGGTAGGTCGCGGCCGTTTCGTCCACCTGGAATTTCAGCCCGTCCACGGGCACTTCCGCCATGACCATGCCGCGCATCGGGCCGGCGGCTTCGGTCGATCCGGCCGCCGCGGTGCGAATGAAACTCGCATAAACCGGAATCTCCGATTGCTCGGCCTCGGTAGCGGGGACCCTTGCCGGTTCGGCGGCCGGCTCCGCAGCCATGGCGGCAACCTTCGTGGCGGGCGTCAGGGATGCAGGCGGTGCAGCAGCCGCAACAGCGGCTGGCGGCGGTTCCGCCTTCGCCGCCTTCGCGACCGCTTCGAGAGCGCTTTGCAAATCGCCCGCATGGCGCACCCATCTGCCGCCGCTGTTTTTTGCTAGCGCCTCCAACGCGGAAGGAGCCGCTTTCGCGCCCGGCTGGCTCAAATCGAGCACAACCACCCGCACGCCGCCTGTCCGGCACAATTCCGCCAGATGTTCCACCGCGTGCTCCATGTCGCTCGATAACGGCGGACTGTTCAGCACGGCGACCAGAAGCCGGGTACCCGGACGAAGTGCCGCCGCCTGTGCCGCCGCGTCCAAGGAAGTCAGGAACGCCGCGGGATCGGTGGCGCGCGCCTGCAGCGCCGCAGCCACAAAAATCTGCTCCATTTCATCCTGGGTCGTCTTGGCTTCGATACTCTGCCCATCCAGGCTGCCCGCCCGCCGGAGTTCCACTGTGGCCTTCCCGTTCGCGAACCAATGGCGAGAGGCCGAGGCGGCAGCTTGCGCGCCCTTCTTCGCCGTTGCCTCAAAACTCGGGCCGAACACAAACGTCAGCGAATAGTCCTCGGCGCGAACTGTGGTCACGCCGGCAACGCCGACCAGGAGCGCGATCCCGAGTAAACGATAACAAACCCGCATTATTTGGCAGACCCTTCTACCGCATCATTGTCCCGCAATTCACCACTGAAGAAAAGCCGCCAGCCGAACGCAGACGCGCGTTCTGATAACCTTGTCGCTGCATGCGCCTGAACGCTTCGTTGTTGAAATGCACCGTGGTGGCCGCTTTGGGCGGGCTGCTCTTCGGTTTCGATTCCGCCGTGATCGCCGGCGCTACCCACGCGCTGACCGATCTGTACCGGCTTTCGCACTGGATGCTGGGCTTCACCGTGGCCGCCGCTCTCTGCGGGACGGTCGTCGGTTCGATGTTTGCCGGTTATCCCGGCGACCGGCTGGGCCGCCGCGACAGTCTGCGGCTTATGGCGGTGCTGTATTTGGTCAGCGCGCTCGGCTGCGCGTTCTCCTGGGGCTGGTACTCGTTGCTGCTTTTCCGCTTCATTGGCGGTTTGGGCATCGGCGGCTCCTCCGTCTTGGGGCCCATGTATATCGCCGAGGTTTCTCCGGCCAGGTGGCGCGGGCGGCTGGTGGGCTTCTTCCAGATCAATGTGGTTTCGGGAATTCTGCTGGCCTATTTCTCCAACTACCTGCTGGGACGGTTTTCATTGGGCGACGCCGAATGGCGCTGGAAGCTGGGGGTGGCCGCTTTGCCCGCTCTGCTGTTCCTGCTGATGCTGTTCCGAATTCCACGCAGCCCGCGCTGGCTGGCGCAGAAGCGCCGTGTGGCGGACGCGCGTCGGGTGCTCGCCACCATTGGCGCAGAAAACGTGGAAAGCGAGCTGGCTGAAATCGTTTCCTCCATCGACGCCGAGCACGGGCATGACAGCGAGCGCCTGTTCTCGCGCAAGTACCGCGTGCCGGTTCTGTTGGCGGTTTCGCTCGCCATGTTCAACCAGCTTTCCGGCATCAACGCGATTCTGTATTACCTGAACGATATCTTCGCCCGGGCCGGATTCAGCAAGGTGTCGGGCGACCTGCAAGCCGTCGCGATCGGCGCCACGAATCTCCTGTTCACATTGATCGCCATGTCCGTAATCGACCGCATCGGGCGCAAGGTGCTGCTGCTGGTGGGCGCGGTGGGCACGGCCGCATGCCTGGGCGGCGTGTCGTTGATCTTCGCGACCGGGCGCCACGAATCGATGCTGCTCTGGCTGCTAATCGGTTTCATTGGCTTCTTCGCGTTCTCCCAGGGCGCGGTGATCTGGGTGTATCTGAGCGAAGTCTTCCCCAACCGCGTACGCGCGCAGGGCCAGAGCCTGGGCAGCTTCACGCACTGGATCATGAACGCGCTGATCTCGTTTCTGTTTCCGATGGTTGCCGCCCGTTCCGGCGCTCTGCCGTTTGCCTTTTTCGCAATCATGATGGCCGTCCAGTTCGTGGTCGTCCTGTTCTTCTTCCCCGAAACCAAGGGCGTCTCGCTCGAACAGATGCAGAAGCGCATGGGCATCGCCTGAGGCAGGGTGGGGCATGCCTTAGATTGCCCGTGCCGGCATCTTTTTGGATTCGGAATTCGTCCGGCAACATCCCGCCGGCTTGCGATAACATAGGCACTTGTCCCAGCCCCTCCCACGTCTGCGCTTCGATCTCGACTTCATGCCATCGCCCGCCGCCGACCACCCCGGGCTGCTGATCCGCGATGGGCGCCATTTCTCGGAAGCGATCCTGATTATTCCGCCACTGCTGGTCGAATCGCTCGCGTGTTTCGATGGAACCAAAACGGATCTCGATCTGCGCGCCGTGCTGATGTGGCTGACCGGCGAACTCGACGTGGGCGACATCGCGCGGAACATAGTCGAATCGCTAAGCGCGGCGGGGTTCCTCGATGACGAGAATTTCGCCAGCATGGAAAACGAGCGCCGGCGCCAATTCGCAGCCGAGCCGGTGCGCCAACCGGCCCACGCCGGCGGCGCCTACCCGGCCGACGCCGACGCCCTCCGCCAGACCCTGGCGTGTTACATGGATGGTGCCGGGCCCGCCCTCACCGGCGGCCGCTTGATGGCGATTGCGGCGCCCCACGCCAGCCCGGCCGGCGGCGTCGAATCCTACCGCGCCGCCTTCCGCATGTTGCGCCCGGAGGATTGCGAGCGAACCTTCGTCATCCTGGCAACCTCGCACTACGGCCCGCCCGAAAGATTCGGTCTCACACGTAAGAACTTTGTCACTCCGCTGGGAGAATCGCCCGCCGATCTCCGGCTGGTGGATTGGCTCGCGGCGCGTGCTCCCGGCGCTGTGGAAATGGAAGATTATTGCCACTCGTTCGAACACACCGTGGAGTTGGAACTGATCTTCCTCCAGCACGCGCTCGGGCCCCGGACGCGCATTCTGCCGATTCTTTGCGGAGGCTTCGCCAAGAGTCTGCTCGAAGGCGGCGATCCCGAGGACGACGTCGAGGTGCGCAGCTTCTTCGATGCCCTGGCGGAGATGCGCGAACGAGAAGGCAACCGGCTGTTCTGGATTCTGGGCGTGGACATGGCGCACATGGGCGCCCGATACCACGACCCCTTCCATGCCCGCGCCGGCCAGGGTGCGATGGCCGAAGTCGAGATGCGCGACCGGGCTCGCATCGCCCGCATCAACGCCGGCGACCCCGCCGGTTTCTGGGAATTGGTGCGCGAGAATCGCGACGATCTGAAGTGGTGCGGGGCGTCGCCGTTCTACACCTTCCTCAAGACGGCTCCTCGCGCGCGCGGCGAGCTGCTCAACTATCAACAGTGGAATATCGACGACGGGAGTGTGGTGAGCTTCGCCGGCATGGCGTTCTCCGAGCCGGCATAACGCGCTCCGTGTGATGCAGCCTCCCAACGCTCGCCAACCCCAATACTGTCACTGGAATCGTGGCGCAGGCTTTCAGCCTGCTGAGCCGAGAGTCGTCTCGGCTTTTCCTGTTACTATTCCTTCCTGGCCGCCATCTAAGTGAACAGTAACGGCACTAACCCGGTGCCGGCCCGTCGAGCCATGCGTCCTCCGAGCTAAGTCGTCCAAGTCTAAAAGTGGAAGGCCAGTGTCGCGGTGATGGCGCGAGGGCTGACGTAGTGAGTGCCGCTGAAGGTGGAGAGGAAGTTATATAGCGCTTCCTTGTTAGTGACATTGACCACCGTCAAGCGGGCGCTCCACTTGTATTTGTCGCCGCCGAAGATGTTGTCGTGACCCACGGCCATGTCGAACAGGTTGCGCGGCGCGATGCGCGGCGGGTTCAGGTCGGCGTTCTCCGTGCCGGCTGCCGGTATCTTGAGCAGCGTCGACCCGTACTCCGACGCAGGGCAGAGGCCGCTCGCGCTGATCGGTGAGGTCGCCGTGGCGTGTACGCTGCCGCAATAGAGCCCCGCCTGGAATTGCTGGTCCGGCGTCAAGTTGGAAACATCCACCACCGAGCCGGTCCCGTCCGGCCCGTTCGCGCATTCGCCGCCCGCGCACGGCACCGGGCCGGCCACCAGGCCGCTATCGTACCGCCAGTTGAAGCTGTACCACGGGCCCTTTTTCCACGGCTGATACTGCATGTGCGTAGTCTGGTTGAAATTCTCGTCGTGATCGATGCGGAATACCGTGGCGCCGCCCGGCGTGGCGCCGATGCCGCTGATCTGCGGCGTAAAGAACCGCGCCGCTACGTGCGAGAAAACCACGTACGCGGTCAGCCCGTGGTAGTTGGGCATGCTGGCGCGAACCGCATAGCCGGGGATCTTGGAGCGATTCCATTCGATGGGAAACGTGATTGGTGAAGCGCCCAGCACGCTGAAGTCATAAGCTTTGTGCGTGTACTTCCAGATGTATTCGCCATCCACCACTAGATATTTCCCGAAAGCTTGCTGCAAACCGGCGTGGAACTCGTTGCGCCATCCGGGACCCAGCGGGGCGGTATCGCAAGGTCCCAACTGCGACATAATGGCGTTGATCACCGGATCGTTGCATCCCAGACTGGAAAGAACCAGGTTCTCGTTGAAAGGCGTTTCGAGCGAGCGGGCATAGGAAATCCGCAACACCGTGCCGGTTGGCTTGATGTTGTAGGCAATCCCCAGCCGCGGCTCCGGCTGGCTGGCGCTGGTGATGCCGTGGTAAACATCCTCGCGGAACCCTATGTTAAACGACCAGTTCTTGATGGTGATGCTGTCTTCCACGAACATGCCTACCTCGCGAATGTCGGCATGGCCGTAATAGTGATACAGGCCGCTGGTGGAATTCGGGCAGCCCGCGGAGGCGGGCAACGGCCCTGTCCGCGTGAGGTCGTAGCAACCAAGCAGAGGGTTGAATGCGGGATTCGGCTGCAACGCGCCGGTGCACTGCGATGGATCGGTGATCGACGCCGAAGTGTCCGGACTGCCGTCCGCATTCAGGCAAACCGCGTTGGTGGCGGGATCGACAATCCCCAGTGCGTCTTTCTCGGTGATGATGGTGTCGTGATACGTGACGCCCGCCTTGATGTTGTGGATGCCCCGGACGTACGACACGCTGGTGCGTGCGCCGAGGTCGGTCAGCCGGCGATTCTGCCCGATGGTCTCGGTCTGTAAATCGGGAATCAAATCCGCAAAAGGATTTCCGCTCGGGTAATAGTTGTATTGATCCTGCCGCACGAAGCCGCCGAATGTGAGCACAGTGTGCGCATTCAGCAGGCGCGTCCAGGCCGGCGCGACGTTGAATGTGCGGATCTGCGAACGCTGGTCGCTCGATCCCACTGGCACGCCGTTCGGTCCCAACCCTCCGTTATCGGCCACCAACCCGGACCACGCGGTTGCGTTTTGGGCGTCGAACGAATTCGGCGTCTGGAACCACGAGCGGGTGAAGCCGAAATTCACATTAATGCTGTCCGCCTGAGACGGCTTCAAATCGAGCCGGTCGAAAAAATTCTCCTCATTGCCGCGATCGTGCATCGCGGCGAGTTCCGGCCCATCCAAAAACCGGCCGCTATCGAGACCGCTGGCGGCGATGAAGTTGCCCCACGCGTTTCCGCCGTAGGCGAGGTTGAAGCTTCCGCCGCCGGTGCCGAAGCTGCCGTAGGAGGCATCGATTTCGCCGTGCGGCTGCGTGACGCCCAGCCCGGAGCGAGTTGTCACCACGATCACCACGCTGGTCTTGTCTCCATACTCGGCTGGCGGTGCGCCTTCGATCACTTCCATCGAGGCCACCGAATCGAGCGGAATCTGATTCGAGAAAACCTTGCTCTGCTGATCTGTGATTGGCTGATCGTCCACCGAAAATGAGTTGGAGGCGTGATCGCCGAGTCCATGAAACAGACCGTTCGAATCGGCGGCGATGCCGGGGACGCTCGCCGTCACCAGCGAACTGAGCGACGAGGATTGACTTTCGAGCGGCAGTCTGTCGAACAGCGCGCGATCGACATCGGTATGCGTGGTCGGCACGGTTTCCAGCAGATCCTCCGAACCTTCCACATTCACCGTGACCTTCGATTCGCCGAGCTGCAGGTTGATCTTCAGCTCCAGCGGAACCGCCGTCCGCACGTTTACGTCCTGCGCGCCGACCTGGAAGCCGGATGCGCTGGCCGTCAGATGATAGTTGTTGAATGGAACGTTGGTGAATGCAAAGCTCCCCGCAGAGTCGGTCGCCGTGCTGCGGCTGAGATGCGAAACCGGGTTCTGAATCTCCACCACGGCGCCGTTGACCGCCGCGCCGGAAGGATCGAGAACCGAACCGCGAACCGTCCCCGAACTGCCACCGCTCGACTGCGCATAACTCAGTACGCAGCAGCCCAACCCCAGTGCCAGCAAAGTGGCAACAACCCTCGTGTATCGCATCATCTATATCTATTGTCGTGGGCGAATCGCAGGAGCCCGAGCACAATTCGACCGGCGGGCGGCCGAGAGCGGCGAGCGGGCTGGTCCCGGCGGTGAGCGGACTGATCGATGGAGGGCCCGCGGCGGCAAGTCTCCGAAATGGGCGTTTCCCGTCAACTTGATGGCGCCTGCCCAAACTTCGGTCGCTCGGTGTCCCCTGGTGGTGACAAATCCTTCGGTACGTGACCGCTGGCGATCGTACGAGGCAAAAGTTCTGCCATACCATGATCGCGCCCGAATGATCTCCCTTTTTCCAAACCGCTTGAATTGAAACGATTCGGCCAGCGTCTTTTCCCTCAAACGCCAGTTGCTCGATGAGCAGCGCGAACGTCAATGCCTATTAACTCGACACTGCGCCGATTTGTTGCAACAACCCCAGAAGATCGGGCTGGCCCCGTTCTTCCACGATTTGCCCGTCCGAAAAACGATAGAAATTCATCGCCTGAACCTCGATCTTCTTCCCAGTTGACGGCATGCCAAAGAAGGCCCCTAGATGCGTGCCCCGCATCGTGAATCGCGCAGCTACCTTGTCGCTTTCGGCGACCAACTCCTCCAGCGTCCATTGGATATCGGGAAAGCCCCCTCGCATCATGCCGATAATCGCCAGGTATCCAGCCGGACCCCGCATCGGTTCGGAGCGTCCAGGAACATGGAATACGGCGTTCGGAGAAATCAGCTCCGCAGCTAGCTTCTCACTGGCTGTGTTGATGAACTGGGTAAAACGCTTCATCGTGAGTTTGTTGTTTTCCGTTGTCACATTAATTCCTTTCGCGATGGTACGGCCTCGAATCGAATCGGCGCCGGCTATAAACAGCACGGGCCGCTCTGATCACTTCTTAACCTCTTCAAACGCTAGAGAGGCCGACAAGTCGCGGAATGCATCGATCTGCGATTTCAGATCGGCAACCACTTGGTCCGCGGTTGCAACCGCATCGGCACCAGCGATAAAACGGCGAGGCGGTGGCTCTTGGCCCGCAAGGGTCAGGAGCGCTTGAGCAAGCTTCGCTGGATCGCCGGATTGCTTACCATTCTGGGCTTTCCAAAATTCAAGCTGCTTCGCTCTGCGTTCGTCGTAATCCGCAATGGACGGCTCGGCATAGTTTGTCGATTGCTCAGTAAGAAGCTCGGTGCGGAAGAATCCGGGATTGACTGTAGTAGTCGCAATGCCGAACGGCGCGACCTCTGCGTGGAGCGATTCCATCCAGCCCTCCAGGCCGAACTTCGAGGCTGCGTAGGCGGTACCGAATTCGAAGCCGACGAGGCCCGCTGTGGAGGAAATTGAGATGATGTGTCCTGAGCGCTGATTCCGCATTACTGGCAGGACAGCGCGGGTGACGTTCATCGGGCCAATGAGGCTCGTCGTCAACTGCTTCTCCATCTGCTCAGGCGTTAGTTCCTCGAAGTAGCCGGCATAAAAGCTGGCAGCATTGTTGACCAACACGTCGATGCGCCCGAACCTCTCGATGGCGGCTCTCACTGCCGCCTCAGCATCGGCGGGCGTGGTCACGTCCAGCGTGACAGACAGGAGATTCTCCGACTGCCCCAAGGCTTTGGACACGGCGTCACGGTCACGGCCCGAGGCCACAACTGCATGGTCTGCGGCCAGGGCTGCCTTTGCGAAATCGACTCCCATGCCACGCCCCGCACCAGTGATAAACCAAACTTTCCTCATATGTCTCCTTGCATTGTTCGAGATTTGTTCTTCACGTCTCCAGATTAAGATCGTTCTCCGTGAAGGCGGTATCCTGATCCTTCCTAAATCTTGCCTAGTTCTGCCGCCGTACCGAAAAGAGTTGGCATTCCTCTCACCGTATCGGCTATCCTTAGGCATATAGAGCAGGAGCCAAATTTATGAAAATGGCCATAGAAAACCGGCACTCGTTGCGCGATCAAACAGAAGATCTGCGCTCGGAGTTGAAGGCTCGGATTAGCCTACGGACGGGTTCGGCACAGGATCAGACAACCGATATTCCAGGACTGTCGCTCCACCGACGCACTGCTCCTACTGCCCCGTGCCCAGCGACCTATGAGCCGAACGTGACAGTAATTGCTCAAGGGCGAAAACGCATCGAGCTTGGGACAAGGGTCTTCAACTACGATGAGTCCCGCTACCTTTTGACATCGCTTGATCTCCCGGTGGTCAGCCAGGTCGTCGAAGCAAGTGAAAAGGTACCGTTTCTCGCCTTGATGCTCAAGATCGAGATGCCGGTGATTCGAGACCTGATGAGCCAAGAAGAAATTCCCTCGATGCCCTCGGATAGTCCGGCAATGGCGATCAGTGAGACCACGGCAGGATTGCTTAACGCATGTTGTCGGCTGGTGGAGCTATTGGACACACCGGAGGACATTCCGTTCCTAAGCGGCTTAATTCAACGCGAGATTCTCTATCGAATTCTCAAGGGCCCAGAGGGAGGGCGCCTTCGAGCTATTGCAACGCTTGGTGATCAGAACCAAAGGACGGCCAAATCAATTGCTTGGATCAGGGCAAACTACATACAACCGTTGCGTGTAGAAGACCTTGCAAAGATCGCCGGAATGGCAGTGTCTACGCTGCACCACCGGTTCCTAGAACTAACCGCCATGAGCCCCCTTCGATATCAGAAGCAGCTTCGTTTGCAGGCAGCACGGAGTCGCATGCTTGTCGACGGCGTAGACGCCGCAACTGCGGCCTTTGAGGTGGGGTACGAAAGTGCAAGCCAGTTCAATCGCGAATACAGCCGTCTCTTCGGCCAACCGCCGATGCGGGATATTCGGACTCTTCGCTCGCCGGGAGCTCCGCCCTTTTGACTCGGTCAGTGTAGTCGGTAAGCTGCGATAGCATCGTCCCCTCCGGACGAGTAATCGGTGCCCAAAATTCACGTGGACGTATCGTCGTCAAATCGGAAACTGACTCACGGCCGAAGTCCCCAAAATGCCAGAGCCCGCTTCCGCCCCCCTTATCCGCTCAGCAACTCCCGCAGCCCATGCGCCCTTCGTTTGCTGGCGATGAACTGCAATTCGTTGCTGAGCGTGATCAGCCAGCGCTGGCTGCTGAGCGCGCTCATCTTGCGGATGTGATCCACGTTGATGAGTGCGTTGCGGTGAATGCGTTGAAAGCTGGAGCTGCCCAGGCGCAGCTCAATCGCCTTCAGCGTCTGCGTCGCCAGCAACCTACGCCGCGCGGTGACGATCCAGACCAGATCGCCTTCGGCCTGAAAGGCGAGGATCTCGGCCGCGTCGAGCAGAAAGTACTCCTCGCCGGCCTTGCCGACGATCTTCCGTGGACGCGGCCCCGCATTGGGCTCGGCGACTTCCTGCAGCTTTGCCAGCCGTTCCACCGCCTGGCGCTCGCTGACGCGCCCGGCGCGTTCGACGGCCAGCCGCAAGCGCTCTTGCGCCACAGGCTTGAGCAGGTAATCGATGGCGCCCGCTTCGAACGCCTCCACCGCGTAGCTGTCGTAGGCGGTGACAATCACGATCGCCGGCATGCGGCTGCCGCGCCGTATGCCGCGCGCCACTTCGAGGCCACTCATGGCCGGCATCTGCAAGTCGAGCAACACCAGGTCGGGCTTGTGCCGCGCAATTTGTTCGAGCGCGGACGCGCCGTTGTCGGCTTCGCCAATCACCTCCACGCCATCGATCAGTTCCAGCTCCTCGCGCAGTACCTGGCGCGCAATCGGCTCGTCGTCGACAATCAGCGTCTTCAGCGGCATGATGGTGGGGCAGGCTTCAGCCTGCCAACGCCCGCTTGCGGGCGCATGGTGTCGCAGCTCCTAAGTGGGCGCTACCCGTAAGAGCATTGCCTATGTCATGAGATACCCTTACGAAACAATTCTCACATGCGCGGCGGTGGGAATGGAAAGCTCAGCCATGGTGGCGCCTGGGTTGAAGACGAGGCGCAGACCCGCGGCGGGCCCGTAGCAGATTTCGAGCCGGCGCCGCACATTATCCAGGCCAACTCCCGTGCCCGGATTGGCGGCCGCGTCGCCGGAGGAGCTGTTTTCCACCAGAATGCGCATCTGCCCACCCTCGATTTCGCCACGGACGCGAACGTAGCCGGGCTCCAGGCTGGGGGCGATGCCATGACGGATGGCGTTTTCCACCAACGGCTCTACCGAGAGCGCGGGGATGGGAATCTCGAGCAGCGCCTCGTCCACGTCGATCTCCACTTTCAGCCGGTCGCCCAGCCGCGACTGCTCCACTTCCAGGTACGCGCGCACGATTTGCAGTTCCTGCGCCAGTGGCACAAAGGTCTTCTCCGATTGCAGGAAGTAGCGGAAAATCTCCGCCAGGTTGAGCACCATGCGCCGCGCGCGCTCGGCTTCGCGCGGAATCGTGCCGTACACCGCATTCAGCGCGTTGAATAGAAAATGCGGATTGATTTGCGATTGCAAGGCGCGCAGTTCGCCCTGCGACACTAATCGCTCCATCTCCCGCCGCCGCAACGATTCCACCTTCTCCGAAACTTCCATGGCGGCGCGCGCCAGCATATCGAAATCCTCACTCAGATAGCGCCGTCCCCCGTCGCGGCGCCCCAGCAGGATAAGCTTGGAGCCGCCGGAGCCGAGCCGCACCGGCACCAATGCTTCCGCCCACTCCCACCGGCGCAGTGAGGCAATATCCGCGATGGTGTTGACCGGCACTGGAGCATGCAGGTTCTCTGCGTTGTCAATCTCCGCCCCTCCCACGATGGCGTGTTGCGGCGTTCGCACTGCGGTGGCCATTGCGGAAGCGGACCACTCGAGGAACGCTTCTTCCTCCGCGAATGGCGGGCAGACTTTGATCCGGCCAGCCAGCCCGGCTACGCCGCTCTGCCGGAAGAGCACGCCCGTCAGCAACGCCTGCACCCGGTTGCGAAGCCAGGAAAAAAACGCCAGAATCAGGCCGACGCCAATCAGCAGCGCTGCCTCATGCCGTGGATCGGCGATCCGCCCCACTGGCAGCAGGCGGAAGGCGATGGCGATCACCAGCAGCGTCAATATGCCGGCCAGCAGCGCGTTGGCCAGGAAGCGGATGAAGGCATCGAGTAGGACGAAACGATAATCCTGCAGCAGGAGAAACAGCGCCAGCGGAATCCCCGCGTGGTGCACCACCACTTCGCTGGCCCAGGCCTGGCTGGCGTGGCCCGCGCCGAAATGCACGAAGGACATGGCAAACAAAGCCAGGCACATGGCGGCCAGGATGCGGATTCCACCTGGGCGCCGGCTATGGGCTGCACTGGCAACGGCCAAGGCGGTTAGCGACAGAAAGCCTATCGTGGTAACCAGTAGTGCGGCCTGATGCCAGGCGGCCGCATTGCCGCCTATCTCGACGAAATGCATCAGGGAGGCCGCCGCGCCGAGCACATAGCCGGCGATCGCCAAGCCGCGGTTTCTCCCGCCCAACGAGATATGCAGCAAGACCGCCGGGAGCAAGGTGAGAGTGGAAAAGCTGCACGCCACCAGAACACCTCGTACTGCGGTGGGCAGGCCCGGTACCGACAACACCACCAGCGAGCCGAGGTTCCACAGAAATGAGAGCGCCGCCGCCATCCCCGGAAGGTAGCGCCCGCGCGAACCGGACCAGCCGCGCCCGCTATAAAGAAGAACCAGAAAAATCGCGAAGATCAGCGCGCCGGCCGCGTGCCCCAAAATGTTGATCAGCAGAGGTTGGTTCCATCCCGGCATGGCGCGCAGCGTTGTTCCTTCATCCTAGATCAATCGTGGCGCGGGTTGTCGAGCCTGCGGGGCCAAGAGCCGTCTCGGCTTTGCCCGGCCCTATTCGAGCCGGTGCACAGCCGAAAGGCAGCGCCGAGTGAGCAAGTAGGAGGAAAGCTTCAACCGCAGGCGGCCATCGCCAGCCGGTTGCGCGAGCCAGCGGTGCGGAGTTCGTGGTTGGCGATGCAGACGAAAACCCAGCCGGGCGCGCGCCACACTGGTCTCGCTTTGACAATCCACTGCAAGGGCGTCACGCCGCCGAGCGGGACGGGCCAGGCAATCGAAAGTTCCAGTTCGTCGACTTGCGAAGGGAGTTCTTTGGGAACGCGAAGCCGCACGGCGCGGCTGCAGATTTCGGCGGTCTCTCCAACCCCTGTATGCACCAGACGGCCGCCGAAAGACGCACGGTACTGAAACACCAGCGTCATCGGATACCAAATGCGCGTGTAACTCCTCGCGGGAGCCGTGGCGCGTACTCGCCGCTCGCCGTTGGTGCGAGTGCCAACCATTCCGATTGCGTTCATGGTGAGTAGTGAAGACTGGGCGCGTAACGTTACACAACACCGTCGGCTGGGTGCGCGCTTGGGATTCGGCGCAATTGTCTACTATACTGAACAGGATACAGGCGGACCCAGGTTGGATTTTCATATCTTTGACGCGGCTTACGTGCTCCGGTTGACACAAGGCGACCCGGACACGGAGCTGCATTTCAGCGGCTATTTCGGGAAGTTGCTCACCTCCAAGCTGAGGGTGCGCCGGATCGCGCCCCAAATGGCCGAGGATGTGCGCCAGGAGACATTTCTGCGCGTGCTGCGAACTTTGCGGCAGGGGCAAGGAGTGACGCAGCCGGAGGCTTTCGGCGCCTTCGTCAGCGCGGTCTGCAACAACGTGCTGCTAGAGACGCTCGGTAAGGAATTGAAGCACCCGCAAATACCCGAGAATGCGCCCGACCCGGTCGATGAGCGGGTCGACCTGGATGCATCGTTGATTACCGACCAACGCAAGCGCGTGGTGGCGCGGATTCTCGATTCGCTCCCGGCCAAGGACCGCGACGTCCTTCGCATGGTGTTTCTCGAAGAAGCCGATCGTCGGGAGGTTTCCCGCCGCCTGGGTGTAAGCGCCGAGTATTTGCGGGTTTTGCTCCACCGCGCCAAGAGCAGGTTCGAAGAGGAATTCACCCGCACCCGCGGAGGTCTCTTGCGCACGCTGGCTTTTTTTGCCTTCGCGGTGGACTGACCGCCAGGTGGGGCATGCTTCCGCTTGCCAACGCCCGCTTGCTAGTGAATTATCGCGCTGCCTCGTGATCCACGTGGGCGGGGAGGAAGAAGAGTGCCAACTAGACCAGCGTTGGATACTGGAACGCGCGGCCGTATACCCTTAGGCAGCAGCAGCGCTCCAAACCCCCTGTGGTAACCTAGGAATTCCTTACGATGGTGCAGACCAGGACTCTCCCCCGCATATGCATTGCACTGGGCCTGCCGGACGTTGCGAGCTTGCTCGCCCACGCCCGTCGCGAGGCAGAGTCGGGTGAGACGTTCCTCGAGTTTCGCCTTGACTTCCTCGACCAGCCGATGCAGGGCGCTTCGGCCATCCGGGGCTTCCTGGACAAGTTTCCCGACACTCTCATTCTGGCCACCTGCCGCCGCCACCAGAACCACGGAAAGTTCAACGGTGGCATCGAGGATCAGTTGGTGGTGCTCGATGAAGCCGTCCGTTGCGGCGCGCAGGCCGTGGATGTGGAAATTGAGAGCGCGGAGGCCGCCCAGGAGCGCCTCCACCAGTTCCGCGCGCGCGCCCAGGTCATCGTCTCCTACCACAATTTCGAAGCTACGCCTGCGCTCGATACCGTGGTGGCGCGCATGATGCGAGTCCCAGCCGATGGCTACAAGATCGTCACCACCGCGCGCAAGCCCACCGACAACGTGCGCGTGCTGACGGCGGCGCGTGCGCTGCCCAAACAGAGGCTGGTGGTGCTGGCGATGGGCGAACTGGGGTTTCCCACCCGCGTGCTCTCGCCGGTTTTTGGCGGCGCCTTCACGTATGCTTCGCCGCTGGTGGCCGAAAGCACGGCCGCCGGACAGGTGAGCGGCCATTTTCTGCGCCATCTTTACCACGTCGAAAAGCTCTCCAAGGCGACCAAAATCTATGGCGTCATCGCCGATCCGGTGCGCCATTCCATATCGCCCGCCGTGCTGAATCGCGCGTTTCAGGCGCGCCGTACCAACGCCGTGTATCTTCCCTTTCTGGTCACACCTGCCCACCTGCGCGATTTCTTTATCATGGCGGAACGTGTGCCGCTGGCCGGTTTCAGCGTAACGATCCCGCACAAACAGAGAGTGATTCGCTACCTGGACGCCGTCGATCCGCTGGCCAAGCGCATCGGCGCGGTGAACACGGTCTGGCGCAAGGCCGGCCGCTGGCGTGGTGCCAATACGGACGTGGCCGGCATCACCGCTCCGCTGGCGCGTCTGCTCAGGCTGCCGAAATCCTCGGTGCTAATCGTGGGCAACGGCGGCGCTGCCCGCGGTGCCGCGTTCGCCCTCTCCGATGCCGGCGCCAAAATCACTCTCACCGGCCGCAACCCGGACCGCGTGCGCGCGCTGGCCAAGGTCTGCGCCGCCGAGGCACTGGCCAGCGAACAACTCGCGGGACGCCATTTCGACGCCGTCGTGCACGCCACGCCGCTCGGCATGTTCCCCCACGTCGACGAGTGCTTCTTCGACGGGCCCATTCCGGCCGACATCGTCTTCGACATGGTTTACAATCCGATGGAGACACTCCTGCTGCGGCGCGCCCGGGAACAAGGCAAGACCGCCATTCACGGTCTCGACATGTTCATCGAACAGGCCGTCGGCCAGTTTGAGATTTGGACCGGAGAAACCGCGCCGCGTGCGGTCATGCAAAAAGCGGCGCTGGAGGCGCTGAGCCACCAGGTATGTGGTATACCAGGAGCGGGGAAATGAAACTTACACGACGGCAACTGGCAACCGCACTGGCGCCCGCGGTGGCGCTGGCGGGCACCGCGGCCCAATCCGCGCCAGCGGTGGACGACGAATTGAGCGCCGCGCGAGAGCGCGTCAAAGCCAACAGCGAAGTGATCGCCGGTCACGATCTGCCCATGACCGTCGAGCCCGCCTTTCAGTTCAAGGCCTGAGCCATGCCCGCACCCGGCAACGACATTTTCTTCGCCACCATACCGGAGCTAAATGCCCGCCTCGTCAAGAAGGAGTTTTCCGCCGCGGAACTGGCCCGCGCTTTCGCCAGCCGCCTGGAGCAGTTTGGACCGCGCTACAACGCGCTGGCGCTGTCGCTCCAACCGCAGGCTGTGCGTCAGGCCCACTCGGTGGATAAGGACTTCAAGAGTGGCCATCTCCGCGGTCCGCTGCAAGGCGTTCCCTATGCCGTCAAGGACCTGCTCAGCTATGCCGGCCTGCCTACCACCTGGGGTGCCAAGTCCTATGCCACTCAAGTCTTCGATTTCAACGCCAAGGTAATTGAAAGGTTGAATGCCGTTGGCGCCATCATCGTCGGCAAGCTCTCGATGATCGAACTCGCCGGCGCCGGCGGCTACCGATCCCCAGCGGCTTCGTTATTCGGCCCCGGACTGAATCCGTGGGACCGCACGCGCTGGTCGGGCGGTTCCTCCAGCGGCCCTGCTGCGGCGGTGGCGGCCGGTCTGGTGCCTTTCGCCATCGGCTCGGAAACCAACGGCTCCATCCTTACCCCCGCCGCGTTCTGCGGCGTCACGGCGCTGCGTCCCACTTACGGGTTGGTCAGCCGGCATGGCGCGATGGCACTGTCCTGGACGCTCGATAAGCTAGGCCCGTTCGCCCGCTCTGCCGAGGACTGTGGCCTCATCCTGCACGCGATCGCCGGCAGCGATGGCGGTGACCCAGGCTCCGCCGGCAAGAGCTTCTATTACGCCCCCCAGTACGCGCGCCCGCTCTCCGAATTGCGCATCGGTTTTGCCGCCGCCGATTTCGCCGGCCTTCCGGCCTTCGCCGCCGCCCTCGATACTGTGAAGGCCAGCGGCGTGCAGTTGGTGGAAGCCGCCCTCCCGTCGTTCCCTTATGCCGCGGTGCTGGCCGCCATTCTCGGCGCCGAGCAGGCGTCCATATTCGAGCCGCTGATCTCCAGCGGACAGGTTGACCAACTGTCCGACCCCGCGCAGATTGCCGGTCTCAAAGCCAGTCTGGAGATCCCCGCCAAGGATTATTTGAAGGCCATGCGCATACGCCGCCTCCTGCAGAGCGCGATTCAGTTGATGTGGGGCGGCCTGGATGCCATCGTCGCACCAGCCCGCACCGGCATCGCGGCCAAGGTCGATCAGCCGCTTTTCCCGCTCCCCGCCGCGCCCAATTCGGCCCCGCGCGACGCCACGTCCTCCGGTTTCGCAGCCCTCACTCCCGCCTCCAACTTGGCCGGCCTCCCAGCTCTCATCCTCCCCTGTGGTTTCGCCGACAATATGCCCGTGGCCATCCAGTTAGTAGGCCCCCCGTGGTCCGAGAACACGCTCCTGGCAGTCGGCAAGGAGTTCCAGTCCCGCACCGATTGGCACCAGCGTAAGCCGCCGGCTGCGTAGGCTGCCGCAACCACTCCCAACGGCCGTTCGCCAGACAGGGGAAGCACGATTCGGGGGATTGCGAGCTTGCCACGATTCGGCGCTCGGTTGCCAACTCCCGCCCGCGCACCAGCGACCTGCGCCAGATGGCGGAGCGGCTGGCAAAGCCGTATCCTATCACTAGCGGGAAGTTGCAGTCGACGATGGATCGCATAGGACGGTACAAGATCGTTCGGGAACTCGGCCGTGGCGCCATGGGTGTGGTGTATCACGCGATCGATCCGAATATTGGCCGGCCGGTGGCCATCAAGACCATTCAGTTCGGCAACCAACGTAACGCCGACGAGCAGGAGCGGCAGCGGGAGCGGCTCTTCCGGGAAGCCCGTTCGGCCGGCATTCTTTCGCATCCCAGCATCGTCACCATCTACGACGTCGACCAGCAGGACGACCTGGCGTTCATCGCCATGGAATATGTGGATGGACCGACGCTCGACCAGATCCTTTCCGCGCCTTGGCCGATCGAGCCGGAACGCATGTTCCGTCTCCTGACGCAAACCGCGGGAGCGCTCGATTATGCCCATCAAAAGGGTATTGTGCACCGCGATATCAAGCCGGCGAATATCATGATCGCCGCCGATGGTACGGCCAAGATCACCGATTTCGGCATCGCTAAGATCACCACGTCCGAGCAGCTCACCATGACCGGCTCGATTGTCGGTACGCCGCACTACATGTCGCCCGAACAGGTGCAGGGCCAGCCGGTGGACGGCCGTTCCGATCAGTTTTCGCTGGCGGTGATTGCCTATGAAATGACGACCGGCGAAAAGCCGTACACGGGCGAGCACCTGACCACAGTGGTCTATAAGATTGTGGCGGAGGAACCGAGGCCGCCGCGCAGTTTGAACGCGAGCTTGGCCGGCCCCATCGAGGACGTACTTTGCAAGGGCTTGGCGAAGAAGCCCGACGACCGCTTCGCCACCTGTCAGGACTTTGTGCGCAGTTTGGAAAAGGCGTGCGTGGCCTCCCGCGCCTGGAAACCGCTGGCGCGCGGCGGTGCCTTGAATGAGCCCACGCTGGCGGATGGTCCGCGCGGCGCCGTGAAGTTGCCGCCCGCCCGCCGCTCCCGCCGCGGCGACGCGACCTCCGCCACCGCGCGGGGCGAGCGTTCGAAGACCGGCTTCCTGCCGTTTTTGGCGGCGATTCTGATGGTGGCGGCGTTGCTGGTGCTGATTGTGAAGCAAGCCGGACCGTGGCTGCTGCCTGGCTCTCACGCAGGCGCGGCAGCCGGTGGTGCACCCTTGCAGGAAGCGTCGCACGTTGCCGCTGGCGCGGGAGCGAAGCCCGCGCCGCAGCAGGCCCCGGCGCCGGCGTCTCCCACGCTGTCCGCAGCGGGGGACAACAAGCCCAGCCCGATGGCAACCGCTCCTCCGGCTGCTGGCGAGGAAACCAAGCCTGACGAAGAGCCTGCCAAGCCGTCCGATGCGTCCGCGGCGTTGGCCATGCAGAAGAACGCCCAACCACCACCCGAGCCGCCGGTGCGGAGGAGTACGCTGGCGTTGCCGCCCGACCCGGCGGAGCTGACCGTCATCACCAGTCCGGCCGGCGCCACCGCGATCCTCGATGGCAGACGCGAAACCGCCTGCTCCACGCCGTGCTCGCTCGATGCCGCGCCAGGTATCCACACCGTTTCCATCGCCATGGCGGGCTACCAGCCGGAGCAACGAAAACTCGCCGTCGGCAGCGGATCCATGGAGCTTCCGATGGTGATTCTACATGCCGTGCAGGGCACCCTCTGGGTCACCAGCTCGCCGGGCGGCGCCACCATCACCATCAATGGCAAGCGATTCCCGCAGACCACCCCCGCACAGATTCCTTTGCCGTCCGGATCGTATCGCGTCCTGGTGGAAAAGGACGGCGCGCAGAGAACCGCCGCGCTCGATCTCCGTAATGGCGAAACCAAAGTGTTGAAAGTGTCGCTGAGCCAGTAAGTCGATTCTATCCGGCGCGGCTGGAAGCTTCCCCAAGTTATGCGGACGCACCGCCCGGCTTGACTCATCGGTCAAATTGGGATACGTTAATCCGGAACGCTGAAATCACGGAGGAATTCAGACGTCATGAAGAATTGGACTTACGTATGGGCCGCCGGTCTGTTATTGGCTCTCTGCGCGCCCGCATCGGCTCAGTATGCGATCACGGAGTTCCCAGGGGGTGTTGCACCCCAGCAGATCACGGTCGGGCCAGACGGCAATCTCTGGTTTGCCGACGCACACGGCTCGGTCGGGTACATCACCACTGCGGGCGTTGTCCACGAATTTCCGGTACCGTCGGCGAAATCGTTTCCTTTAGGGATCACGGCGGGCCCGGACGGCAACCTCTGGTTCACCGAGTACGCTGGCGGCCAGATCGGGCGCGTCACCACGGCCGGCGTGGTCACCGAGTTCTCGGTGGGCCTGACGGCGAACAGCACGCCAGCCATGATCGCAGCCGGCCCGGACGGCAACCTCTGGTTCACGGACAGCGCTGCCGGCCTTATCGGGCGCATCACCACCGCCGGTGTCCTCACGGAGTTTGGCGCTGGCGAGAAACTGGCTCCCAGCGATGGGATCGTCGCCGGTCCCGACGGCGCTCTCTGGTTCCCCGATAACAACAACAATGCGATCGGGCGCATCACCACCACCGGCGCCATCGTGGAATACTCGAGCGGCATGACGACTCACGCTGGACCGTACGCGATTGCGGTTGGGCAGGACGGCAACCTCTGGTTCACGGAAGAGTATACGGCCCGGATCGGGCGCATCACGATGGCCGGCGTCATCACCGAGTACTCGAGCGGCAAGACGACAACGAGTTTCGCCGGCACGATCGCGCCAGGACCGGACGGCGCGCTTTGGTTCACAGAGGGCCCCGCCAATCAGATCGGCCGCATTACCACCGGCGGTGTCATCACCGAGTACTCGAGCGGCCTCACGCCGAATAGCGGACTGGTTGGGATCGTGACCGGGCCGGACGGCAACCTCTGGTTCACCGAACAGAGGGTCTCCAAGATCGGGCGCGTGACAGTCCCCTCTCAATACACGATCACCGAGTACCCGGGCGCAAGCCAGCCATATCGAATCACCACCGGGCCGGATGGCAATCTCTGGTTTGCCGACGGGGGGAAGAACGCGATTGGGCGCGTGACCACGGCCGGCGTCATCGAAACGTTCCCGGTGCCCGCAGGCGCTTTTCCGTTCGGGATCGCAGCGGGACCGGACGGCAACCTCTGGTTCACCGGCATGCACGGGAACCAGATCGGGCGCATCACCACGGCCGGCGCAGTCACCATGTTCTCCACCGGCCTGACGGCGGCCAGCGCGCCCTACGAGATCACAGCGGGACCGGACGGCAACCTCTGGTTCACCGAACAGAGTGGGCCGCGCATCGGCCGCATCACCACGTCGGGCGTCATCACGGAATTCGGCACGGGAATGACGCCGGGGGCCATCACGTCCGGGATTGTCGCGGGACCGGACGGCGCGCTCTGGTTTACCATTTTCAACCAATCCAGGATTGGACGCATCACCACCGCCGGTGTCATCACCGAGATCACCACTGGCCTTACGCCAGGCGGCGATCCCGCCGGGATCGCAGTGGGGCCGGATGGCGCATTATGGTTCACCGAAGATATGGGCAGCCGGATCGGGCGCATAACGACCAACGGCGCCGTCACGGAGTACTCCGATGGCATTTCGGCGTCGAGCGGCCCTACGGGGATCGCGGCGGGACCCGATGGCGCCCTATGGTTTGCGGAGACACGCGGCAGCCGGATCGGGAGGATCACGACCACCGGCGTCATCAGCGAGTACTCGAACGGGCTCACGCCCCAAAGCAGCCCGAGCGGAATTACACTCGGGCCGGATGGCAATCTCTGGTTCACCGAGGACGTCGCCGGCAATATCGGGCGCGTCGAACTCCCTGGCGCGTTTATCGCGACCGGCGGTGTTGTCAGCGCGGCCAGCTATCTCAACCAGGCACTGTCGCCGGGTGAGATCGTGTCGATCTTCGGGAAATCGCTCGGTCCGGCCGCGGGCGCAACCCTGACGCTGGACTCGACGGGCGAGGTCTCGACTTCGCTCGGCGGAGTCACGGTCAGCTTCAATGGCCATCTGGCGCCACTCACTTATGTGGGCGCGACCCAGATCAACGCCATCGTGCCGTACGAGGTCGCTGGCAGCGCAACGACGCCCGTGCAGGTGACCTACGGCGGAACAACATCGAACCAGCCCAGCCTGCCGGTTGGCAGCAGCGCGCCGGCGATTTTCACCACGAACTACGGCACCGGCCCTGGCGCCATTCTCAACCAGGACTATTCCGTCAACACGCAGGCCAACCCGGCCGCGAAGGGGAGCGTGGTGCAAGTCTATATGACGGGAGAAGGCTTGACGACTCCCGCGGAAGTTACCGGCGAGGTGACCATCGCGACCAGCGCATTCCCGTATACGCCAACACCGCAGCTTCCGGTATCGGTGTGGATCGGCGGCCAGCCGGCGCAGTTGCAATGGGACGGTGAAGCGCCGGACTTCGTGGCTGGCGTGTTGCAGGTGAACGCCACCATTCCGGCAACCGCTGCATCCGGCGCGGATTCGATCGTAGTGAAGATTGGCGATAACTCGAGCCAAGACGGCGTAACGGTTTGGGTGATGTAAGTCCAGAACGGAAAACCGGGTACCGCGGGGCCAGGCAGTACGTACTGACTTAGTGCAATTTACTCTGTTCCGTAGAAGCCATTGTTGGTATACTTACTCGCAACGGCGGAACCTGAGGGGGATTCCAACGTCATGCAAAGTCGGACTTACCTATGGGTTGCGGGGCTGCTGCTGGCCCTTTGCGCGACCGGATCGGCTCAATACTTTCAGATTACCGAATACTCGAACGGAATCACTGCGGGGAGCGTGCCTCGATCAATCGTCCAGGGGCCGGACGGCGCTCTCTGGTTCACTGAGCTTGAGGGCAGCCGGATTGGGCGAATTACCACTGCGGGCGTGGTTACCGAATACTCCGCCGGCCTGTCGGCGGGCAGCGCCCCGGATTCGATTGTGGCGGGCCCCGACGGCAACCTCTGGTTCACTACCGAAAGCGACATCGGGCGGATCACGTCTGCCGGCGTCATCACCGAGTATAGTTTCCTTACGCCGGGCAGCGAAGGCACGGGGATAACGGTGGGGCCGGACGGTGCGCTGTGGTTCCTGGAGCAAAGCCACAACCAGATCGGCCGCTTCAGTATCGCCGCGGGCGCCGTCACCAACGAGTACGTAGTCCCAACCCCGGATGCGGCTCTGAAGGGGATCGCGGCCGGGCCCGATGGCAATTTGTGGTTCACCGAGTACAACCGTGGGAAAATCGGGCGCATCACAACCGCCGGAACCATTACGGAGTTCCCCGTTCCGGCAGGCGGTTGCCCCGTGGGAATTACGGCGGGTGTGGATGGGGGGCTGTGGTTCGCCGACTATTGCAACGGCTCGATCGGGCGCCTCACCACCGCCGGCGTCATCACCGAGAATTCAACCGGCACGATGCGCGGAGCCGGACCATGGGGGATCGCGGAAGGACCGGGCGATAGCATCTGGTTCACAGACATTGCGACGAACGCGATCGGGTGGGTAAACCTGTACGACGGCGCGATCACCAAATACTCGACCGGCCTGTCTGCGGGCGCTGGACTCGACGGAATCGCAGCGGGTCCAGGCGGCATGTGGTTCGCCGAGAATACCGGTAACCGGATCGGCACCATTACCGCCCCGTCACCCTTTTTCGCTAGCGCCAGCGTGGTGAGCGCGGCCAGTTTTGCGCTCGGGCCGGTTGCGCCGGGCGAAGTCGTGTCGATTTTCGGGGAGCAGATCGGTCCGTCCACGCCGGCCTTTCTAACATTGGATTCAACGGGAAAGGTCGCCACCTCGATCGGCGGAGTCAGCGTGACCTTCGGCGGCCATCTGGCGCCGTTGACTTACGTGGGCGCGGGCCAGATCAATGCCATCGTGCCGTATGAGGTTGCGGGCAGTTCGTCGGTGGGGGTGGCGGTGAACAACAACGGGTTTCAATCGAACGACGCTACGGTGCAGCTCGCCGCCACCGGACCGTCGATCTTCACGCTGAACGGCAGCGGCAGCGGACCCGGCGCAATTCTGAACCAGGATTACTCCGTGAATACGCAGAGCAACCCGGCGCTCAAGGGGACGGTGGTCCAAATCTTCATGACGGGAGAAGGCGTGACGACTCCCGCGCAAGCCGACGGCGCGGTAACCATCGCGACCTCGGCATTTCCGTATACGCCGGCGCCGCAGGCTGCGGTTTCGGTGACGATCGGCGGCCAGCCGGCACAGTTGCAATGGGCCGGCGAAGCACCGGATTTCGTGGCCGGCGTGTTGCAAGTGAACGCCACCATTCCGGCCACGGCTACCTCCGGCGCGAACGCGATCGGCGTGAAGATCGGTGCCAACACCAGCCAGAGCGGCGTGACGGTGTGGGCAAAGTAAGGACCCATCCGGCGGACAGTCCCCGCAGCCCTGCCTGACAGCTGGGGACCCGAGCACGACCATGCGCCGCCCGGAGGGTTCGGTTCCGGGCGGCGATCCGCTTGCTATACTGGATCTTCAAGTCCACATCTCAAGGAGTTTCATGATTTCTGCAACACAATTGCGTCCGGGAATGGTGGTCAAGTTCAACAACGAACTGTACTCCATTTTCAGCGTGAATCACCGGACGCCCGGCAACCTGCGCGGGTTCGTGCAAGTCAGGATGCGCAGCCTGCGCTCCGGCTCGATGACCGAGCATCGCTTCTCTTCCGAAGACAAGGTCGAAAAGGCCGTCATGGATGAGCAGCAGATGGAATACCTGTACGACGACGGCGAGTTCTATTACTTCATGAACACCGAGACTTTCGAGCAGATGCACCTGATGAAGGAACTGCTCGGCGACGCCACGCAGTACCTGATTCCGCAGTTGAAAGTGAGCGTCGAGTTTTACGAAGGCAAGCCGATCAGCGTGGAACTGCCCGCCACCGTGGACCTGACCGTGGTCGAAACCGAACCCGGGCTGAAGGGCGCCTCGGTGTCGAACGTCACCAAGCCAGCGAAGCTGGAGACAGGCCTGGTGGTGCAGGTGCCGCCCTTCATTACCGAAGGCGACAAGATCCGCGTCAATACGGCCGAAGGCACTTACCAGGAACGCGCGTAGCCATAGATGTGAGTCGTGGCGTAGGCTTTCCAGCCTGCTGAGCCGGGAGTCGTCCCGGCTTTCTTGCCCATTGCTGCGGGTGGCGCGAAAGAGCCGCGAGGCGGGCAGTGCGCAGGCCTCCGGCAAAATGGTCTTCCAGTAGAATCGCGTACTCCATTTGCCGGAAACAAGAATCTTAGCCCGCGTTTTGTGGCAAATTCTGTCCAAATTGCGATAAGCGCTTGTGCGAAGGCCACCCAACCGATTACACTAGAAACGTCGGGGCGTGGCTCAGCCTGGCTAGAGCGCCTGGTTCGGGACCAGGAGGTCGGTGGTTCGAATCCACTCGCCCCGACCATAACCCCTTTTATTCCTGCCTAATTCGTTCAAAATAAATACCTTAGAAGATCTCAGAAAATGCTAGACGAGCCACCAATTTGCGCGTCTTCCTGGAGGATCTCCTGGTCGTTCCACCAGGGGGTCGAAAGGGGCTTGGCTAATCTTTCCAATAAGTTGCCGAGCCGTTCGCACGGCCGGCAGAAAGCTCGCCTTTTCCTTGCCCTTTTCGCGCATCGGGCCGAAGGCTGCAGGATTCACGCTGGGCACTAGGTCACCAGGGAGAGTGCAGGGCCATGCTCAAACTTAAATCCTCGGATCATTGGCCTGAACCCCGATCAGTCGTCATTTTGATAAGCCCCAACAAGTCAGTTGAGTGGCAACGTGCAGTGTGCCGCTGGTGTGCCGCACCTCTCGGCAGAGGGTGTCGCTATGGCACGAAAAGTCGGTCAGATTGGACGCGGTCCCCCCTTGGCTAGTCAGGGTCTACAACGGATTGGCCCCGGAGTCGAGAATCCTGCCGCCGACCGGGCTCGCACAACATTTTGTTGAGATGAGCCTGATCGTCCCGCAGCCAGCGACGGATGGTCTGGCACAGGTACTTGTTCTTCTTGGCTCCCCAAGAGGAACCTCTTCCGGAACGGAATTGAGAATTCTGGCGTTAAGGAGTTTCTCCGGGCCAAGTGACGGCCCGGTGCTGACGTCTGTCAGCCCAGAGGCAAACGCCCTGTGGTAGCATCGTGTCCTCGGCATGTCACAATCGTGGCGAACTATCCGCATATTCATCTCTTCCACATTTCATGACATGCAAGCGGAGCGCGACCTGCTGGTGCGCTTCGTATTTCCGGAACTTCGCGAGCGCTGTGCTCGTCGCAGGCTGCATGTCATTGATGTTGACCTGCGCTGGGGCGTAACGGAACAGGAATCGCAACATGGAGGCAAGCTTGAAGTCTGCCTCGATGAGATCGAGCGCTGCCGACCCTTTTTCGTTGGACTGCTTGGCGAGCGGTACGGCTGGATTCCCCCGTCCTATTCGGTACCGGAAGGCCCGGGCTACGAATGGGTGGATCGCATAGAACCAGGCCACTCGATCACAGCACTCGAAATCTATCATGGCGTGTTGCGCGACCCAGCCATTCAGGCGCGAGCGATCTTCTATTATCGTGATCCGGCTTATGTCGCGCAGCTTCCAGTCGATCAGCGAGTGGGCTACGAAGCCGAGAGCCCGGAGGCAGCAGACAAGCTCGCAAAGCTCAAGGCGGAGGTTCGGGCGCACTGCCCGGTTCGTGATTACTCGGCGCCGGACCAGGCGTTCGAGCGCATGGTGTTGGAGGATTTGTGGGCGGCAATCGACCGCTCGTATCCGGACCAAGCCGCGGTGGAAGACAGTCTCGCGATCGAGCGCTCGTTTCACGAGGCCTTTCTCGAGGCTCGGGCGCGACTATTCCTGGGGCGCTCGGACACCATCCAGGCGCTTAATGCTTATGTCGGCGGGAACAGATTGACACCGCTGGTGATCACGGGTGGCCCGGGCGCCGGCGGGTCCGCCCTGATGGCCGCCTTGGCCCGTTCGTTGCCGTCGGAAGGATCCGACCAGTGGGTACTGTCGCATTTTGTGGGGATTAGTCCGGAATCATCCCGTGTGAACCACACTGTTCGCCGCCTCTGGCACGAAATCGCGGAGCGGTTCTCGCTGCAGGGACAGCCACCCGACGATGGCCAGAAGCTACCGGACAAGTGCACGAGAACTTCGAGCACCGCAAGCGAGCGGTTTTCGCTCATGTACAGGACACGGACTCCTTTTGAGTTCCACCGCCCACCGACGCGGCGAGCGCCCTCGCCATCGTACGCGGGGTAGGAACTCCGGCACAATCGGAATGCTCGCATCAGCCAAGGACACCGAATTCAATTCGCGTCAGGACTTCCTCCGCCTCCTGGAAGCCCTCCTCTGTGGCGGTGGCCTCCAGCGGTGTGTGGCCGCTAAGGGAGGGATTCGGTGTCTGCAGCCAACCCAAGGCCTTCTGTTGGTTGGCGAAAACCTCGCCCGCGCGCACCGACAGCGTGATGAACCGGCCGGGCGGTACTGTCTCAAACTCGCGATTTGACGGTGTCGTCGCCACGTCGCGATCCTCACCTTAAATATGCGCCTTTTTCGGCAGCTCCACCTCCTGCCCGAAGCGGCGCCATCAACCTTGATTCGTTCCCAGGCATTGAATCTGGACGCGTTGGCGAAACGAGTGCCGCTGATCGGTCGTCCAGTTTTGTGCGCTTCCGCGCGGGGGCCGGCCCATCTTGAAACGGATCTCGGCGCTGCTCGACATTCCGTCAATTCTATCGCCGAAGGCCGGTCAATTTTCGTTATCTGAACCCGCCGAAGCAGGTCGTTACCGCGACATCGTGTGCCATTTGTTAGCCCCGCACTGGCGGAGGTGTTTCAATGGTACGGAAAGTCGGCCAGATCATCCGAGCTGGGAGGAAGCCTGGAGCCTGACCAGGAAGACACTGGCTTATACCAATCACACGCTGCTGCCGGAAGCCCTGGAGAAGTGGCCGGTGGAAGCGTTTGAAGTCCTGGTGCCGCGGCAGCTGGAGATCATCTACGAGATCAACCGGAGGCTTCTGGAGGACGCTCGCAAGCGGTTCCCTGGCGACGAGGGCCGATTGGAACGCGTGACCTTGGTCGAGGAGGGTAGCGTGTCGCTACACCGTCGATATACTAGCGCCGCCTGCCGTCGAGATTGCTAGGTCGTCTGGAAGACTCTCCCGGTCGGATCTGTTGAATAGCTCGGCTAGTTCCGTGATGATCCAGGAATCGTCCACGCCTTCCACTACGAGGTTGCGTTGAGCGACGAGGTAATGCTGGTTGAGCCGCATGCTCATCGCGGCCTGCAGCGTGAGCTTCTCGTTAGGTCCCGCCGCGCGGAGGTCGATAAGATACGGCAAGTGCGTAGTGTATGTAAGCGCGCTATGTGGTATGTTCCAAATCGATACCACGCACCAATTTCCCGGCCCTTTCAGGCTTCTTGACGGGATTTTTCGATTGAATAGGAGAAACACATGATGCAATCCAGGATTCTCATCCTTCTGATGGCGGCCTGCTGTGCAGCTGCAATGGCTCAGTCTGAATCGACGCGCTCCTGCGCAGATTTCGCCAATCTCAAAATCGAAGGCATCGAGATTACCAAGACAGCGCCAGTTTCCGCGGGCACAACCATTCCGCCGATGTATCCCGGCGCCCGGAGCTCGGGCCCATTGCCTGCGCATTGCCGCGTGGACGGCGTCGTCAATCGGCGTAAAGGGGCGGGCGGCGAGGAGTTCGGAATCGGTTTCGCGCTGGCTCTGCCTGAGAAGGAAGCCTGGAACGGGGATTTTATGATGCAGGGCGGCGGGGGCGGAAACGGCGTGGTGTCCTACCCGATGGGCGCATCGTACGCCGGAGAGAAACCTGCCTTGGTACGCGGGTTCGCGGTGGCCAGCACGGATACCGGACACAAGGCGAAGACGGGACCGTTTGACTTCTCATTTATGCGCGATCAGCAGGCGTATCTGGATTTCGCATATCTCGCCAATGCCGAGGTAGCCGGCGTAGCGAAGAAGATCATCGCGCGCTACTACGCCAAACCCGCGGCGTATTCCTATTTTGTCGGCTGCTCGACCGGCGGTCGCGAGGGCATGATCCTGTCGCAGCGTTATCCCACTGTATTCAATGGAATTGTATCCGGCGATCCGGCGATGCGGACGGGCCTCTCCAATCTCGCCATCGGCAAATGGATTCCGGTCGAGTACAACCAGGCGGCGCCCAAAGATGCGTCGGGAAAACCGCTCATTGGCAAGCTGCTCACCGACTCCGATCGCAAGCTCTTCATGGATGCGCTGATGAACCGATGCGACGCAAAGGATGGGGTGGCCGACGGGATGATCTTCGATCCGCTAGGCTGCGATTTCGATCCCGCGGCGCTGGCCTGCAAGAACGGCCAGCACGATGCCTGCATTGCGCCGGAGAAGATTGCGGCCATCAAGAAGGCCTTCGCCGGACCAAAGAACTCGTACGGCACCCAGTTGTACCCGGGGTTTCTGTATGACGCAGGTATCGCGGAGACCGGTCCGGCCCCGGGCCTGCTTTCCCTCGGCGCC